>Ga0208989_10000097_pt1 | contig 19063 bp, 20 predicted proteins | sample MedBloCAOM3_M1_FD_187852 | JGI IMG/M metagenome (GOLD analysis project Ga0208989, IMG submission 187852) | Forest soil microbial communities from El Dorado National Forest, California, USA - Mediterranean Blodgett CA OM3_M1 (SPAdes) (version 2) | ecosystem: Environmental > Terrestrial > Soil >...
TGGACGGGGGCCTCAAGGTGCGCCCGATGGTGCTGCCGGATATCTTCATCGATCAGGATTCGCCCGCCGCGATGTACGCCACGGCCGGCCTCGACGCCAAAGGCATCGTCACCAAGGCGTTCGAGGCGCTCGGCCAGAATCTGCGCGGCGAGACAATGAAACTCGGGCGCGTATGAGCCCGATCGGGGCCGCCCCTATCTGCGCTTGCGGCCGGTACTCTTACGGCCTTTAGCCTTGCGGGCCGCGCCCTTGCGGCCGGTGCGCTTGCGCGGGACTTTCTTTCCTTTCCTGCGCGCCTCGGAGAGGCCGATAGCGATCGCCTGTTTTCGGCTCTTGACCTTTTTTCCGCTTCTACCGCTCTTGAGCTTTCCGCGCTTGCGGTTGCGCATCACACGCTCGACGTCCTTCGAAGCACTGCGGGAAATATTTTCGTGCCATGAGTCATCCCTTTCTGGTCCGTGCGGGCCTTGAGATTTCCCCGCTTCGGGTCGGCTGCCGATGAGCCGACTGGAAATAACAGCAGAGCGCCGTTACTTGTTCCGGCACGCGAACAACCTCCGCTACCAACAGGCTCGATCGCGCGCGTCTTTACCCACTGCAGATCCATGGCCACCCACGTTCGCATCGATCGTCTGCTCGTCGAACGCGGCCTATTCGAGAGCCGCGCCAAGGCTCAGGCAGCGATCGCTGCCGGCCGTGTGACGGCAGATGATGTCGTTATCACCAAGCCGTCGCAGAACGTTCCAACAACCGCGGTCTTGCATGCCGGGCCCGCGCATCCCTACGTGTCGCGCGGCGGCGTAAAGCTCGCGGCCGCCCTCGATCATTTCCGCTGCAATCCCCTGTTCGACCCTCGCGGGCGCGTCTGTCTCGATGTCGGCGCTTCGACCGGCGGGTTCACCGAAGTCCTGCTCGCGCGCGGCGCCCGGCGGGTCTACGCAGTGGATGTCGGCCGCGACCAGTTGCATTCGCGCCTGCGCGCGCGACCGGAGATCGTGTCCATCGAGGGGACCGATATCCGCGGGCTCGATCCGGCGCTGCTGCCGGAGCGGCCCGAATTTGTCACTATCGATGCGAGCTTCATCTCGCTCAAGCTCGTGCTTCCTGTGGTGCTTGAACTCATGCAAACACCGGCGCATCTGCTAGCGCTGATCAAGCCGCAATTCGAAGCGGGCCGGTCTCACGTCAAGAAGGGCATCGTGCGGGACCCGCTCGTTCACGCCGCGGTCTGCGACGATATCGCGTCATTCGTCGCGTCGCGCGGCTGGCACGTCCGCGGCATTGTCCCCTCGCCCCTTTCGGGCGGCGACGGTAATCGCGAATTCTTCATCGGCGCGCATCGCATCTGAGCGGCCGTCCGCTCCAGCCTTTCTCTTGCCACGGCATTCCTTATGGTGCCGCGCCATGACATTGCCCCGGACCATGGCTGCCGCCGGATCGCAAGCGCAACCCAGGCGCACGCTGTGGCGCATCGACATGATCGAAACGGTCAAGCTCGCATGGCCGATCGCTCTGACACAGCTTGGCCAGATCGCCATGATGACGACCGATCTAGCTCTTATCGGGCGCCTTGGCGAGCACGCCATCGCCGCCGTCGGTCTCGCGCACCTGGTCCTGTTCGTTGGATTCGTGCTCGGCATGGGGCCGGTCTCCGCGGTTGCGCCGCTGGCCGCGCAGGCATTCGGCGCACGCAAGCCTCGTCTGGTGCGCCGCTCGCTACGTGTCGGGCTGTGGGCCGCCGCCATCATCGGCATCCCGGTCAATGTCGCACAGCTCTGGGGCGAGGAACTCCTCATTGCCGCTGGGCAATCATCCGAGACGGCAGCGCTGGCCGCGCGCTATCTGGCCGGATTGACGTGGTCGATGATCCCCGCCTGGTGCTTCATCGCCTTTCGAAATTTCATGGGAGCGGTCAATCGTCCGGAGCCGGCGTTAGCGATCACGCTCGCTGCTATCCCAGCCAATGGCTTGCTCGCTTATGCCTTGATCCACGGCACCTTCGGCCTGCCGCGCCTCGATCTCCTCGGGGCCGGGCTCGCGACCACGTTCGTGAATGCCGGCATGTGTGCGGCCGCGATCTGGGTTTGCTACACCCGCAGACCGTTCAAGAAGTATCGGGTACTCGGCCGCTTCTGGCGTGCGGACTGGGAGCTGATGCGCAAATTGCTTATGATCGGATTGCCGATCTCCGGCGGCTTCATGCTGGAGTGGGGACTGTTCTCCTCGGCTGCGCTGCTCGTGGGCTGGATCGGCACGACCGCGCTCGCCGCCCATCAGATCGCCTTGCAGGTCGCGGCCATCCTGTTCATGATTCCGTTCGGCATCTCGCTTGCCGCGACCGTGCGGGTCGGGCATGCAGTTGGACGCGGGGATCCGGTTGCAGCGCGCAGGGCCGGTTTCGGCGCGATTGTATTGGGCGCCGTCTTCATGACCGCAACGACGGCGATCATCGTTGCGCTCCGCCATGATGTTCCCCTGCTTTTCATCGGCGATCAAACCGACGCCGCCGGCACGGCGGGTCTTGCCGCCACGCTGCTCCTCGTCGGCGCGACCTTCTTCGTGACCGACGGCGTGCAGGGCATTGCCGCCGGCGCCTTGCGCGGGTTCAACGACACGCGCGTGCCGATGGTGTTTGCCGCGGTGAGCTTTTGGCTGATCGGCTTCCCCAGCTCCTATGGATTGGCGTTCGCGGCTGGCCTCGGCGCAGTCGGCATTTGGATCGGCTTCTCGATTGCCGTCGGCACGTTCGCCGTGCTCCTGGTCTGGCGGTTTCACCGGCTATCGAAGGACGGACAGCGCCAGTTGGACACCCTTTAACAACATTCCCGGTCTGATCCGGTCTCTGGACGCTTCCCCGAGCGCCCGCTATCGAAGGTCCATGGTGGAGCGCCTCTCGATCGCCCGACTCGGCGCACGCGGCGACGGCGTGGCGGATACGCCCGCGGGCACGCTCTATGTGCCTTACACGTTACCGGGAGAGACCGCCGAGGTCGATCAATGGCCCGGCCACGCCGACCGCCGGCATCTCATCAAGGTCGATAGTGCGAGCCCCGATCGCATCGCGCCGATCTGCCCGCATTTCGGAACTTGCGGCGGCTGCGCGCTCCAGCATCTCGCCGCGGCGCGCTACCGCGATTGGAAGCGGGCCCTGGTAACGGAGGCACTGGCAAAGGCAGGGCTCGACGCGACGGTCGACGATCTGATCGACGCGCACGGGGAGGGACGCCGCCGCGCCGTATTCCACGCACGACGCGGCACGCACGACGTGCTCGAGGTTGGATTCGCCGCGCTCAAGGCGCATCGCGTGGTGGCGATCGATCGCTGTCCTATCCTCGCGCCGGGCCTTGATGGCGCCATCGAGGCGGCCTGGGCCATTGCTGAGGCGTTGGCGGGAACGCGCAAGCCGCTCGACATTCAGGCCACGGCGACCGATGCCGGCCTCGATGTCGACGTGCGCGGATCAGGCCCGCTGACCGCCGCGCGGGTGGGTGAGCTCGCCACGATCGCCGATGGCCGCCGTCTCGCACGCCTCACTCGCCACGGGGAGATGGTGGCGCAGCGGGCGAAGCCGATGCTGCGGATCGGACGCACCCACCTCACGCTGCCTCCGGGTGCCTTCCTGCAAGCAACGGCGGCGGGCGAAGCCATTCTGGCAGGGCTGGTGGAGGCGCACTGCGCCGGGGCGAAAACAGTGGCCGACCTGTTCTGCGGCGTCGGACCATTCGCATTGCGCCTCGCCGAACGCGCCGGCATAACCGCGGCCGACAACGATGCGGCAGCGATCGCCGCCTTGCAGCGCGCCGCGACAGGGGCGCAGGGCCTCAAGCCGATCGAGGCGCTTGCGCGCGACCTCTTCCGCCGCCCCTTCGCGCCGGTAGAACTCAAGCGGTTCGATGCCGTCGTGTTCGATCCGCCGCGGCAGGGTGCCGAGGCGCAGGCGCGCACGCTCGCGGCGTCATCCGTGGCGACGGTGGTCGCGGTCTCTTGCAATCCTGCAACCTTCGCACGCGACGCGCGCATTCTCATCGATGGCGGCTATCGTCTCGTGCGAGTGACGCCGGTCGATCAGTTCTTGTATTCGGCGCACGTGGAATTGGTGGCGTGTTTTCAGAAGACCGGTGAGGAACGACGGCGGACAGCCCGATAAACACTCAACGCTCGGTTTCCGTCTTCTGACGTCTAGTCTAGTTTCCCCAGCGCTCCCGCCACATCTGCTCGCCGATGGTGCAGGACACCCGAGGCGTCCTTCCTTGTACCGGCACCACCCGCCGCTCGGGTGTGCGGCCGGCGATCTCCAGCACCAGCTTGGTGCGGGTTGCTTCCTTGAACTGGTCGCGTTCGCGAATCGGGATGACGAATGCGCCGGGGCCGCCGATCACGCAGTCCTCGTAATAGACGTCGAGGTTCTCGACATCCATGGTGAACGAATTCGGACGCTTCAGCATGATCGGCAGGCCGTTTATCGTCAGCCCCGCGGCGAGCACATCGTCGCGTGCGATCGTGACGAAGGGGCCGCTATTGTTGGCGCCGTCACCGGACACGTCGATGACGCGCCGGAAGCCGCCATAGCCGCTAGCATCGAACAGAGGCTTGGCGAAATTGAGCGCCCCGGAAATCGAGGTGCGCGAGGCGCGGCGGTAGGGCGCACGCGCGACCTCGTTCGCGAACGCATCAGCGCTCTCCGGGCCGTCGATCAACCGCCAAGGCACCACGATCTTCTGGTCGTAAGGTCCCGCCCACTCGAAATAGGTCAGCGCCACCTTGCCATGCTGGCCGCCGCGCAACGCCTGCATGAAGTCCCGCGAGGTGATGCCTGTGATGTAGCCCTCCCGCTGCAGCGCCTGCTCCTCCGGGTCCATCGAGTAGGATACATCGACGGCGAGCACGAGCTCGACGTCGACGGGGACCGCATTGGGGCGCTTGTCGGCGAATACAGCACCCGAGCTAGGCGCTGCGAACGACCACCCGGCGACCGCCAGTACTCCGGCAACGGCGGCGCCTGTCAGAAGCGAAATCAGCGATGCATTCATCCGCATCCGTCCCTCCGTCAGCGGACCAGTGCTTGCATGGTGACACGGGTACGATGCCAAGAAAAGCGGGCGGCGACATGGCGGACCTAGTGTCCTCCGCCGCACTAGTCCCGGGCGGCCCTGTCGTCGATCAATTCGGTCGACGAGATTTCGATGCCGAAACCGCCGAGACCGACATAGGTGAGCTTGGCCGAGGTCAGCAGTCGGATCGAGGTGATACCAAGATCTTTGAGGATCTGGGCGCCGAGCCCGACTTCGCGCCATTGCCGCGAACGCGCAACCTCAGAACCGGTCGAGGTCGATTGCGGGAAGGCATGGGTAGGCACACCCGCGGCACCGTCGCGGAGGAACACGATGACGCCACGGCCCTCCTGTTTGAACCGCTCCAAAGAGGAGTGGACTGGATTGGCGCCGCCAAAGACATCGCGGATGATATCGGCGCGATGCAGCCGCGCCAGCATGTCCCTGCCGTCGCCGATGCGGCCGTAAACGAAGGCCATATGCTGGATGGCGTCGAACGGCGTCACATAGGCATAGCCTGCGAGCGTACCGATCTTGCTCTGCACGGGGAATTCGCCGATGCGCTTGACGAGCTTGTCGCGCGTCTGCCGGTAAGCGATGAGATCGGCGATCGAAATCTGCTTGAGCTTGTGACGCTCGGCAAACGCCGTCACCCCCGGTCCGCGCATCACCGTGCCGTCGTCGTTCATCAGCTCGGCAAGCACGCCGACCGGCGACAGTCCGGCAAGACGGCAGAGGTCAACGCAAGCCTCGGTATGGCCGGACCGCATCAGCACGCCGCCATCCTTGGCGACGAGCGGAAACACATGGCCGGGACGCACGAAGTCGGTTGCGCCGGCGTTGCCGTTGGCGAGGGCGCGCACCGTATTCGTCCGCTCCTCCGCCGAGATGCCGGTGGTGAGGCCATGACGGACGTCGACCGAGACGGTGAAGGCGGTGCCGAGCGGCGCATCGTTCGCTGCCACCATGGGGTCGAGATGCAGGCGCTTGGCCTCGTCGACGGAGAGCGGCGCGCAGACGATGCCCGAGGTATGGCGAATGATGAACGCCATTTTCTCGGGAGTACACAGCGAAGCAGCGACGAACAGGTCGCCCTCATTCTCGCGGTCGTCGTCATCGGTGACGACCACGATCTCGCCCGCGGCGAACGCCACAAGAATGGTTTCTACGCGTTGATAACTGTCGAGCACCTTTTCGCTCCTCCTTTCAGGCGCGAGCGAACGGCCACGCGGGCGGCTCACCCATCTGCCCGCGCTGACGTAGATAATGATCGGCGATCACGCACGCCACCATGGCCTCGCCGATCGGCACCGCACGAATCCCGACGCAGGGATCATGGCGGCCCTTGGTGCTGATCTCGGTGTCAGCTCCGTAACGATCGACGGTGCGGCGGGGGGTCAGGATCGACGAAGTCGGCTTGACCACAAAACGGCACACGATCGGTTGCCCGGTCGAAATGCCGCCCAAGACGCCGCCCGCATGGTTCGACAGAAAGGCCGGCCTGCCGTCGTTGCCCATGCGCATTTCATCGGCATTCTCTTCGCCGCTGAGCGCCGCCGCGGCAAAGCCCGCGCCGATCTCGACGCCCTTGACGGCGTTAATACCCATGAGCGCCGCGGCGAGATCGCCGTCGAGCTTGCCATAGATCGGTGCGCCGAGGCCCGCAGGAACGCCTTCCGCCACCACCTCGATGACCGCCCCTACGGAGGAGCCACGCTTGCGGATGTCGTCGAGGTAGCTCTCGAAGAAACTGACCTGCTGCGCATCCGGACAGAAGAACGGATTGCGCTCCACCTCGTGCCAGTTCCAACGCGCACGCTCGATCTGATGCGGCCCCATCTGGATCAGCGCCCCGCGCACGGTCATCCCTGGCACGATCTTGCGCGCGATCGCTCCGGCGGCAACACGGGTCGCGGTCTCGCGCGCGGATTGCCGACCGCCGCCGCGATAGTCGCGGATGCCGTATTTGGCATCGTAGGTGAAGTCCGCATGCCCCGGCCGGTACTTGTCCTTGATGTCGGAATAATCCTTGGAGCGTTGATCGACGTTGTCGATCACCAGCGCGATTGGCGTTCCGGTCGTTACCTGTTGGCCGGTTCCCTCATCGAAAAACACGCCGGAGAGGATTTTCACCTCATCCGGCTCGCGCCGCTGAGTGGTGAAGCGCGACTGGCCCGGCCGCCGCTTGTCGAGATAGGGCTGGATGTCGACCTCACTCAGCGCAATACGGGGCGGGCAGCCATCGACCACACAGCCAATCGCAGCGCCATGGCTCTCGCCGAACGTCGTGACCCTAAAAAGATGGCCGAAAGTATTGAACGACATAGGATTCCACCCGCTGCGGTGTGGTAGCCCGCGTACCCGCCGCGGTCAAATGGCGGTCCCGAGACCGCAGCAGTCGGTAGCAGACGGTCGATGACACGCACCGCTCAGGCGTAGCGCGTGAGCCGGTTGCCGGTGAACACGTAGACCACGCCCTGATCGACGGAATGATGCGTGGCATCCTGCGTCGGCGCGAGCGCCAGGTGCGCAATCAGCGCACGCGCAGTGCCGCCATGGGCCGCAACCACGGTATCCCTGTCCAGCGTTGCGTACCATTGGCTTATCCGGGCAGTGACCTGCTCATAGCTTTCACCGCCTGGCGGCCGGAATCCCCACTTGTCCGATTCGCGCTTGGCGACGATGTCCTTGTCTCGCGCCAGTACGTCAGCATAGGTCAGACCTTCCCAGTCGCCGAACGAAATCTCGGCAAGCCTCGCATCGACGCCGTACCCGGTGCTCTCCAACCCGAGCGTCGAGCGCACGATTTCCATGGTCTGTCGCGCACGGATGAGCGGGCTGGAGACGTAGTCGAAGTCCTCGGCCTTATCGCCGTCGCGCACGAACAGATCGTGGAGGATTTCGCCGCAGCGGACAGCCTGCGCGCAGCCCAGGGCGTTGAGCGGCACATCGTGCCGCCCTTGCAGCCGGTGTTGCACGTTCCAGTCAGTGAGACCGTGGCGGACGTAGTAGATGACTGGCCGCGGCACGAGTTCATCCGTGTCCCTTGCGCAGCGCAGTCTCAAACGCGGCACAGCCATGCCGTGCATCCGCGAGACCGTTCCAAAGACCCAATGGGGGGCGCGCTTCGATGGTCATCCCCTCACTCCTTAGTGACATCGATGTCGGGCGCGTCCGGATGTTTCATCCCAACGATGTGATACCCGGCATCGACGTGGTGGATCTCGCCGGTGACGCCACGCGATAGGTCGGAGAGGAAATACACAGCGGTATCGCCCACCTCCTCGATCGTTACGCTGCGCCGGAGCGGAGCGTTGTGCTCGTTCCACTTGAGGATGTAGCGGAAGTCGCCGATGCCCGACGCCGCCAGCGTCTTGATCGGACCCGACGAGATGGCGTTGACGCGGATGTTCTTTGCGCCGAGATCAGCAGCGAGATAGCGCACGGAAGCCTCCAGCGCGGCCTTGGCGACCCCCATCACGTTGTAATGGGGCATCCACTTCTCCGCACCGTAATAGGTGAGCGTGAGCAGAGAACCGCCGCGCGGCATCAGCTTCTCCGCGCGTTGGGCGAGCGCTGTGAACGAGTAGCAGCTCACCAGCAGAGTCTTGGAAAAGTTGTCCGACGTCGTGTCGACATACCGCCCGGAAAGCTGCTCCTTGTCGGAGAAGGCGATAGCGTGCACGAGGAAATCGAGCGCGCCCCATTTCGCTTCGATCGCCGCGACGGCCGCATCGATGGTGCTGGGCTCGGTGACGTCGCAGTGGCCGACGACCAATCCGCCGACGTCTTGCGCCAATGGCTCGACCCGTTTCTTCAACGCGTCGCCTTGATACGTGAAAGCAAGCTCGGCGCCTTGTTGGTGGCAAGCCTTGGCAATCCCCCAGGCGATCGATCGATTATTGGCAACGCCTAGAATCAGACCGCGTTTGCCGCGCAAGAGACCCGAGGCTTCCGGCATGCTGTTCCTCGCTGCGGCGCCGACCGTTAGCCTCCTATGACACAGGGGGGAAGGCCCCACAAGCAGCCGCCATTTGCCGACACAGCGCCCGTGCCGCGCGGGGAATATCGCCCCGGCAATAGTGTTGGTACGGATGATATGGTCCTGGCAAGGCGTGGTCCGCGCCGCACCGAGGGCCCCGCGGTCTATCGGCAGAACGGCCGATGCACCGCCGTTGTGCTGGAGGGGAGAACGCGTTGGTCGGATTCCGGCAAGGGGTCGAGGCTACGGTCCCGGCGTTGCGACGCTACGCGCGGGCGCTCACCCGCAACCCCGAGCTTGCCGACGATCTCGTTCAGGACACGCTGGTGCGGGCGCTGAGGTCGGAGCATCTGTTTCATGGTGGTGACATCCGCAGCTGGCTCTACACGATCCTCACCAATCTCAACCGCAATCGGCTGCGTTCACTGGCGCGGCGCCCCCCATGCAGGCCATCGAGGACAACGATGCGCCCGACATGACCGGCCCCGAGGCAGGTGCGCGTGACATCGAGCGGGCGCTCGCCTCGCTCGCGGAGGATCAACGCGCGGCGCTCCTTCTGGTCGTGCTGGAAGGCCTTACCTACCGGGAGGTCGCCGAGGTGCAGGGGGTGCCGATCGGGACGGTGATGTCGCGGCTCGCGCGCGCCCGCATGCAGATCAGAGCCTATCTCGACGGCGAGCGCCCCACGCTTCGCCGCGTCAAGTAAGTCAAGGACGAAGACGATGATCGATCGAGATTCACCCGTGACCGAACACGAGCTTCACGCCTATGTCGACGGCGAGATTCCGGCTGATCGCCGAGACGCCGTCGAGGCGTGGCTTGCCTCCCATCCGGAGCATGCCGCGCGCGTCGCCCACTGGCGGGCGCAGGCGGACGCCATTCGTGCGCGCTACGACGCGATCGCATCGGAGCCGGTATCGGTACGGTTCGATCTCGAGAAGATCACCCGTGCCTCGCGCTCCTGGCGCGCAGTTGCGGCCGCGGGGGTGATCGCGGCGTTTCTCGCCGGCGGCGTCGTGGGCTGGATGGCGCATGGCGCATCGGCGGCGGCGCCGAGTCGCTTCGACATCTTCACGGCGGAGGCGCTCGGTGCTCACAAGGTCTATGTGGTCGAGGTGCGCCACCCGGTCGAAGTCCCCGGCGCCGAGCGTCCCCATCTGGTGCAATGGCTGTCGAAGCGTCTCGATTACGAGCTGCGAATCCCGGACCTGGAGCGGACCGGGTTGAAGCTGGTGGGCGGACGCTTGCTGCCGGGCCCTTTCGGCCCGGCAGCGTTCTGCATGTATGAAGGCCCGTCCGGCGAGCGCTTCACCATCTACTATGCGCGCACGGATTCACCGCAGACCGCCATGCACTATCGCGCGGGCGACGGCTTTGCCGCTTTGTATTGGGTCGAGCACGGGCTCGCTTACGTGGTCAGCGGACCGCCCGAGCGCGAGCGTCTCGCGAGCGTGGCCCAGGCGGCCTATGACCAGATCGACAAGGCCGCGCCCTCGGGGAAACAGTGATGGGACGGTGTCGCGGCAACCAAGGCGGCGTTCCACGCGAGGGTCGCATCCCCCGGTTCGCGTCCGCTCACCCCATATCCTTTCTGGGATCATATGGCTTGGTCGCCTGCCACGCTCGCATCAGCTCGACGAGATCGGCATCACCATCGTCCGGCAACGCGATGCGCACGCAGGCCAGCAGATCGCCCTTGCCGTGCTTCGCCGGGAGGCCCTTGCCCTTGAGGCGGAACGTGCGGCCCGAATTGGTGCCCGCGGGAATGGCAAGCTCAACCGCGCCGTCGAGGGTAGGCACGCGCACCTTGGCCCCGAGCACCGCCTCGTAGAGCGTGATCGGGAGGTCGAGCCGCAGGTCCGCGCCCTCGCGTGCGAACATTGGGTGCGGCGCGACCGAGACCGCGATCAGGAGATCGCCGGCGCGGCCGCCGGAACCGGCAAGCCCCTGTCCCTTCAGCCGGATGGTCTGACCGTTGTTCAGCCCGGCCGGGATCTTTACGTCGACTTCCTTGCCGGTCGGAAGCTGCACGCGCTTCTGGGCCCCGGTCGCGGCTTCCGCCAGCGTGATGGTCAGCACGGCCGTGATGTCTTGACCGCCTCGGGCAGCGCCTGAATTTGGTTCCTCGAATTGAGAGCCCGCGCCCGGCCGTCCGCCGCGTGCCCGGGCGCTGCCGAAAGCTTCCTTCAAAATATCCTCGAAGCCTCCAAAGCCGCGAAAGCCGCCGCCAGCGCTCCCGCCCGCACGCCCAAAGCCATCGCGGCCCCAAGTGAAGGTTTCGAATTGGCCGTCCTGGCCCGCGCCCGGACCGCGCCCGGCGCCGAACCCTTCAAAGCCCTGAAAACGCGGCTTTCCTTCGGCATCGATCTCGCCGCGATCGAAGGCCTTGCGCTTGTCCGCTTCGCCGAGAATTTCGTAGGCGGCGTTCAATTCCGCGAAACGCGTGGCCGCCTTCGGGTCGTGCTTGTTCGCGTCCGGGTGCAGCCTCTTGGCCTGCCGCCGGAAAGCGCTCTTGATCTCCGCGGCGCTCGCGTTCTTCGATACCCCCAGGATGTCGTAGGGGTCACGCATCCTCAATGCCTCCCAGGCGCGTCGCTATTGGTCATGCCGGGCCGTTGCCCCAACCGCATCGCGTAATGTGGGGAGGCCGGCGCCCGACTGCAACGAGCCAGCGCAATGCATCAACAGGTCCCCTGCCCCAGGCCCATGCCGCTTGACTGAGCGACCGTGTTGACGCGTCTTGGCGGGGGGGCCGCATTCCTTCGACGGGCAGCAAGGCCCATTCGCAACATGTGCAAGGGGGATGAATGTCACGCGTCAAGCTCGCCATCGCTACCACCGACTATGATCATTTCCGGGATTTCCGGCTCGGCATCGTGAATGCCGAGGGCATCGACCAGACTTGGCTGACGCTTGGCCATCACGAGGTGTTCGCACGCTTTACCTTCAACCGGGAGTGGGACGTCAGCGAGCTCTCGTTCGCGAAATTCTGCGCCCAGGTGACGAGAACGACGCCCGACATCATCGGGCTGCCGGTCGTTTGCTCACGCCTTTTCCGATTCTCGTCCTTCTACGTGAACAGGCACAGCAAGATTGAAACGGCGGCCGACCTCAAGGGTAAGACGATCGGCTCGCCTGAATGGGCACACACCGCCGCGGTCTACATGCGCGGGTGGCTCAATGACGAGCACGGCATCGGACTCCACGACGTTCACTGGTATCAGGCCGGCGCCAACGAAGCCGGCCGCAGCGAGAAGGTGGAGCTTAACCTGCCAAAGGGCGTCAAGCTCACCCGCGTGAACGACAAGTCCTTGAGCGAGATGATCGCAACCGGCGAGATCGACTGCGCGCTCATTGCACGACCCCCGAATTCGTTCCTGCAGGGCCATCCGGACGTGGTCCGCCTGTTCCCGAACTATCTGGAGATGGAGGAGAGCTACTACGAGCGAACGAGGGTCTGGCCGATCATGCATATCATCGCGATCCAGACCCGGGTGCTGGACGAGCATCCCTGGGTCGCCCGCAACCTCTACAATGCCTTCATCGAGTCGAAGCGCCGCAGCATCGAGCGCCTGCTCGATCCTGCGGTCTCACGCTATCCACTCGCCTGGCTGCCGACGTACGCGCGCAAGATGCGCGACCTCTTCGACGGTGACCCGTTCCCATATGGGATCGAGGAGAACCGGCCCACGCTCGAGCAGTTCCTGCGCTACACCCACGAGCAAGGCATCGCGCACCGGCGTGCCGAGCCCGAGGAGATTTTCCCCAGGGGGATCATGACTTCTGTGAGGGTCTGATCTACGTGTTGCTCCTGGGGCGCAAATTGCGCACTTCCCACTTGCCGCGCTCGGCGCGGCAGGCTTCACCCTGCAACCACGATTCGTTGCCGTTCCTGACATAGCTCGCGAGAAAATCGCGGCAGGTGACGCCATCCTGCTGGTAGGTCGAGGCGAGCGGCGTGATGGTGCCGCGGGCGCCGGTCTTCGGGTTCTCCCAGGGCAGGCTGGTATGCTTGCCGCCCTTGGTCAGGACCTCGTTCACGGCCGCGCGCGTCATGGCGAGATCGCCTTCGGCGGGCACCTCCGCCGTCGCCTTTGGCACGGCCAGCCGGAGCGTCGTGCCGGTCTGGTCGGCTTTGCCGTCGTCCTTTTTGGCAATCATGTTGTCGAGTTGGTAGGACAGGCTGCAACCGCCGCCTGCGAGCGCCAGTGCGAGCAAACACGCTACGGCGGGCAAGCGTTTCAAGGCCACGTGCCATCGCCGTGGCCTTCCTCTATAACCGGACCGCCGCAACAGCGAGCTTGGCATCAAAGCGAGGATACTCCCCAGCATGTCTGAATCAGGTCCGATAGAACACCCGACCTGGTTAACGAGTGGTGATTTCACCGAGGCGGGCGAGCCTTTGCGGCTGTTTGCCGCCTGGTTCGAGGAAGCGAGCCGCCGTGAGCCGCGCGATCCTACCGCCATGTCGCTCGCCACCGTGGACGCGGATGGCCTCCCGAATGTCCGCATGGTCCTTATGAAAGGCTACGACGAGCGAGGATTCGTGTTCTTCACTAATGTCGACAGCCAAAAAGGGCGAGAATTGGATAGGGATCGCAAGGGTGCGCTGCTTTTCCATTGGAAGTCGCTCAACCGTCAGGTGCGGCTGCGCGGCCCGGTGGAACGGATCGAAGACGCCGCGGCTGACGCCTACTTCGCCACGCGGCCGCGCCTCGCTCAGATCGGCGCCTGGGCCAGCAAGCAATCTGCACCGCTCGAGAGTCGCCATGCCTTCGAGAAGGCGGTGGCGCTTCACGCAGCGAAATTTCCGGTTGGAACGGTTCCAAGACCGCCGCACTGGACCGGCTACCGCCTGCAGCCGCTGGTGATCGAGTTCTGGCAAGACCGGCCGTTCCGGCTGCACGACCGCGTCGAGTTTCGGCGCCAGGCGGTGGGAGCACCTTGGCAGAAGACTCGGCTGTATCCTTGAGACCTGGTTTCCGGGCGGGTAGAAGCCCTTTGCCGTCGGAACGACATCACACGCAATCGTGCTGCGGTTTCCATTTCCACCGCAGCGCAAACGGTTCTAGCATGCGGCCAAGTTCCAGGATTTGACTTAATGGTGACGCCGCAATCCAACCAGCCGCGACGCGCTCTCCTGCTGACCGGAGCCAGCCGCGGCATCGGCCATGCCACGGTGAAGCGCTTTTCGGCCGCCGGCTGGCGGGTCATCACCTGCTCCCGCCACCCATTCCCGGAGAACTGTCCCTGGGAGATGGGGCCTGAGGACCATATCCAGGTCGATCTTGCCGACCCCGCCGGCACGCTCGCAGCGATCGCCGAAATCAAGCAGCGGCTCGAGAACGGCGAACTGCATGCCCTGGTGAACAATGCCGCGATCTCGCCGAAGGCAGACGGCGGTTCACGCCTGTCCTCGATCGACACCACGGTCGACGTCTGGGACCAAGTCTTTCGCGTGAACTTCTTTGCGCCGATCACGCTTGCGCGCGGGCTGCTGCAAGAGCTCAAGGCGGCGAAGGGGTCAGTGGTCAACGTGACCTCGATTGCCGGCTCGCGCGTCCATCCGTTCGCGGGCACGGCGTATTCTACGTCCAAGGCGGCGTTGGCGGCGCTGACCCGCGAAATGGCGGCGGATTTCGGCCCGCTCGGCATCCGTGTCAATGCCATTGCCCCGGGGGAGATCGATACCGCGATCCTCTCTCCCGGCACCGAAGACATCGTGGCCAACCAAATCCCCCTGCACCGCCTCGGCACGCCCGACGAGGTCGCCAAGATCATCTACGTGCTGTGCACCGACATGTCCTCGTACGTGAACGGAGCCGAGATCCACATCAACGGCGGCCAGCACGTCTGAGGATGGCGGATAGACGACGTCGTCCGCTCACAGCCATTTCTTCCACTTGAAGAAGAAGTAAGGCAGCGCAGCCGCAAGGACCATCAGAAAGATCGCGATCGGGTAGCCCCACCTCCAATCGAGTTCCGGCATGTGGTGGAAATTCATGCCGTAGATCGACGCGATCAATGTCGGCGGCATCAGCGCCACCGCCGCAACCGAAAAGATCTTGATGATGTTGTTCTGCTCGATGGTAACGACCCCGAGCATGGCGTCGAGCAGGAACTGAATCTTGTTCGAGAGATAGGCGGCGTGATCGGACAGGGAATGTACGTCGCGCTGCATGCCGCGCAGCTGCGCCCGCGGCTCCTTCGCCCAGCGCATGCTGTCGGCTTCATTCGCCAGGTAGAGCAGCAGGCGTCCGATCGAAACCAGGCTCTCGCGCACCTTGGACGCAAGGTCACCCTTGCGGCCGATGGTCTTGAGAATCTGGTTGTAGCTCCGGGTGCGATCGGTCCGGCCTTCCTCAGGCTCGAAAATGTCGTGCGAGACCTGATCGACCTCGGCTCCGATCCGTTCCAGAATGTCAGCCGCACGATCGATCACCGCGTCGAGCAGGTCCATCAGCACCGATTCCCCGGTGATGGTCGGCGAGCACGTCCGTGCGAGCTTGTTGCCGACGATCATGAACGGCCGCGGGTCGTCGTAGCGCACGGTGATCAGCCGGTGGCCGGACAAGATGAAGGTGACCGGTGTGGTCTTCGGTGTGTCGGTGTCGGACTGACACATCAGCGTCGCGGTCATGTAGCGGGCGCCGTTCTCCACATATAGACGGCTCGTGACCTCGATTTCCTGCATCTCCTCGCGCGTCGGGACGGCGATGCCGACTTTACGTTCGACGGTCTTGTCCTCCTCCGGGGTCGGATTGACGAGGTCGAACCAAACCGCGCTTTCCGGTACATCGCCATCCGACGTGACCGGAATGCGCTCGAGCGATGTGCCGCGCGGCACGTAAACCCACAGCATAACCCCTCCGCGGCCGACGCGTCTTGCACGCGGGTCGGCGGGCGCCGCCGACCACATGATTGGCCAGTGATGGCCAATCATACCCGGGCTTGCAAGGACAATGAGCAAGGCCGACGTCAAACACCCGCCCAGCGGCCTGAGGCCGAGCGGATCGCGGATCGATCGAACCGTGGAAGGGAGAAGTTTGCGGGAGCCGGCAGTGCCCGCGCTTATAGATCAGACCGCCATCTCGGCGATCCATTTGTCCAGCTCGTGGACAGCCGGTGCATAGGCGGGGTTCTTGACCACACTCTGGAACTGCAGCGCCGCAACAACAGCAGATATTCCAATTTCCCCGTAGCGGCTGTCGAGATTTGAGTCGCTGCGGCTGACGTTCTTGTCAGATGGTGCCGCGTTGTTCTTGGTCATTTTCTTCTCCTTGGAACTTCTACTTCTTGGGACATTTCTTCGTGCATTGGGAACGCTTCGCGGTCATTGGGATGACGGCCGAGTGCGGCCGAAATACGCAACAAATGGTGTCCTATCGTGGCATTTCAGACCGAAGCAAAACCCACGCGCCGTTGCCAATCAAGGGGCATTTCAGCATCGTCGTCGCCTCACCCCATATCCCCCGTTCGGCGCGATCGTAGCGAGTTTGCCGCCGAGCGCTCTGACAGAGCCCCCGCATGGTAAACCTCGAGTTAAGAAATTGCGCGTAGGCTGCGAGATGCGGCTCGGCAAGACCCATTCCGCTCCGCAGCATGCACAACTTTCCGCAGCATGGGTCCAAACTGCGGCTTTCCTGCAACAGGTTCAGAAGACTATCGAATTGAGCCTGTCGCGGCTCTGGAAGTGCCGAGTCCTTTTGGTTAGCTAGTGGGACGTTGAAGGACGCGGGGAGCCGACTCGTAGGGGCGCGCCAGACAGCGTGAAGAGGGGCAGGTATGGCGGGACGGGGAATCGCACTTGTTCTGGCCGGGCTCTTGCTCGGCGGATGCGTGCACACGCAGTTGGAACCATCATCGGAAGCCAACTTCACTCAACGCGACAAGAAACTGCTCGCCAATGCGCCGTACGCGAAGGCAAACATTCCGACCGCGTACCAGCGCGCAATTGTCCAATATCACCGCAAGGAAGCGCCGGGCTCGATCGTGATCGATAGCGACACGCGCTATCTCTACTATGTCCTGCCCGACAACAGGGCGATCCGCTATGGCGTGATCGTCGGCGAAGAGGCGCTGTCGTTTTACGGCATCGCCAAGGTCGGTCGCAAGGAAGAGTGGCCGACGTGGACGCCCACGGCCGATATCAAGAAGCGACTGGACGTTCCCAACTTTGTCGAAGGCGGCGCACACAATCCCATGGGCGCACGCGGCATCTATCTCTATCAAGCCAACAAGGACACCCTGTTTCGCATCCACGGCACCAACCAGCCCGAATATATCGGGCAGGCGATCTCGTCGGGTTGCATCCGCATGACCAACGAGGACGTCATCGACCTCTACAACCGCGTCAAGATGGGCGCGATCGTAGTGGTGCTGGCGCCGAAGGCGGGGGACGCGCCGGCCAATCCGCAGGTGGCGGCGGTGGGCGACCCGCGTCTCAACTAAAGCTTTGAGGGGGCTGGGAGCGGCGTCGGACGCGAGTCCGACGCCGCTTCATTTTGCGGCCGGTCTCATGCATCCATGAGCCGCTCGTGCCTTGCCCAATCCAAGGTGCGATCGAGCGCGCGGCCGAGGCGGTCGAAGAGTTCATCGATCTCCGCCGGCGCGATGATGAGCGGCGGACAGATCGATAAGATGTCGCCGACGATGAAACGCACGATCAGCCCTTCCTCTTCGGCGAAGCGCACCGCGCGCGGCCCGACGCCGGCCTTCGCGTCGAACGTGCGTTTGGTCTTCTTGTCGGCCACAAGCTCGACGGCACCGATGAGCCCGAGACCGCGCGCGTCCCCGACCAGCGGGTGACCGCCGAGCGTGGCGAGCCGGGCCCGGAACTGCGGCGCCTTGCGCGCGGCCTGATCGGCAATGCGCTCGCGGGCATAGATGTCGAGCGCCTTGAGGGCCACCGCCGCCGCGACCGGATGACCTGAATGGGTGAAACCGTGGCCGAACGTGCCGATCTTGCGGCTTTCATCCAGCATTGCCTGGTACATCGGCTCCGGCACCGTCAGGGCCGCCATGGGCACGTAAGCCGAGGTCAACGCCTTCGCCACCGTGATGGAGTCGGGCTCAAATCCGAGGGCCGTGCAGCCGAACATCGTTCCGAGCCGGCCGAAGCCGCAGATCACTTCGTCAGCGATCATGTACACGTCGTATCTCCGGCAGACCTTCATCACCTCCCGAAAATACGTTTGCGGCGGCACGATCACGCCGCCTGCACCCATCACGGGCTCGGCAATGAAAGCGGCGACCGTGTCCGGGTCTTCCCTTCGGATCAGCTCTTCGAGTTCGCCCGCCAGCCGCGCCGCGAAGTCTTCTTCACTCTCGCCCGCCTGGGCAAAGCGGTAATGGTACGGACAGGCGGTGTGCAAAATTCCCGCGATCGGCAGATCGAAATCCAGGTGATTGTTGGGTAGTCCCGTGAGCGAGGCGGCTGCGACGGTCACACCGTGATAGGCCCTCAGCCGGCTGATGATCTTTTTTTTCCGCGGCCGCCCGAGCGCGTTGTTCATGTACCAGACGAGCTTGACCTGGGTGTCGTTGGCTTCCGAGCCCGACGAGCAGAAGAACACCTTAGAGGTCGGGACCGGCGCAATTTCCTTGAGCCGTTCCGCGAGCTCGATCGCGGGGTCGTGGCTCTTGCCGGTAAAGAGATGACTGAACGGGAGCTTACGCATCTGCGCGGTCGCGGCCTCGACCAGTTCTTCATTGCCGTAGCCGAGCGCCGTGCACCACAGCCCCGCCATGCCCTCGATGTAAGCCTTGCCGTCGCTGTCATAGACGAACACGCCCTGGCCGCGCTCGATGATCAGCGGGCCGGTTTCGCGCAACGCCGCAATGTCGCTGCACAATGCCGGGACGCCGACCGTGAACGCCTCGATCAGCGGGAAGCCGAAGCGCTCTTCGAACGCGGCGTGGTCCCTGGGATTGGCATTTGCGCCGTAGCCGAAGCGCACGCAATGCGCTTTTTCAAAAGATGTTTCAGGTAAATTCAACAGCACGGCGGGCATTACTCCCAGATAGTGCA
>Ga0208989_10000099_pt1 | contig 19042 bp, 12 predicted proteins | sample MedBloCAOM3_M1_FD_187852 | JGI IMG/M metagenome (GOLD analysis project Ga0208989, IMG submission 187852) | Forest soil microbial communities from El Dorado National Forest, California, USA - Mediterranean Blodgett CA OM3_M1 (SPAdes) (version 2) | ecosystem: Environmental > Terrestrial > Soil >...
TTTGGCGGAACCAATGCTTCGATTGTGATGCGAAAGAACGCGGCATGAGGTTGCACATTGCGGGGATGGGATGGGTCACTCCGCTCGGCGGCGGAATCGAAGCGGTGTGGGAGAGACTGCTGCGCGGCGAGGAAGCGAGCGCCAGCGCAATAGCGGGCCCGTTCGAAAACAAAAGCTATTGTGCTTTTCGCGTTCCGGCCGAAGCCCTCGCTGGTTTGCCAGCACACCCGCGCCTTCGTCGGGCCGACTCCATTTCGCGATTCGCGGTAGCCGCGGGAATGGCGGCCTTGGCCGACGCAAGATCGACAATCAACAGTGAGTTCATCGACCGGACAGCGCTTGTCCTGGCAGTTTCAAATGGCGGCGTGTCTTACACGAAACGCTTTTATCACGACATTTTTAAGACTGGAGCCGGTTCAGCGAGTCCCCTGCTTTTTCCGGAGACGGTCTTCAACGCGCCGGCCAGTCATCTCGCCGCGGTTCTTGGATTGACAGGCGCCAGTTACACGCTGGTCGGTGACGGGTCTGTCGGAATTCTTGCGATCCAAATGGCGGAGGATTTGATGGCCGGCGAAGCGATTGATCATTGCCTCGTAGTTGGTGCGGAAGAAGTCGACTGGGTGCTTTGCGACGGATATCACAAATGGCGACTTACTCGCGCTGAGCCGCCGATCGAACCATTTGGAAAGCCCAGTCGCGGCACCATTCTAAGCGAAGGAGGGGGCGCGGTCTTACTGGCACGCGAGGGTTCGATCGTAATCGAAAAGATCCATCCCGGCGGCAATTTTGCCGAACGCGATGCGGCGAGCCGCTGGGCAACAAAAATTCTTTCCGAACTGACAAGTCATACTGCGAGCCCGATCATCAGCAGTGCCAACGGCACTTTCATCGACGACGCGGAGCGCGCGGCTGTCTGGCAGAGCGCGCCTGATGCGAGTGTGTACACGCCCAAACCAGCTCTTGGAGAAAGCGTTGGGGCCAATGGAATATGGCAGGTAATAATCGGAGCCTTAGCCGCGCGCACGAGAAGGCTCCCAGCCGTTTTGCACGCCCGCCCGGATACGGGTCTGCGGCTATCCGCTACGGGGACGAAGATCGACAAGCCGGATGCAGTTGTTTTGGATTGTGGCCTGAACCAGCAGATCGCGGGATTGCGTTTGTCCGCAAACAACTGACAAACTTCGCCTCTCCCGGCAAACTTATTAAGACCGGGCACTTCGGGCTTTGCAAGACGCCCCTTATCCGGTACCTTCGGCGTCCGCCCATGCGAAAGCCGGCCATCACGATTGTTAGCATATTCCTGGTAATCGGGTCGGCCAAGGCGGCGCCGACCTCTCCCGACCATCTCCCGGTGGAAATCACATCGAGTGGCCAAACAAATTACGAGAACGGAATCGCCACCGCGCGGGACAACGTGGCCATCCACGTCGGCGACACGGACATTTATGCCGATTTCGCGCAGTACGATTCACGCACGCACGAGATATCGCTCGAAGGTCATGTGCGCATCTATCGTGACACCCAGCTCTACCTGGCCGACCACGGCGTTTACAATACTGAGACGAAAGAGATCCGCGGCGCAGAAACGCGGACGGAATACAATCCCTATTTTCTGGGAGGCGAAACGGTCAGCACGATTTCCGAGAATGGTTACCGCATTTACAATGGCACGTTCACAACCCACGATTCTTCAAAGCCTGATTTTTATTTTCGCGCACGAACCATTCGGGTCTACGAGAAAGATCATATCATCTTTCAGAACGTCACGTTCTACGCCGGCAATGTCCCGATTTTTTGGTGGCCTTATCTTTATCAATCTCTCGACGACGCGTTTAGCTTTTCAACTTCCCCGGCCTATCTCAGCTCGTGGGGACCATCGCTGCTTAGTCAGGTAACCTTTCCAATCGGCGAAAAGATCAAGGGGCGCATCCGGCTCGATTATCGGGTGCGGCGCGGAGTGGCGCTCGGTTTTGAATCCGACATCGATTACGGAAAGGACGATAGCAGCTGGGCGAAGCTGAAGACGTATTACATCCAGGATCAGAATCCTTTGATCAACCGCACCTCGTTGCCGCGCGGCTCCGTTCCGACCGGCCGGTACCGGGTCAGTTTGGAAGATCGCACCAATTTCACCAGGGACATTTACGGGATTGTCGACATTACCAAACTCAGTGATGCCTTCATCATGCAGGATTTTTATCAAAGCGAGTTCCGGATCGATCCTGTCCCCGACGCTGTGGTTGCTGTGACGAAGACAGATCCGTTCTATACGCTCACCGGCATTGTCCGGTTCGAAGCCAACAGCTTTTTTGAGCAAACCGAGCGGCTACCGGAAGTAGTTTTAGACGTCAAACGTCATGCGCTTTTTGGAACCCCGATCTTTTACGAGGGCGAAACCGGGGTCGCGGATTTGCGGCGAGATTTCGCGAGCGGCTCCGGCTTTGAAGACTATGGGACGACCCGAATCGACACTTTCCATCAGCTGCTTTACCCCAATACCTATTTTGGCTGGCTCTCGGTCGTTCCGCGCGTTGGTTTTCGCGGCACTTACTACGGCGAAACACGGGATCTCGGGAAAACCATTTTTGCGCCTAATGACAACCCGTTGGTTCCTGAATTTTTCCTTCCGGACCCAACTCCGGCCAACCCGATAGTGGATGGTGGCGACAAGTTCCGCACGATCCTCAATGCCGGTGTGGAAGCTTCGTTTAAGATGTCCCGCGAATGGGAGGACGTGCAAAACCGCGTCTTCGGTCTTGATGGGATTCGTCACATCATCCAGCCATTTACGAATTTTTCCTACGTGTGGAACAACGGGCTAAACCCCGCCGCCGTTCTCCAGTTCGATCGATTCGAACCTTCCACGCAACTTCGACCGATCGATTTCCCACAATTCACTTCCATCGATTCAATCGACCGTTGGACTATTTGGCGCGTCGGCGTTCGCAATCGTCTCCAGACGCGGCGTGACGACCTGACGGTCAGCTGGCTGGAGTTGGAAACCTATGTTGATGTTAACTTCGATAATCCGTTTGATCGAACTCCGTACTCGAACCTTTTTAATAATCTACGCTTCACACCGGTACCTTGGGCGACATTGGTGATCAACTCACAGGTGCCGGCCTTTGATAAGGGGTTCACAGAAGTGAACACGAGCGTTATTTTCCAACCAATCGCCAACCTGCAATTGAATTTCGGACATCGCTATTTGAACGACAACCCCTTCTTTAATAACAGCAGCCTGATCGTGGTCGGCGGCTATTACCGCCTTGACGACAACTGGGGCGTAGGCGTTCAGGAGCAGTACGAAGCGACGACCCACACCCTCGAGCAGCAGCGTTACTCACTTTACCGCGACCTGACCAGTTGGGTGGCTTCTGTTGGCGCGGTCATTCGCGACAACGGCGGCGTGAACGAATATGGCGTCCTTATGACCTTTACACTAAAGGCGTTTCCAAAATTTGGCTTGGACCTGAATTTTGATCCCGCCGGGGCGGGCGAAACTCCATGACTACGCTGTCGCGCCGCGGTTCACCTCCTGCCCTGGTGGCTCGTCGGCTGCTTCTCTGCCACTAAGGCGGCGGCTTCTCCTTCTTCGCGATGGATCTCTCGATTATTGGCTCCGGATATGTTGGTCTTGTGACTGGCGCCTGCTTTGCCGACGTCGGCCACAACGTGATCTGCGTCGACAACGACGCGCGCAAGATCGAGGCATTGCAGGCTGGTAAGATTCCGATCTACGAACCCGGCCTGGAAGAAGTGATCCATCGCAATGTTTCCGCGCATCGCCTGCGATTCAGCGGCAGCATTCAAGAGGCGGTCGATAATTCGCAAATCGTTTTTATCGCCGTCCCCACTCCGCAACAGGCGAGTGGAGATGTCGATCTTAGCTTTATTGAGAAAGTCGCTCGCGAAATCGCCGGCGTGCTGACCGATTATCGCGTCATCGTGGACAAGAGCACCGTGCCCGTAAAAACCGGGGAAAAAGTCGCGGAATCGATCAAGCGATATAATCGCCACGGCGCGAAGTTCGATGTCGTGAGCAACCCGGAATTCCTGCGCGAGGGTTGTGCCATTGGGGATTTAATGCATCCCGATCGCATCGTGATTGGCGCGCAGAGCGAGCGCGCCATTGATCTCATGAAAAAGGTCTACGAACCGTTCATGGCGCCCATTCTCGTCACCGATATCAATAGCGCGGAGCTGATCAAACACGCCGCGAATTCGTTTCTCGCTCTGAAGATTTCTTATATCAACGCCGTCTCCGCCATCTGCGAAGCGAGCGGCGCCGACGTCGAGAAAGTGGCTGACGGAATTGGAATGGACCGCCGAATTGGGCGTAATTTCCTCAATGCCGGCATCGGCTACGGCGGCTCGTGTTTTCCAAAGGACATTGCCGCTTTCATCACGATCAGCGAACAACTGGGTGTTCCCTTCAATTTGCTGAAGGAAGTGCAACGGATAAATGGACTGCAAAAGGAACGTTTTTTAAAAACCATCCGCGAAACGCTTTGGGTATTGCGTGAAAAGAAAGTCGCAATTTGGGGCCTTACCTTCAAACCCGATACGGACGACATACGCTCTTCGGTCGCGATCGATCTCGTAGCCGACATGTTGCGCGAAGGCGCACATGTCACAGCCTACGATCCCAAAGGAATGGAGAAGGCGCGCGAAGTGAAAGCAATCGCTGAAGTAAAGTTCGCATCATCCGCCATGGAAGCTGTCGAGGGGGCGGAAGCGCTCGTCATCGCGACAGAATGGAGCGACTTCGCCAATGTCGATCTTGCCATAGTAAAAGCAAAAATGACCACGCCGATTATTTTCGATGGCCGGAACCTGTTTGATCCCGAAACGATGCGTCAGCTTGGGTTCCGCTATCATTCCATCGGCCGCGCGACGGTCGCACCGCGCTAAGCCACCGTTTTCCCGTGGCGTTGTTCAATGCTCGTCAGGTCGCACTCCTGGCATTGCGAAGCTGGCGAACAAAAAAAGAGTTTGCCGACTCAATTATCGGGAAGCTTCTGGACGAGACGCGGCTGGCCGATTCGGATCGCGCCTTCGCCTTGGAATTGTTTTATGGCGTCTTGCGCAATCTAACCTTACTCGACTTTTGGATCGCTACGCTCCGATCCTCACGTGTAGAAGTCGATCTTCGCGACATCCTCCGGCTCGGTCTTTACCAGCTTCTGCTCACTGATACCTCGGAACACGCAGCCGTTTACGAAACAGTCGAACTAGCGCCGAAAACGCGACGCGGAGTAATCAACGGCATTCTGCGCAGCGCCTCACGACAGCGAGAGGAGTTGTTAAAAAAGGCGAAGGCGCAGCCGCTTCATGTTTGGAGGTCTCATCCAGAATTCCTGGTAAAACGCTGGGAGAAGAATTTCGGCAACAAAAACGCAGAAAGCCTGTGTTTCTGGAACAACCAGCCGCCGCCGATCTATGCCCGCGTTAATCGATTGAAGATCGACCGGGACACATTTCTTCAAACATACCCGAAGTCGCGACCGATATCGCACGATCCCGATTTCGTAGAGTTCCGGTCATTTGAATGGAACGCGCTCGCGCGCGGCCATTGTTATGTTCAGGACCCAAGCACAACGCTGGCGTGCCGTATGGTCGATCCGAAACCGGGAGAAAAGATTCTGGACGCATGCGCCGCGCCAGGCGGCAAGACCGGTTACTTGGCGGAGATCATGCAAAACCAGGGTCTCATCGTCGCCTGCGACCGCGACCTGAAACGGATTGACCTGCTCGATAAGAACCTTTCCCAACTGGGCGTGCAAATCGCGCGTGCTGTTCGTTGCGAATGGGTTCGCGACAAGCCGGCGAACGAAATCAGATCTTTGGCGCCATTCGATCGAATTCTGGTCGATACGCCGTGCAGTAACACTGGAGTGATGCGCCGACGGGTCGACGTTCGCTGGCGGTTGAGGCCAGACGATTTCAGACGTATGGCCGGGCAGCAGATGTCGATCTTGCGCAAGGTTGCGCCACTCTTGAAGCGAGACGGCGTTCTGGTTTACAGCACGTGCAGTCTCGAACCGGAGGAGAACGAAGAGATCGTTGCGCAGATCAGGCAAGACGTTTTGAATTTGTCGCTCGTGCACCAAGAGAACGTTCTGCCGTTTCGCGACCATTTTGACGGCGCTCTCGTGGCAAAATTTGTTCGACTTAGCTGATCGCGAGAAGCGGTTGCATCCCCTGCTCCCAATGGAATCGTAGCGGTCTATGCACGACGCCCGTTTCCACAAACTCGCGAAGCTTCTCGTGGAATACTCAACCCGACTCAAACGAAACGAGAACGTATTAATCGAAGCATTCGACGTTCCCGATGAGATGACAATCGCCCTAATTCGGGCGGCCCGGAAGGTCGGGGCAATTCCATTCGTGCAGATTCAGCGCGCACAGGTTAATCGAGAGACAGCGCTTAAAGCATTGGATCGACAATTGGATCTCGCGGCAAGGCACGAGTTAGCCCGAATGAAGAAGATGGATGCGTACATTGCACTACGCGGGAGCAACAATATTACCGAGTTGTCCGATGTCCCGGTGAATAAGATGCAGCTCATCGCCAAGAAAATGCGTCCCGTGACGGATCAAAGGGTCAAAAAAACGAAGTGGGTAGTGTTGCGATGGCCCACTCCATCAATGGCGCAGCTCGCTTCGATGAGCACGGAAGCGTTTGAGAACTTTTACTTCGATGTTTGCACGCTTGACTACCGGAAGCTGCAACCGGGCATGAAAGCGTTGAAAACGTTGATGGAGAAAACAGGCCGCGTGGAAGTGAAAGCACCCGGGACGGACCTACGCTTCAGCATCAAGGGAATTCCAGCGGTGATCTGTGGAGGCGATCGCAATATCCCGGATGGCGAAGTCTTCACCGCGCCGGTCAAGGATTCCGTTCAAGGCCACATCACTTTTAACGCGCCGACAATTTATCAGAGCGTTGGCTTCGACGGAATTCGCCTCGAATTTCGCGATGGCAAGATTGTCGACGCAAAGAGCAACCAAACGGAAAAGCTGAATAAGATTCTCGATTCCGACCCGGGGGCACGTTACATCGGTGAATTTTCGCTCGCGTTCAACCCTCACATCCTGGAGCCGATGCGCGACATTTTATTCGATGAGAAAATCGCCGGATCGTTTCATTTCACTCCCGGGCAAGCTTACGACGAAGCCGATAACGGGAACCGAAGCCAGGTGCACTGGGACATGGTGAGCATTCAGCGACCGGATTATGGCGGCGGAGAAATCTACTTTGACGGGAAGTTGATTCGGCGAGACGGCGAATTTCTCCCGAAACAACTTCGGCCGCTCAATCGCCGTTTCTTTATCAAGCGCAACCGCCGCGCCTGATCGAACTATAAACGACGACGCGAACTGTTTCCCGTTCGCGCTCAGAATGATTGTCGATCTTAGCTATGCTTTATGTCCGTCTTGGCCCCTGGCCGATCGCATGCACTTGCATCAAGCCAAGCTCGCCAGTGCCGGCAATCTGCAGATTGGCAATCTCAAACGTCGGCGCGTCGGGCGAAGGGGCGCCGGGCAATTGAACGGAGATATTTTTCGAGATCGAATTCAGGACGATGGCAGCAATCTCAAATGAGGGCGAAAACTCCACCGTCGCGATCTGGAACGAACTCGTAACCAAAACGCCCGCCTGCCCTGTTTGCGCCGGCGTGATTTGAAGCGGCGCTGCTTCGAAGTTCGAAACGAGCTGGAGGCCCGCGACGTTGAAGGAAGGCGAGCCGACAACCGCTGGTCTCTGTTGTTGTGAGGGAGTCAATCGAACACTGCCGAGGCCTCCTCCGGAGGGCTGGATCTTCGCAATCTCGAAGTTGACCTGCAGATTCATGGCTGGCTGCGGCGATCCCGATGGCGCAAGGCGCATCGTGACCACTTTAGAAGTTGGGCGTAATTGCAACGCACCCATCTTGAACGCAGGCGTAAGCTGCATGGAAGCGATCTCGAAAGAGAAAGTGAGCTGGACGGCCGTTTGCATGGCGCCAGCAGGTTGCGGCCCACTGGTGGCGGGCGTTCGGACTAACGGAGCAGGAGCAGTTGGAATTTGGATCGGTTCAGGCATGGTTGCGGTGGTGGTTGGTTGCGAAATGGTTGGACGCGGGACGAAGATTGGCTGCGGTTGCGGCTGGGGTCTAGTAATTTCAGCCGGTGGCTCTGGGAAGACAGTTGTTTGGTGAGGAATTGGCTGGCCTTGTCCGACCGGTTCCCTTTCGGCCCCAGGCGAGCTTTGCGCGTAGACCGGTGGCACAACATCGAGAGGGGCAGGCTCCGTCGCGACTGACATCGGAGCAGTCACAGGCTCGGGCGCTGGGCTGAACGTCGTCTCCGGTGTTGGCGGCATGTAGTCCTGTTCGATGATCGGGCCGACAGACTCCAAAGCAGGTTCCCCAGCCGGCGCAGTGGCAATTTCGGGCTCGGTGTTTGTACTCCAATCTTCCACGGGCGCGGCTCCACTGATCCGTCGCGCCAATTTACCTGTTGGCAGCACTGCGTAGCGCAGTGAAGGCTCCGACGCTTTCAATTTCAAGGATACCTGGCGCGGACCTCCAACCAGCCGGTTGCCTAAGCTCAACGGTTTTTCGGTAGATGTCGACGCGACTTCGTCGATGTGCGGGCCCGTCACCGGAGTCGGACGACGGAGCAACGCGACTTGAGCAATTCGCCGACGAACTTCCGGCACGACCACCGATGCCAAAAGAATTACGCCCGCGATGAGCAATGCACCCACGAGCAACGTCTGCGGGTCAGCCAGGCGATCGAGCCTTTCGCCAACGGTAGGTTGCGACCATTCGCGAACGCGCGATGGAGCGATGGCTGTTGCCGGAGTGGCTGAAGCCACCGTGCGCGCAGACGAAACCAGCGGCGAACTGGCCGGGGTCGTTTCGACGATAGGGCTCTGTTGCACGGAAGCAATCGCGGTAGACGCGGGCGAAGCGTCTGCGGCAACCGGCGTCTCGACCGTTGGCGACAACGTCGGGGCGGGAGCCGCGGGAACATCTCCGGGTCTTGCCGGAGTTCCGGCAGCACGCGCGGGGTTCGTTGTTTCGATAGCGGCAACCGCAGGGGTTGCTACAGCCAAAGCCAAAGGTTCGCTGCTCGACTCCTTCGCCGGCTTGCCCTTCGCTGCCGCCACCGCAGGAATTGGGCTGGGCTCAATCGCCGGACTCGACGACTCTGCTTGCCCGGACGACATTACGGCAGCGGCTTCTGTCGCCGATGTCGCCGTGGTCGCCCGACTTTCGAGCCATCCGAGGTCATAAAAGGTGTCTGCGAACACCACATTGAGCGCAGGTGAATAGATTTTCCTGGCTGAAGCAATCCAGTCAGTTCCTTTCGTCGGATTGTTGTGCGCAAATTCCCACGCGGCTTGGGCGTAATAGAGCGCGGGCGTATCACCAGTAAACTGGAATTGCTCCATCATTTTTTGCGCGCGACTCTCTTTGTCTTCGAGCAACAGCGTCATGAAAATCTTGAACTTGATGAGCTGCGCCGCCTGGTTCTTATCGCCGCCCGGTGTTTGGCTAAAGAGCGCTTCGAAACGGCTCCGGGCCTGGGTGTAGTCTTTTTTCTTAAATGGAACCTGCGCGAGATTGTATTGCGCCTCGCGGAATTTCGGATCCGCTTTGACTGCGGCTTTGAAGGCGGCCTCGGCCTGATCAAACTCTTTTTGTTCCATCAAAACTTCGCCGCGCATATTAAGAATGACGGGCTGATTCGGGTCCGCGGCGTCGGCATCATCAATGAACTTACGCGCCGCTGTCAGGTCCCTTTGTTGGAACGCTTTTTGCGCTTCTTCAAATCTGGAACGTGCGAAGGCCTTGGACTTCGCCGTCCGCTCTGCTGCGCTCGTCAGTTCGAGGGCGGGGCGCGCTTGACCAGCCGGCTTTTCCAGCCAGCCCACTTCATACAAAGATTCAACAAACAACTTATTTAACTGTGGAGAAAAATTCTTCTCCGCCGCGACCATCCAATCCTTCGCTTCTTTTGTGTTTTTGTGTTGAAGCGCAATGGCCGCGTTTGCGTAATGCACCGCCGGCGTGTCCGGAGACAACTCGAACTTGGCCAAAATGGAATCGACCATGTTCTCCTTGTCCTCGAGCAAATACGTCAGCAGGATTTTGTATTGAATCAGTTGTGAGGCGTCGCCTTGCAGTTCGGCGGCATTGCTCGAAAGAAGATCTTGGAAACGTTTGCGCGCTTCCGCCCAGTCTTTCTTAAGAAAAGGAATCTCGGCCAAATTAAAACGGGCATTCCAAAACGTCGGATCGATTCGAAGCGCCTCCATCAGGGCCGTCTCCGCCTTGTCGTAAATACCCTGGCGCATCAAAATGACGCCGCGTAAATTTTGCGATTCCGCCAGATCCGGTTGGCGGGCATCAATCGCATCGAGATCCTTCAACGCTTCCGAAAAATTATTGGCATCAAACTCACGAAAGGCTTTGTCATACATCGCCTCGAGCTCCGATTTTGAAGGAGCAACGTTACTCGCCGCAAAAGAACTGAATACCAGAACTGCAATTACGCCGATCCTCCGAATCTTCATGCCTGCCTGCATACAACCTTTGCCTGCCCTTGATGACAAGCCTAAAATTGGGCAAAGAAAGCGATTTTTTCCCTCGAGAACTGCCCAAATTGCACTCTCCCACGCCGCCTTCGCAACCCGATCATTTGGATCCCGGCCAAGATCGACATCGTCCCGGTCGCGCCTTTGCCTGGCTCTATGAGTTGATAGTGGCCGCGATTCGCAGGCCTTCCAGGGTTAGATGAGGATGGACCGCCTCGATCTCCGGCAGCTCGGCCGCGATCAGGTCGGCATAACCGCCCGTGGCGACGGTCCTGACCCTGTTGCTGCCCGGGAAGGCCTCCGCTTTGATGCGGGCAATAAGTTCCTTTACCAAACCGCGATAACCGAAAACGGCGCCAGCCATCATGGCCTCGATTGTCGACCTTCCGATCGCGCTGCGTGGTTCGCGCAGCGCAAGTTTAGGCAACAACGCCGTGCGTTGATAAAGAAAATTTGTCATTGCTTCCAAACCCGGGGCAATCACCCCGCCGATGTATTTTTTTTCTGCGGAAACAATATCGAAAGTCACCGCCGTGCCGAAATCGACGACAATCGCAGGCGCGCCGTAAAGCGCGGCGACGGCCGCGGCATTGGCAAGACGATCAGCGCCGATTGTCTTGGGTGACGGATACCTAATTCCCACCCCAAGTTTCACATGCGGGCCCAGCCATAAGATTTGTGTCTTTCTCGCCGCCGACTTTACCTCGCGGTTCTTCTTTGGCACGACCGAACAGACAACGAACATGTCGATCTTACGGCGCTTTATGAACCCGCGGAGATACGCGGCCGTAAGTTTGTTCGTGGCAATTCGACTGGGCCGCGCAATTCGTTTTCGCGAAGCCAAGGCTAGTTTCGTGAACGAATTACTGATGTCGATCAAAAGATAGGTTGTGGCGCGGGTCATTCGAAACAAAGGCGCAGGCCAAGCAGGCGCTACCGTGAAGCCCCCGCGCCGTCAAGTCCGGCGGCGAGTCCGCCAGTCGGACGGATTCGTCCCGTGGCGAACTTGCGACGCATAAAGCCAACGCGTAGCCTCGACTTATGAGAAAATTGGTCCATCGGCCGCGCCGATTGCGCAATTCTCCCGCCATGCGCAATCTCGTTCGCGAAACCAAATTGAGCGCGCACGATTTCGTTCTGCCCGTATTCGTCAGTGAAAAGATCGACAAGCGACGCCAGATCGAGAGCATGCCCGGCGTCTTCCAATTTTCTTTGAAGGAAGTCGCCGGTGAAGCGCAGCGCGCCCAGGATTCAGGCCTGCAAGCAATATTGCTGTTTGGAATTCCAGCCAAAAAAGACGAGCAGGCGAGCGGCGCTTACGCAACAGACGGCGTCGTCCAAAAAGCATTGCGCGCGATCAAGAAAAAATGCCCGGAGCTCGTCGTGATCACCGATGTTTGCTTGTGCGAATACATGAGTCACGGGCATTGCGGCGTGACGCGTGTGGACGGCGATCACTTCCAGGTTTTGAACGATGAGACTATCGATCTTTTAGTCAAAACCGCACTGTCGCATGCGCGAGCTGGCGCCGATATGGTGGCGCCAAGCGACATGATGGACGGTCGCATCGGCGCGATTCGGGAAGCTTTCGATGCGAATGGGTTTCAACAAACCGGGATCATCAGTTACGCGGCCAAGTTTGCGTCAGCTTTCTACGGTCCATTTCGCGAGGCTGCGGAAAGTCCGCCGAAGTTTGGCGACCGGCGTTCTTATCAAATGGATTGCGCGAACGCAGATGAAGCGTTGCGTGAAACGGCGTTGGATATTGAGGAAGGCGCCGACATCGTGATGGTAAAACCCGCCCTGCCGTACATCGACATCTTGTGGCGCGTGCGCGAACGGTTTGGTAAGCCGACAGCGGCTTATCATGTGAGCGGAGAATACGCGATGGTTAAGGCCGCCGTGGAGAAAGGCTTTCTGGACGAACGCGCCGCCGTCCTCGAGATCATGACCTCGCTGAAACGGGCGGGGGCAGATATCATCATTACCTATTGGGCGCGAGATTTGGTGGAATGGGTGCGGGATTGAAAACGGGGGAAACTGCGACACACGCACGCCTCAAGCGTGTCGCCTTCCTATGGGCACAAGCACAAGGTTACGCGGCTTGCGCACTCGAAGTCAGTTTGCCCCGCTGCCGGTATCGCGCGGATATCGCCGCGTATCGGCCGGAGCCAAATGGAATTGGATCGACCGCGATATTTGAGTGCAAACAAGCGTTATCGGATTTGCGACGGGATAATTGTTGCGCTTCGGCTGCGCGCGCGCGGCTGGAGATTGTCTGTCGGCGCCGCCAAACCCTGGAAAAACATTTGCGCGTCCATTATCCGAGCTTGCGCATCGCCGATACACTATTTCCTGAATTCGATTCGCACGATTTCGCGGCGATCGGACACCGCGGTTATATGCGAGTCTTGCGCGACTTAGCCGCTCTGCAAAAGCGACTCTACGACTGCACAAAATTCGAAACTTTGCTGCGCTATCGCTGCGCCAATTTGTTTTTCCTCGTCGTCCCCGACAAGCTCTATAACGAAGCGGAAATTCCAGCGGGATGGGGCGCCTTGGTCGAATCCGATGGAACTCTTTCGCTTATGCGCAAGCCGGTCCGGCATGAAAGTACACCGGAAATTCGGCTTGGACTATTGGAACGCGTCGCTCGCGCCGGGACGCGGGCATTGAGTCGAGAACTCGAGATCACGTTCGAGGATGTGATCTCGCTGCAACGTCGATCCTGCTGATTGATTGACTCGTCACCCGGGCCGGAGCTCCGTTGTCGATCTGGCCAGGCCCTCACTGGCCTGTTGAAATTGGAGCGAGCAAATTGCGCCCAGTCATTTCGCTTGGCTTGGGCATTTCCAAAAGGAACAGCAACGTCGGGGCGACGTCGGCCAGAATGCCGTCCTGGACACGAGATCGCGCGGCATCCTTGGCCACATAAATGCAGTGAACAAGATTAGTGGTATGCGCGGTGTTGGGCGAGCCATCGGGATTGCGCATCTGCTCGCAATTGCCATGGTCGGCGGTGAGGATGCATTTCCCGCCAAGATCGAGAAGTGCCGGAATGATTCGCCCAACACATTCATCGACCGTTTCGACCGCCTTGATCCCAGCATCCAAAACCCCGGTGTGTCCGACCATGTCGGGATTGGCAAAATTAAGAATAATCAAATCGTAATTGGCCATCCGATCGAGCACCTCATCCGTGACGGCCCTCGCGCTCATCTCCGGTTGTAAATCGTAAGTGGCAACCTTTGGCGAAGGCACAATCTTGCGATCTTCCTTGGCAAACGCGCGCTCGATTCCGCCGTTAAAAAAATAAGTGACGTGCGGATATTTCTCCGTTTCAGCAATGCGCAGCTGTGACTTGCTGGCGGCGCTTACCAATTCGCCCAGAATATGCGCCAGGTTTTCCGGAGCGAAGATGTAGGGCGAAGGATAGGTAACATCATACTGCGTGAGCGTGACAAAATGAACTTGCGGCCACACTTCGCGCTCGAAACCGTCGAAATCCTCGAAAAGAAACGCCTGCGATAGTTGACGCGCGCGATCGGCGCGAAAATTGAAAAACAAAACCGTATCGCCGTCACGAATGCGCTGTTCATTCGCGCACTTGAAAATCAGGGCCGGCATGAATTCGTCGGTCTTGCCCAGTTTATATTGTCGATCAACGGCGGTTGACGGCGAACCATCACAAATTTCACCGCGACCGAGGACGACCGCATCCCATGCTTTTTTCGTTCGGTCCCAACGCCGATCCCGATCCATCGCGAAATATCGGCCGACAATCGTCACAATCTGCGCGCCGCTTGGCTGCAGCTCCTTTTCGCAAATCTTCAAATACTCGCGCCCGCCGGTTGGCGACGAATCGCGCCCGTCGGTAAAGGCATGGACGAAAATTTCAGTTACCCCGGCGGCTTTGGCTGCGTTCGCGAGCGCGATCAGATGTGAATAATGACTGTGCACGCCGCCATCGGATACAAGCCCAAGAAAATGAAGACGATGTCCGCGCGCGCCCGAAAAAGTTTCTTGCAGAACACGATTCCGCGTGAGCTCGCCGTCGGCGATTGCTTTGTTAATTCGGGTCAAATCCTGATAGACGATCCGCCCCGCACCCAAATTGAGATGGCCGACTTCGGAGTTGCCCATTTGGCCGTCGGGCAAACCGACATCCGAACCGCTGGCGCTGAGTTTTCCCCACGGATATTCCCGGTAAAGCTTGTCGTGAAAGGGTGTGTGCGCGAGGAGCGTGGCGTCTCCGTTCTCTTCACGCTTCCCGGGGCCGCCGGGGTTAATGCCCCAGCCGTCGCGCACGATGAGCATGACGGGCTTCGCCATATCGCGCGCACTGTGCCGACGATTCCCAAGATCGACAAGCGGTTCTTTCGTTGACAACGCAAACCCGTCGCCGCTACATCGCCCTCATGAAGTGGCGCAATCGCGTTTTGGCATTGCTTTGTCTCACGGCTTTCGCCGCCCTGGGCATTCTTTATTTCCAACATTGGGTCGTACAAAAGCCGTTCGGCATCATTTTATTTATCGGCGAAGGTTTAACGCCGGGCCGATTAGGGGCCACTCGCGTTTACCTGGGAGGCGCAGATTCACCTCTCGCCATCGATTCACTGCCACATTTTGCTCTGCTCACTAATTATTCCAACGACTTCGCGACGCCCGACCAAGCGGCGGCGGCGACCGCGATTGCGACCGGGAACAAGGTTAACAATAGGACAATCGCGGTGGATATTAAAGGCAAACCACTAACCAGTATTATCGAGTTGGCGCGCGAACATGGGCGTTCAACAGGCATCGTGACTGATGCGAAACTAACCGACCCAACCAGCGCGGCGTTTTATTCGCACCCGTCCGATCCCACTGACACCGATTCGATCGCGCTGGAATTAGCTACGAGCGGGAAGATCGACATCGCCATGGGCGGCGGCGGCGCGCAATTCATGCCCGAAACCAAGGGTGGCCACCGGTCGGACGGTCGCGATCTCCTCCTCGAAACGCAGCACAATGGTTTTGATGTTGTTCGCACCAGAGCAGAACTGGAAGCGATTCCGGCGTGGCGTCGGCCCAAACTGATTGCACTTTTCTCCAAAGAGGAGATCGCATTCGCGGATCAGATCGAGGAACGGAGCCAACAACCGAGCCTTTCCGATATGGTTCGGCGCGCGATTGAGTTGCTGCAATATAATCGGCGCGGCTATTTGCTCGTGGTCGACGCAGGGTTAATGCGGAAAGCGGCCCAAGATAACAATGCGGAACGGACCCTGAACGAGACCGGAGAGTTAGATCGCGCGGTCTCAGTCGCGCAACGTTATTCCGGGCAAAGATCGACAATTATCGTTTGCGGAGACGTGGGAATCGGTGGTTTGAACTTGAACGGATTTCCATTTCGCAAAGATAGCGGCATCGCGTTGCTTGGCCTTAACTCGGCCGGAGAACCGTGGATTACCTGGGCGAGCGGTCCGAAAGGCGCGCGAGCTTATGGTGCAGCGAAAATCGAGTCGCCCCCCAATGTTGAACAACCCATGGCGGAGGCAAGAAATCTCGAGCCAGCCGCATTTTACGCCAAACCTGCTCTGAACACAGTTGACGATACCGTTGGCTTTGGTGCCGGACCGGGAACAGAAGCTCTGCGGGGGTCGACGGACAATACCACGATTTTTAAAATCCTCCGCGACGAACTCTAGTTCCGTTGGCCGTTTGACGGTTCGGGATGTTTCGCCAAAGGAAGAAGCCCTTCGCTCAGCTTATACCGAACGACGGGCTTCTTAGGAAACTCAAATCCTATACGCTAGTCGGGACTAGTCGGGACTATCTCCGGGACAAATACAAAGGGTGGCGGAGGCGGGAGAGCAGGGGGAGGAGCTTCGGCGGGCGGTTCCGGACCTTCTGCCGGTATGTCCTTTGCATCTTTGGGGTCCAGCATCGTCTTCCCGTCGGAAGACATGCGTCCACTGCCTGTGTAAGAGGCCATCAAGTTGGCTGACTGACCACTGCCAAACGCAGCAATCTCAGCGACCGAGAAAGGGGCAGCCTGCGGCCCCGTTGCGCTCCATTTAACCATGACATAACGGCCGGTAGTAGCGGGAAAGTCAGCAGCGGCGCGTCCAGAGCCATCGTCTTTAATGGATGCGACGGGTCGCAAATTGTCCTGGACCGTATCGCTCACTCGCAAGGTTGGCGGCGGATTTTCTGCCACCGAAGAACTCGCAACGGAAATACCGGGAAGGGTTTGAAGGACGTAAAAATTAATCGTCCCCTTTCGCGACGAATAGATTGCGGAAATACGACGCAAGGAAGTAGGCGAGCCGAGATCGATCACAGCAGTGGGGGCAACATCATTAGCGGCGAAGCTGAAACTCGTGGAGGCCTGATCGTCGATCATGTTGTTCGCCTGTTTTAGATTTTCGCCCGAACTGACGTAAAGAGCGCGCGTCTTAGCATGCGGGTCGGTCACGTTGTAACCAATCAGCCCAAAACTCTTCGACTGGTTTTCTATCGCGGCCTTGTTCGGCCGCGGCATCGTAAAATCCGAGACCGCGGCGGTAGAATAAAGGCCGACGCCGGCCACGCGACCTGGTTCAGTTACATTAAAAGTGAGTCGCACATACTTCGCTTCGGCGGGTCCGATTTTCGCCTTCACCGTTCCAGACGTCAGTTCCTGCTGCAAAACTTTGTGCCATTGTGGACTCTCGGGCGGAAGCTTGGCGCTGGCCGACGCGACCGTCACATCGCCTCTCACGCCGTCATTCAAGAATGAAATATTATCGACATTCTCAATTGCCGAGAGCGACACAAGCAATGTCGTGCGACCAATCGGCAACGCATAACCGACAGTCGGGTCATCACCGAGCACGGCAGCTTCGAGCGCGTTGCGGTCCCTTAACTTCGCGTCAACCTGCAGCGTGCTGCCGGAACTGTTCTGCGACGCGAGTTCCACTTGCGCGCCCAACCGATGACGCGCGAGGTTCTGCGGGTAAGCGGGTGCTTGCTCAACTGTAAGCGGCGGCACTTTTTGAAGGACCAAATCCGAGGCGATCAGCTGGGAAGCTCCGAAAACGATCAAGCAACCAAGACTGAAAACTCTGCCAAAACGAAGAAGGCGTGCGCTCATAATTGCCATAACTACAAAAACGATAATATCGGGACGCCGGAAGATTGGCAACACAAATTCCGGGCGACCGGGAAACTTTTTGTCTGCGAGCCTACCGTCGACCAAAGAGCCAGATTGGTCGGCTTCCCATGGCCAAACTGGCGCCAGTAAATTGTCGATCCTGAGGCAGGCTCGGAGTACGGCAGGCCGGATGGGAGAAGATACGGCCTAATTTTGCGCAAAAAGTGTGGCCGATGCGGCGCGATACTTTCAATTTCCAGCGTAGGCGTAAAGGCGAATGCAGGTGCTGTTACCGAGTTGGGCCCAAGAACAAGCAGACCAATGAAACGAATCAACAGAGGAGGTTTAGCGTTCTCGAATTATGACACAAAGCTTCGCGACAAAAAAAAACATGATGCCGAACGAAACCGTTCGTCAGTTTTCAACCGACTATTCGATTCAAGAACTTAGTGTGTCCGCCTGCCGGTGGAGATGCTCGGGTCAAGCGAGAGCATTCCGGCGATCGATATAGCACCTGTCCGATGAAGCTCGTCATTCTGCACAATGTAAACTGGCGACGCGCTGTTTGCATTCTGTCCCTTGAGGATAACGTGCTCCGGAATTCGACTGCCGGTCAATTCGACCAAGACAATCTGATTCCTCCATACCTTTACTCCGGGTTTAACCTTCGACATCTTCTTCTCTGCTGCCGTGGCCGTCCCGAGCATGAAACTCATGCAGGCGACCCCGACAAGAGACCTCCAAACGATTGATTTAAGTTTCATATGGAGCAAAATTACTACTAAAGAGATTTTCTAGCAAGCCCTTTCCAAGGTGCGTGCTGCGAGGGGTTTCAGGTGCACGCGGCGGCAGGAACGGCCCACTTAACTAGCGAGGGTGAATTTCACTTCACGCGCTTTACGCGAATGGTCCCAGCGCCTTCGACGAACATCTTATATCCAAATGGATCCCGATAAATAACCACGTTTGGACTTTCGATGGATGAATGGGCAACTACGTCATCATTTGTCGGCCGCCACAATTCTCCGTTTTCTAGCCGGAAAAATGTCTTTGGTCCGTAGCCTTTAAAGCTGCCAACCATTTTGGTTTTGATCAACTCGGGGCCGCGCAATTTCCGCTCCTTTATGACACGTTCTACCGCCGAATCTATGTCGGCCGCGGCTTTTTGTTTGGCCGCCATGTAATCGCGAACAAAATGATCCAATGCGGCGCGCTCCTCGCTGGAGAGTTTGCCAAGCCCAGCCTTTTCGTACGTCTCAGCGTCCATCGTTTTCTCTAGTCCACTAAACCCTTCGGTCTGCGCGAAGATTAAACGGGCGAGAAAAAGTGACAGT
>Ga0208989_10000101_pt1 | contig 18998 bp, 14 predicted proteins | sample MedBloCAOM3_M1_FD_187852 | JGI IMG/M metagenome (GOLD analysis project Ga0208989, IMG submission 187852) | Forest soil microbial communities from El Dorado National Forest, California, USA - Mediterranean Blodgett CA OM3_M1 (SPAdes) (version 2) | ecosystem: Environmental > Terrestrial > Soil >...
CGTGTTTTTTCTCGGTATGGTTCCGCCGTTATCGGGCTATGCAATAGTTGCAAACGACAACTATGCTCCGGTTGCTCAGGCCGCGTAAGCGGTTTGAAAAACCAAGTCTAAAGTCCTAGTGGGTTAAGCTCCGCTAGGCGGGGTTCGGAGGCACCTGGCAACAGAAGCCTCCACTTCACTTTGCCTCGAGGCTGCCCTTTGCTGGAATTTCCGCCACTAGCGGCAACGCCTGCTGACCTCGGCCCGCCGCCGGGGTAGCATGTACAAATAGGCGAGTCGGGCTACCGGCATCGCCGCCGGTCCGCCGGCACTATCTGAACGCGACAGGACTGATGATGGCGACCGATCATATCCGATACGATGTCCTGGCGCGCGACGCGCTGCGCGGGGTGCTGCGCCGTGTACTGACCGACGCCGCCGAGCACGGCCTGCCCGGGGAGCATCATTTTTTCATCACGTTTGTGTCCACCGCGGAGGACGTGAAGCTGTCGCCGCGGTTGCTGGCCCAATATCCGGAAGAAATGACGATCATTCTTCAGCATCAGTTCTGGGATCTGGTGGTATCTGAGGATCGTTTCGAGGTCGGCCTGTCGTTCGGCGGCATTCCCGAGCGTCTGGTGGTTCCATTCAATTCCATCAAGAGCTTCTTCGACCCGTCGGTGCAATTCGGCCTGCAATTCGAGTCGTCCGATGCCGCGACTGAGACACCGGCGGCAAACCTTCCGGCAGTCCCCGCGCCCTCGGCGGTGACGATTCCCGCTCCCGTTCCGGCCGCCGAAAACCAGGAAGAGCCGGCGAAGCCGAGCGAGGGCGCCGAAGTCGTCCGGCTGGATCGCTTTCGCAAGAAATAATCCGCGCGCAAGAAATGCTCGCCGCTGTGTAGAATGAACGTGCCGCCGCCGCGCGGAGCCAGCCTGAGCTGGATCCCGGGAACGGCCGTCGTAACGGACATTGTTCATGGCTCGATCACCGACATCATCGCGATCCAATTCCACCCGCACTGAGACCGACAGCTTCGGTCCGATCGAGGTTCCCGCAGACCGTTACTGGGGCGCGCAGACGGAACGTTCCAGGCAGAATTTCCGCATCGGTCACGACCGCATGCCGATGCCGATCATTCACGCGCTCGGCATCGTCAAGCTTGCTTCCGCCGAAACCAATCGCGAGCTTGGGCTGCTCGACCAGCGCCGCGCACGCGCCATCGTCCGCGCCGCGCGCGAGGTGATCGACGGCAAGCTCGACGATCATTTTCCGCTGGTGGTCTGGCAGACCGGCTCCGGCACACAAACCAACATGAACCTCAATGAGGTGATCGCCAATCGCGCCAACGAGCTGCTTGGCGGCAAGCTCGGCGCCAAACAACCTGTCCACCCCAACGATCACGTCAATATGAGTCAGTCGTCGAACGACTCATTCCCGACCGCCATGCACATCGCCGCTGCGATGCGCATCATCGCCGATCTCATTCCCGCGCTGAGCGAGCTTCACCGCGCGCTGCGCAAAAAGGAGAAGGCGTTTGCTCGCATCGTCAAAATCGGCCGAACCCACACCCAGGACGCAACGCCGCTGACGCTCGGTCAGGAATTTTCCGGCTACGCATCCCAGGTCGAGAGCGGCATCGCGCGGCTGCGCGTGGCGGTGAGAGATCTCTACCCGCTGGCGCAAGGCGGCACCGCCGTCGGTACCGGCCTCAATTCGAAGCCGAAATTCGCCAGGCTATTTGCGAAGCACGTCGCCAGGATTACCAAACTGCCCTTCACCAGCGCCGCCAACAAGTTCGAGGCGCTGGCTTCCCACGACGCTTACGTATTCGTGCACGGCGCTATCAATTCGGTGGCAACCGGCCTGTTCAAGATCGCAAACGATATCCGCCTGCTGGGCTCGGGCCCGCGTTCGGGCCTCGGCGAGCTGATCCTGCCTGAAAACGAACCGGGCTCCTCGATCATGCCGGGCAAGGTCAACCCGACGCAGTGCGAGGCCATGACGATGGTTTGCTGTCAGGTGTTCGGCAATCATACCGCCATCACCGTCGCCGGCAGCCAGGGCCATTTCGAGCTGAACGTCTACAAGCCGGTGCTGGCATATTGTATGATGCATTCCATACAATTGATATCCGACGTAGCGCGCTCGTTCACCGAGCATTGCGTTGAAGGAATACGCGCTGACGAAAAACGCATTCTGGATTTGATGGAGCGCTCGCTGATGCTGGTGACCGCGCTGGCTCCCAGGATCGGCTACGACAACGCCGCCAAGGTCGCTAAGTCAGCTCACGCCCGCGGCACGACGCTGAAAGAAGAGGCTGTGCGACTGGGCTTTGTTTCCGCTGATGAATTCGACCGGCTGGTGCAGCCGGCCAAAATGACACACCCCGGCTGATAGCCGCGCAACCAACCCTGGGAAATTGCGGGCCGGGAAATAGTTATAGGTTATAACGCCTGAAAACTGAGAACGATCAGCTATCGTCGTTGCGCAGGGGCGTGGTAGAGCTTCAAAATATTTCCTTTTCGCACAGCGGAACATATTTTTTGATGCTATCAGAGGCAATAACGGGATTATTTCTGAATGACGACCGAGCCGGCCCAGCGCGACCACTTACGCCTTCGTGAAGATGTCGCATGGCCTCCATTTGTTGGATGACGGGGCAAGCATGGAGAACGTGGTCAACCTGAAGCGATTTAGAAAGCGCACTGAACGAGATCAGTCGGCGAAACAGGCCGAAGCCAACCGGACGCGGTTTGGCCGAACCAAATCCGAACGCGTTCTGGACGAACGGCGCACGAAGCGCGCGAACGACCTGCTGGATCAGCATCGGATTGACGGCGAGGACGCTTCATGAAATCGCCTGTCGTGAAACGCTCGATCGTGGTCGCCGGTCACAAGACCAGCGTCAGCCTCGAAGAGGCGTTCTGGAACGGCATGAAGGAAATTTCGGGACTGCGAGACATGACGCTGTCCGAACTGGTGGGTGAGATCGATAGCAATCGCCAGCAAGGCAATCTGTCTTCCGCCATACGCCTCTTCGTCCTCGATTATTTTCGAAACCGCGCCGCGTCCGCCACGTCGGATTCAAAGCCGCAGGTCTAGCCCCGCTGCATAAAGTGCGGGCGCCTCCACAGGGAGACGCCCGTCGAATTGCATTGCATACTCCTAATGGACGAGGCCGGTGCCGGGTGCTTTTTCGAGCGCAGCCGCCAAAGACCGATGCTCTTCGCAGTCGGTCCCGCAAGAATCGCGGTGATCCGGCTCAGATGATGTCCCACCGACCTGGTCGCCAGCCGCATGCTGGGCTGCTTCCGCGGCAACGCACTGACCGGCCTGGGATTCCTTGGTGTGGCGACCAGATATAAAGTGCGGCGTGTCGATGGCTGGTACGACGGAGGGAGTGAACATGGCTCAAGAGCAAGCCTCGCCCGCTGGGCCGGACCTCGCACAGGGCATTGCACCAAGTGACTTTACCGGCGAGACCTTGCTCGGCCACGTCGGCGATCAGGATGTCTTGCTGGTGCGCTCCGGATCTGAGATTTTCGCCGTCGACGCGCATTGCAGCCATTATCACGGGCCGCTCGCGGAGGGGCTCGTGGCTGGCGACAGCATCCGCTGTCCTTGGCATCACGCCTGCTTCGATTTGCGCACCGGGGAAGCTGCGCGCGCGCCGGCGTTTACCCGGCTCGCGGTCTGGCAAGTCCAGCACGAGGGCGATCGCATCTTCGTCCGGCAAAAACGCGAACAACCAAAGCCGCGCGGCAACGGCCCCGTAAATGCGCCTGACAAGATCGTGATCGTTGGTGGCGGCGCAGCGGGATTCGCCGCGGCGGAGATGCTGAGACGGCAGGAATTTCGCGGCAGCATCGTCATGCTCAGCAACGATACCGCACCTCCGGTCGATCGGCCAAGTCTGTCAAAGGACTATCTTGCCGGCAGCGCGCCGGAAGATTGGTTGCCGCTACGTCCGAACAGCTTTTACGCGGATGTCGGCATCGACCTTCGGCTCGAAAGCAATGTCACCTCGATCGATACCAAAGCGCGCAACGTCATCATCGCCGGTGGCGAGACCATTCCCTACGAACGTCTTCTGTTGGCGACCGGTGCGGAACCGGTGCGGCTGCCGATCCCGGGCGCCGATCAGCCCCATGTGCATACGCTGCGCTCGCTTGCGGATTGTCGAGCGATCATTGCTGCTGTGAGCGGCGCGCGCCGCGCGATCGTGATCGGCGCCAGCTTTATCGGCCTCGAGGCCGCGGCGGCATTGCGCGCGCGCAATATCGAGATCCACGTGGTGGCGCCGGAGCAACGGCCGATGGAGCGCGTGCTTGGGGCTGACATGGGCGATTTCGTACGCGCATTGCACGAAGAGCACGGCGTCATCTTCCATCTCGGCGATACCGTAATCGCGATCGACGGCAAGCGCGCGACGCTCAAGAGCGGCGGCGTGCTGGAGGCGGACGTGGTGGTTGTGGGCGTTGGGGTGCGCCCGCGACTGGCCTTGGCCGAACAGGCTGATCTCGTGCTTGACCGCGGCGTCGTTGTGAATGCGTATCTCGAAACCAGCGTTCCCGGCATTTTTGCGGCGGGCGATATTGCGCGCTGGCCCGACCCGCACTCCCAAGAGAACATCCGGGTCGAGCATTGGGTGGTGGCCGAGCGCCAAGGACAGACCGCCGCGCGCAATATGCTGGGGCAGCGCGAGATATTCGATACGGTGCCGTTTTTCTGGAGCCAGCACTACGACGTGCCGATCAATTATGTCGGTCACGCCGAGCAGTGGGAGGAGATCGCCATCGACGGTGATATCGCGGCGAGGGATTGTCTGCTGAAATACGAGAGCAAGGGCCGCGTTCTTGCCGTTGCATCGGTCTATCGCGATCTCGCCAGTCTTCGTGCTGAACTGGACATGGAACGGCAGGCGATGCGCTGAGCGCGTATTATTGTTTCGACTCACAACGGACGGCATGACAGGCGCGGCATCACCGCGCCCCAGAACGCCGATCATTGTGGACTGGCAGCCGGCGGCGTCAACACAAGCGGCTGCCGCGGCTTCGGGTGCCGCACGACGCTGGGTGCGGGACGAACCTCGATCGGCGGCGGCAGCGGCGCAACCTGCTGACTGACTACAGGTGCATTAGGACTTGGCGGCGCAGCCGGCGGACGCGGAACGCTGACTTTGGGCTTTGACGGAGGCCGGCGAGGGTCGCGGCCGGAAAGGGGCACTTCGGAAAACGGTTGATCTGAAGGGACTGCGTCCGTCGCTCCGGCTGAAGGCTGGGCGGCCGCAGGCTGCGGATCTCCACGCTCGATCGAATCCAGCCGGCGGGTTTCACGGTCGATCGCCCTCACCGCCAGCCATGACGACAGCGCCGCAACGTCGACCGTGCGATCGAGGGCATCGGGTGAGCCCACGGCGAACAGCTGAATTTCCGGACGGCTGGTCGCGGATCCGGCCGCCGTCGAAGCAAGGCTGGCGCGAATGTCAGCCTGGTCGGCAGGAACATCGTATCCTCCGGACACGATGGCGCGGGCGCCTTCGGCATCGAGCGTAATCGCACTGATGCGAATTCGGCCATCCCTGATATTGAACGGAATTTGCGCCGAGCCGACCGACAACGCACCGGCCGACAGCACGGGCTCGACGATCTGCCGCAGCCGGATGTCGTCGGTTGCCTGTCCGTTGTCGCTCGCGCGGATCGCGGCGTCGAACGCGCGTGGATTAAGCCCGGCGACCGAAACGGATTCCAGCATCACGGTTCCGCTTCCGGACAATGCGCCCGCTAGCGCTGACGCGCTGCGGCCCTGGCTCGCCAACGTCATCTGCATTGAGGTACGACCGGCGGGCATGGCGAGGCCACGATAGCGCAGCGCCGCGCCATCGACGCCTGAGAGCTGCACGCGCGCATTCAGCGCAATTCCGTTCGCGCTCTGTTTGAAGTCGATATTGGCGGTCGCCTCACCGCCGCCGATCTTACCCTTGAGAGCGTCGAACGTCACCGATTGGCCATCGCTCTTGACGGTACCGCTAACGGGGCGCAACTCGCCGCCGCCGGGCAGGACGCCGCGTAGCGCCTGAAACGCGATGCGGCCGCGCCAGCCCTTCAACAGCCCGGAACCGAGCGGCTCAGCTGCATCGTGCCCCGCCGCGCCGATGGCGAGCGCGAATGCCGGCGCGAGATCAAGCGCCTCCAGACCCACTTCGCCCTCGACGTTCTTTTCGTCGTCAAGCGTCAACGCAACGCGCCCGCGCAGCCGCGAGCCGGCTATCGCGCTGTCGAGGTCGTCGAAGGTCAGTTTGCTGCCCACAAGCGAGACGCGCGAGGACAGGCTGATGTTTTGCGCCAGCGTTTCGGACGGTTTGAGATCTAACAGCGGCGCGAGATTGACGCTGCGAAGCCTTAGGTTGACGCTGGCCTTGGGCTCAGAAGCCCACGGCTCGGCGGTCCCCTGCGCCTCGGCATCCAGTCCGGTGCCCGACATCTTGGCTTTCAGCTGCAACGGCGCACGCCACGCGCCGGTCACCGATCCCTCGAACTGAGCCGGGCCTTGGCCCGCCGCGATTCCGCGATCGAGCCCCAGCAAGGCAAGCAATGCACTGGCGTGTTCCACCGATAATTTCGATCCGATGCTGACCTCGCTACGTGAAAGCGCATCGAGATCAATCGCGCGCAGCGCTTCGAATGCAGGCTTTGCCGTAACAGCGACATTGCCCTTGAGCTGCGGCGCATCAAGATCGAGTTCACCGAACACGACGGGGCCGCTGACCGCTTTATTTCTGGTCAGATCGAGCATCAGTTTCGCACGCACAGGGCCGGTATCGGCTCCCAACCCATTGAGCCGCGAAGCGAACGATGGCGCAAACGGTGCAACCAGTCCGGTAAGCTGGCCCAGCGACGCGGCGGTCGAATTAAGCGCCAGCTTCCCAAGCAAATCGACGCGATCGAAATGGCCTCCGCCCTCCAGCATCACGTTACCGGGCTGACCGATCTTCAACCGGTCGATTACGATTTCCTTCGGCCCGTAGCCAAATCTTGCCACCAGCGGACGCAGCTCCTGCCCGCTTGAAGTAGCATGGCCGATATCCAGCGATAGCTGCGCCTCGCTCGGCCACTCGCCTTGCGGGCCCGCCAGCGAACGCGCGAAGGTCGTTGCGGCATCGAGGTCGAGACGTTCCGCCTTCAGCTCAGCGTCGAGCCGCGAGCCGCTGCTGGCTTGCAAGTTTGAGACCGCAACCCGCCCTTCCACAGCGCCGCCATCGATCTCGGCCTTCATGGCTTCGATCGCAACGCGGTCCGAGGCCACGCTGACGTTGCCTGTCAGGCGCAGCGGCTTTTGACTGCGAAACGTGATCTCGCTGCGGCCCTGCAGCCATGCCAGCAGCGTATCCGGATCCGACGAGTCGACGCTGAGCGCTGCCGTGAAGCTACCGGCCGGACCCGCCTGCGCGGTGGCGCCGCCTAACACCACATGGGTCGCGCCGGGTGCGCGAAAATCCAGCCGGTCGATGGTCCAGGATTCGGCGTCGGCATGCAGATCGGCGGCGAGATTCTGCACCGGACGCCCGCCCAGCATGATCTGCTCGGAGCTGAACTCGATCTGAACCGGAATTGGAGGCTGCGGGATCGCCGCCATGAGCGTGCGCAAGCCAGGCAACAATCGCATCGGCTCAGTGGCGCTATTGTCCTTGGCGACAAACTTGTCGGCATCGAGCTGCCGCGCCGACAGCACGGCATGAAGCAACGGCGAGGCACCAAAGCGAATGTCCCCGAGGCCTGCGAACTTCAGCGCGCTCTCTTCGGAACCGTAGCTGGCCTCGAGCTGTTCGAGCCGCGCAGTGGCCGGATCGGCCTTGACCCGGGCCGCGACCCGCCACGGCGTGATCGGCACATCGCCCTTGGCCTTGAGCCCGGCGGGAACTGCGAGAACCAACGCGCCCTCGAAGCGCGGCGCACGCGCCTCGAAGCTGAGCACGCCATCGAGATCGGCGGACAATGCACGCGCGCCGGGATCAATGTTGAGATGAACGCGGGTGCCATTGCCGTCGATGCTTTGACCGGATGAGACGCGAAACGGGTAGCGCACACCTGACAGCATGAAGTTGCCGTCGCCGCGCACCGAGCCGGCCAGCGAGCGCACGTCTCCGCTGAAGGCGATATCGTTCAGCTCGAGTGTCCCGCGGGTCGCGGCATCATGCAGCGCGATGCGGCCGGTCAGGTTCAGGCGGTCGATCGACAGCGATCCGAGATTGAACTTTCCGGTCGATGCCGGCCAATCGATCCGGCCTTGGGAATCGAGGCCGAGATCGAGCGCCATGCCGTTGATCGTCAGTTCGGTGGCGCGCCACTCGCCGCGCATCAGCGAACCCAGGCTGAACTCCACATCGAGCTTGTCGGCGCGAACCTTGCCGAGATCATTGACGCCGCCGACCACCACGGAGCGCAGCCGCAGCGAGGGCGTCGGCAGCAGCCGCGCACCCAGCTCTCCCCCGACGCGCACCGGCGCGCCGACCACCCGCGCGGCCTCGGTCTCGAATTGCGGCCGGAACTGATTCCAGTCGATGAAATACGGCCCGATCAGCGCGGCTATCAGCGCAATGATAAAGGCAATCGCCAATCCGAGCAGCGTCGTCTGCACGGTGTCTCCCTTTGAGCACGTACCGGCGCGTTGGCGGTCGCGAGACTTGACGCGGTCCCTTCGCCAGGCTGCGGCGCTAGATCAGCCGGAACAGCGCCATATATAGAGCCAACTGTGGCGAAGTCACAGCAACGCCGCGCGACGAGTTTACGCGGACGCCATCACCAGCTTGCGGGCAGCCTTTTGAGGCCGCGCAGGACAAAGGTCGGCCGCCATTCCGGATTCTCGGCGTCATCGAGCCGCAGATCCGGCAGGCGACGCAACAGGGTCGCGATCGCGACCTCCGCCTCGATGCGTGCAAGCTGGGCGCCGAGGCAATGGTGAATGCCCCCGCCAAAGGACAGCGGACGCACATTGGGACGGGTGATATCGAGACGATCCGGCCGGTCAGGATAGACCGCCGGGTCGCGATTGGCCGAACCCAGCAGGCAAAGCACGCTTTCGCCTTTCGGGATTTTCTTGCCGCCGAGGTCATCGATGTCTTCCAGCGCCACCCGGCCGGTTAACTGCACCGAGGAGTCGTAACGCAGGAATTCCTCGATCGCGTTGGTGATGAGGGTGGGATTGGCCTTGAGCAGCGCGAGCTGATCGGGATTGCGGTGCAGCGCCAGCAGACCGTTTCCGATCAGATTGACGGTGGTCTCGTGGCCGGCGCCGAACAACAGAATGATATTGGCGGTCAGTTCCTCGTTTGACAGCTTGTTGCCGTCTTCCTCGGCGTGCACCAACTGCGTCGTCAGGTCGTCGCCCGGACTGCGCCGCCTAAGCTCGAACAGCTGCTGGAAATACATCTGGGCTGCGGCATTGCCTGTGTTGGCCTCGTCGATCTCGGCGCGCGTGAGCGGCACCGGATCGAGCAGACGCCCGCCATTGCGCGAACTGGTGTAGAATACCTCGCGATGTTCTGCGGGTATCCCCAGCATGTCGCAGATGATCGTGACCGGCAGCCGGAACGCAAAGTCCTCGATAAGGTCCATGTGCCCTTGGGCGGCGACGCGATCCAACGTTTCATCGACAATTTGCTGGATGCGCGGACGCATGTCCTCGACCCGGCGCGCGGTGAAGGCCTTCACGACCAGGCCGCGCAATCGGGTGTGGTCGGGCGGGTCCTGCTGCAGCATCCAGTGACTCATGCTGCGAAAGACCGGCTCGTCCATAATTTGCGGTCCATACCGCCGCACCGACCGCTCGACATAATCTTTGCCGAAGCGCTTGTCGCGCAGAACGAGACTGGCCTCCGCGTGCCGGCTGGCGACGAAAGCACCAAACGACGTGACGTGCATCGGATCGGTAGTGCGCAGCCGCTCGTAGGACGGATAGGGATCGCGAATGAACTCCGGCGCCAGCGGATTGAAGAGCGGCTCGGTTTTCGCGGTCTGAACATGCTCGTTCATGGGCGCCCTCGATGCGGTGCGATTCATTTTGCAGGCCGATTAGCCCACAAGCCGCTGATATCGGCAAGCCCCGTAAATGGGGCCTCTTGGTAAAGAGTGCATGATCGTTTTCGCCAGACCGCTCACACCCTCGGGCCCTGCCCGAGGGCATGCTTTGGCGGATCATGCGTCTAGCTGGCGCTAGTCCGGGCCTGTATCCGGTGCAACTGCCCCGCGACCGCCCGAATTTTGCCGGGTGACGCCATCCAGATCGCCACGGCAGATAAGCCGCTCACGCCAATACCGATCGCAAAGGCGATCGTATAACTTCCTGAAAGGTCGTGCAGAATGCCTGTAACCCAGGGACCCGCCGCTCCTCCGGCGAGGGCTGCAAGCATCACGGTGCCGAAAATACTGCCGTAATGTTTGCCCTGGAATATCTCCAAGACCACCGCCCCCATGATGGAGGTCAGGCCGTAGCCGAGCGCGCCCTGCGCCAGAACCATGATGTAGACCAACAGCAATGTCGGAACGTATTTCAGCGCGATCAGTGCTGCAAAGCAGATTGCAAAGCCCATACAGCTCGCGGCCCAGATCCATTCACGGCCCACCCGATCAGAAAGGTGCCCGAGCCATATCTGGCCGGGAATGCCGAGCAGACTGACCGCTCCCAGCGCCCACACCGCGGCGCTCGGGCTGAAGCCGATGTCGAGAAGATATTTGGTCTGGTGAACCTGCACCGCGTACCAGATGTACAATCCGCAGAAATAACCGAGCGAGATCCACCAGAAACGCCCAGTGCGAAGCGCGCGCTTCAGGGTCCAGTCGATGCTGGCCCATTTGGGATCGACAATATTCGACATCGGCTTGGCTGATGCCAAAGGCGCCGCGTCCCCGTCCGGCTCAAGCCCGATGTCCTCCGGCCGTTTTCGCAGCAACAGGTTAATCGGCGCGAGCACGACCAGAATCAAAATGCCCATCGCCGTGCAGGCCGTTCGCCAGCCGGTTTGCTCGATCATGAGCTGCACCCACGGCAATAGCGTAATCGAGCCTACCCCAACGCCCGCGAATGCAAGCCCCATGGCAAGGCCGCGCCGACGATTGAACCAATTGGGCAGGAACAACGATTGACCGGAGTAGCCGAGACAGATGCTTCCGGCGCCGACCATGACGCCGATCGTGAGATACAGATGCCACGGCTGCGTCGTCAGGGGCGCCAGCAGCAAGCCTCCCGCCATCAGCGCAACGCCGATCTCCATCACGGCGCGGGGGCCGGAGCGATCCATCAAGCGCCCGATCAGCGGACTGACAGCGCCGGAAACCAGAAAGCCGAATGAGAAGGCGCCTGCCGTTACGCCGCGCTCCCAACCGAACTCATCGACGATGGGCGGAAAGAACAGCGAAAATGCGGTGCGGGCATTGACGCCGATCGCCATGGTGACGAACGTCACGACGACGATGATCCAGCCGTAAAAGAAGGGAAGCGGCATCAGGTTGCGTATCTCGTCATTCCCGTTCGATCGATGAGAGATTCCAAGTCTGGTCCTTCGGACCATTTGGGAATGACGAGGTCAAGGCTTTTTCGTGCGGGACGGCCCATCTGAGGTGCGTAGCCGATCGATGTCTGCTTGCGAGAACTAATTCTAATTTCTGCGTGCACCGCTTGCGCTGGCGTAGCGGCGGCGACCTCACCCCGCTGTCGCGTCGATCCAGGCCGACACCGTAGCTACAACTTCGCTCATGGCGGCGCGGTCATTGCTTCCCGAGCGTGCCGGGACGTGGAAGGAATGATCAGCTTCCTGCACAAGATGCAGCGACGCAGATGTCCCGAGGCCTTTCACGACAGGTTCAAGTAGCTGCAATTCCGCGAGCTTATCGCGGGTGCCCTGAACAAAGAGCGTGGGGACATGGACATCTGAAAGGTGCTTTGCCCGTTCGTTCGAGGGCTTGCCCGCCGGATGCAACGGAAATCCCAGGAACGCAAGTCCACGGACGCCGGCCAACGGCGCGATCGCTTGCGCCTGGGATGTCATGCGACCGCCGAATGATTTGCCCCCGGCAATAAGGGTGAGTCCTGAGCAGCATCGCGCGGCTTCCCCCACGGCGGCGCGCACCGTGGCATGAGCGATCGCCGGTTGATCTGGCCGCTTGCTTTCCTTTTCCATATACGGGAACTGATAGCGCAACGTCGCGATACCGCGGCCGCAAAGGCCGGTCGCAACCTGCTCCATAAATTGATGGGTCATCCCTGCGCCCGCGCCATGGGCAAAGATAAAGCACGCGCGTGCCGCTAACGGCCGGAGAAGGAGAGCGGAGACATCGTTCGCGCTACCGACGTTTAATCTCAGTTTTTGCGGGCTGACGACGCTCATCTCGCTTTAGCCAGTTGTTGACTGCCGTAATATTGGATGGTCATTCAGCACATCTTCTTTGATTGATTCCGCCTGAATCGCACGAAAGAGTATCCGCGCCGTCCGCAAGTCATTAGCCTTCACGCACAAGCTCACGATCTGGCGTACCGAAGAATCGCGCAAGAGGTCATCAGAAATCTTGATGGCGATTTCCATTGCGGCCTTGGCGGCGCGTTCGTACCGTTCGGCCTCGTATTTATTCTCTTTGTTATCCGAGCGATCAGCAAAGCCACCAGCTTTTTCAGCACTATCGGCAGCGGAACGGCAGATCTCGCGTATCTTATGTGCCGCCTGGATATCGCCGATCGGCCACTGGATGTTTTCGTCCCAGATCTCCTTGCGCTTGCCCTTGTTGAACCACCACATCGCCATGCCTTTGAAATACCTGCAAGCATAGTTGGCCGTGGCATAATTTGCGGCCCGGTATGCGTTATCAATACAGGCCCTGCACCGCCGGCAATATCTTTCCGGGATAGAAATATTCTGCGGATCGAGTGCCGGCTTCAGCGCCCGCATGCCGTCGAATCGCCCCGGAGCCGAGTTCCGTCATCAGAAGTATTGCACTGATCCTGCCGCTGAGCCGCTCCAATTCTTGTCGATTGTGACGAACTCGCCACACCGTCCGGCAGCTAACGCCGGTATCGTTAGACGAGTCAAATTCCGATTGGTGCTGCACCGAGGCCGCCACAACTAAGTTTATCGCCGACGCGCCTTTCGCGATCGCGGTGACGATCGCGCTTGCTCCTGCATCGTATTGGATGCAGAGTTTTACGGCGGCGTACGAACGTCAGGGTGCCTGACATGTTTTGGCGGTCTGCATCGACCAACATCGACACAATGTTTGATCGGTGTGCGGCACGTATTGAAAACGCCGGTTCTGGAATCGATCAACAGTGAACTTTTTGGCAATGCTGCTGAGAAGCGAGCTGTGCAATCCTGACGAGATCGAGATCTTCATGAGTCTTGCTGATACGGACTCCTCATCGGCTGGCAAGCGGCACCAGCAGCATGCGGAAATGCTCCTCGTTCCCGGCGGTACATTCCGCACGGGATCGGACAAGCATTACCCTAAGGAAGCACCGGTTCATCGCGTCACGGTCGACGGGTTCTGGATGGATCGCACGGCGCGTTGGAGTGACGAGCATGGTTTCGCTGAATTTGCCGCTTTGGCTTCGTTTTGTCTTACTCGTGGGCGTTATTGGTCTTGCGTCAGGCGCAAGCCTTTTGGCCTATCGGTACTATACTCGTCCGGTAACGCTGACCGTGGCGGTGGGCTCGATCGACGGTGAGGCTGCCAAGGCAATGTCAGCCATGGCAAGCCGGCTCGTTTCGACGAACGCGCCGGTGCGGCTTACGGTTATCGACAGCGGCACAACAGTTGAAGCCGCCAAGGCTTTTTCGGCGGGCAATGTAGATCTCGCAGTGGTTCGCGGTGATGTCGGTGACCTGTCACAAGCGCAAGCCGTCGTCATTGTGAGCCATGTGGTCGCACTCATCGTCGCGCCGCCGGGTTCGAGCATCGACAGCATGAACAAATTGAAGGGCCGCCGGGTGGGCGTGATTGGAGGGGACGCGAATACCAAACTTGTCGATGTGCTGAGCAAGGAATATGGGCTCGATCGGGCCAAAGTGTTTAAGGATATCGCCTTGTCGGATGCCCGGCGAGCTATTCAATCCAAGGAGGTTAGTGCGCTTCTCATTGTGATCCCGTTAGCTGAAAAATATTTGTCGCTCCTGCGAGGCTTCGTTCAGCAGGGCCCAAAAGCGTTACCGATACTAATCCCAGTCGAGTCCGCCGGCGCAATCGCAGAAGCGGAACGTGCTTATGAAAGTTTCGACGTGCCCAAAGGCACGCTGCGAGGAGCGCCGCCGGTCCCGGACGATGACCTGACCACCTTGAGAGCCTCCCTATATCTCGTAGCGAGCAAAAAGCTTGGTTCCGATTTGATCGCTAGTCTCACGCAGACGATCATGAGCGTGCGCAGGGATCTTTTGGGCGAGCAGCCGATTTTCGCACAGATCACCGCGCCCAGCACTGACGCGGATGCTTACCTTCCTCTGCACCCTGGAGCGGCGGCCTTCTACAACGGCACCCAACAGAGCTTTATGGATGAATACGGCAACTGGATCTATTTAACGCCAATGGTGCTGGGTGGTATCGCCACGGTGCTTGCAGCAGCTTGGAAATTCCTGGGGATCGGCAACCGCGCAGCCAGCGAAGGTCCTCTGGATTCTCTCTATGCCCTGGCGCGCCGGATTCGGAACGTCGGCACAGAGGCTGAGCTGTTGGATATCGAAGAAGAAATTGACAATATTCTCAAAGCACAGCGCGCCAAATCCGCCAGCGGGGACGAGAGCGCCGTGGATGACGCTACATTGAATGTGGCAGCCCATCGGCTGGAGAGCCTGATTCACGATCGACGAGCGATGCTTGCGAAGAGACCGGCAGTTGCCTCCGCGGCCTAGGCGACGCAGCGCTAAATCGCCAAACGATGCGGAATCCCGATGACGGATGACCGACCTACAACCAAAGGAGAGCAGTTATGAAATATCTGACAATCTCTCTATTGCTGGCAGGAGGCTTCATCGCCTTGAGCACGATCGATGCAAGCGCCGTCGTCTGCGCCCGCGGCGTCTACCGCGCGGGCTGCGTCACCACCGGCGGTGCCGCGGTCGTCGCACGGCGTCCGGCTGCCCGGGCCGTTGTTGTCGCGCCGCGAAGGGTCGCTGTTCGGCGCAGGGTGTACTGACAGCCCCGCGGACGCACGAGCCTGATGACATGCCGCGTTATTAGCGATTGATCGGCTCGCAACGTCGCACTGCGCCGTATTGAACAGTCGCAAAATGGGGCGAGATCTCAATCATGAACGCTCTGTTGATCTCGTTCCTGTGTTCGCGTTCGCAGCTCACAGTGATCAAGGTTCTATTCGGCTAACGCCGCGTGGCGGCCGGGTGGCCGCATTGTGAGCACCGGAAATGCCTTCAACAGGAGAGCAGCATGATCAAAACCACGACAGCCCTGGTTATAGGCCTTCTTGTTAGTCCCGTCCTTTTACTCACCGCGCGGGCGCAGACGGCGGTCACGGAACAAGAGGCGCACGCCATCGGCGTGGACGCCTATGTTTACCTCTACCCTCTCATCACGATGGACATTACGCGCAAGCAACTCACCAATACCGACAAGGGTTTTGGCCGTGGTCCGATGAATGTTTTTCACAACGTTCCAGCCTATCCTCCGGCCAGCGACAAGTCGGTCGTCCGCACCAATTACGACACACTGTACTCGATCACCTATCTCGATTTGCTCAAGGAGCCGGTGGTCGTTTCGGTCCCCGATACGGCGGGCCGCTTTTACATTCTGCCGATGCTCGACATGTGGACAGACGTGTTCGCGTCAGCGGGGTCGCGTACCACCGGAACGCAGGCGGCAAATTTCCTCGTCACGCCGCCCGGCTGGAGACCCGAGCTACGCGACCGCTTCATCGACGAGTTCAAACTGCCAAAGAATACGCAGCGGATCGACGCGCCGACACCCTATGTCTGGATCATCGGGCGTACGAAAACCGATGGACCGGCGGATTATGAAGCGGTTCGCAAAATTCAGGCTGGCTTCAATGTCACTCCGCTCTCCGATTGGGGCAAGACGCCCAGGCCGGTCGAGTTCAAAGTCGATCCCTCCGTCGACATGAAGACGCCGCCGCGCGAGCAGGTAGACACTATGCCGGTCGGACGCTTTTTCGCCTATGCGGCTGAGCTAATGGGCCAGCAACCGCCTCACATCACGGACCAACCGATCCTCGCGCAAATGAAGAAACTCGGCATCGAGCCGGGCAAGCCGTTCGACATCACAAAGGTCGATCCGATCATCGCTAAAGCGCTCGATACGGCTCCGGAGGCCGGGCAGAAGCTCATGGACTGGAAGCTGCCGACCATAGCGCGCGTCGTCAACGGCTGGTCGATGAATACCGATACAATGGGCGTCTACGGCAATTACTATCTCAAGCGGGCGATCGTCACCCGTCTCGGCCTCGGTGCGAACCTGCCGGAAGACGCGATTTATCCGTTGAACCTCGCCGATGAGACCGGCAAGCCGCTCGACGGATCGAACAAGTACACGATTCACTTCGACAAGGGATCCACACCGCCGGTGAACGCTTTCTGGTCCATCACCATGTACGATCCAGAGGGGAACGCTTATCGCAACAATCTCGACCGGCAAGCTGTAAGTTCATGGATGCCTTTCGTGTTCAACGCCGACGGGTCGCTGGACGTTTATTTCCAGAACGAGAATCCCGGCAAGAACAAGGAGGCCAACTGGTTACCGTCACCGAAGGGAGGCTTCAATCTGACGATGCGGATGTACAGCCCCAAGGCCGAAGCGCTGACGGGCAGGTGGAACCCGCCGCCGATAGTCAAGTCGCCAGATGTGAGCGTGTTGAGCGCGCAGTAACGGTCAATCGAGGCGCTGGTTCAGTGGAGCCAGCGCTTCGTCACATATTTCTTCGTCGGGCCGTCTCGCAATTCCGCTCACCGCTTCCGGGCAGGGGACAATCCGTCGGTGTGTTTCGTGATGCGCCCTAGCCCGCCGGCAAGATCTTTCCGGGATTGAAAATGTTCTGCGGATCGAGCGCCTGTTTCAGCGCGCGCATGGCGTCGATGGCCTCGGGGCCGAGTTCGGCCTTGAGGTATTTCTGCTTGCCCTGCCCGATGCCGTGCTCGCCGGTGCAGGTCCCGCCCATCGCCTGGGCGCGCTCCACCAGGCGGTGCATGAAATCCTCACCGCGCGCCATTTCATCATGATCGTCCACGTCGCACACCAGCGAGCAGTGGAAATTTCCGTCGCCGACATGGCCGACAATCGGCGACAGCAGATTGAGACGCTTCAGATCCGCTTCGGTTTCGGTCACGCAATCGGCCAGCCGGGAAATCGGCACGCATACGTCGGTCGCCACCACGCCTGCGCCGGGACGAAGGCTCTTGACCGCCCAGTAGGCGTCGTGCCGCGCCTGCCAAAGCTTGGTGCGGTCCTCGGGCCTGGTGGTCCAGGTGAAATCGCCCCCACCGCACTCTTTGGCGATCTCGCTGAAGTTATTCGATTGTTCGGCGACCTCGTTCTCGCTGCCATGAAATTCAAGCAACAGCAGCGGCGTCTCCGGCAACGACAGTTTCGAATAGGAATTGCAGGCGCGCACCTGCGCCGCATTGAGCAGTTCAATACGGGCGACGGGAATGCCGGTTTGGATCGCCAGTATCGTCGCCTGGCAGGCGCCCCGCACGCTCTCGAATGAACAAGCTGCGGCGGCAATGGTTTCGGGAATGCCACGCAGCTTGATGGTCAGTTCGCAGATGATTCCAAGCGTGCCTTCGGCTCCGACAAACAGATGCGTCAGGTCGTAACCGGCCGCGGATTTCTTCGCCCGCGTGCCGGTGGTGATGATCTTGCCGTCGCCGCGCACCACTTTGAGCGCCAGCACGTTGTCACGCATGGTGCCATAGCGCACCGCATTGGTGCCGGACGCCCGGGTCGAGGCCATGCCGCCCAGCGAAGCATCGGCGCCCGGATCGATCGGGAAAAACAATCCCTGGTCGCGCAGATGCTCGTTCAACGACTTGCGGGTGACGCCGGGCTGGATCACGCAGTCCAGATCCTCGGCGTGGATTTCAAGCACCCGGTTCATGTCGCGCAGATCGATGCAGACGCCGCCGGCCGGCGCGTTGACCTGCCCTTCCAGCGAGGTGCCGGTGCCGAACGCGATCACGGGAACGCCGTGCTTGGCGCATATCCGCACCACGTCCTGAATATCCGATGTCTCCTGCGCCATCACAACGCCATCAGGCGGCTGCGGCGCCAGCCATGTCGTGGTATGTGCGTGCTGGTCGCGGACCGCTTGCGACGTGATCAGCCGGTTGCCGAAGCGTGCGGCGAGTGCCTTGATGGCGCTCGCCAGCGCCTGCGGCTCCGGCCGCTTCAAATTGTTGGTTTTGGTTAGGCCCAAGCGATACCTCCCTGATGATGACCGTGGCAAAGGATATATAAGGGGTCAAGGGATCGGAATCGAACAAACGGGGGTGGATAATGACGACTATTGCCGCCGGCGACGATGTGCTGCTCCGGCCCACGCCATTTCTGTCGTCCGTGATGCAGATCGAGCCGCAATGGATCGATTACAACGGCCATCTCAACATGGCCTATTACAACGTGATGTTCGACCGCGCCATCGACGAATTATGGTTCAAGCTGGGAATCGGACCCGGCTACATGAAGGAACGCAACGGCTCGACCTTCACGGCCGAATGCCATGTGCGATATTTGCGTGAGATTCATCTGGGCGATCCCGTCCAGGTTTCGGTCCTGCTGGTCGGCGGCGACGAGAAGCGGCTGCACACCTTTGAGGAATTGCGCCACGCCACCGAGGGCTGGTTGTCCGCCACCTCGGAGAACATGACCATTCACATCGACATGACTGCGCGAAAGACCGCGCCGTTTCCGCCGGATATTCGCGCCCGCGTCCAGGCCTTGGCGGATGCCCACAGCGCCATCGCACGCCCCGATGGCATCGGCAGGAGGGTCGCGATGCCCTCGAAATAGCGCTGC
>Ga0208989_10000102_pt1 | contig 18961 bp, 18 predicted proteins | sample MedBloCAOM3_M1_FD_187852 | JGI IMG/M metagenome (GOLD analysis project Ga0208989, IMG submission 187852) | Forest soil microbial communities from El Dorado National Forest, California, USA - Mediterranean Blodgett CA OM3_M1 (SPAdes) (version 2) | ecosystem: Environmental > Terrestrial > Soil >...
CTATGGCGCGTGGGGCCCCTTCCACGACGCCTGCCTCGAGGTGGCCGACGGCGATGAGGCGACGCGGGCCGAGATGGACGCGCTCGACCAGATCGGCGACACCGTGATCGACAGTCTCGCCGCCTATTTCAAGGAGTCGCACAATCGCGGGATCGTCGAGCGGCTGGCCCGCCACGTCAAAATCCTCGATGCCGAGAAGCCGAAGGATTCGCCCGTCGCCGGCAAGACCGTGGTGTTCACCGGCTCGCTCGAGAAGATGACGCGCGAGGAAGCCAAGGCGACGGCCGAGCGCCTGGGCGCCAAGGTGTCGGGCTCGGTCTCGGCCAAGACCGATTACGTGGTCGCCGGGCCGGGCGCGGGCTCCAAGCTCAAGAAGGCGCAGGAAGCGGGCGTCGCGGTGCTCACCGAGGACGAGTGGGTCAAGCTGGTGGGAAAGGCATAGGGCAGGATGGTACACTCCCTCCCCCGCGAGCGGGGGAGGGGCGCAAGCGTCACGCCGCGTGGCCGTTCACACCACCACCATTTCCCAGGGAAACTTGTCGACGCATTCGTTGCCGCGCTCGGTCACGATGAAGGTGTGGCCCATGAAGATGCCGAACTGGCCGTCGGCGGTGATCGGGTTGGGCTCCGCCATGAACACCATGCCGGGCCGGAACACCTGCTCGAACGGCTCGCCATGCACGCCGTCGGTGAAGACATGCGGGCCGTCGGTGATGAGATCGATGCCGTGGGCATGGATCGGCCGCGACTGCACGCCCTTCTGGCGGAAGATCTTTCCGGCCTCGTGGATTTTCGCGACCGGATTGCCGGGCTTGATCTCGGCCGCCATCTTTTCGAAAACCGGCAGCGTGATGTCTTCCCAGAACCGCTTCACCATGTCGGTGGGCGGCCCGAGGCAGATCGGCGAGCCGATCTGCGCCGAGTAGCCGCGATAGCCGGCGGCGAGCTCCATGTTGATGATGTCGCCCTTCTGCAGCTTGCGGCCGGACGGGCGCGGATTGCCGAATACCATCGCGGGATTCGCCATCGAGGTGGTGCCGATGATCAGGAAGTCGATGTCGCCGCCGCCCTCCATGATGGCGGCGCCGGCGGCGGCGCGCAGCTGATATTCGGTCACGCCGGGCTTGGCGCGCGCGACCAGCGCCTTCATGGCGTCCTCGCACAGCTTGCCGGCCGTGCGGATGCAGTCGAGCTCCTCGGCGCTGTGGACCGACAGGAGCTCGTGCATGAAGCCGCGGGTGAAGACCAGCTCGGCCTCGGGCAGCCGCTCCTTGAGCATGTTGTACTGATTGACCGGCAGATAATCCTTGTGGCGCGGATCGATCTCGAGAAGACCGATGCGGCCGCGCTGCAACCCGAGCTCGACGATGCGGTCGGCGATGACCGCCGCATACTGGCCGCCGCGGCTGCCGCGCACGTCGGAGAGCGCGGCCGCGGTCTCGCGCCGCACCGCCTCCCCATGCGTGCCGCCCATCGAATAGACCAGCGTCGGCTCGCCTTGCAGCGGCACGACGACGTAGCAGCAGAGCGCGTGCCACTCCCAATGGCCGGTGAGCCACAGCATGCCGCCGCCGAAGCTCCAGTGGCTCGGGCCGCCCGGCACCACGACGCAATCGAGCTTGTGCTCGCGCATCTTGGCGCGCAGCGCGGCGTAACGGCGCGCATATTCCTCCTTGGAGAACTGCTCATAGGTGGCGTCGCGGTAATACGGCGTGTTGCGCATCAGGTTGAACGGCTGGCTCTCGTCCAGCCGGCCGCGCAACTGATCCCACGGCAGGGCGCCTTTGGGGAGGGGAACGTCGGTCATGGCGGTGGTCTCCGGAAATGTAGGGTGGGCAAAGCGAAGCGTGCCCACCGCGCGTGGACACGGCGCTTCGCGCCTTTGCCCACCCTACGGGTCAATCCTTGCAGCCATTGATGGTGACGGGGCCGCCGAGGGAGGCGACCGCTTCGTCGGCGAGCTTATGGTCGGCGATCTGATCGAAGCTGAGCTTCTTGTCGGGCGGGATGTCGCCGATGTCGATGCCGTTCTGATGGGTCCATTCGGTGCGCTCGCGCACGAAGCCCGTGTTGACCGACAGGACGCAGTTCTTGGTCAGCTCCCCGATGGCGAACTCGACCGCCTCGCGGGGCTTCTGGGTCGCCTCGACGATCGCCGGGATGACCTTGTCCTTGGCGCTGTAAATCGCGCGGTTCGCCTCGATCATCGCCGCGATGGTGTCGCGCAAGAGGCCGCGATCCTTGGCGATCATCGAATCCGCCGCCCCATAGGAATTGAAGGCAAATTGCGGCCATAGCTCGGAGACCGTCGCTAGCACGTGGGCGCCGGGCTTGCGCTGCAACACGATATGAAGATCTTCCGGATGGAGCGCGACGGCGTCGATCTGCCCGGCCACGAAGCCGGGGAGGCGGCCGGCGGTGCCCTGCGAGATGAACTGCGCGTCGTCGACGGTCAATCCACCCTGGCGCAGCGCGGCGCGACCGACCAGCCAGTTGAACCCGCCGATGCCGCCGGCGGCGGACAACCGCTTGCCCTTGAGGTCGGCGGGCGTCTTGATGTCGGCGCTCACCACATAGGCCTGGGGCGGGCGGGGCGCGAGGCCCCAGATCTGCTTCGCCCTGAGGCCTTGGGCGATCGCGGTATCGGGCAGGTTGGAAATGGCCGTGCCCTGGCCGACGGCGGTCACCGACGTCCCGGCCGCGCCGCCGTCGAACTGAATGATGTTGGCGTCGATGCAGTGCTTGGCGAAGAATCCGAGCGCCTTGGCGACGTAGGGGGCGGTGTGCACCACATTGGGCGGCGCGACCGCGACGCCGACGCTGATCTTGCGCATCGGCCCGCTGCAGGTCGGCGGGGTTTGGGCAAATGATTGTCCGCCGCCGCCGGCGACCACGACGCCCGCCAGGATGGCAACAAGGCTACGAGACAAGTATGGCGAAACCCGGCGCGACATGGCGTTGCGTCCTCCAATCCGTCGATTGGAAATGTTGATAGGAATATTTCATCGCGGGCGCAATGACCGCGGCCGACGCCGCGTCAGGCGATCGCCAGCTCGAGCGGAAACTTGTCCACCACCTCGTGGCCGTCCGGCGTGACGATGAAGGTGTGGCCGAGGAAGATGCCGAACATCCCGTCCGCCGTGATCGGGTTGGGCTCCGCCATGGTCACCATGCCGGGCAGGAAGACCTTGTCGGCCTCGCGCGCCTCGGTGCGTTCGGCGAAGACATGCGGCGTCGCCGTGACGATGTCGATGCCGTGGATCTGGGTCGGGCGCGACTGCACGCCCTTCTGGCGGAAGAACTGCGCGGCGATCCGTATGTTGTCGATCGGATTGCCGGGCTTGATTTCGGCGATGATCTTGCGATAGCCGGGGAGCGTGATCTCCTCCCAGAATTTGCGCACCATCTCGGTCGGCGGCCCCAGGCAGATGGGCGAGCCGATCTGCGCCGTATAGCCGCGATAGCCGGCGGCGAGCTCCATGATGACGATGTCGCCCGTCTTGAGCTTGCGCTCGGAGGGCCGCGGATTGCCGAAGAACATCGCCGGATTCGCCATCGGGGTCGAGCCGATGATCAGAAAGTCGATATCGCCGCCGCCCTGCAGCATGGCGGAGCCGGCGGCGCCGCGCAGATCGGCCTCGGTCGCGCCCGGCCTGGCGGCCGCCACCATCGCCGCCATGGCGCGCTCGCACAGCACGCCGGCCTTGCGCACGCAATCGAGCTCCTCGGCGCTCTTGATGATGACCAGCTCGTGGATGAGGCTGCGGGTGAACACGATCTCGGCCTCGGGCAGGCCCGTCCGCAGGTCGTTATACTGATTGACCGGCATGTAATCCTTGTGGCGCGGATCGATCTCGACCAGGCCGATGCGTCCGCGCGTGAGGCCGATCTCCTTGAGGCGCTCCACCATCACCTCGGCGTAACGTCCGCCGCGGCTTTGCCGCACGTCCGACAGCGCGGGCGCGACCTGGCGGCGGACCGCCTCGGCGTGGGTGCCGCCCATCGAGAAGATCAGCGTCGGCGCCTCATTGAGCGGGACCAGCACGTAGGACGCCAGCGCGTGCCACTCCCAGTGGCCGGTGAGCCAAGTCATGCCGCCGCCGAAACTCCAATGGCTCGGCCCGCCCGGCACGATCACGGCATCGAGCTTGTGCTCGCGCATCTTGTCGCGCAGCGCCGCATAACGGCGGGCGTATTCAGCTTCGGAGAACTGCTCCCACACCGCGTCGCGATACAGCGGCGTGTCGTACATGTTGGCGAAAGGTCCGTTCTGGTCGAGGCGGGTACGGACCTGCTCCCAGGGAACGGCGCCGGCGGGCAGCGGGACATTGACGTTCATGAGGTGATCCTCGGCTCCGGGAGCAGCGAGTAGGGCGTGGCGAGTAGCGAGTAGTGAATAGTCTATCAGCGCTTTGCTATTCGCCACTCGCTATTCGCCATTCGCCATTCGCGTTATTCAATCCTTGCAATTGCCGATCGTGGTGCGGCCGCCGGCGGCGGCAACCGCCTCGCCGGCGAGCTTCTCGTCGATGACGTCGTCGACCGACGGCTTCTTGGCGGCGTCGATGTCGCCGTGGGTGACGTCGTTGTCGATCGTCCACTGGGTGCGGGTGCGTTCGAAGCCCTCGTTCACCGACCAGATGCAGTTCTTGGTGAGCTGCCCCCAGGCATATTCGACGGCCTCGCGCGGCTTCTGCGTCGCCGCCACCATGACCGGAATGACCTTGTCGGGCTCGCGGTAGATCGTGCGGTTGGCCTCGATCATCGCGGTCGTGAGGTCGCGCACCAGCGCGCGATCCTTGGCGATCAGATCGGTCGACGCCCCGTAACCGTTGAACATGTAGAGCGGAACGAGGTCGACCACCTGCGCCAGGATGTGCAGGCCGGGCTTCTGCTTCATGGCGAGCTGGGCGTCCTCGGGATGCAGCGCCACGGCGTCGATCTGCCCGGCGACGAGGCCGGCCAGGCGTCCGGCGGTGCCCTGCGAGATGAATTGGGCGTCCTCGACGGTGAGCCCGGCCTTGGCGAGCGCCTCGCGGCCGATCCGCCAGTTGAAGCTGCCCACGCCGCCGCCGGCGGCGGACAGGCGCTTGCCCTTGAGGTCGGCGAAAGTCTTGACGTTTTCCGACACCACATAGGCCTGCGGCGTCTTGGGGGCGAGCCCCCAGACCTGCTTCACCTTCATGCCGCGGCCGATCTGGACGTCGTTGACGGTGGTGAAGGTATTGCCCTGGGTGAGCGCAACCGAGGCGGCCGGCGAGGAGCCGCCGTCGAACTGGATGATGTTGGCGTCGATGCAATGCTTGGCGAAGATGCCGAGCTCCTTCGCCACATAGGCGGCGGTGTGCACGACATTGGGCGGCGACACCGACACGCCCACATTGATCTTGCGCAGCGGCCCGCTGCAGGCCTGCGCCGCGGCCGGCTGCGGCGCGCCTTCCACCGCAAGTGCGAGTGCGGCAATGACCATGGCCTGCCAGGCAGGCCGAAGCGACTTAGACATCGAGGCAGTTCCTCCCAACGGCTATTCTTTGGTTCGTCATTCGGGCGCGAGGCCGCGCAAGGACGCGTCCGGCCGTATCAATCCTGGGCTCCCGCCGCGGTCCACGGCGCCACCTTGATCTCGAGCAACCGCAGCAGCGCGGTGAGCGTCACGCCGAGCAGCCCGAGGGTCACGATCGGCACGAACATCTTGTCGACCTGATAGGTCGAGGCGGTGCGCACGATCAGATAGCCGATGCCGGAAATCGCGGTATAGAGGTCGGCCAGCACCATGCCGATCAGGCCGCGCCCGACCGCGAGACGCAAGCCGGTGACGATGAAGGGAAGCGCGCCGGGCAGCACGATGTTGGTCCACAATTGCGCTTCGCTGCAGCGGAAGGCGCGGCCGACCTCGATCAGCTTGGAGTCGACATTCTTGACCCCCTGGTAGGTGTTGATCGTCATCGGGAAGAAGGCGAACAGGAACAGGATCACGACCTTGGCGGTCGTCTCGAAACCCGCCCACAGCACGATCAGCGGCACCAGCGCCACGCTCGGCGTCGAATAGAGGAAGGTGATGTAGACCCCGAACGCCACGTCGAGCACCCAGAAGCGCGCGAGCAGCAGCCCGATCGCGATCCCGATCGTCGCCGCGAGCGTCAGCCCGATGGCGAGCACCACCAGGCTCGGCCACAGATAGGTCCATAATTCGCCGCTGCCGATCATGGTGACCGCGGCGGCGGCGATCTTGCTGGGCGTCGTGAACAGCACGGGATCGATATTGGCGCCGAAGACCTGCCACAGCGTCAGAACGATCGCGAGCGAGGCGCAACGGATGGCGATGGTCTGGATCTGCTTGTTCCGGCGGCGCCGGGCGGCGACCTGCTGCGCGCGCGAGCGGTCTTCGGTTTCGTCTGGCACGCCCGCGATGGCGCTATCGTTCGCTTCGACGGTCATGGTCAGGCCACCTGCGCGACGGCGCGCTGCGGGCGCGCGTTATGGAGCTGGCGCCAGATATGGGCGCGCAGCTCGGCGAAGCGCGGATCGGCCCGCACCGCTTCGACGTCGCGCGGACGCGCGAAGGGAAGCTCGAGCACTTCCTTGATGCGGCCGGGACGCGCGCTCATCACCGCGATGCGGTCGCCAAGCAGAATGGCCTCGTCGATCGAATGGGTGATGAACACCATGGTCTTGCGCTCGTCCGGGCGCTGCATGAGCTGAAGCAGCTCGTCCTGCATGATTTCGCGGGTCTGCGCGTCGAGCGCCGCGAATGGCTCGTCCATCAGCATGATCGTGGGGTTGATCGCAAGCGCCCGCACCAGGCCGACGCGCTGCTGCATGCCGCCGGAGAGCTGATAGGGGTAGTGGTGCTCGAATCCGGAGAGTCCGACCAGATCGAGATAATGCTGCACCCGTTCCTTGATCACGGCGGAGGGCGCACCCGCGATCTTCAACCCGAAGCCGGCATTCTCGAACACGGTTTTCCAGGGCAGCAGGCCGAAATGCTGGAACACCATGGCGACGCCGTCCGGCGGTCCGCGCACCGGCTTGCCGCCGACCAGGAGATCGCCGGAGCTCAGATCGATCAGGCCCGCGATGGCGCGCAGGAAGGTCGTTTTGCCGCAGCCGCTCGGGCCCACGATGCAGAGAATTTCCTGATGCCGGACCGACAGCGTGAGCTGGCGGAACGCGACCACCGTGCCGTCGAGAAACAGCTTGCTGGCGTTGCGGGCGATGATCGCGGTGCCTTGATCCGCTTCCCCGGCGATCATGTGCTCGTTCTCCTTGCGGACGCCGCCGCGCCCTGCGCCAGTGCTTCTTGTCGCTATCCTTTTGGCGATGCTGAAGATCGAGTCAAGCCGCGCCGGCCGGGGTTTGTCCGGCCTGCAACCCTTTGGGCTCCCTTGCGGCACCTGTCGGTGCGGCGCCTGTCGGTGCGGCACCTGTCGGGCGGCGCGAAGAGCCTGCTCAGCGCTTGCGCGCCGGTATCTGAGCCGGGGGCTGGCCTTTCGCGATCAGCTTGGCGTCGCGCGACATTTCGAGGCACGACAGCAATTCCACGTAACTCGGACCGCCCCCGGTCGACACCATGGAAAGGCAATGGCTTTTGTCGGCGGCGGAAAACGACGACCATGTCTTGGCCAGGTCTTCGCGGGCGGACTTCTCGTCATTCATGCAGGATTCGCTGGTGCGCCCGGTGATCATTCCGTCGATGCCGGCGGCCCGGCAGCTCGGCTCGACCTTGAGGGTCGGGACCGCGTCGGCGGCGACCGCGAAGAGGCTGGAACCTACGATAAGTGCGGTAATGGGTATCATGTTGACCACCCTTGCTGGCCGCGCGTGCATATAACAATAACACGAGTCGGCCGGTGAAGTTGCCTTTAAGGAAGCATGACGCTGTCGGCCCTGCGGTCGGTAATGAAGCTGTGGGCGGCGGCGTGGGTGATGAACAGGGGCAGGTGCGCCGCCTCGGCGGCCGCTTGCGGCGTGACCCCGCAGGCCCAGAAGACCGGCACCCGGTCGGGCGGCAGGGCCGGCACCGGGCCTCCGAACATGGGGCTGGCGAGGTCGGCGCCGATCGCGGCGGGGTCGCCGATATGGATCGGCGCGCCGTGATTGAACGGAAAGCGCGCCGTGACCTGGGTCGCCGTGATGGCCTGGCCCGGGGTGAGCCAGCGCATGGTGACGATGAGGTCTCCCCGGAAAGGGCCGGCCGGCTCGGTCGGCAGCGCGGTGCGCAGCACCCAGCGGTCGCTATCGGTCGGCACGCCGGCGCGCTCCAGCGCCGCATCGAAGGTGATGCCGGAACCGATCAGGAAACAGACGAGGTCGTCGCGCCAGATGTCGGTGAGACTGCTCCGGTCATCCTGGCGGGCGCCGTCGACGAAGACCGAATAGCGCGCGCAATCGGTGCGCAGGTCGGCGCTTGGCGCCAGCCGGTGGGGAACCGGATCGCCCGGATCGGTGACCTCGAGCACCGGGCAGGCGCGCTGATTGCGCTGACAGTAGAGCAGGAAGTCGAACCCAAAACCCTTGGGCAGGATCGCCAGGTTGCATTGCACGAAGCCGGGGGCGAGGCCACGGCTGGTGCCGCGGATGCGGCCGGCGCGGATGTCGCGCCGCACCCGCTCGCTTTCGAGCATCGCGCCGCGCGCCGCGTCATCCACCGGCCGTCTCCATCAGGAGATCGGCGGTCTCCTTCGGCATGGTGGTCATCGGGAAGTGGTTGGAAGCGAGCTTGCGCGCCGACCAGCCGGGCTCGCGGCTCGCCCATTCGTAATAGTCAACGAAGCGATGCGTCGGCTTGAGAGCGGCGAGCACGTAGACCTTGTTCGGCACCCTGAGATAGCGGCCCTGCAACTGGGTCGGCTGGAGTAGCGAGCGCAGCGGGTGGAAGCTCATGCGCGCCAGATAGGCGGCACGCGCGTCCGCGTCCTCGATTCCGGTGTCGAGCACGAGCGACGTCGGCACCCGGTATCCGTCGCCATGCTGGCGCGCCAGGCTCTCCACGCTCGCGCGGCGCTCGGGCGGCACCAGATCGAGCATGCATTTGCCGTTCTGCGGCAACGCGGCGTCGAGATAGACCAGGGTTCTGATTCTTTCCGGCATGCGGTCGGCGACGCCGCTGATGACGAGCCCGCCATAGCTCGTTCCGGCCAGCACGATATTGCGCAGGTCCTCCCAGGCGACGACGTTGGCGACATCATCGATATGGGTGTCGAGCCCGGTCTCGGGTATGACGAGATGCTCGCGCTCGCCCAGCCCGGTCAGGGTGGGGGTGAAGACGCGGTGGCCGGCCGCGCGCAGCCGCTCGGCGACCGCGCCCCATTGCCAGCCGCCGCCCCAGGTTCCGTGCACCAGAACGAAATCGACCATGTGGCTCCCATGGGGCCGCGGTTGCGGGCGGCCGCGTTGCGCCGCAAAACATTGTCATTCATAGTGGGGGCGCCAGCCCTCTGTCATCCCACATCTCAGATCCTGCCGCGGAGCCGCTTGATGCTCGACCCGTTCGTCTACAAATCGGACCAGCTCCGCGTGTTGTTCGGGCGGGGCGCCATCGAGCGGATCGGCGAGGAGGCGGCGCGGCACAAGATCTCGCGCGCCATGATGCTTTGCTCGCAAAACCGCGGCGACTTCGCGCAGGCTATCGCGGCGCGTCTGGGCGAGCGCGTCGTCGGGATCAGCACGGCGGCGCGGCCGGGCATGCCGAGCGCGGCCTTCGACGAGATTGTCGCCGATCTCGGGCGATTTCGTGCCGACGGCTTCGTCTGCGTCGGCGGCGGCTCGCCGACCGGGCTCGCCAAGGCGGTGGCGGCGGCCACCAGGCTCCCGTTCATCGCCGTGGTCACCACCTATTCGGGCTCGGAGATGTCCGGGCGCTGGTACATCGGCACGGGCGCGGACGAGCGTACCGGCGAAACGCCGAGCGCGCTGCCGGCGAGCGCGATCTACGATCCCGACCTCACCGTCGATCTGCCCTTCCCGACCTCGGCGGCGAGCTGCATGAACGCGATGGCGCATGCGGTCGAGTCGCTCTACGGGCCCGACGCCAATCCGATCGTGCTGACCCTGGCGGAGGACGCCGTTCGCCGGCTGGGATCGGCGCTTCCCCGCCTCAAACGCGACCCGAAGGATATCGACGCGCGCGGCGACGCGCTTTACGGCGCCTGGCTCGCGGCGGCGTTCCGCGCCACCACCGGCCTGTCGCATGTGGTGGCGCAACGCGTCCGGCAGAATTTCGGGACCGAACATGCGCGCACGCACGCGGCCGTGCTGCCCTACGCGGCGGCGTTCAATCGCCCGGCCGCGCCCGACGCCATGGCGCGGATCGCGCGCGCGCTCGGCGTCGCCGACCCGGTCCAGGCGCTCTACGACATCAACGTCGCCTGCGGGCTCGCGACCGGATTGAAGGACCTCGGCCTGCGCGAAGAGGATATCGGGCGCGCCGTTGACGTCGTGGCAAAACGGAAATTTCCCAATCCGCGGCCGCTCACGGCGGCGGACATCGACAACGTGATCAGGCAGGCTTTCGCGGGAAAGCCGCCGCGGTTTTGACGGAGCGCCTCAGGCCGCGCGGGTCTGCCCGTCCGGCCGCGCGAAATATTCGCGCAAGTCAGCGACCGACTGCGGCTCGCTGAAGAAATAGCCTTGCACCTCGGTGCAGCCTTCGGCGCGCACGTGACGGAGCTGGTCCAGCGTCTCGACCCCTTCCGCCGTGGTGGCGATGCCGAGACCCTTGCCGAGGCCGGCGACCGCCTTGACGATGGCGGCGCAATCGCCCTTGTCGGAAATGTCCTTGATGAAGGAGCGGTCGATCTTGATCTTGTCGAACGGAAAGCTGCGCAGATAGCTCAGCGACGAATAGCCGGTGCCGAAGTCGTCCATCGAGATCTTGATGCCGAATCCGCGGAGCTGGTGCAGCGTCGCCAGGGTCGTTTCATTCTCGTGCAGCAGGACGGACTCGGTGATCTCGAGCTCGAGGCGGGTGGCCTCGAGCCCCGATATCGCCAAGGCGTTGATCACGCTCTGGACCAGGCTGCGGTTCTTGAACTGTGCGGGCGACAGGTTGACCGCGACCCGGACATTGTTCGGCCAAGTTGCGGCCTCGCGGCACGCCTGCTTGAGCACCCATTCGCCGATCGGCACGATCAGGCCGATTTCCTCGGCGAGCGGGATGAACTCGCTCGGCGGCACCACGCCGCGCGTCGGCGAATTCCAGCGCAGCAACGCCTCGCAGCCGGTGATCCGCTCGGTAATCGCGTCGACCTGCGGCTGGTACAGGAGCTGGAACTCGTCGCGCGCCACGGCGTCGCGCAGATCCATCTCCAGCAGCCGGCGGGTCTGGAGCTGCTCGTCCATCTCCGGCTCGAAATAGCGGAAGGTCGAGCGGCCGTCCGATTTGGCGCGGTAGAGCGCCATGTCGGCGTTGCGCAGGAGCTGTTCGGTCGAATCGCCGTCCTCGGGCGCAATCGCGATCCCGACGCTGGTGCTCACCACCACCTGATGGCCGTCGAGGTCATAGGGCTGGTTGATCGTCGCAATGACGCGCTGGGCGAAAGTGGCGGCGTGTTCCGCTTTCTCGACCCCGGTCTGCAGGATGGCGAATTCGTCGCCGCCGAGCCGGGCGATCATGTCGGTTTCGCGAACGAGATCCTTCAACCGTTTCGACGCCGCGCACAGCAGTTTGTCGCCCAGCACATGTCCGAGCGTGTCGTTGACGTTCTTGAAGTTGTCGAGATCGAGGCACAGGACCGCGATCATCTCGCCGCGGCGCACGCGCTTGAGCGCCTGCTCCATCTCATCCCGGAACGCGACCCGGTTCGCCAGCCCGGTCAGGCTGTCGTGGCGCGCCATGTGCCGGATCTTCTCCTCGGCCTGCGTCCGCTCGGTGATGTCCTCGTGGGTCGCGACCCAGCCGCCATTCGCCATGGCGCGGTTCACGATCGAGATCGTGCGCCCGTCGCCGGACTGGACCAGCTGCCTGTGAACCTCGCCCTCGGCGATCGCGGCGCGCAGCTCGCGCATATAGAGGTCCGGGTCGCCGGCGAAATTGCCCCGCTCCTTGCGATGGAGCAGGATGCCGCGCAAGCTCGATCCCGGCGCGACGACGTCGCGCGACAGGCCATACATCTCGATATAGCGGTCGTTGCAGACCACCAGATGGGCGTCCGCATCGAACATGCAGAGGCCTTGCGACATGTTGTGAAGCGCGATCTCGAACAGCTGGTCGCGGTCGCGGCGCTGGCGCTGGTATTCGGTCGAGACGAGCTGGGCGGCGCGCTGGGCCGCCTGGAGCTCCCACCGGGTCTTTGCATGGGCGCGTTCGATCCGGCATTTCTGCGCCAGCGCGGCCGCCAGTTGCAGCGCGCGGCGATGATCGTCGGGGACCGCTTTGACGCGATCCGAAAACACGCGGTCCGACGAGCGGTCGCGCGTCTCGATGACGACGCCGAGCGCGTCATCGGCCTTGAGAAGCGACGAAACGGCGCCCGGACCGTTCGACAACAGCCAGGCTTCGCTGACGATGACCGCCTCGACCGCGCGCTCGTGCGCGCGGGCGGTCCGCAGCATGTCCGCCGGGCTTCCGGACCCGCTGAAAGTCACGAGGTCGACGCCGGCGGCGACCTCTCGGATCGCGCCGCATTCGCGGTCGGTGCCGCAAAACAGAATTCGCAACGCGAGTCCGCCCACTGGATTCTCCCGAATGCCAGTCCGCTGCCCAGATTTGAGGCAACCGTAGGGGGAAAGTCCTGCCAAAACGCATAAGTGGCGCGGTACCGTCGCGCGGCGCGGAACTTCTCCGCATTTGGGGTGAACCAATGGTTAACGGGCGGCGCGCGCCTTCACTGACGCCGGGTAACCCGTGGCTAGGACACGCCGGGGTTGTCGTCCGGGGGCGGCAGGCGCGCATGAAACCAGCGCTCGATCGGTCCGCCGAAAATCAGAATCACCGCGGTCAGGACGATCGCGATCACGATCACCGGCGCATGGGCGAAGCCGCAAACCGTGCCCAGGCAGGCGGTGAGCCAGGTGCAGGCCGCGGTCGTCAACCCGTGAACCCGCGCCTTGCCGACGCCGCGGACGATCACGCCGGCGCCCAGGAAGCCGATGCCGGTCAAGATGCCTTGCACGATCCGGCTGGCGGCGCTGAAGTCGCCGCTGGTCGCGGGACCCGTATTCACGACCGCCACCACCACCATGGCGGAGCCCAGCCCGACCAGCCCCAGGGTTCGAACCCCGGTCGGCTTGCCGTGCAGGTCGCGATTGAGGCCGAGGACGCCCCCGATCAGGGTGGCGGCGGAAAGCCGGAGCGCGATTTCGATCCAATCCATGGGGTTTGCGGCTCGGTGTGGGGCGCGAGCCTAACGCTTTTCAGGCCGCGCCGGAATCGATGTGGCGGCAGGCTGACGGTCCGTGTGGGCACCATCCGCCGCCAGCCTAGTTTTCGTCGGTCACCGGGCCGCACCATCCGGGCAGGTAGCTCGCCTCGCTGCTCCTTGCCAGCTTCAGGGCCTTCTCCATGGTGCCGCCGAAATCATTCTCGATCGCCTTGCGCTTGAGCCGGCAGCGGAAGAAGTCGGCCCACAGAAACTCGCTGAACGGCACCGTCTCCTTGGAAAAGCCGCCCAGGCGCCGCAGCTCGCCGGCGAGACTGCGGAACGGATCATCGCGCAGGCCGGAGATCGAGTCCGGGATATCCTCGAAACCGCGCCGGGCGCCGCTCTGGTCGTAGGGATGGCACCAGGCGCGGTTGTCGAGATAGCTCCAGAAGGTGGCGCGATCGAGCGCGCGCAGATCGGCGATCACCGACACCACGACGTCCTTCTGGCCCTCGTCGAGCAACGCCCGCGCCAGGTGGTGATGGTCGATGACGTAGAGGTCGTCCTTGGGCCCGCGGATCACCGGGATCATATGGCGGCCGAGAAACGCGGCTTTCTTCTTGCCCTTGTGCTCGCGCCAGCGCTTGCGCTTTTGATCGACCTCCCGCATCCCGACGGTGATTTGCGTCGGCCGCAGGCTCTTGACGGCGACCGGCTGCACAACGGGTTCACGGACATGCATGGATATTACCCTCCGGTGGACCGCATCGCGGCGATTTAATCGCCGATTGCGTCGCCGTGTCCATGGCGGTCCGGGGCAGGTGCGGGCCCCGAATTCGGGGGCTGGGCCGCGCCGGCGCCCCTGCATTGACGGGATCGGAGGCGCCCCTTAGCCTGCCCACATCCGTTTCGCCATTGGCTGCAGGAGGCGCGCGATGCACCGTTATGTCATGCCCGAATCCGTCAAGGACCGCGTGCTGCGCCGCCAGGGCAAGCTTTTCAGCCACGACGCGATCGAGGCCGGCCGCGCCGCGCTGGTCGTGGTCGACATGCAGAATTATTTCTGTGCCGAGGGATTTCCGGCCGAGGTGCCGCTGTCGCGCGCGATCGTGCCGAACATCAACCGGATGGCGCGGGCGATGCGCGCGGCCGGCGGCACGGTCGTATGGGTGCAGACCGATTCCGCCGAGGCGCTCGCGCGCTGGGGCAAGCACCATACCCATATGCTGACGCCGGAGCGCGTTCAGAAACGCCTTGCCGGGCTCGATTCGGCCGCCGAAGGTTTCAGGCTGTTCGGAGACCTCGAGGCGCTGCCGGGTGATCTGCGGGTCAAGAAGGTCACCTACAGCGCCTTCATGCCCGGCTCGTCGGACATCGACGCGCAGCTCGGAGCGCGCGGAATCGACACCGTGCTGATCGCCGGCACGGCGACCAACGTCTGCTGCGAGTCGAGCGCGCGCGACGCGATGTTGCGCGACTACCGGGTGATCATGCTGTCCGACGGCAACGCGACATGGACCGACGAGGAGCATGCGGCGACCCTCAACAGCTTCGCGATGTTCTTCGGCGACGTCATGAGCATCGACGAAGCGACGGCGCGGCTCGCGCCGGTCTCGCAGCGCAGAACTGCCTGAAACGCAGGCCTGTCCCGACCGTTTGGCGGGCGCGCGGGCTGGCGCCGTCGTGCCGTCAATTTCAAGACACATTTCAACGGCGGTCTCTGCTACGTCGGGGGTGGCGGCCGGCGTCGCATCGATGGACATCGGCAGGAAAATTCAATCTAAGACAGTCCGAATCGCCGTCGCAAAAAGAACAGGAGCCCACAATGGCGCGAAAACCGACAACGCGAACAGAATTCGTTCTATTCGACGTCTTCTATGAAGACGGCACGCAACGGTCCAATCGCCGGGTTCCGGGCGAAATCCTCGGAGGCCTCGACGGGGACGAGCCCGCGCGCGCCGCGATCGAAGAGCAGGACCGGATCATCGCCGAGAAGTCGGGGACCCCGGTCGCGCCCATCAAGAGCATTCGCCGCTCCGGCGCCAAGCCGCCGAGAGAGGCCGGCAAGGCGGCGCGCTGACGGCGCGAAAATGTTTTATCGCCACCGCATCACGGCCGCCTCCAGCCACGAGATCGCGAGATACATCACGGACGACACCAGCGCCAGAATGGTGATCGCGGTCATCACGATGTTGAGCTTGAAGATCTGGCTGCCGTATTGGATCAGGTAGCCGAGACCCAGGCTGGCCGACTGGAACTCGCCGACCACGACGCCCACCAGCGACAGGCCCACATTCACCTTCAGCGCCGCGATCAGGGTCGGAACACTTCCCGGCAGCACCACCTTGGCGAGGATCTGCCATTTGGTCGCCCCGAAGGTCTGGGCGAGCTTCACCTTGTTGGGATCGGTGCCCTGAAAGCCGTTGTAGATCATCAGAATGGTGACGAACAACGAGATCGCGAGCGACATGCCGTAGATCGACAAGGTGGCGCCGAGCCAGATGTAGAAGATCGGCACGAAGGCCGTTTTCGGCATGGCGTTCGCCACCACCAGATAGGGGTCGAGCACCCTATAGAGACCCTGCCACCACCACAGCGCCGCCGCGATCGCGGTGCCGATCAGCATGGCGGCGCTGAAGCCGACGATCGTCGCCAGCACGGTCGACCAGGTGTGGGCAAGGATGCTCGCCTGCTGCGGGGTCGTCTTCAGCAATTCGAGGAAGGTCGGCCACAGCGCCGACGGGTAGCTGGTGAACAGCGGATTGACGATGTGCGCCCGCGGCAGCACCTCCCACAACACGAAGAACACCAGCAGCAGGGCGAACTGCGCCGCACGCACCGCGAGGCGACCGCGCCGCTCGCGCCGCAGCCACGCCTGGTAGGCGACGCTCGGGCCCGCCGTGGTCGCGAGATCAGCCTTCGACATGGACTTCGAGCTCCTGCCAGAGGGTGTTGAAGTAGCCGTTGAACTCGGGCGCGTTGCGGGCCGCGAAGGGCGTTGGGCGCGCGCCGTCCGGTGTCGCGAAGCGGATCGGGCGGTCCGACTTCACGCGGCCGGGCCGGCGCGACAGCACGACCACCCGCTCGGCCATGCTGATCGCCTCGCCGATGTCATGGGTGACCAGGATCGCGGTCTTGCCCTCGCGGCGCAGGATCTCGGTCACCTCGTCGGCGAGCGCCAGCCGGGTTTGCGAGTCGAGCGCCGAGAAGGGCTCGTCGAGCAGCACGATGTCGGGCTCGGTGCAGAGCGTGCGCGCGAGCGCCACGCGCTGGCGCATGCCGCCCGAGAGCTGCCGCGGCCGATGGTGCAGGAACTGGCCGAGCCCGTAGCGGGTCAGCAATTGCGTGGCGCGGGCGCGCGCCTTGCCCATGTCGGCGCCCTGGATCTCGGCGCCCAGCACCGCGTTCTCGAGGATCGTGCGCCATTCGAACAGGTAGTCCTGCTGCAGCATGTAGCCGACCTTGCGGGTCGGCCCGGTGACGGGCCTGCCGTCGACCAGGACGGCGCCGCCGGTCGGCTGCAGGATCCCGGAGATCAGCGACAGCAGCGTGCTCTTGCCGCAGCCGCTCTGGCCGATGATGGCGACGAACTCGGCCGGCGCAACCGAGAGCGAGATGCCCTTGAGGGCTTCGGTCTCGCCCTCCAGGCCGAAATAGCGCAGGTCGACGTCGCGCAACTCGACCTTGGGCGGAGCGCCGCCCTGCCGCGATGGCTGCACGGATCACTTCGCCTTGCTGGCAAACTCGGTGACCACCAGGTCCTGGAATTTCACGCGCTTGGCGGGATCGAGCACGTGGCCCTGCACCAGGATGTCCTGGAATTTCTCGATCGCCGCGGGCTCGATCACCGGCGAGCTCTTCCAGATCTTCAGCCGCTGATAGCGCTCGGCGGCGCCGACCAGCGCTTGCGGGCTCACGCCGGGAAAGAACGGCTCCAGCGTCTTGGCGATCTCCGCCGCCGGCGCCTTCTCGGTCCATTTCATTGCTTTGAGGATCGCGTTGGTCCAGCTCTGCACGATCGCCGGATTGTCGCGGATGTATTTCTCGCTCGCCATGAAGGCGGTGTAGTCGGCGAAGCCGACGGTTTCGCCGATCGACGCGAGATAGTGCGCCTTGCCGTCGATCTCGAGCTGCGAAGCGTCCGGCTCGATGAAGATGGCGTATTGGTTCTGGCCCGCGATCCACGAGCCCACGCGCGCCGGGATGCCGACATTGTTGGAGAGCTTCACGTCGGTCTGCGGATCGAGGCCGTTCTTGCGCAGCGCCGCCTCGAGGTAGAGCAGCGGGGTCGAGCCCGGCCGGAAGCCCAGGATCTCCTTGCCCTTGAGCATCTTCCAATCGAACTTGTCGACCTTCTCGCGCCCGACCAGCATGAATCCGTCGGTGGCGGTGAGCCCGCAGAAGATGCGCGCCTTGGTGGGCGAGTCGCTGATCTGCACGTAGATCGCGGTCTCCGGGCCGATCAGCGCGATGTCGGCGCCGTCGGATAGCAGCGCCGCCATCGACTTGTCGCCGCCCTGGGCGGTCGTCATCGCGACATCGAGCCCGGCCTCGGCGAAATAGCCCTTGGCGATCGCCACATAGGCGGGCGCGTAGAGGATCGAGTGCACCACCTCGTTGTAACGGATCTTGATGGGCGGCTTGGTCTGCGCGAAGGCGCGCGGGGAGGAAACGGAAAGCGAGCCGAAAGCGGCGAGGCCGCCTCCGAGGACGCGACGGCGATCGAGCATGGGATCCTCATTCGTGGTCGGGTGACGCGAACGCGCCCGGCGACGCGCAGTCCGGCAATGCAGGAAGGCTAACACCAACGCCGGAGCGTGGCCACAGGCGGTGCCAAGGTCAATACGACCGCGGCAGGCCGAGCACCTTCTCGCCGATGAAGTTGAGGATCATCTCGGCGGTGACCGGCGCAAGCCGCGCGATCATGGCTTCGCGCAGATAGCGCTCGACGTGATATTCCTTGGCGTAGCCCATGCCGCCATGGGTGGTGACCGCGGTCTGGCAGGCGCCGAGCGCGGCCTCGGCGGCGAGATATTTTGCCGCATTGGCCTCCGCGCCGCAGGGCTGGCCGGCGTCGTAGAGGGCGGCCGCCCGGAAGACCATCAGCTGCGCGGCCTCGAGCTCCATCCAATGGCGCGCGAGCGGATGCTGGATCGCCTGGTTCTTGCCGATCGGGCGGCCGAACACGACGCGCTCCTTGGCGTAGCGGGTCGCGCGTGCGAGCGCCGCGCGCCCGAGACCGACCGCTTCCGCGCCGACCAGGATGCGCTCGGGATTCATGCCGTGCAGGATATAGTCGAAGCCGCGGCCTTCCTCGCCGATGCGGTTCTCCAGCGGCACCGGCATCGCGTCGAAGAAGAGCTGGTTGGAATCCACCGCCTTGCGGCCCATCTTGTCGATCTCGCGCACCTCCACGAAGCGGCGATCGAGATCGGTATAGAACAACGAGAGGCCTTCGGTGCGCTTCTTGACCTCGTCGGCCGGCGTGGTGCGAGCGAGCAGCAGGACCTTGTTGGCCACCTGGGCGGTCGATATCCAGATTTTCTGCCCCGACACCGCGTAGTGGTCGGAACGGCGCACGGCCTTGGTCTTCAGGTTGAGCGTGTCGAGCCCGGCATCGGGCTCGGTCACCGCAAAGAACGCCTTGTCGTCGCCGGCGA
>Ga0208989_10000103_pt1 | contig 18912 bp, 14 predicted proteins | sample MedBloCAOM3_M1_FD_187852 | JGI IMG/M metagenome (GOLD analysis project Ga0208989, IMG submission 187852) | Forest soil microbial communities from El Dorado National Forest, California, USA - Mediterranean Blodgett CA OM3_M1 (SPAdes) (version 2) | ecosystem: Environmental > Terrestrial > Soil >...
GCGATGAAGGTGTTGGCCGTCGTGATGACCTCGTCTCCCGGTCCGACGCCGACTGCCTTGAGCGACAGCTTGAGCGCGTCGGTCCCCGAATTCACGCCGATGGCGTGACGCGTGCCGATCATTGCGGCGAACTTCTGCTCGAACTCGCGGACCGGCTTGCCGAGCGTGAAATCGCCCGTGGGAACGAACTTCCGGAACAGGTCGAGAATTTCCTCGATGTTCTGGGCGCTGAACTGCTTCGGCAAATAGGACCACTGCACCTTGTAGCCATTCGGCTGCAGCGGCAGATCAATGCGAGACATTCTCGAACTATCCTTCTGACTGGCCTTCACTTCTGACTGGCGGTGATTGCGCGCCGCGCCTCGGCGAGACTTTCCAGGGTATCGCGCGGGGGAAACAGGCTGACGAAGACGAAGCTCGCGTCGATGGCCGCTTTGATCTTGGTCCGGACCTTGAATTCGTTTTCGGCCCCCACACCCAACAGACAGAGCAGTTTGCTTCCAGCCGACCCAGCGACGTCGGCCAACGTCCCGACGAAACGATCTGTTCCGGGCATCAGCCGATGCTGTATGTCCTGGCGATCATCGACCACGAAATCGATCATTTCGGCGATTTTACCAGCCGAGACCAGGAGGCATGAGCGCGGCGCCGCCCCATAGATGAGGACCTTGTAGCCGCTCGACCGCGCCAGCGAAACGACACTCCTGATCTCGCTTTTCTGCCGCTCCATGCCGGCGACGAAGCCGCGCAGCAACTCGAGCGTCGCAGAAGGATCGGGGCGCGGGATCGTGCAGGAGACGGGCATGGCCTTCTTCCGGGCGACAAAAGCGATGGAGCCGCCACCGAACACGTATCTGCGCCGATCAGAAATATGAAATCCGAAGCGCTCCAGCATGTACTCGGCCAGCGCCCGCGTGAAATAACTGACGTGCTCCTCCCAGAGGATGGCCGGACTGCCGAGCGCAAAGCCCTCTTCGACGTCTGGCAACTCCAGCACCAGGACCCCATCCGGTCGAAGCAGCATCCTGAGCGCCTCGAAGAAAGCGCCGAGATCACTGACATGTTCCAGCACGTGTCGCAGGTAGACCGTGTCGAACGCGCCGCAATCGGCGACGATCTGCGTCGCGCTCTCTTTGGTCAGGTAACTGGTGTAGACCTGATGGCCCTTCTTGCGGGCGAGCGACGCGGCCATCGGATTGGGTTCGATGCCAACGACCTCTGCGTAGCCCGCGCGACGAAGAACGTCCAGGAGCGAACCGTCGTTGCACCCAATGTCGATCGCCCTGCCGGGATCCTGACGGGCGACCGTCGTCGTGATCAGATCCTCGAGGTGCCGGGGCTGCTGGAAGCCGGTTGTATAGGTATCGGCCTCGCCATAGATCAGATCGGCGGGAATCGGATCGACGATTTGCAATAAGCCGCAGTCCTGGCAATTCTCGAAGCCGACGGAAAATCGCGGATCCGGATCATCCCGCTTCTTTCTGAGAAAGTGGGAGATCGGAAGGTCGTCCAAATTGAAAAGGAGGGAGAGGTTTCTCCCTTTGCAAAGGCAACACTGACGTGCGCTGCTCATCCACCGCTCTTAACCAAATGACCGCTTTCAGACGCAACACTGGCGCGTCGGGTCGCAGATGTCGTGATACGCCAAGCTAGACTGCCCTTTCATATGACAGCTTCACGTTAAGCAGGTCAACCATGTTGAGATTCGGTGCCCGATCAGGCTCACTTTCCGGGCTCTGGCTCGAAGGCGATACCGCGCGACCCCTTTGCTTCCCGGGGCATTCGATAGCACCTCGGGCGCCGAGGCTCGCCAAGCCGGTTTCAAGTCAACCGAGCGTCCGACGGCACGTCGCCAAACGACCGGCACGCCTCTATCCTTCCCGGCGATCATAAGCGCCACGACTTTCTCGCCTGCTGGCTCTCTTCAAACTGCGACGCCTGATCGACGATGGCACCGACAACGGTGGAAGCGGCAGCCTCGACACGCACCCATTCCTCGCCTGATGTCGTGGAGCCGAAACGCAGCGGCAACCGAAAGAACGCCCCCCGGAGCCGGCCCCAGTATCCCCACAACCAGAAGGCGACATCGGTGATTTGAAGAGCCTCTCCCCCGTGCTCCAGTTGCTCGGGCAACGAGTCATCCTCCAACGACAGCCCGACGATGCTTGCATCCTGGACAAGATGGATCCTGTCCATTTCGAGCGACGAGCGATCGATGAATCGGCTGTCGATCGGATCGATGGTCAGCTGCAACGGGTGGGCAAACGCCTTCGGCCGCAGGCCAATCGGATGATAGTGGTTGCCATGGATAAGAATTCCATCCGCGCCGACCCGCCAGCAGATCCGCAGGCGCGTTCGGGGGAGCTGGCCGGCATCGGCGAAATTGTATTCCGGCAGGTGCTCGACCAGGATCCGCGCACAATCATCCGAAGAGATCTGAAGTGCGCCGTCATCCCGGCGAAACGTGCGATCGAGCAGGGAGCGCAGAACTTCGCCATCCATTTGCAGGCAGTTGATCAGTACGGCGTCGGCTCCGCCCTCAAGTCGCGCGGCCATCCGTGTCAGCGCGCCGTCGTTCAGCATCGTGTCCGCGACCTCGCAGCTCACGACCGCATCCGTCGCGCGACCCGCCGCGAGCGCCACATAGTGTGCGCAGGACATGAGGGCGAACTTGCAGTTGCGGGCGTAGTAGAAGGCCAGCGAGCGTTGGGAGTAGAAGACGTCCTCATGCCCGTAGTGAGCCTCCATGTATTTCCCGTAATTTATCTGCTTCTCGGTGTAGCGCACGAAGCGAACCGCGGCGTAATCCCTGAGACGCACGAACAATGGGTCGGCGATGAGATGGTTTTCCGTCTCGACCGTCGTGAAGATCACGATGTGGACCGAATAGCGTTCAGCCAATCGGGGCAAGTTGTTCGGCGACAGCAGTGCCGCGCAGATATAGTGCGCAAAGTTGTCGGCGAAGGGCTGCCCCCAGACGGGACATGAGATGATGAACGGCCGCCGCCCATCACGTTGCCGATTGATAGAAGAGACCAACTCCTCGACCCAGACATCGTAGCTGTCGAGCAAGGATGTGACGAATTGCGCAAAAGCGTCATCGGGGTCGATCTTCAACACGCTGGCGAAGAAATTCTGGATATCCGTTTCTGCGCCGTGCCTGAGCAATGTTATCGCTGCATGATGCCTGACAAGCGGATGTCGCGGGTCCCTGCGAAACGCCTCACGGAGAACGACAAGGGCATCTTCGTTCCGATTCACCAGATCGTATGTCGTGGCAAGCTGTATGGCGATCTTCGGATCATGGGTCAGCGTCCACGCCTGCTCCAGTCTCTCGATCTGCTCGTGGATCCGCCGTGGGTCAGCTGCCCCCGCCCTGTTCGCCTCTCTCAGGAGACCTTTTGCCACGAAAGTCCTGGCGCGGCGCCAAAGCCGCCCGAATTTGCCGTCCTCAGCCGGTTCGGGCGCCTGCTTTTGCGAAAGCGACGACGCGTGGGCGCGCACGGACGGCCGTTTGACTTGCCCGCTCATCTAGATTTGGCTACGTAATGCATAAAATGGCGACCAAGCATTGCACCTCAGGGGCCGCCTGACACCCTTCGATGCTGGGGCTTGCGCGAGCCTCCAAGGCCCAAGCCTGTGAGCGATGACGATATCGCCATAGCCTTTGGGACACAACAGAAGGTGATAGAACTCACTTACGATCCGACGGCAAATCTCACATAACCTGAGGGTTGTTAATCATTTTGAGACAGTCAACGTGAACGCCGAGCCATACGTCACTTTCGTCTCCTACTTTCGCAACGACAACTACACCAGTGACTTCGTCTTGCGCGTCCGGCGAGCCACGCGCTTTCTTGTCGGGCAATTGCAGCGGGCTGCGCTCGAATCCGAAGTGGTTCTCGTGGAATGGAACCCACCGCCGGGCCGCCCGTTGATCGTGGAATCCCTGGGCCCCCTGCCGCAAGGCGGTAACGTCCGGGTGCGGGCAATCATCGTCGGCAAGGAACACCATCAACCGTTTGTCGGCTCGCAGGAATGGGGCATGAACCCCGCCGCCGCCGCGAACGTCGGACTGCGCCGCGCCGCGGGCCACTTCGTGTCGCCAAAGGCTGGGGATACCTACCTCTCGGACGAAATCATCGCCACGATCGCACGCCGTGATCTCCACGAAAACGCGGTGTATCGCTGCGACCGTTGCGACGTGGCACTCTCCGCCCAGGATCTCGAGGAACTGGAAGACAGGTCCCTTCTCCAGCATCTCGAGAGCCTGGACAGCACCCGACACAGCCGGATGCCGCATCCGCCGCAGTGGTACATCCGCGACCTGCATACCAACGCCTGCGGCGACTTTCTGCTGATGAGCGGCAGGATGTGGCACACTGTCCGGGGTTTTCCGCTCGACAGCACGGTGCTTTCGCTGGATTGCGATTCGCTGCTCATGCACACGGCGGCGGCGCTCGGATCGCACGAGATATGTCTCCCCCTGTCCTGCCGCATTTTCAAGGGTCGCCACGGACATCTCTTCACCCATCGCATCACGCAGGTGTGGTCTCCCTGGCAGTCCAAGTTCGACCGGCTTCTGGCCAACCTCGGCTGGTGGCGGCTGCAGACGCTCATGCGCAGCCTGTTCGACTACCCCAGGCGCAAGGTGCTCGGCGTCGAAAGCGTTCTCGGCCCGTCGATCGAGCGCAACTTCGTCAAGCCCGCCGAACAATGGGCACATGGAACCGTTCCCGAGCTCTCGCAGCCTGAAAACTGGGGATTGGGCGACCACACGCTTGAGGAAAGAATCCTTTGCCGGGCTGCGTGGGATACCGCGGACGGCACGGCGGTGACGTGAACATCGAGCAGGCCGTTTTTCTGGTCGGCGGCCTTGGCAGCCGGTTGGGTGGACTGACGAGCGAACGGGCCAAGCCGATGCTCGACGTCGGCGGCCGGCCGTTCCTCGACTACTTGCTCGATGAAGCCAGTCGCTACGGCATCAAGCGCGCCCTGCTGCTGTGCGGATATCGGGCCGGCGATCTCACGCCTGTCTACCAGGGACGCTCCATTCGCGGCATGCGCATCGACACGGTTGTCGAGGCGAGTCCTGCCGGCACCGCCGGCGCTTTGGCGTTGGCCGCGGACCGCCTCGACGACGACTTTCTGCTCGTCAACGGCGACTCGCTTTTCGATTTCAACTGGCTGGCTCTTTGCCCGGCGCCCGGCGAAGCATCAGCGAGCCTGGTCCGCATGGCCCTTGCGGCCGGTGTCGCCGGCACACGCTACGGACGGGTGGTCGTCGATGGCGGGAAGGTGCGGACTTTCACCGCCTCCGGCCCCTCGGACCGGCCGATCAACGCCGGCGTCTATCTCATGCGCAAGGCGATCCTGTCCAGGATCGGCACGGCACCCTGCTCCCTCGAGCGCGATGTCCTGCCGGGACTGGCCATCGAAGGCCTGATCGACGGCTGCATTGCCGAGGGGCCGTTCATCGATATCGGCATCCCGGAGGACTTCAAGCGGGCGCAAGTCCTCGTTCCCTCCCTCCTGAGGCGCCCCGCCGCTTTTCTCGACCGCGACGGCGTGCTGAACGAGGACACAGGCTACGTTCACCGCAGCGACCAGGTCCGCTGGGTCGAGGGCGCACGCGAAACCGTCCGCTGGCTGAACGATGCAGGATACTTCGTTTTCATCGTGACCAATCAAGCGGGCGTCGCGCGCGGCCTTTACAGCGAAGACCACGTGAACGATCTCCACGACTGGATGAATCTCGCGCTGCGCGAGAACGGCGCCCACATCGACTGCGTCGAATACTGCCCCTACCATCCGGAGGGCACCGTCGAGCGCTACCGGCGCGTCTCCGACCTGCGCAAGCCCGCTCCGGGCATGCTCAAGAAGCTGCTCGCCGAATGGCCGGTCGATGCTTCACGATCGTTTCTGGTCGGCGACCGCTCGACGGATCTCGAGGCCGCCGCCGCGGCAGGCATTCGCGGCCACCTCTTCCCAGGCGGCGGCAACCTGTTCGACTTCGTCACGAAGCTTGTGCCGCAGCCACGAAGAATTGCCGATTCCGATTGATCTCGAGGACGGCGGCGACAGCGTCCTTGGGAAGCGCCCCCAATCCGCTGGCGGCCGCATTCTGGCCGGCCTCGGCCGGTGTCAGGATGCCGGGGATCGTGGTCGAGACCTCCGCGAAGGCCAGGCAGAAGCGTAGCGCCGCCTGAACGCCCGCTGGTCCCGGCGACGCGGATACCACCTTGAGCAGATCTCTTGCCCCGTCGATCCAATTGACCAGCTGAGCGCTCGACCAGCCCAGCCGATGGTCGCCGGGCGGGAACTGTGTAGCGCGCGTGACCGTGCCCGACAGGAAGCCGAAGCAGAGCGGCGTGCGGGCGATGAAACCGGCGTTCCGACGGCTCACCTCTCCGAACAGGCCGCCGGTTACGGCGCGAACATCCATCATGTTGAAATTGGCCTGGATGACCGGCACGTCGCAGGCCCGCAGCGCCTCGAGGGCGTCAGCCGGTCCCTTGGCGGAGGCGCCCCAGGAGCGGATCTTGCCGCTGGCCGTGAGGCGCGCCAGCGCCTCGCGCACATCGGAGGCCAGCAGCACGTCGAGCGGGGCATTGTGCAGCAGAAGCAGGTCGAGATAGTCCGTGCGCAAGCGACCAAGGCTTCGCTCCGTCGACGCAACGATCGCCGCCGCCGAGAAGTCCGGCGGTCGGTCCCACGCCTCGTAGCCTGCCTTGGTCGCCAGCACCGCCTTGTGGCGGCCGCTGCCTAATGCCTCGCCGATCAGTTCCTCGCTGTGGCCATTGCCGTAGGCCGCCGACGTGTCGAAGAAAGTGATGCCGCAGTCACGGGCCTGGGCGAGTGCCGCCAGGGAGGTGCGGTCGTCGGTGTCGCCGTAGGAGGTTTGGCTGACGGTGCGCCCGCCGATCCCCCACGCGCCGAAGCCGATCTCCGAAACGACGAGCCCGGTCCGACCGAGGCTACGGTAGTTCATGGACGATCAATAGTGCCCGGCGAGCTCGGGCGTGATCTCCGCCGCGCGCGGCGCATGGAGATAGGCGCCCTTCTTGTTGCCCCACCAGACGATCTCGCGGCACCATTTCTGGAAGTCGCTATAGGGCTTGCTCGTGCGGTCGACTTCGATCGCCATCGGCGCTTCGCGCATCAGCGCCCGCTCGCCGCCGCGCACCTTGTGCCAGTAGTCGAGCAGGTCGTAGCGCAGGCGGATCTTGACGTTCTCCCTGGCGAACGGCTGATGCACCAGCGCGTGGTTGAGCCGGATCGCCTCGTCGATGATGTCCATCGGCAGGCCCGAGTTCCGGGCGCTCACGGTCTCGGCGAGAAGCTTGCCGGCCTCGGCGTAGAAGGCGTCGAATTTGCCCTCGGCCGTCAGCTTGACGAAGATGTACTCGTCCGCCGGCCAGTAGATGCCGAGATAGTCCTTCGAGAAGACGTACTCCGAGCCGCCCTGCTGGATCGATTCCGCCTCGCTGTGGAAGAAGGCGTTGATCTCCGCGATCATCGGAAAGCGCTCGGGATCGGCCGCCAAGAAGGCCTCGATCATGTCACGGTACGGGATGCCGGAAATACCGTGCGCCAGGATGAGGGGGATTTGGAACAGCTTGTCGAAATGCAGCAGCGCCGTCATCCAGCAGAATATGCGCGTGCGCCGCCAGTCGGCGAGCGGCATCGCCGCCGTGGCGACAACCAGGTCCTGGACTTCCGGCACGTCGTCGTCGAGTTCGACCCGTTCACCGTGGATGTTGATGATCTTGGACTCGACCGTGACCATGCCGTACTTGGCCTGGTAGGCCGGATCGCCCATCTCGGCGTTGGGCAGGATCGACAGGTTGTTGAACTGGATGCGGTTGTGCTGGCCGTTCTCGATCAGCTGGTCGACGCCGCGCACGAACGATTCGTAGGTCTCGCCGGGCAGGCCGAGGATCAGGTCCGAATAGGTCTCGACCTTGTCGCGCGTGAAGCGGCGCTGCAGCTCCATGTAGGTGCCGAGCGAGATGTTGTCGCGCTTGATCGCCTCCAGGGTCGTCATGTCGACGCTCTGCATGGAGAGCGCCACGCCCTTGTTCAGTCCGGCGTCCGACAGGATCTTCTGCGTCTCGTAGGCCCGCTCGGTCGCGTTCTTGGTGTTCTGCACCGAAAGAGCGACCGGATAGCCGGTATCCTGCTTGATGCCGGCGACATACTTGGCGATGTCGACGTCGCGCTTCTGGATGCCGAAGTTGGCGTCGCAGCAGAAGATGTATTCGATCTTCTTCTCGGCGAACCAGTCGACCTCGCGATAGAGGCGCTCCTCGCCGAACTTGGTGACCTTGGCCGCCGTCGCCGATCCCCAATCGCAGAAGGTGCAGCGGAATGGACAACCGCGATTGGTCTCCCACAGGCCGATCCAGCTCTCCTGCGGATTGGCCGCCATGATCGAGTCGAACGCGCCTTCAAGGAACGGCGAGGGAATCTCGTCGAGATCGCGTACGCGGTCGATGTTGGGATTGCGCACGAAGCTGCCGTCCGGCTTGACGAAGCTGACGCCCGGCAGCGACTGCCAGGCGGCGCGATCCGGAAATTCTTCCAGCAGCTTCAAGAATGTGCGCTCGCCCTCGTTGTGGACGGCGAGGTCGATCTGGGGGTTGTCCCGCAGAAAGGTCTCCGGTTGGTCAGGCACGTGCGGCCCGCCGAAGACGATGACGATGCCGGGCTTTGCCGCCTTCAGCCGGCGGGCGATTTCCAACGAGATGCGGCCGTTCCACACGTAGGTGCTGAAGCCGACAAGGTCGGCGTCCTTCAACGACTCGACGGCATCGGCGATGCGCACCCGCTTGTAGAGCGGCGGCAGGAAGGCGTAGCGGCCGGGGTCGGCCGACATCTTCTGCACATAGGTCTGCAGCAATGCGACCGAATAGGGCAGATAGTTCTGGCCGGAGAAGGAGTTGTTGATCTGCACCAAGCCCACCACGACAGGCGCGCGCAGTTGCGCGACCGGGGCTGTCCCGGCGACGGCAGGTATCGGGTCGGGTCGATTGGGCGTCGACATCGGCGTAGAGGTAAGCTGCCCGACCGCTTGATGCAATGCAATATCTGGTCGCAATCCCTTGAGATTGAAGGCCTTATTGTGGTTTTTCACACAAAAGTACGATCGGACCGAGATGGATTTCAAAGGCAAGAAGGTTCTAATCGCCGGAGGCGCGGGGTTCATCGGGACCAACCTGGCGCTGTCGCTGGTGGCCCGGGACGCCCGTTTGCGCCTGACCCTTCATGAAAAGCCCCTGCAAGCCACGATCCCCGGCGCCGAAATCCTGGCTCTCGACCTGCGCCGGCCGGAGCACTGCGCTCAGGCGGTCGAAGGTATGGATTACGTCTTCCTCGCCGCGGCGCACACTTCGGGGGCCGCCGTCATTCGGACCACCCCACTGGTGCACATCACGCCCAACGTGCTCATCAATACGCTGATGCTCGAGGCCGCCCACCGCGCCAAGGTCGCCAAGTTCTGCTTCATCTCCAGTGGCGCTGCCTACCCGCCGACCGCCGACCGGCCGGTGCGCGAAGCAGAGATGTTCGACGGCGATCCGCACGAGGTCTATTTCGCCGCCGGCTGGATGAAGCGCTACGCCGAAATCCTGTGCCGCACCTACGCCGAAAAAATCGCGCAGCCGATGCCCACCGTCGTGGTGCGGCCTTCCAACGTCTATGGCCCCTACGACAAGTTCGACTTCAATGTCAGCCATGTCACGGCCGCCCTGATCCGACGGGTGGTCGAGCGCCAGAGTCCGCTGGAGGTCTGGGGCACCGGCGAGGACATACGCGACCTGATATACGTCGACGACTTCATCGAAGGCCTGCTTGCCGCCTTCGCGACCGCCAAGCCGCATCTCGCGATCAACATCTGCAGCGGCACTGGTCACTCCGTCAGGCAGATCCTGCAGAAGATCCTGGTCGCCGACGGCTACGACAACGCCGATGTTCGCTACGATCCTTCGCGGCCCAGCACCATCCCGGTGCGGCTGATGGATAACAGCGCCGCGTGCCAGAAACTTGGCTTCGAGGCGCAGACCTCGCTCGACGAAGGGCTACGCCGTACCATCCAGTGGTACAGGGCGACGGCCAAAACCGCCTGACTAGAACGGCCCGCGGAAGCGCTTATAGCCCTCGGTCATCGAACGTTCGACGGGCAGCGCGATGCCATGTCCCTCGCCTTTGACCTGGGTCAGGATGGCGTCCACCGTCTCGTGCTGGCTCGGATAGTAGATGTCTTCCAGGCTCTTGGCGGTCGGGCACGGCGCCGGCGCCATGCCGAGCATGGCCGGCGGTTGACGGAGCAGGCGCGGATCGCGAACGACCAGTTGCCGGCAGACTTCCGCAGCGACGCCGTATTCCAGCCACGACGTGTCGGCGATCACCAGGCGCCCGGTCTTGGCGACACTTGCAGCAACCAGATCCCAGTCCGGATGGCTGATCGAATTCAGATCGACGATTTCGGCCGAGATGCCGGCCTCGTCCTGCACATATTGGGCGGCGCGCAACGCCTCGAGCACCATGACCGACGTGGCGACGACGGTGACGTCACTGCCTTCGCGCGCCACGTAGCTGGTGAGCGGCACCCGCTTGTCGGACGGCGACACGGTGAAATCGAGATTGTAGAGCAGCCGGTGCTCGATGCTGATCACCGGGCCGGGGTGCCGATTGATGATCGCCGGATACATGTCCAGGATCGCCTGGCTGCTCGACGGCATGACCACGGTCAATCCCGGATAGTGCGCAAAGGTCGCCTGCGGGCTCTGCGAATGCTGGGCACCCTGGCCCCAGCTGCGGCCGACGACGATGCGGATCAGCATCGGGCAGCTCATGAGGCCGCCGAACATGTAGCGGTACTTGGAAGCCAGATTGATGATCTGGTTCATCGCCAGGAAGGAGAAGTCGGCACGGATGTGCGTGGTGATCGGGTAGTCCCCGACCAGCGCCGCGCCGATGGCGACGCCCGTCATGCCCTCTTCCATCAGAGGCGTATCGAACACTCTTGCGGCGCCGTACTTCTCGGCGAGGCCCGTCGTCGAGCCGAAGATGCCCTTAAAGTCGTCGACCCCCTGTCCCATGATGAAGGCGTTGGGATGGCTCGCCAGCGCGGCGTCCATGGTCTCGAGCAGCGCGCCCGCATAGGACAGGACGCGCGCGCCCTGCGACACCGGTTTGGCTGTGGCGACACTCATTGTTCCTGCACTCGCGACACTAGATGACATCGGTCAGCAGCTCGGCCCGGCCGGGCGCGAGGCTGGCTTCGGCGAAGGCGACGGCCGCGGCGATCTCACGCTCGAGTTCGGGCCGGAGCGCCTCGGCCAGCTTGGCGTCGACGATCAGCGGATCGCGGCCCTTCCAGGCATCGACGCCGTCTTTCGTGCGATAGTTGAAGTGGAAATCCTCGCCGACGCCGACATGTTCCTTGTAACGCGAGGTGACGATCTCCAGCACGAACGGCTCGCCGGCCCGGACGCGTGCCGCTGCCTCGAGCGTCGCCTGCCGAACGGCCATCGCATCCCAGCCTTCCTCGACCCGCCGGCTCGCGATGCCGAACGAAGCGGCGTGCTCGGCCAGGCGATAGGCCTGGCGGACCGGACGATGGCTGTGGACGGCGAGACCATTGTCTTCGCAGAGGAACAGCACCGGCACCTTCATGAGCGCGGCGAAATTCAGGCTTTCGTGATAGACGCCCTCTTCGGTCGCGCCATCGCCGAAGACTGCGACCGCGAGACGATTGACACCGCGCCGCTTGAAACTGAGCGCGGCACCCACCGCATGCGGGATCGTGCTGGCCACCACGGCAGACGATCCCATCAGCCCGACCTCGGGCGCCGTCAGGTGCATCGAGCCCGCCTTGCCGCCCGAAATGCCGCCCTTGCGGCCGTATAGCTCGGCGAACATGGCGTCCAATCGTCCGCCCTTGGCAACGTAGAAGCCATGCGAGCGATAGGTCGCGAAAACGAGGTCGTCGGGGCGCAGCCCATCGCAAACGCCGACCGCGACCGCCTCCTGGCCAATCGACAGATGGACCGGGCTCTGGATCTTGTCGGACGGATAGAGCGCGATGATCCGTTCCTCGACGAGCCTGATCAGCAGCGCCGTCCGGAACAGCCGGCGATAGATCGCTTCATCCTTCAAGACAGATGCTCCCCCGGCAGTTACGCTTGGCGTGGCTGCCGACTGCTAAAGGAGGCCGCGCGATCTGGCAATTGCTCATCGTGCCGCTCAGAAACTGCGACTCTGGCCGCCATCCACCGTGATATTGGCGCCATTCACCAGGCTCGCCTGCGTCGAGCACAAGAACGCCACCACGGCCGCCACCTCTTCCGGCGTGCCCAGCCGGCCCAGCGGATACTCCGCGTCGATCATGCGCTCGAACGCCGCCGGGTCGCGCCGCTTCTCCTCGTCGAAGCCGGTGCCGGCGATAGCGATGCCGCCCGGCGCCACGGAATTGAACGTGATGCCCTCACGTACGAGGTAAGTCATGGCGGAGAGCGACTTCATCAGGCCCGTTTCGGCCGCCTTCGCCATGGTGAACCAGGGCCGCCCGCCGCCTTCCTTGCCGCCGTAGATCGAGGTGATGGTCACCACCCGTCCCCACTTGTTGCGGCGCATGTGTGGCAGGGCGCGCCGGGTGAAGCGCACGGCGGCCATGGCATTCTTTTCGTAGACCTCGCTCCAGACCAGGAGCTCGGTCTCTTCGACGCTTTCCTTGCCCCAGCGTCCGCCGCCGCCGACGTTGTTGATCAGGATATGCAGGTCACCCCATTCGCGATCGATGATGTCCATCACGCGATCGGCCGCGCCTGCTTCCAGAACGTCGGCCGCGACGGCCAGGATCCGCACGTCGTAGGCTTTCAGCTCCTCCATCGCCGCGTCCAGGCGCGCCTGTGAACGCGAGCAGATGGCGATGTTGCAGCCCTGGGCCGCCAGTTGCCTGGCCGATGCCAGGCCGATGCCGTGACTGCCGCCGGTCACCAGGGCGAACTTTCCGGAAAGGCCGAAGTCCATTGCGCGCTCCAGCCTAGAACGGCCCGCGGAAGCGGCGTTCGTGACTGAAGAAATCCTCGCCGTCGAGATTGGCCGCTTCCAGGCCAAGCATGTCCTCGACGGCGTGCACGATCGTCCTGGCGTTCGGATAGAACTCGTTTTCGAGTTCGCGCACCGTCGGGCACGGCGTGTGGGCAAAGCCGATACGCTTGACCGGCGCCTTCAGCTTGCCGAAGCATTTCTCGTTGATGCGCGCTGACAGCTCGGCGCTGAAGCCGCTGTCGACCCAGTCGCAGTCGGCGATGATGCAACGCCCCGTCCGCTTCACCGATTCGACGATCAGATTCTCGTCGAGCGGCGCCAGCGTGCGCGGATCGATGATCTCGACCGACACGCCGCGCTTTTGCAGGATGTCCGCCGCCAGGCGCGCCTCGACGTTCATCCATGACAGACCGACGACTGTGACGTCTTTGCCCGGCCGCAGGATGCGTCCGACGCCGAGCGGGATTTCGTACGGTTCTTCGGGAACGTCCTCCTCGGCCCAATAGAGCCAGCGGTGCTCGAAGCAGATCACCGGATTGTCGTCGCGGATGGCTGCGGTCAGCATGCCTTTCATGTCGGACGGCGTCGTCGGCGCGATAACCTTCAGCCCCGGAATGTGGGTGAAGTTGGAGAACAGGCTCTTCGAATGCTGCGCTCCCTGCCCCCAGCCACGGCCGATCACGGCGCGCACGACCAGCGGCACCTTGAGCTTGCCGCCCGTCGAATAGGTGTAGTTCGACACCATGTTGAGGAGCTGGTTGGTCGCCAAAATCATGAAATCGACGCGAATATGGACATGGATCGGCCGTAGCCCGCGGATCGCGGCGCCGAGCCCGAAGCCCATCATGGCATCCTCGGAAATCGGCGTGTCGAAGCAGCGCTCCTTGCCGAACTTCTCGACCAGCCCTTGCGTCGTATTGAAGATCTTGGACCAGGTCGGAACGCCGATGCCGTAGACGAAGACCCGCGGGTCGCGCTCCATCTCCTGCGATATCGCTTCGCGGATGGCGCCGCTGTAATCAAGCTTTCTCATGAAACACACCTGCATGGAGTCGGTCCGGCGCGGGGATCGGCGCTTCCATGGCTCGCTGCACGCTCGCGCGGATGGACTTGTCGATCTCCTCTTCCATCGCGGCGATCGCGCTTTCGCTCATCTGATGGCTTGCCAGTCTCGCGCGTTGCGCTTTCAGGGCGTCGCGAGCGATCCAGTCGCGCTCGACGGTCGCCTGGTCGCGATACCCCCAGTTCCAGTCCGTGCCGATGCCGACATGCTCGAGATATCGGCAGCACTTGATGTTGAGGAATGCCGGGCGACGGTCGCGGTGGGCCTTCTCGGCCGCTTCCTTCGCCAGGGAATAAACGCTCTCGACATCGCCGCTGTCGTCCTCGTACGTGTCGGCGCCGAAAGGCTTGACGGCCTCGCCAAGGGAACGCGACGCCTGGCGTGCCTCGCGCGGCGTGTCGACCGCATAACCGTTGTCCTCGCAGACGAACATCACGGGGAGCCGGAACAGAGCGGCCGAGTTGATGCTCTCCCAGAAGACTCCGGCGTCCGCCGCGCCGTCGCCGAAGAAGGCTACGGCCGTGCGCCCTGTCCCCAGCCGCAGATTGGCGAAAGCCGCTCCGACCGCCACGGGAATCTGCGTGGCGACCACACCGCTCGACAGCATGTGCCCCTGGTCGGGGGCAGCCAGGTGCATCGAGCCGCCCTTGCCTTCGCCGGTGCCGGAGGTACGGCCGTAAAGCTCGGAAAAGAATCGGTCGGTATCGTGCGTTTGCGCCAGGAAGGCTGCGTGACTGCGGTACGAGGCAAAAACATCGGCTTTGCCGTCGAGCGCTGCACAAACACCGACGGGCACGAATTCCTGGCCCATCGACATGTGCATCGGGGTCCGCATCTGGTTTTCGGGGTAATGCTTGACGATGTACTCTTCGGAACGCCGAGCCAGAAAGAGGCTCTTGAACAATTGTACCGCCGTCGTTTTAGGCAGGAGCTCGCGGGCAAGAATCATCGTTACTGTCGTTGTTTTTGAGGTGGGTCGGACCATAGAGACCTCCGACTCGCAAGGCAACGGCAAGGTCCTGGGGCCGGTATTGCAACCGACGAGTTAAGGTGGCCTTTTGCCCTCGCCTCAACTAAGTAAACCGCGACATCGATGGTAGGATAGACGAACGATGGCTGCTCGGCGCGCCCTCATCACAGGCATCACGGGAATGGTCGGCTCGCATCTGGCCGAGTTCCTGCTTGAGCGCACGGATTGGGACATCGTGGGCATGTGCCGTTGGCGCAGCCCGCTCGACAATCTCGCCAGCATCGCGTGGCGGATCAATGCAGGCGACCGCGTCTCGCTGCTCTATGGCGACCTGCGCGACACGATGTCGATCCAGAACGTCGTGGCCAACGCCAAACCGGACTACGTCTTCCATCTCGCCGCCCAGAGCTTTCCGCGCACCAGCTTCGACGCACCGCTCGACACCATGGACACCAACGTCCAGGGCACGGTGCGCGTCCTCGACGCGCTGAAGCAGCATGCCCCCAAGGCGATCATCCATGTCTGCGCCTCGTCCGAGGTGTTCGGCCGGGTGCCCCGGGAAAAGCTGCCGATCGACGAGGAGTGCACGTTCCATCCGGCATCGCCCTATGCCATCTCCAAGGTCGGCACCGATCTCGTCGGACGTTTCTATGCCGAAGCCTACGGCATGACAGTCATGACGACGCGGATGTTCACCCATACCGGGCCCCGGCGCGGCGACGTCTTTGCCGAATCGACCTTCGCCAAGCAGATCGCGATGATCGAGCACAATCATATTCCGCCCGTGGTCAAGGTCGGCAACCTGCAATCGCTGCGCACGGTGGCCGACGTGCGCGACGCCGTGCGCGCCTACTACATGCTGGTCACCGTCAATCCGACAGCGGGCGCCTACTACAACATCGGCGGCAATCATTCCTGCACGGTGAAGGACATCCTCGATACGCTGATCTCCTTCTCGCCGTGCAAGGCCGACATCCGTGTCGAGGTTGACCCCGATCGCCTGCGCCCGATCGACGCCGATCTGCAGGTGCCGAATATCGCAAAATTCCAGGCTCACACCGGCTGGAAGCCCGAGATTCCCTACGACAAGACCCTGCGTGACCTGCTGGACTATTGGCGGGATCGCGTGGCAACGGAGGGGGACCGCTTCCTCACCCGTTGATCGGCAATACTTAGAAAGGTTGATGACACTCAGATGCTCATGGCGATTTCCCGAACGCCGTACCGCGTCTCGTTCTTCGGCGGCGGCACGGATTATCCGGCGTGGTACCGGCGGCACGGCGGCGCCGTGCTGTCGATGGCCATCGACAAGCATTGCTATATAGGGACCGGCTTCCTGCCGCCTTTCTTCGGCATCCGTCATCGCATCATCTGGTCCCATATCGAGGCGGTCGGAGCGATTTCCGAGATCCTGCACCCCGCTGTTCGGGTTGGGCTGCAGACGCTCGGATTTGACGACACGCAGGGTATCGAGCTGTTTCACCAGGGCGATCTGCCGGCGCGCTCCGGCATCGGCTCGAGCTCGGCCTTCGCCGTCGGCCTGATCAACGTCTTGAACGCAATGCGCGGCAAGAGCCTCGACGCTCACGCCCTCGCCAAGGCCGCGACGGACCTCGAGCAGAACAAGCTCAAGGAAAGCGTCGGATGCCAAGACCAGATCGCCAGCGCCTATGGCGGCATCAATGTCATCAAGTTCGAGGCCGACGACTCGTTCTCGGTCACCCCGCTCGGCCTCAGCGATGCAAGGCGCGGCGACCTCGAGAACTGGCTGATGCTCTTCTATACCGGCAGCAGCCGGATTTCGTCGGACTTCGCCAAGAAGCTGATCAGCAACCTCGACGCCAATGCCGCGCATATGCGCCGCATGCGCGAGATGGTCGAAGTGGCCGTCGAGATGCTTCACGCCGGACGACTCGCGGACTTCGGCGAGCTTCTGCATGAAAGCTGGAAGCTGAAGAGACGCCTGGCCGAGGGCACGAGCACGACGACGATCGACCGCATCTACGACGACGCCAGGCGGGCCGGCGCGCTCGGCGGCAAGCTGCTCGGCGCCGGCGGTACGGGTTTCATGGTGTTCGTGGTTCCCCCGAATCGGCAACCGGCCGTTCGCGAAGCGTTGTCGCATCTCATCACTGTTCCCGTTTCGGTCGATTTCACGGGCTCGACGATCGTCTACCGCAAGGAAGAACTGCTCGGCGCCGGGCAAGCGGCGGTCCCGTCGGACATATTCGCCGGTGCGCGCAAGCGCGCCGCAAAGGAGTAGCGGAGATGGAGGTATTTCCGACAAAGCTCGAATCGGTGCTGTTGATCAAGCCGCCGACGGTGTTCGAGGACTTCCGCGGCCACTACATCGAGACCTACAATCGCAATGCCTACTTCACCGCCGGTATCCCGATCGATTTCGTCCAGGACGACATTTCCATATCGCACCGTCACGTGCTGCGCGGCATCCACGGCGATACCAAGACCTGGAAGCTGATCTCCTGCCTGCAGGGAAGCTTCTACATGGTCGTGGTGAACAACGATCCGAATTCATCGCAATACCGCGAATGGGCCTCGTTTACGCTGTCCGATACCAATCACCTGCAGGTGCTCGTGCCGCCGAAGTTCGGCAACGGGCACGTCGTCATGAGCGAACGCGCGATTTTTCACTACAAGCAAAGCACGGAATACGATCGAGCCAGCCAGTTCACCCTCTTGTGGAGCGATCCGACGCTGAACATCTGGTGGCCGATCCAGAATCCCATCGTGTCGCAGCGCGACCAGGGAAATGCCAAGCTCGAACGAGGCCGTCGCTTGTAGCGACGGTCACGCCGAAGGCTCGGTGGAACCGCTCACGAACTGGCTGATTTCATCGATCGCACAGGCGACATGGTACAAAGTGCTGGCCGGCATGAACTTGCTGAGGCAGGCGCCGGTGCGGTCCAGCCGGTCGTGCCAGCCGCCGGGAGGATCTGCGGTCAGGAAGTGAGCTCGCAACAAGACAGCCAATGAAGCGGCCTTGCCTTCCGACCGCGGTCGCCCCAGCCGAGCCTCGACCAGGTTGGCTTTGACCGCCTCCGCGATCGGCCAGATCCGACGGGATGGCGCATGGTGCGAGCCGTCGACGAGCAGCTCGTCGACGATCAGTCCCGCGCCATCAAATCCATATCGATCGGCAAAGTCGTACAGCGCATCGACATAAGGCTGCACCGACCGCCTACTGATTTGTCCGAAGCGCCGCAGCAGCCAGACCCATTCGTAATGATGTCCGGGCTCGACAATGCTGCCGGCGATGCCCTCGGCGGGCTGGAGGGTGGCCGTGAAGTACTCGCCCAGAATGCCAGGCTCGGCGCGAAAGAAGCGCGCGGCAAACAGGTCGAACAGTTCTCCCGCCCGCGTCATATAGCGCGCGTCCTCGGAGCACTCCCAAAGGGAAAGAAGCCCCTCGAACATATGCATATGCGGGTTCTGGCGGCGCAGGGCATCGGAGAGCGGCAGGCCTTCAAGGAAGCCTTCACCTTTGGCCACGCGGAGGTGGCGGTCGATGAACGCCAAAGTTTCGTCAGCCAAGGCGAGCGCCTGCCGCTTGCCGGTCGCCTGGACATAGGACGCGATCGCCAGAAGCACGAAGGTATGGGCGTAGAAATCCCGGCGCGGGTCGGCAACGGCGCCGTCACGCCGGATCGAGAAGATCCAGCCGTCCTTCCCGTCCCGTCGGTGGAAGTCGCGCACCATCGAGACGTAGGCTCGCTCGACCAGCGTGGCCGCGCCGGGATACCAACCCCTCCTTGCCGCAACAGCGTAGGCGTAGATCTGGCGCGCCTGGGACAGCAGGCGGATT
>Ga0208989_10000104_pt1 | contig 18894 bp, 14 predicted proteins | sample MedBloCAOM3_M1_FD_187852 | JGI IMG/M metagenome (GOLD analysis project Ga0208989, IMG submission 187852) | Forest soil microbial communities from El Dorado National Forest, California, USA - Mediterranean Blodgett CA OM3_M1 (SPAdes) (version 2) | ecosystem: Environmental > Terrestrial > Soil >...
CCAGGGCATCGAGTGCGAGCCGCTGACGCCCAGCCAAGCCGGTGAAAAATACCCCATCATGCGCACCGACGATCTGGTGGGCGCGGTGTGGCTGCCGGGCGACGGCAAGGCCAATCCGGCGGATATCACCCAGGCGTTGGCCCGGGGTGCGCGCACCGGCGGCGTACGCATCTTCGAGAAGACCCGCGTGACCGCCATAGACACCAAGGACGGACGCGTCACCGGCGTGCAGACCACCGAAGGCCCGATCACGGCCGAGATCGTCGTCAATTGTGCGGGCCAGTGGGCGCGCCAGCTCGGCCGCATGGTTGGAGTCACGGTGCCGCTCTATTCCTGCGAGCACATGTACATCATTACCGAGAAGATGGAGAACGTGCCGCGCGACCTGCCGGTGATGCGTGACCCCGATGGCTATATCTACTTCAAGGAGGAGGTCGGCGGCCTGTTGATGGGCGGCTTCGAGCCCGAGGCCAAACCCTGGAACAAGGACATCATTCCCGACGATTTCGAGTTCGGCATGCTGCCCGACGACTGGGACCAGTTCCAGATCCTGATGGACAACGCGTTGATCCGCGTCCCGGCGCTGGAGAAGACTGGCATAAAAACCTTCATGAACGGCCCGGAGAGCTTTACGCCCGACCTCAACTACATCCTGGGCGAAGCCCCACAGCTGAAAGGCTTTTTTGTCGGCGCGGGCTTCAATTCCATGGGCATAGCAAGCTCGGGCGGCGCCGGCATGGCGCTCGCCGAATGGATCGTCGCCGGCGAGCCGACGCTCGACCTCTGGCCGGTCGATATCCGCCGCTTCGCGGGCTTCCATGGCAACGATGCCTGGCTGCGCGACCGGGTCTCGGAAACGCTCGGCCTGCACTACAAGATGGTGTGGCCGCAGCGTGAGCAGGAGAGCGGCCGGCCGTTCCGCCGCTCGCCGCTCTACGATCGGCTGAAGGCAAGGGGCGCCTGGTTCGGCAACAAGATGGGCTGGGAACGGCCCAACTGGTTCGCCGGTGTCGGCAAGACGCCCGACATGCAATATGGCTGGGGCCGCGGCGCGTGGTTCGACGCTGTCGCCGCCGAGCACCGCGCCACGCGCGAAGCCGTGACGGTCACGGACGAGACCTCGTTCGGCAAACTGCTGGTGCAGGGCCGCGACGCCGAAACGGCGCTGCAACGACTTGCAGCCAACGATGTCGCCGTCCCCGTCGGCCGCACGGTGTACACGGGCATCCTGAACGACCACGGCACGTTCGAAAGCGATCTCACCATCGCGCGTCTGGCGCGCGACAAATTTCTGATCATCACCGGCTCGGCGCAGCCGGTGCGCGACATGGATTGGATCGGCAAGCACATGGCCGAGGATGCACATGTGACGCTGACGGACGTCACCTCGGGCTGGACCGTGCTTTCGGTGATGGGGCCCCGGAGTCGCGAACTGCTGCAGAAGGTGAGCCGTGCCGATTTCTCCAACGAGGGCTTTCCCTTCGCCACCATCCGCGAGGTCGGCATCGGCCACGCCACGGTGCTGGCCTCGCGCCGCACCTACATGGGCGAGCTCGGCTGGGAGCTCTACGTGCCGGTCGAGTTCGCCGTCACCGTGTTCGAGACGCTGCACGGGGCAGGCGCGGCGTTCGGCCTGCGCGATGCCGGCTACTACGCCGTCGAGAGCCTGCGCCTGGAGAAGGGCTACCGCGCCTGGGGCCGCGAGCTCACCCCGGACGACACACCCTTCCAGGCGGGCCTAGGCTGGGCGGTGAAGCTCGACAAGCCGGGCGGCTTCATCGGCCGGAAGGCGCTGGTCGAAGCCAAAGGCAAGCCGCTGGCGCGCCGCCTGGTCTCGGTGGTGCTAGAGGATGGCGAGCCGCTGCTGTGGGGCGGCGAGACGCTGCTGCGCGATGGCAAGCCGGTCGGCGACCTCAGCTCCGCCGGCTACGGCCACACCGTGGGGGCCTCCGTTGGCCTGGGCTACGTGAAACGCGGCGATGGCGCGGCGATCGATGCGGCATGGCTGGAGGCGGGAAAATTCGAGGTCGATCTTGCCGGCACGCGGCTCAAGGCGCAGCTCTCGCTGCGCTGCCCCTACGATCCCGCCGGAGCGCGGATCAAGGGCTGAGCCTCCTTGAGGCGTGTATCGGCAAGCTCGCCGGCCGCCTCGAGGATCGGATAGGCCACCGAGGCCAGGTGGCCGTTGATGCGCTTGAGATCGCGGATCACGTCCATGTGAATCGAGCTGGTCTCGATCGATTCCGTGCGGCCATCGCGCAGGCGGGCGTAGTGGCTGTCGGCAGCCTTCGCCTCGGCTTCGCGCATGGCGGTCTTCTCGGCGACCAGTCGGCGCGCCAGCGTGATGTCGCGCGTGGTGAAGACGTTCAGCGCCAGCCGCAAATTCTCCAGCACGCGGGCATGGAAGGCGCGCAGCTCGGCCATGCCCTCGGGTGAGAAGGCATAGCGATTCCGGATCTTCTTGGCGGCGAGCTCCATCAGGTTCTTGTCGACGATGTCGCCGATATGCTCGAGGTTGGTGGTGAAGGTCAGGATCTCGATGTAGCGCTTGCCGTCCTCCTCGCCGAGCTCGGTGCGCGAGGTCTGGATGAGGTAGAGCTTGATCGCCTCGTAGAGCCGGTCGACCGCGTCGTCAGCGGCTTCGATGGCCTTCACCGCCTTGCCATCGTTGCGCTCGAAGACGTCGATGGTGCCGCGCAGCATGTCGGCCACACGGTCGCCCAGGTTCAGCGTCTCGCGCAGCGCGCAGCCCAGAGCCTCGGCCGGCGAATCGAGCACGTCGGGGTCGAGATGGCGGGGCTTGCCGGGGTCGTCGACCACGGGCTTGTCGGGCAGCAGGCCGCGGCACAGGTTGGCGAGCGGCTCCGTCAGCGGCAGGAAGACGATGGCGGCGATCACGCTGAAGGCGGTGTGGAAATTGACCGTGAGCCGTGCCGGCGAGGGGTCGATGAACGACAGCCAGTGCACGGCGGGTCCGATGACGGCCAGCAGCGCCACGCCGGTGACAAGCCGGGTGATCAGGTTGCCGAGCGGAACCCGTCGCGCCGCCACGTCGGACCCCGACTGCGCCATGTAGGGCGCCAACGCGCCGCCGACATTGGCGCCGATGACCAGGGCGAGTGCGAGCGGCGGGCTGACGATGCCGCTGGCTGCAAACGACATCACCAGCAACACGGTCGACAGGCTGGAATGGACGAACCAGGTGGCCAGCGTGCCCAGGATGGCAGCGATCACATACTCGTCCTGCATGCTTTCCAGCGTGGCGATGAAAGCGGGCGAGGTGCGCAGCGGATCGGTGGCAAGCGACAGCAGCCTGAGCGACAGCAGCATCAGGCCGAGGCCGATGGCGACGCGGCCGAGATGGTGCGCCTTGTCCTGCTCGCTCGACAGGAAGGTGATGACGCCGACCGCGATCATGAGTGGCGACAGCCAGCCGAGGTCGAACGACAGGACCTGCGAGGTGAGCGTCGTGCCGACATTGGCGCCCAGCATCACCGACAGGGCGATGGAAAGGGCGATCAGGCCGCGGCCGGCGAAGGAGGCGACCAGCAGGGCGGTGGCCGTGCTCGATTGCAGCAGGCCGGTGATGCCGAGGCCCCCGGCGAAGGCGGTGAAGCGGTTGCGCGAGCAGGCCGCGATGCCGCGGCGCAGCGCCGCCCCGAAGGCGCGCGTCAGCCCCGTGCGCACCATGCGCACGCCCCACAGCAGCAAGGTCACGCTGCCCAGCACGTTCAGGACGGTCTCTACGCCATGCATGATCGTCGAATCCTACGCCTCACTCGCCGGTGATGAAAGTTTTTTGACGGTTTTGTGACGTGACATGCTAGGAGGCCAGCCGCGCCGCCTCGTCCATGAAGGCCCGCACCAGCGCCACGCGTCGGCGCTCCTGCAGGCTGACGGCATATTCAGCAACGTTGAGATCGGTATCGCTCACGAGGATGCGGCGAAAGCGCCGGTCCTCGCCGAGCTCGCTGGCGAACACCGCACCGACGCCGAAGCCCGCCGCCACCGCCTCGCGCACGCCCTCGCGGGTCTGCACTTCGACGATGGCGCCAGGCTGTATGTCGGCAGCGGCCATCGCTTGTTCAAGCACTTCGCGCGTGATCGAGCCGCGCTCGCGCAACACCAGCTCCTGGCCGGCGAGCGCGGACAACGGCACGCGTCCGCGTTTGGCGATCGCATGGCGCGCCGGCGCGAACAGCACCAACCGGTCGGTTCGCAGGCGGACGGCATGCAGCCGCGGATCCGACACGCTCTTGGCCATCACCGCGACATCGGCCTCGTGGCGCAGCAGTCGCTCCAGCACGACGGCGGAGTTGTCGATCGACAGCGCGAAGGTGAGGCCCTCGGCGCGTTTCCGAAGGGCGGCCATGATCGGCACGACGTGATGGGCCGAATCGGCCGCGATCCGCAGATGCCCGCGGGTCAGCGCCTGCTCTCCCGCCAGTAGCGCCCGTGCTTCGTCCTGCAGCGCGAACAGGCGGGTGGTGAGCCCATGCAGCTGTCGGCCCGTCTCGGTCGGCACGACGCTACGGCCGCCGCGGTCGAACAGCCGCACGCCATAGGCCTTCTCCAGCGCCGTGACCTGGCCCGACAGGTTGGGCTGGCTGAGCCCCGAGGCGCGGGCGGCGGCGGAGAACGAGCCTGATTCGGCCACGAGATGGAAGGCGCGGAGCTGGGTGGGGGTCATATATGATAAATCGATAGATATCATATGGATTATATACTGGACGGATAGACGTGGCGAGCTACGATCCGCACCATGACCACGCGCAGGCCTGCTGCTTCCGAAACCGGCGATCCGCTGCTGCTGACGCCCGGCCCTCTCACCACCTCGGCCAGCGTCAAGCAGGCCATGGTCCACGACTGGGGCTCGCGCGACGCAGGCTTCCTCGGCGTCAACAAGATGGTGCTTGAGAAGATCGTCGAGCTGGCGGGCGGTCAGGGCACACACGTCACCGTGCCGGTACAGGGCTCAGGCACCTTTGCCGTCGAGGCGATGATCACGTCGTTCGTGCCCAGGGCCGGCAAGCTTTTGGTGCTGATCAACGGCGCCTATGGCCAGCGTGCGCTGAAAATCGCCCGGATCGCCGGCCTCGCTACGGCGTCGTTTGAGACGCCGGAGGACATGCCGCCCGATCTGGCGCTGCTGGACGGGATGCTGGCTAAGGACAAGGCCATCACTCACGTGTTCGCCGTCCATTGCGAGACCACCTCGGGCATCCTCAATCCCATCGCCGAGATCGCGGCCATCGTGGCCAGGCACGGCCGCCGCCTGCTGGTCGATTCCATGAGCGCCTTCGGGGCGCTGGAAATCGACGCCCGCCAGATCCGCTACGACGCGCTGGCGGCCTCCTCCAACAAATGCCTCGAGGGCGTGCCGGGCCTGGGCTTCGTGGTCTGCCGCAACGAGGTGCTGGCCGAGTGCAAGGGCAACGCCACCACCCTTGTGCTCGACCTCTTCGACCAGGCCGAAGCCTTCGCCCGCACCGGCCAATACCGCTTCACGCCGCCGATCCATGTTATCGTGGCGCTGGGCAAGGCCATCGAGGAACACGCGGCCGAGGGCGGCGTGGCCGGCCGCGGCAAGCGCTACCGCGACAATGCCAAGGTCCTGATCGACGGCATGCGCGCCATGGGCTTCCGCACCCTGCTGCCCGACCGCCTGCAGGCGCCGATCATCGTCACCTTCCACATGCCGACCGATCCCAAGTTCGTCTTCCAGCGCTTCTATGACGGGCTGAAGGACCGCGGCTATGTGATCTATCCCGGCAAGCTCACGGTCGCCGATTCCTTCCGCATGGGCTGCATCGGGCGTCTGTACCCCGAGCACATGAAGGGTGCCTTGGCGGCCGTGCGCGAGGTGCTGGACGAGCTTAGGGTAAGCAATGGCGGCCCGGCATTGGCGGCAGAGTAGGAGGCGACCATGGCACCCGACAGCATCAACACCACCGGTGGCGACATCGCCGTCAACGGCCGCCGCTATCGCCTGCCGCAGCAGCCCGTCGTCGTGGTCTGCATCGACGGCTCGGAGCCCGGCTATATCGAGCGCGCCGTCGAGGCGGGCCGCGCGCCGTGGTTCGGCAAGGTCCTGACGCAGGGCACCAGCCTGCTCGCCGACTGCGTCGTGCCGAGCTTCACCAATCCCAACAACCTCTCCATCGTCACCGGCCAGCCGCCCGCCGTGCACGGCATTTGCGGCAACTACTTCCTCGATCCCGACACGGGCAAGGAGGTGATGATGAACGATCCGAAGTTCCTGCGGGTCGAGACGCTGTTCCCGGCCTTCCAGCGCGCCGGTTGCCGCATCGCCGTCATCACCGCCAAGGACAAGCTGCGCGGGCTCTTGGGCAAGGGCCTGGTGCTGGGCGCCGGCAAGGCCTGCAGTTTCTCGTCGGAGAAATCCGGCAAGGCGAGCCTTGGCGAAAACGGCATCGACAAGGTGAACGCCGTGGTCGGCATGGACGTGCCGGACGTTTACAGCGCAGCCCTGTCGGAGTTCGTCTTCGCCGCCGGCGTCAAGCTCATGGAGCGCGACCGGCCGCAGATCATGTATCTCTCGACCACCGACTACATCCAGCACAAGCACGCGCCGGGCACGCCCGTCGCCAACGACTTCTACGCCATGATGGACGGCTACATGGCCAAGCTCGACGCCCTGGGCTGCACCATCGTGCTGACAGCCGACCACGGCATGAACGCCAAGTTCGGCGCCGATGGAAAACCCGATGTCATCTACCTGCAGGACCTCTTCGACGGCTGGCTGGGGACCGACAAGGCCCGCGTCATCCTGCCCATCACCGACCCCTACGTCGTGCATCACGGCGCGCTCGGCTCGTTCGCCGTGGTCTACCTGCCGGCCGGGACGACGACCGCCGAGATGGCTGCGAAGCTCAAATCCATGCCCGGCATCGAGGCCGCGCTCTCCAAGGAAGAGGCGGCGCGACGTTTCGAGTTGCCGGCTGACCGTCTGGGCGATCTCGTTATCGTCTCGACAAAGCACAAAGTGCTGGGTACCTCGGCAGCGCGGCACGATCTCTCGGGCCTCACCGAGCCTCTGCGCAGCCACGGCGGCGTCTCCGAGCAGAAGGTGCCGCTGCTCTGCAACCGCAAACTCGCCGCTGATGTGGCGTCGCGCCAGTGGCGCAACTTCGACGCCTTCGACCTCGCCCTCAACCTCGTCACCTGAGAGAACGCCCATGGACACGATGCTCCGCAGCGATGTGCGGCACGAGATGCTGCGCATCGCCGGCAAGAAGGTCGAGACCAAGGCGCGCCTCGAAGTCCGCTTTCCCTGGGACAACCGCCTGGTCGGCAGCGTGCCGCGCGCCACGCCCGAGCTGGTCGCCGAGGCGTTCAAGATCGCCCACGACTACAAGCCCAAGCTCACGCGCTACCAGCGCCAGCAGATCCTGCTCAAGACGGCCGAGCTTCTGGTTGCCCGCAGGGAAGAGCTGAGCCGCCTGATCACGCTCGAATCGGGGCTCTGCCTGAAAGACTCGGTTTACGAAGTCGGCCGCGCCTTCGACGTCTTCACCTTTGCCGGCCAGCTCTGCCTGCTGGACGACGGCCAGACCTTCTCTTGCGACCTCACCCCACACGGCAAGCCGCGCAAGATCTTCACGCTTCGCCAGCCGCTCAACGCGATCTCGGCGATCACGCCCTTCAACCACCCGCTCAACATGGTGGCGCACAAGCTGGCGCCAGCCCTCGCCACCAACAACTGCGTGGTGCTGAAGCCCACCGAGCTGACGCCGCTCACCGCACTGTTCCTCGCCGATACGCTCTACGAGGCCGGCCTGCCGCCCGAGATGCTGTCGGTCATCACCGGCAATCCCAGCGACATCGGCGATGCCATGATCACCGATCCGCATGCCGATCTCGTCACCTTCACCGGCTCGGTGCGGGTCGGCAAGCACATCGCCAACACGGCGGGCTACAAGCGCCTGGTGCTCGAGCTGGGCGGCAACGATCCGCTGATCGTCATGGAGGACGCCGACCTCGACCGCGCGGCCGAACTCGCCGTCGCCGGCGCCACCAAGAATTCCGGCCAGCGCTGCACCGCGGTGAAGCGCATCATCGTGGTCGAAAGCGTAGCCGACGCCTTCGTCGAGCGCGTGCTGGCCAAGGCCAGGAAGCTCAAGGCCGGCGACCCGCTCGATCCCGAGACCGACGTCGGCACCGTGATCCACGAACGCGCCGCCACCCTGTTCCAGAACAGGGTGAGCGAGGCGGTGGCCAAGCACGGCGCCAAGCTGCTGCACGGCAATGACCGGCACGGCGCGCTCTTCCCGCCCACCGTGGTCGACCATGTCGATCCCACCTGCGAGCTGGTGCGCGAGGAGACATTCGGACCGGCGATCCCGATCATCCGCGTCAAGGACATCGCCCAGGCGATAAAGGTGGCCAACGGCACCGCCTATGGCCTGTCCTCCGGCGTCTGCACCGATCGCCTGGACTACATCACCCGCTTCGTCGACGAGCTGCAGGTCGGCACCGTCAATGTCTGGGAGGTGCCGGGCTATCGCATCGAGATGTCGCCGTTCGGCGGCATCAAGGATTCGGGCCTGGGCTACAAGGAGGGCGTTCTGGAAGCGATGAAGAGTTTTACCAATGTAAAGACCTGGTCGCTGCCTTGGCCCCGCTGAAATCACGGGGCGTCATAAAAAAAATCATGTCACTCCAAATCGCGCGGATCTGATCCGCGCGGCTCGGGTGACAATTGTTTTGGATCGACAGCCGAGTTAACCATCCGGTAAACCAATCCAGGAGGATGCCATGGCCAACGTCCAGAGCTATTCCGGAAGCTGTCACTGCGGCGCCGTCGCCTTCACCGTGGAGGTCGACCCGTCGACGGCGCTGAAGTGCAACTGCTCGATCTGCACCAAAACAGGAGCGGTATGGGCCTTCGCGCCCAAGACCAAGTTCGCGCTGAAGTCCGGCGAGGCCAAGCAGGGCGATTACCAGTTCGGCAAGAAGACGCTGCACCACCGCTTCTGCACGGCGTGCGGCGTGGAGAGCTATGCCGAGGGAGCGATGCCCGACGGCACCCCGACGGTGGGTATCAATCTTCGGTGCCTGGAAGACGTCGATGTCGACAAACTGAGCCCCCGGCCATGGGACGGGCGCAGCGTGTAGCGGGGGAATGGCAAGGGGGACGAGGCATGGACAACAAATTTCCGGGGTCCCACGAGCCTGCGGAAGGCCCGGACGAGGCGGTTTCCCGTCCATCGGCGCCGGCCACACGGCGCGACCTGCTCAAGGCGGGCGCAGGTCTGGCGGCGTCCCTCGCCGGCGCTTCGGCCGCGCTCACCACGCCAGCCATCGCCCGAGAGACGATCGATCTGCCGAAGGCGCCGAACATCATCGTGCTGATGACGGATCAGGAGCGTCATCATATGGCCGGCGGGCTGGGCGGAAAAGAATCTGCCCGGGCTGCAACGGCTGAAGAGCCACGGCCTTTACTTCAACCGCGCCTATACGGCGGTTTGCCAATGCTCGCCGTCGCGCGCGCTGATGACGACCGGTCGGTTCTCACCGGTGAATCGTGTGACCCAGACGCTCCTCTGGCCCGGCTTGGTGCAGCAAAGCCGCCAGCCGAATATTGCCTCGCTGCTCAAGGAGAAGGCCGGCTACGAGGTGGTCTGGAAGGGCAAATGGCACTTGAGCTATGCCGCCAACGCCGCGATTGGCAACGGCGGCCAGGACTGGACGGCCGACGACATCAGGGCGATGCAAGAAAACTTTGGCTGGTCGGGCTGGAATCCACCCGACGCCGGCAACGCCATCGAGACCCGGCAGCCGACCGAGTTCGGGACATTCAATGGACTTGCCACTTTGGGAGGCGCCAATCCCGACAACGATGGGCGCTACATCATGGGCCCGACGCCGGGCGCTCGCGGTCAGACGCCAGGGTTCGGTGAGAGCGTCGTCGACTTTCTGAAGAATCGCGCCCCCAGGCTCGGCAAGCCGTTTTGCCTGTTCATATCGCTGGTCAACCCGCACGACGTCTATGTCTACCCGACCAGTTGGAAGGAGGCGGGCTACCGGCATGAGGACTTTGCCAATCTCGGTGTCGAGCTGCCGCCCAACTACAGCGACGACCTCTTGAAGAAGCCCAGCGTCCAGCGGGCGGCGCGCACCAGCTACAACGACTTCGCGCCGCTCAAGACGGCTGAGGCGGAGCGCGAATATGTGAACTTCTATGCCTATCTCAACACGGTGGCGGACAGGCACGTCACGACCGTGCTGGACACGCTGCAAGAGACCGGGCTGATGGACAGCACCATCATCCTGCGCATGGCCGACCATGGCGAAGGCGGCCTGTCGCACGGCATGCGCGAGAAGGCCTATACGGTCTACGAGGAAATGATTCACATCCCGCTGATCATTCACAATCCCAAGCTTTATCCGGAACCGCTCGAGACCGACGCATTTTACGACCATCTCGATCTCATGCCGACGCTTCTGGACCTCGCCGGCGTCGCCCAGCCCGAATCCTATGCCCTGGGGAGGAGCATCGCGCCGGTCATGCGCGATCCGTCCAAGGCGCTGCAAGACTTCACGATCTTTTCGTTCGACGATCTCTTCTTCCTCCCCGCCAGCACCCCGGGCGGCCATATCCGCGCCATCCGCGAGGGCGACTGGACCTATGCCGTCTATTTCGGGCTCGATGGCAGCGGGCTCGAATACGAGCTCTACAACATCAAAAATGACCCGGGCCAATTGGATAACCTGCTCTATGGGACGCTGGCTGCCGAGGTAAAAAAGGAATGGTCGCGTCTGCACGACCTCATGACGACGCGCTTTATCGAGACCGGCAATCTGCCCGACAGCTTTACCTGGCCGCCCACGGGGAGCTAATCGGCCGCTGACGGAGACTGACCAGCGCGAGGGCGACGACGGCCGCAGCCTGCGAGCTTGGCGCGCAGCGAGTCGAGCGACATCAGGCTCTTCATCGTCTTGTCCGGCCGCCGGGCGGCGACGCCCACGAGCAGCGCCTCGATGAGCCCCAGCGTCGCCGTGTGCATGCTGATGCGGTCGGCACGTCCGCGCTCGACTGCAAGCGACAGGTCGATGCGGTCGGCCAATCGACCACCGAGCGAATCGCTCAGCAGGATCTTGCCCAGGCCGAGCTGATCGGCCCGGTCGAGCAGAGCTTCCAATTCGAGCGTGAGCCGGGTGTAGGCGAGCATGACCAGCAGGTCGCCGGGCTGCAAGCGATGCAGGCCGTCGGCCAGCGATTGTCCGGTTTCGCTGAGGCTCGCGGCCGCTATGCCGAAGCGATTGAGCTGGAAGGCGAAATAGCCGGCGACGGCGGCCGACGGTCCGATGCCGAACACCACGATCCTCCGCGCCGCCGCCAACTGGTCCACGGTCGCCTTGAACAGCGCCGGGTTGATGTCGCGTCGCAGTTTGTCGAGCGCGCGCTCGTGTATGCCGATCGTCATGTCGAAAGCCGATTTCGGATCGGAGCCGGTATCGCCCAGGGTGCGCGCCACACGCGACGCCGGCGCCAGGCTGGCGCGCATCTCGGCCGCCAAATCACGTCGCATTGTTTCCATGCCGGCGTAGCCGAGCGCCCGGGTCGCGCGTACCACCGTGGCGTCACTGGTGCCGATCCGGATCGCCAGCGCCTGAGCGGAGGCCACCATCACTTCCTCGCGATTGTCCTGAAAGAAGCGGGCGACGTCGCGCTCCGCCAGGCTCAGCCGTTCGCGATTGGCCGCGACGCGCTCGTGGAGGGTCAGTCTATGTCGCATTTACGACACATATACAAAGGTATTGTAGTAAATACAACGAAGATCGGCGATTATGTCGGCCCCTGAGGAGCGGCAAATGGAAACCCTGTCCTGGCACGTGGCCCTGCCCGCCGTCGGCGCGGCATTTCTCGCATCACTGGTCGAGGTCGTGGAGGCCTTCACCATCGTCCTGGCCGTCGGCACGACCCGCGGCTGGCGGCCGGCGCTCCAGGGCAGCCTCGCCGGCCTCGCCGTGCTCGCCTTGCTGGTCGTGACGCTCGGGCCGGCGCTCGATCGCGTGCCGCTCCATTGGCTGCAGCTCGCGATCGGTATCCTGTTGCTGCTGTTCGGCCTGCGCTGGTTGCGCAAGGCGATCCTGCGTGCGGCGAACATCATCCCCCTGCACGACGAGGCTGCCGCCTTCGCGGCCGAGACGGCTGAGCTCGGTCGAGCCGGGTCGCGCCGCGGCCGGCGGGTCGACTGGATCGCGGCGACGGCTGCTTTCAAGGCCGTCGTCCTGGAAGGGCTCGAGGTCGTTTTCATCGTGATCGCCGTCGGCGCGGGCCGCGGCCTGCTGCTGCCGGCCAGCGTCGGGGCGGTTGCTGCCTGCGGGCTGGTGCTGGCCATCGGCTTTGCAGTCCATCGTCCGTTGGCGCGCGTGCCGGAGAACGCGTTGAAGTTCGCCGTCGGAATCATGCTGACGGCGTTCGGGGTGTTCTGGACCGGCGAGGGGCTGGGGATCGATTGGCCGGGCGGCGACCTCGTGATCCTGGCCTTCATCGCGATCTTTCTCGTGGTCGGCCTGCTTTCAGTTCCCACGGCGCGGGCGATCGCCTCGGAGGAGCATCATGACCTTGCTTAAGACCCTGCTGCGCGAAATCAGCGGCTTGTTCGTCGATGACGGCGTTCTGGCGCTCGCCGTCCTCGTCGTGGTCGGGCTAAGCGCCTGGGTCCTCGCCGATAGTCTCGGGGGCGAAGGGATCGCCGCTTGCGTGCTGGTTGGCGGCTGTCTTCTTGTCCTGGTGGCGAGCGTGGTGCGCGCCGCTTATGCGACACAGGCCTCGCGCGAGTGAAACCCGGCTCGTGCTAAGGTCTTGGCGACTCTGGACGAGAGGGAAGGAAGACCATGAGCATCAGCCAGGCCGATAAGGCCCAAAAGTTCCGCGCGCTGCACGAGGCGCCCGGCGCCTTCGTGATCGCCAACCCCTGGGATGGGGGTTCGGCGCGCCTGCTGGCCGGGCTGGGCTTCCAGGCGCTGGCGACCTCGAGCGGCGCCAAGGCCGGCGTTTTGGGCAAGCGCGACGGCAAGGTCACGCGCGAGGAAGCACTGGCCAACGCCCGGATGATCGTCGAGGCCTGTGACCTGCCCGTGGCCGCCGACCTCGAGAAGGGTTTTGGCGATGCGCCCGACGCCGCGGCCGAGACCATTCGACAAGCGGCCGGCGTCGGCCTGGTCGGCGGCTCGATCGAGGACGCGACGGGCAACAAGGACAAGCCGCTCTTCGACATCGAGGTCGCGACCCAGCGCGTCGCCGCCGCGGTGAAGGCCGCGCGCGCGCTCTCCTTTCCCTTCACCCTCACCGCGCGTGCCGAGGGCTTTTTGCGCGGGCAACCTGATCTCGATGACGTCATCAGGCGCCTGCAGGCGTTCGAGGCGGCGGGCGCCGACGTGCTGATGTCACCCGGCCTGCCCGACCTTGCCGCGGTAAAGAAGGTTTGCAGCGCACTCAACAAGCCGTTCAACTTCATGGTCGGCATCAAGGGCCGCTCTTTCACCAAGGCCGACCTCGAGGCTGCCGGCGTGAAGCGCATCAGCCTCGCCACCTCGCTCTACCGCGCCGCCATGAGCGGCCTTCTGGACGCGGCGAAGGAGGTGAAGGAGAAGGGGACCTTCACCTACCTCGACCATTCGATCCCGACACCGGACCTCAACGCCTTCATGAAAGAGTAGGGCGGATGGTCTCGCTGTCGCGTCGCCGCCTGCTGGCGGCCTCCGCCACGATCCTGGCCGCGCCTGCCGCGTCGCGCGCGCAATCGCAAACAGGGGCCTGGCCTGCCCGGCAGATCCGCATGATTGCGCCCTATCCGCCGGGCGGCGGCGTCGACACGGTGACGCGCGCCTTTTCGGAGAAGATCGCGCCCAGGATCGGCCAGACCATCGTGGTCGACAACCAGCCCGGCGCCGGCGGCGTGATCGGCGGCGCGGCCCTCGCGCGCAGCCCGGCTGACGGCTACACCCTGATGGTGGGCAGCATGATCGACTATTCGATCGCGCCCTATTTTCATCAGGGCCTCGCCTTCGACATGGCCAAGGATTTCGTGCCCATCGTCGAGATCTCCAATGGCACGGTGGGCGTGCTGGTGACGCCCAGCCTGCCCGTCACCAACGTCCTGGAGCTGATCGCGCTCGCCAAGTCGAAGCCGGGCCAGCTCTCCTACGCCTCGTCGGGCTTCGGCGGCCTGATCCATCTCAACTACGAGATGCTCCGGCAGATGACGGGCGCGGAGATGACCCACGTGCCGTACAAGGGCACGACCCAATTCCAGGCCGACTTCTACGAAGGCCGGGTGCAGGTCTCGATCGACAACGTGCTGGCCCACCTGCCGCACATCGCCTCGGGCAAGGTGCACTGCCTCGCCGTCACCAGCAAGACGCGGTCGCCGCTGTTGCCCGACATGCCGACCATGGCCGAGGCCGGCGTGCCCGGCTTCGAATCCGCCACCAACTACACGCTGTTCGCGCCCAAGGCGATCGACGCCGACATCACGAAGAAGCTCAACGAGGCCGGCAACGAGGCGATCCGCGACCCCGATTTCCGCGAGCGCATGCTGAAGCTCGGCATCGTGTCCGCCGGCGGCTCCCAGGCCGAGGTGCAAGCCAAAATGCCGGCCGAGATGAAGCGCTGGGCGGACGTTATCGTGAAGGGCAACATCAAGCCGAGCTGATTCAGGTGTTTCACGGTTGGCGGGTCGTCGCGGCCTGTTTCGTCATTGCCGCCTTCGCCTGGGCGCTCGGCCTGTTCGGCTCCAGCGTCTACCTGCAGGCCGTGACCTCGGCTCACGGCTGGCCGATCGCCGAGGTGGCCTCGGCCATCACCCTGTTCTTTCTGGTGAGCGCGCTGGTGCAGCGCACCGTCGGCCGCAGCATCGACCGCTGGGGCCCGCGGCCGGTGCTGTCGCTGGGCGCCGTCTCGATGTGCCTGGGCGTGGCGCTGATCGGCCAGGTCTCGGCGCCGTGGCAGCTCTATCCCTGCTTCGTGCTGATCGGCGTCGGCTGGTCGACGCTCTCGACCACCGGCATCGCCGCGACCGTGGCGCCTTGGTTCGAACGCCACCAGGGCCGCTCGATGACTCTTGCCATCATGGGCGCGAGTCTGGGCGCTATCACCGGCGTGCCGCTGCTGCTGCTCGCGGTTGCCCGGTTCGGTCTGGCAAGCGGCCTGATCGTGACAGCGACAGGGGCGGCCCTCGTGCTGCTGCCGCTGATCGCCCTCGCGCTGCGCTTTCGCAGCCCCGCCGACATCGGCCAGCACCGCGACGGCGATGCTGCCCCGGTCGATAGCGCGGTCTCGCCGTCCGTTCGGCCGGTGGCGGCACAGGGCAATCGCCGTGTGCTGCTGTGGAGTGCCGCCATGGGCTTCGCGCTGGGGCTGACGGTGCAGATCGGCTTCATCACCCATCACGTGACCCTGGCCGGGCCGCTGCTGGGCACGGCGGGTGCGGGCCTTCTGGTCAGCGCCACCGGCGCGACGGCGTTCGCGGGCCGCCTGGTGCTGGCGCGCATCGTCGACCGGGTGAACGTGCGGCGTCTGGCTTGCCTGATCATGGCGTTGCAGACGATGGCCTTGCTCGCTATCGCGCTGTGGCCCACCGCACCGGTGCTGATCGCGGCCAGCCTGGTCTATGGCTACGGCATCGGCCACGTCACCACCTTGGGGCCGGTGGTGGTGCGGCGCGAGTTCGGCGCGGCGGCTTTCGGCGCCACCTACGGCGCCGCCGCCACGGTCATCCAGCTCACCTCGGCGTTCGGGCCGGCGCTGTTCGGCTTGCTGCGCGACTCCTTCGGCGGCTACGGACCCGGCCTGGCGATCGCGTCGCTGGTGACCGCGCTCGGCGGCTTCAGCCTGTTCATCGGATCGCGGGCCTTTCGGCCCACTTGACGATCCTAGGGCAGGCCCGCTTTCGCCAGCCCATCGACGATGCGCTGGAAATCGGCGCCGTTCTTGTACGGCAGCACGCCTTTGCGCTGCGCCAGCGAGAAGCCTGGATTGACCTCGCGCAGCCCTGCCCATGCTGCGCGCGCCTCGTCCATGCGGCCGAGATGGCCGAAAGCGGCGGCCAGCAACATGCGGCTGGCATCGGTGTTGGGGTTGCGCGCAATGCGCTCGAGCAGATGAGAGGCGGCGATCTCGTCATGGGCCAGGCTGAAATGCGCCTGCGCCATCAGATGCAGGACGATGTTGGGGTAGTGGGGATCGAGCCGTACCGAGGCCGCCAGGGCATCCAGCGCCTCCGCCGCGTGGCCTGAATACATCAGCGCCATGCCGAGCAAGGCGTGACCCTGGGCATAGTTGGTATCGAGCTCGACCGCGCGATGTATGTGCGCCAGGGCCTCGTCGTAGCGGCGGCGCCACACCAGCACGTTGCCCAGCGCGACATGGCCACCCGGCAGGCGCTCATCCAGCTCGATCGCTCGCCGCGCCCAGCGTTCGCCTTCGTCCAGCGCCGAGCCAGGATCGGGTATCCAGGCGTTGACGTAGTCGGACACAGCGGCGAACGCCAGGCCGACATGAGGCGAGCAGAAGTTCGGGTCGAGTTCGATGGCCCGGCGGTGCAGGGCGCGAGCCTGGGCGATCGTCTCGCGCGTGCCGCGGCCCAGAAGCTGGCGCGCGCGCAGCCAGCTTTCGTAGGCTTCCAGGTTCTTGGTTTCGCCGCGGCGCAGGTCCTGTTGCTCGACTTTGCTGAGCTTGACCGCCAGCGCTTCGACGATCTTCTGTACCACCTCGTCCTGGGTGGCGAAGATGTCGGTAAGCTCACGGTCGAACCGGTCGGCCCACAGATGGCCGCCGCTCTGGGCATCGACGAGCTGGGCGGTGATGCGCACGCGGTTGCCGGCCTTGCGGATGCTGCCCTCCAGGACGAAACGCACGCCGAGCTCGCGGCCGACCTCCTGCACCTTGACCGACCGCCCCTTGTAGGTGAACGAGGAGTTGCGGGCGATCACGAACAGGGCCGAGACCTTCGACAGGTCGGTGATGAGGTCCTCGGAGATGCCGTCGCTGAAATATTCCTGCTCGGCATCGCCGCTCATATTGGCGAACGGCAGGACGGCGATCGACGGCTTGTCCGGCACGGCGGGCGGCGAGGCGGATTCGCCGCCGTTCGCCCGGCCGATGCGGAAGACCCGCACGGGGCGGGCGATGTTCTTCACCGGCTTCTCGCCCAGATCCTCCAGCACGATCCCGAGCTTGTCGCGCACCGAATCGCGCACCGCGCGCGACACGAAGATGCCGCCCGGATCGGCCAGCGCCTCGAGGCGCGCGGCGATGTTGACGCCGTCGCCGTAGATGTCGTCGCCTTCGATGATCACGTCGCCCATGTTGATGCCGATGCGGAATTCGATGCGGCTGTCGTCCAGCGTGGCGCGATTGCGGTCGGCCATGCCGGCCTGGATGGCGACGGCGCAGCGCACGGCCTCGACGGCGCTGGCGAAATCCACCAGGAGACCGTCGCCGGTGCGCTTGACGATGCGGCCGCGATGGGCGGCGATGTGCGGTTCGACGATCTCGCCGAGATGCGCCTTGAGGAGCCGCAGCGTGCCCTCCTCGTCGTGGCTCATCAGCCGGCTGTAACCGACCACGTCGGCCGCCAGGATCGCGGCTAGCTTGCGTTCGGTGCGTTGGTTTTCCATCTGTCGGGCGGCACGATAGCGCCCCTTCGTTCCTTGCGCGAGGGCGCCCAGGGTTGCGCGTTCGGGTAGTGTGGACGATTGTGTCTCTATGGATACGCTTGCCGATTTTGCCCGCACCGATACTGAATATTTCGACGTTTTGATCGTCGGCGCCGGCCTCTCCGGTATCGGCGCCGCCTGGCACCTGCAGGACAAGTGCCCGGGCAAGAGCTACGCCATCCTCGAGGCGCGCGAAGCCAGCGGCGGCACTTGGGACCTGTTCCGCTATCCCGGCGTGCGCTCCGACTCCGACATGTACACGCTGGGCTATTCGTTTCGGCCGTGGAAGGAGGCCAAGGCGATCGCCGACGGCCCCTCGATCCTGACCTATATCCGCGAGGTCGCGAACGACCACGGCATCGATAAGAGAATCCACTACGGCCACAAGGTCGTTGCCGCCGCATGGTCGACGCCGGACGCCCGCTGGACCGTCGAGGTCGAAGCCGGTCCCGACCGCGTCCCGCGACGTTTCACCTGCAGCTTCCTGTGGATGTGCAGCGGCTATTACGACTATGAAGCGGGCTACCTGCCGGAGTTCGCCGGCATGGACCGCTTCAAGGGCCGCATCGTCCATCCGCAGAAATGGACCGACGACATCGACTATGCCGGCAAGCGCGTGGTCGTGATCGGCAGCGGCGCCACGGCGGTGACCCTGGTGCCCGCCATGGCGACGACGGCCGAGCACGTCACGATGCTGCAACGCTCGCCGACCTACATGGTGGCGCGACCGAGCCAGGATCAGCTCGCCAACAAGCTGCGCCGCCGCCTGCCGCTCAAGCTCGCCTACTGGGCGACGCGCTGGCGGAACGTCCTGCTCGGCATGTATTTCTACCAGATGTGCAAGCGCAAGCCGGACAAGGTGAAGAGCCTGTTGCTGGGCGGCGTGCGCCAGATGCTGGGTCCGGACTACGACATCGATACGCATTTCACGCCGCGCTACAATCCCTGGGACCAGCGGCTCTGTCTCGTCCCTGACGCCGATTTCTTCCGCGCTATCCGCCGCGGCAAGGTTTCGCTCGTCACTGACCACATCGAAAGCTTCACCGAGACCGGGCTGAAGCTCAAATCCGGCGCCGAGCTCGCGGCCGACCTGATCGTGACGGCGACCGGACTGATGCTGGTGCCGCTGGGCAAGGCGAAGCTTTCCGTCGACGGCCGCGGCGTCGATCCGGCCAAGACTTTCATCTACAAGGGCATGATGTA
>Ga0208989_10000109_pt1 | contig 18663 bp, 17 predicted proteins | sample MedBloCAOM3_M1_FD_187852 | JGI IMG/M metagenome (GOLD analysis project Ga0208989, IMG submission 187852) | Forest soil microbial communities from El Dorado National Forest, California, USA - Mediterranean Blodgett CA OM3_M1 (SPAdes) (version 2) | ecosystem: Environmental > Terrestrial > Soil >...
GTCGCGCCGGCCGGGTTCGTCAGGGGGCCGAGGAAGTTGAAGATCGTGCGCACGGCCAGCTCCTTGCGCACCGGCACGACGAAGCGGGTCGCCTGGTGATGCGCGGGGGCGAACATGAATCCGATTCCGGCTTGCTTGATGCAGCGGCTCACGCCCTCAGGCGTCAATTCGATGTTCACGCCGAGCGCGCCCAGCACATCGGCGGCGCCAGAGCGCGATGACAGTGCGCGGTTGCCATGCTTGGCCACCGGAACGCCGGCGCCGGCCACGATCAGCGCGGCACAGGTGGAGATGTTGAACGAGCCCGACGCGTCACCGCCAGTGCCGACCACGTCGATGGCGTCAGCCGGCGCCCGTACGCGCAGCATCTTGTCGCGCATCGCCGTCACCGCGCCGGTGATCTCGTCGACGGTCTCGCCGCGCACGCGCAGGGCCATCAGCAGCCCGCCCATCTGCGAGGGCGTCGCTTCGCCCGACATCATAGTGTCGAAGCCACGCGCAGCCTCCTCGCGGCTCAGCGTCGCGCCGGTTGCGGCTTTGGCGATTAATCCCTTAAGCTCGTCGGTCACGTTGGCGCCTCACGGCACGCGGCGGGTCGCGCGCAGATCGGCCGCACGTCGGCCGGTCGAGGCGTTCCACGCCGTGGCGATGTCGAGGAAGTTCCGCAAGATGAGATTGCCATGTTCGGAGGCGATGCTTTCAGGATGGAACTGAACGCCATGCACCGCAAGCGTGCGATGGGCAAGCCCCATGATCAAGCGATCGTCGGTCTCGGCCGTCACCGCAAGTTCCTCCGGCAAGCTCGTCCGTTCGACCACCAGCGAATGGTAGCGCGTGGCCTTGAACCGCCCGTTGATGCCGCGGAACACCCCGTTGCCGGCATGCTGGATCTCGGAGAGCTTGCCGTGAACCTGGACCGGAGCGCGCACGACATCGCCGCCGAATGCCTGGCCGATCGCCTGATGGCCCAGGCAGACCCCGAGCACCGGCACGGTCTGCGCCGCCTTGGCGATAAGCTCGAGGCAGATGCCGGCGTCGTTCGGCGTGCAGGGCCCCGGCGACAATACGATGGCGTCGGGATCCATGGTCATCACCCGCTCGGCGGTGATCTTGTCGTTGCGGTAGACGGCCACGTCCGCCCCCAGCCCACCGAGATAGTGGAAGAGGTTGAAGGTGAAGCTGTCGTAGTTGTCGATCAGGACGATCATGGTTTCGTGGCCCGCTCAGAGTCTATACCAGCGGGCCGTTGTCCTCGATTCGTCATGCCCGGGCTCGACCCGGGTCCATCGAAAAGCGCTTCATTGAAGAGGATGGATGCCGGGTAAGCCCGGCAATGACGGCGAATAGGTCAGTGCCAGTGGCCCTTGGTATTAGACGGGGGTCCTGCGGGAATCAAGGCGGGCAGGGACCCATCCCGCCTGCGTCGGCACGCCGAAACAAGCCACCGCGTGAGGCAGCACTACCTCTTGAGCCGATAGCCAGTCTTGAAGATCCACCACACGGCGAAGAGGCACAGGGCCAGGAACAAGAGTGTCATCGCCAGGCTTACGCCTACGCTCACGTCGGCGGTTTCGAAGAAGCTCCAGCGAAATCCGCTGATCAGATAGACCACGGGATTGAACAGGGCGATTGTCTGCCAGACGGGCGGCAACACGCCGATGGAGTAAAACGTGCCGCCGAGAAAGGTCAGCGGGGTGATGACGAGCAGAGGCACGACCTGCAGCTTCTCGAAGCCATCTGCCCAGATGCCGAGAATAAAGCCGAACAGGCTGAACGCCACCGCCGTGAGCGTCAGGAAGACGAGCATCCAGATCGGATGGAGAACCTTCAGCGGTACGAACAGGCCTGCCGTGGCCAGAATGATCAGCCCCAGGATGATCGACTTCGTCGCGGCCGCGCCGACATAACCGAGCACTATCTCGAAGGACGACGCGGGCGCCGACAGAATTTCGTAAATGGTCCCCGTGAAGCGGGGAAAATAGATGCCGAACGAAGCGTTCGTGACGCTCTGCGTCAGCAACATCAGCATGATCAGTCCGGGCACGATAAACGCGCCATAGCTGACCCCGTCGATCTCGGTGATGCGCGAGCCGATCGCCGCGCCGAAGACGACGAAGTACAGGCAGGTCGAAATCACGGGTGAGACGATGCTCTGTAGCAGCGTGCGACCCGTGCGCGCCATCTCGAACGTGTAAATCGCGAATGCGGCCCGCAGGTTCACCTGTTTTGCCTCACCAAGTCGACAAAGATGTCTTCGAGCGAGCTTTGGGTCGTGCTGAGATCCCTGAACCTGATCCCCGCGAGATTGATATCCTTCAGCAGGGCGGTGATGCCGGTGCGCTCGCCTTGGGTGTCATAGGTGTAGATCAGTTCGTTGCCGTCAGCGGCCAGGCTCAGGTGATGGGCGGCGAGCTCGCCCGGTATGGCGTCGAGTTTCTTGTGCAACTGCAGCGTCAGTTGCTTCTTGCCGAGCTTGCGCATGAGCTCGGCCTTTTCCTCGACCAGAATGATCTCCCCCTTGCTGATCACGCCGATCCGATCGGCCATGTCCTCGGCCTCTTCGATGTAGTGGGTGGTCAGGATGATGGTCACGCCGGAAGCGCGCAGGGAGCGCACGACCTGCCACATGTCCTTGCGCAGTTCGACATCGACACCGGCCGTCGGTTCGTCCAGGAATAGGATTTGCGGCTCGTGGGAGAGCGCCTTAGCGATCAACACCCGGCGCTTCATGCCGCCGGACAGGGTCATGATCTTGCTGTCTTTACGGTCCCACAAGGATAGTTGCTTGAGCACCTTGGCAACGTAGTCGGGATTCTTGGACTGGCCGAACAATCCGCGGCTAAAGGTTACGGTCGCCCAGACGGTTTCGAACGCATCGGTTGTCAGTTCCTGCGGAACGAGACCGATCATTGCGCGGGTATGGCGGTAATCCTTGATAATGTCGTGACCGTCGACCGAAACCGCTCCCTGCGAGGCATTCACAATTCCACAAACGATGCTGATCAGCGTGGTCTTGCCCGCGCCGTTCGGGCCCAGCAGCGCAAAAATCTCGCCACGCCGGATCTCCAGGTTGATGTCCCTAAGGGCCACAAGCCCGGAGGCATACGTCTTGAACAGGTTCGAGATCGAGATGATCGGCTGCATGGGAATGAGGACGTCTGACGTCTGATCCGGGAAGAACCTAACCCTAAATGTGGATGAAGGGAGGAAGCGGACTTTTAGATGGCAGGGGGGCGAGTTGATCGCAAATAGTGGTGATCGCAGAGTGTCGGCTATTGCAAATGCGTTCGCTGTTCCAATGGTCCGCCGGATGGCGGCATCCACGCGGACGGGTGTATGCGCGCTTCGGGCGAATCATGCAATCGAGCCGGAGGCGCGGCGAAAGCGGTCACGCAGCCTCAACAGAAAGCCGACAGAGCGTAACACGAATCATTTGTAGCCTGCGCTCCCCCGGGGATGGTTGACCGCCGGAACTGCTGGCCCCACACTTGCCTCGGCCGACCGACGATGATGCACAAGGTCGGCAGACCGTCCGCAATCCGTAGCCGATGTCGCCTCCGTTGATTGGGCATCTATCCAGACGTTGGGAGAAACAGGAATGACAATCAATCTGACGCGACTTGCGATCCTTGCTGGGCTTTCAATCTTTGTCGCGTCTGCGGCCCGCGCGCAGCCGGCCCAGCCCGGCAACGCGAAGCCGGATGCCGCTGAATTCGCGGCCCTCGAACGGCCAGTCGCGTTTGAAATCTCTGCAAACACTGGAACACTGAAGGAAACGGCCCAGCGTGGACAGGAACTGATCTGGGTCCGGAAAGACAATCCGAGCGATCGTCGGTTTCAGGTCACCAATATTTCGGTCGGTTTCCTCCGAAGCGACGCCGGAGGCCAAGTGCAGATGACCTTCTCGGGCAACACGACGTCGCTCGGCTACTCCACGTCCGAGGAAGCAAAATTGAATGTCATCGTTCGCACCAAGGGCGGCGCGTCGCTTCATTCTTGGAGTTTGGGCTTTTCCGTCAAATGCGGGGACAACAACCAGCCACTTACCCCGGCCACCCATGAGGTCCCCCGCGATCTCGCCGCCAATCTCTTTACCAATGTCGGCGCCGTCGAAATCGCGGAATACGAGCCCACTTCTCCCGGGGTGAGAGTTCAGCGCTGCAGTTGACGAAGGGCGTTGCGGTGGCGATCCGAAGCCGCGTGCTTTTCGCCTCGCTGTCCACCTGTCACCCCTTATGAATCGGATCGACCCATAGCACCTCGTTCGGCTTCTCCACGGGCTCGATGTCGAGGTTGACCACCACCGCCTCATTATCGCTTCGCACGAGCACGCATTCGAGCGGCTCGCTCGGGCTGGCGTTGATCTCTTGGTGCGGCACGAACGGCGGCACATAGATGAAATCGCCCGGGCCAGCCTCGGCGGTGAATTCCAGCCGCTCGCCCCAGCGCATGCGTGCCTTGCCGCGCACCACGTAGATGACGCTCTCCAGCTCGCCATGATGGTGGGCGCCGGTCCTGGCGTTCGGCTTGATGTTCACCGTGCCCGCCCAGATCTTCTGGGCGCCGACGCGCGCATAGTTGATCGCGGCCTTGCGATCCATGCCGGAGGTCTGGGCGGTGTTGGGATCGAGCGAGTCCCTCGGGATGACCCGGACGCCATCGTGCTGCCATTTCGCTGCATGCTCGTGATCGGTCTTGGCCGTCATGTGCTGCTCAACCTATTGTCCGCGTCGGGCGGCGCTGGCAAATCGCTTGGCCTCCTCCGCTGCGCGGAACAACGCCTTGGCCTTGTCCACGCATTCCTGCTGCTCGGACTGGGGATTGGAATCGGCGACGATCCCGGCACCCGCCTGGACATACATCACGCCATCCTTGATCAACGCCGTGCGCAGCACGATGCAGCTGTCGAGTTCGCCGGCCGCAGAGAAATAGCCCACCGACCCGGCATAGAGTCCGCGTTTCTCCTGCTCGAGCTCGTCGATGATCTCCATCGCCCGCACCTTGGGCGCGCCCGAGACGGTGCCGGCCGGAAAGCCTGCCGCCAGCGCGTCGAGCGCGTCGTATTTCCCGTCAAGCTGGCCCTCGACATTGGAGACGATGTGCATCACCTGGCTGAAGCGCTCGATGAAGAATTGATCTGTCACCTTGACCGAAGCGGTTCGCGCCACGCGCCCGACGTCGTTGCGTCCGAGATCGAGCAGCATCAAATGCTCGGCGCGCTCCTTCTCATCCGCCAGCAGTTCGGTTTCGAGCGCCTTGTCCTGTTGCGGTGTCGCGCCGCGCGGCCGGGTGCCCGCGAGCGGACGGATGGTCACGGTGCCCTCGCGCACCCGCACCAGGATTTCCGGGCTGGATCCGACGATCGAGAAGCCGCCGAAGTCGAGGAAGTAGAGAAATGGTGCGGGGTTGACCCGCCTCAGCGCGCGGTAGAGCGCAAACGGAGGCAGCTCGAACGGCGCCTCGAACCGCTGCGACAGCACCACCTGGAAGATATCGCCGGCGGCGATGTATTCCTTGGCCACGTTGACCATCCGCTCGTATTCGGCGGGCGTAGTATTGGAGGACGGCCACACCGTCAGCGGCCCCGCCTGGACGGTGGGCGGGGAATGCGCGAGCGGTGCGTCGAGCGCATCGATGATCGCCGAGAGCCGCTCGCGCGCGCGCGCGAAAGCGGTATCTGCCGCGATGTTGTTTTGTGGCCGGACCGGCGTGACGACGGTGATCGCGTCTTTCACGGCATCGAACACGACCACGATGGTGGGACGCACCAGCACCGCGTCGGGGATGCCGATCGGGTCGGGATTGCACTGCGGCAACTCCTCCATCAGCCGAACCATGTCGTAGCCGAGATACCCGAAGACTCCGGCAGCCATGGGCGGCAACACGTCGGGCAGTTCGATCCGACTTTCGGCGATGAGCGCGCGCAACGCTGCCAGGGGCGCCTCGTTGCAAGGTGCAAAGCCATCGGGCTTGTGGCGCACCGTGCGATTGATCTCGGCGCGTCCCGCTACGGTGCGCCACACGAGGTCGGGGTCGAGCCCGATGATGGAATAGCGCCCGCGCACCGCGCCGCCCTCGACCGATTCGAGCAGAAAGCTCATCGGGCGTGCGCCAGCGACTTTGAGAAACGCGGACACCGGGGTCTCGAGATCCGAGACCAGCGTGGTCCACACGACCTGGGCCTCGCCGCGCGCGTATCGCTTGGCAAATGGCGTTGCTTGCGGCTCGATCTGCATGGCGAAAGTCAATTTGCGCTGTCGACGGCTCCGCCGCTGACCACCTGGTTCAACGTATTTTGATTGATGGTCACACCGACCTCGCTTTCGAGGCGGGCAATATATTCGCCGAGCATGTCCTCCGAGAGGCTGCGATTGAGGGAATCGACGGTGCGTTTGACTTCGTCGGAGGCCATGTCGAGTGGCGGTACCACGATATCGGTGACGCGGAATACGACCTGCTCCCCGGGCTCCCGCGCTTCGGCCGTGCCTACTGCGTCCTTGGCGGTGCGGAAGACCGCGTCCACGGCAGTCGCTGAAAGCGGGCCGGAGGCATCACCGCGTTTGAGGCCGGTCAAGGTTTCAAGCTTGAGATGGTCTGCCGTGGCGACCTCGGCGAGGGTCGTGCCTGCCTTGAGCTTGTCCACGATTTCCGATGCTTTGGCGTTGAGACGGGTTGCGATTTCCTGGTCGCGCCAGCGCGTCTCCACTTGCTCCTTCACTTCGTCGAGCGGTCGTTCGCGCGACGGGGTTATTCCCACGACGTCAAACCAGATGTAGCCGTCCTGGAACTGCAGCGGATCGCGCTCGACACCGACGTCCGTGGAAAACGCCATGGGGAGCAGGCGCTGCGGATCGGGGAGGTTGACAGGCGCGCCGGCCGGATCGCGACCGGAGCGATCGACCGCTTCGATCGTACGCGCCTCGAGCTTGAGGTTGGCGGCGGTTTCGGCCAGCAGTTTGCCCTCCGCGCGTGCGTCCTCGATCTTGTTGTACACGTCGAAAACCTCGGCCTTGGCGCGCGCTACCGCCAGCTCCTGCTTGAGCTCGCCGGCCACTTGCTCCAGCGAGCGAACCTGCTCGGGCTCGATCTTGAGCACTTGCACCAGCACCGTCCCGAACCGGCCTTGCACCGGCGGGCTGATTTCCCCCTCTTTGAGCGCGAAGGCGGCATCGGCCGCCGCCCGGTCGATCATCGCGGCCTTAGTCACCGTGCCGAGATCGATGTCCTTTTCGTTCTTGCCCAGCTCCTTCGCAATGTCCGCAAAGCTGGTGCCCTTGGCGACGCGCTCTGCGGCCGCGCTGGCGGCCTCGGCATTGGGGAAATCGATCTGCAAGACATGTCGCCGTTCCGGCGTGACATAGCGCGCACGCCGTTCTTCATAGGCGCGCTTGAGGTCCGCATCAGAGATTTCGATCCAGCGGGCTTGCTCGGTCGGGATCAACGACACGACCACGAGCTTGCGATATTCCGGGGCGCGGAACAAATTTTTGCGCTCCTCGAAGTATTTTGCCAGCACCTCCGGCGCAGGTGGCGGAATCTCGCCAGCCTGCGCCCGATCGAGCAGTACGTATTCGATCGCCCGCTGCTCATTCTCATAGCGGCTGGCCGCTTCGACCAGAGCCTTCGGAACGGCCAGTCCCGTCGCGATGGTGCCGGCGAGTTCGCGACGCAGCAGGCGGCGGCGCTGTTCCGCGACAAACCGAGCCTCGGTAAAGCCGGCGTTGCGGATGACCTGCTCGAAGCGGGCACGGTCGAACTGCCCGTTCAACCCCTGGAAAGCGGGATCGGTCGTGATCTGCTTGGCAACCTCGGCGTCCGAGAGGGAAAGGCCGAGTGCGCGGGCGCGCTCATCCAGCAGGATTTCCGAGACGATTTGCCCGACCAGCACCCGGTCCAAGCCCAGTTGCCGCGCCTGCTCCGGGCCGATCGGTCGGCCGGCTTGGCGGGAATATTGCTGCAGCCGATCATTGTAGAGATTGCGGAATTGCTCGACCGTGATCTCGGTGCGCCCGATCTTGGCTACGGTCGAGCGGCCGAAGCCGCGAAAAATGTCGCCGATTCCCCAAATTGCGAAGCTGATCACCAAGAAGCCCACGACGGCGGCCATCACCGCCTTGCCGAGCCAATTGGAAGAGGCTTTTCGTAGACCTCGAAGCATGCGTTATCCGAGATTGAGAGAACCCTCGGCAAACCGAGGGTCGCATATCATAAGGAGGGCCCCCCCGCATCGCAACATGCGCCGGGGCGACAGGCGGTCACAATCGCGCCCAAGCTCTTCTGGTGAGCGAGCGCCACTGGCGAGCAAAACGGGCCTGGCACAGGCGTTCTCCCGGACATAACCCCGCACGGCGATCATTTCATTCTTCGCAGGTCTGCCGAAAAGATAAGCTGTCCGCTCAAGCCCGCCATGCGACCGAATGCCGGCCGAGATGAGCTGGCACGCTCTGGCGTGTGCACCGCCGCTCTGCTAACCGCTTGGCTGGATGCGGGAAAAGGCGGGGTCAGACATGGCTGGGGCGGCACGCCGCCCGCTGGTGGCGGGTAACTGGAAGATGAACGGCCTATCAAGCTCGCAGACGGAGCTCGCCCGAATCATTCAGGGTGCTCGCGAGCTCGCAGGGCTGGTCGAGCTCATGGTGTGCCCGCCCGCAACACTCCTGGCGCGCTTTGCGGTTGCCGCGCGGGGCACTGAGGTTCGGATCGGCGCACAGGACTGTCACGCTGAGCCGGCGGGGGCCTTTACCGGCGACCTGTCGGCCGAAATGCTCAAGGACGCCGGCGCCGTCGCGGTTATCGTCGGACATTCCGAGCGGCGCACCTATCACCGGGAAACCGACGCGGACGTGCGGGCAAAGGCGCTCGCGGCATGGCGGGCGGGACTTTGCGCCATTGTCTGCGTCGGCGAGAGCCGGGCCGAGCGCGAAGATGGACGGGCCGTCGCGGTGGTGGGAACGCAGATCGATGGTTCGGTGCCCGACAGCGCGACCGTCGAGAATCTTGTCATCGCTTACGAGCCGGTCTGGGCGATCGGCACCGGCCTGACCCCGACTCCGGGCGACGTCGCCGAGATGCATGGGCATATCCGGCAGCGCGTGGTGTCGCGCTTCGGAGAGCAGGGGCAGGGCATCCGCATCCTCTATGGTGGATCGGTGAAGCCGTCGAACGCCAAGGAACTGATGAGCGTCGCGGACGTCGACGGCGCGCTTGTCGGTGGCGCGAGCCTCAAGGCCGACGAGTTCCTGGCGATTGCTAGCGTTTACCGCTAGGTTTGCGCCTGCGGATTTTCATAACAACAAGCTCAAACAACAATCCTTGGAGGACGCCATGAGGATGAACCCAGCGCTCATCGCCGGGAAGCTATTTGCGCTTGCGTTGTTTACAGCCGGTGCCGTCGACGCCGCCGAGATCAGGGTCTTGGCGTCGAATGCATTGAAAACCGCGCTGGAGGAGCTCGGCCCGCAGTTCGAGAAGGCGACCGAGCACAAGCTCTCGTTCACCTTCAACGCGGCGGTCCCCCTCAAGGCCGAGATCGAAAAGGGCGCAGCGTTCGATGTCGCGATCCTCAGCACGCCCATCACCGACGACCTCATCAAACAGGGCAAGCTGGTGGCTGCCACGCGCGCCGACATTGCGCGTTCGGGCGCGGGCCTCGCCGTCAGGCGGGGCGCGCCGAAGCCCGACATCGGCACGACCGAGGCTTTCAAGCGCGCGATGCTCGATGCCAAGTCGATCTGTTATGTCGAACAAGGTGCGACGGGAATCTATCTCAAGGGTCTGTTCGAGCGCCTCGGCATCGCCGAGCAGTTGAAGGGCAAGACCAAGCTGCTGCCGCCTTCCAATCCGGCCGCGCATGCCGTGGCGAATGGCGAGGCCGAGATCGGCATGACCCAGATCAGCGAAATTCTGCCTTATCCCGGCGCCGAATTGGTCGGGCCATTGCCGGCGGAGATCCAGCTCTCCAGCGTCTACCCGGCCGCGGTCGGCAGCGGGGCCAAGGAGCCGGACGCTGCCAAGGCGTTCATCAAGTTCCTGACTGCCCCGGCCGCCATTCCCGTGCTCAAGGCCAAAGGCCTGGAGCCGGGCTGACGGCCCTTGCGGCTGGGTACGCGGAGGCGATTGCGGAAGTCGGGTCCCGTTCGCTTGCGGCTCTGAAGACGCGTCCCGGTGAATAGCGCTCGGCGACCCCTCCCGCGCGCGCAAAAATCGGATTAGTCTTGCTCCAAACGAAAGAATGAAAACGCCGCGTGGCGACAACGTCCTCCGCGCGGCTCATGCCGCGTCCCGGTATTGGGCCTCAAGCGTAGGCGCGGCAAGCACGGGGAGGTTGCCATGAGCGACAACAAGACGGCCGTCGATACATCGGCCGAAAACAAGGCTATCGACAAGAAGAAGGCGGACGAGAGTCCGATCGCGCGTCGTCATTTCCTTCTGGGCGCGGGAACGGCGGTCGCCGCTGGGCTGGCCCCCGCGGCGCCGGCTGAGGCGCAGACCCCGCCGGTGTCGCCGGTCACGCCGCCCGCGATCGAGCCCGAGCCGCTGCTCACGCTCACCGCGACCGAGCACGCTTTTTTCGTCGCCGCGGCGGATACGATCATTCCTGCCGACGAACTTTCGCCCTCTGGCAGCGAATGCGGGGTTGCGACCTTCGTCGATCGCCAGCTCGCCGGCGCCTATGGCACCGGCGCGCGGCTCTATCGCGACGGACCATTCCCCAAGGGCAAGCCCGAACTCGGCTATCAGCTTGCGCTGACGCCGCGCGAGTTCTTCCGCGCCGGCGTCGCCGCCGCCAATGCCTGGACGCGAAAGACGTACGGCAAGGATTTCGACCGGTTGTCCGCGCCGGAACGCGAGACCGCGTTGAAGACGATGGAAGAGGGGAAGGCGCAGTTTCCGGGCTTCACCAGCACGATGTTCTTCAACGCGCTCCTGCAGATCACGATGGAAGGATTTTTCGCCGACCCGATCTATGGTGGCAACCGCCACATGGCTTCGTGGAAGATGATCGGCTATCCCGGCCTGCCGGCTACCTACCGGGAAGAGATCAAGACGTACTTCGGCAAGAAATACGACAAGCCGCCGCACTCGATCGCCGATTTCTCCTGAACCGAGCGGTCGCGGTGGACGAGACGCGCCGTGTGTTCTTGAAAGCGGCGGGTGCTGCCGGCACCGCCGGCATGTTGTCGAGCGCTCTGCCGGACGCGGCGGGCGCGCCGGTGCCGACCCAGATACCTGCGCAGGCCGCAACCGGACCGGCCGATCTCATTCTCGCCAACGGGAAGATCATCACCGTCGATTCCGCATCCACGGTGGCGCAGGCAATCGCCATTGCCGGCGACCGGATCCTGGCGGTCGGGTCGGACGCCACGATGGCGGCTCTGAGCGGTCCGGCGACGCGCGTCGTTGATCTCAAGGGCAAAGCGGTCATTCCCGGCATCACCGACGGCCACGCCCATATGGACCGCGAGGCCTTGCGCAACGTGTTTCCCGCGCTCGGACGCGTTCGCTCGATCCGCGACATCCAGGACCGCATCGCCGAATTGGCCAGCGCCAAGCAGCCGGGCGAATGGATCGTCACCATGCCGATCGGCGATCCACCCTATTATTTCGACCTGCCCGAGATCCTCGCCGAGAAGCGCTGGCCGACGCGGCAGGAACTCGACGCGGCGGCGCCGGACAATCCGGTCTTCATTCGCTCCATCTGGGGTTACTGGCGCGGCACCTTTCCGCTCGTGTCGTGCGCCAACACCGAGGCGCTCAGGCGCGCCGGCATCACCCGCGACACGGTATCGCCGGTCGACACCGTGAGAATTGAGAAGGATGCCAATGGCGATCCCACCGGCGTGTTCGTCGAGCGCGAGATGGCGCCGGTTGCCGAGCTGATTTGGTTTCGCCAGGCGGCGGCGTTCACGCCGGCGGATCGGCTGCGCGCTTTGCCGCAATCGGCGCGCGCCTACCATGCCTTTGGAACCACCAGCGTGTTCGAGGGACACGGCGCCGCGACCGAGCTGCTGCGCACATACAAGCGAGCCGACCGCGAGGGGACGCTGACGATGCGCACCGCGCTTGCCTTCAGCCCGAACTGGCAGGCGGCAGGCCGCGCACCCCTCGGGCCCTTCGTAGAGGCCTGGGCGGGCTGGCTAGGCGAACCCGGATTCGGCAGCGACTGGCTCAAGATGAGCGGGCTTTACGTACACGTCGGGCGCGAGGCCGCCGACGATGTGCGCGCGCGCGCAGCGCCCTACACGGGCTGGGCTGGATTCAATTCCAATCACGGCTTGCCGCGCGACCAGGCCAAGGAGCTGCTGTTGCATTGCGCGGCGAACGACATCCGCGCGGTGATGATCGGGTCCAGCAATCTCGACCTCTACGACGAGGTCGATCGGGAAATCCCGCTTCAAGGGCGGCGCGGGGTGATCAGTCACATCAGCACGGTCTCGCCGCGCGACATCGAGCGCATCGTGCGTATGGGCCTCGTGCTCACCACTCACACCAACAACTACCTCTACAAAGGATTGCATGCGCAGGCACAGCGGTTGCCGCCCGAGCGCCATGGCGAAATCGTGCCGTTGCGCTCACTGCTCGACGCCGGCGTAAAGGTCTCGCTGGCCACCGACAACGTGCCGGTTTCGCCGTTCCTGCCGATCTGGCAAGCGGTTGCACGCACGAGCTACCAGACCAAGGAGCGCATTGCGCCCGGTGAGGCGCTCAGCCGGGCTGACGCGCTGCGCTGTGCCACGGCGAACGGTGCCTATCTCACTTTCGACGAGCACAAGAAAGGTTCGCTCGAGACCGGCAAGCTTGCCGATGTTGCGGTCTTGAGCGCCGATCCGCTTACGACCGACGAAAGCAGCATCGCCGATACCCGCTCGCTGATGACAATGGTGGGCGGACGAATTGTGCATGAAACACCGAATTGGCTCGGTTGATTCACGCCACGCGCGGGAGGAGAAACAACAATGGCCACCATGCTCAAGGAAGTCGATGCGGTCTGCATCGGCGTCGGGTTCACCGGCAGCATTCTTGCCCGCGAACTGACCAAGGCCGGGCTTAAAGTCGTCGGGCTCGAACGCGGCGCCGACCGTTCGACGCGGGAGGATTTCACGCTCCCCTCGGTGCGCGACGATCTCAAATACGCCGTGCGTCAGGAACTTTTCCAGGACACGCAGACGGAGACGGTGACGCTGCGGCACTCGCCGTCAGAGACCGCGCTGCCGCTCCGGCGGCTCGGCTCGTTCCTGCCTGGCACCGGGCTCGGCGGGGCGGGCGCGCACTGGAACGGCGTCACCTGGCGCCTGCTGCCGTCCGACCACAATCTGCGAAGCCATATCCAAAATCGCTATGGCCGCGATGCGATTCCGGCCGAGATGACCATAGAGGATTACCCGGTCTCCTATGACGAACTCGAACCCTATTACGACCGGTTCGAGAAATTGTGCGGCATTTCCGGAAAGGCCGGCAATCTGCGGGGCCAGATTATCGCCGGCGGCAACGTGTTCGAGGGCCCGCGGCAGAACGAGTATCCTAACAAGCCGCTCGTCCAGACCATGGCCGGTTCGCTGATGGAGCAGACGACGAAGGATTTGGGCTATCACCCGTTTCCGGCGCCCTCTGCGAACATGAGCGCCGTCTATAGGAATCCGGAGGGTGTCACGCTCGGCGCCTGCGAATATTGCGGGCACTGCGAGCGGTTCGGCTGCGAGGCAAATGCCAAGGCTTCGCCGCAGGCTTGCATCCTGCCGGTGTTGCTGCCGGACCCGAGATTCGAGCTGCGTACCTACGCCTATGTGAAGGAACTGGTCTACGACAAGCAGGCGAAGAAGGTGAGGGCGGTGCGCTATGTCGACACCAGAAGCGGCGAGGAGTTCGAGCAGCCCGCCGGCCTCGTCATCATGGGCGCTTACGTCTTCAACAACGTGCTGCTGATGCTCACGGCGGGTATCGGCGAGCCCTATGACTACAAGACCGGCAAGGGCGCCGTCGGCAGAAACTATTGCTATCAGATCAGCGGCAACGGCGTGACGGTGTTCTTCGAGAGCAAGGAGATCAATCCGTTCATGGCATCGGGTGCGCACGGCACCAATATCGACGACTTCAACGGCGACAATTTCGACCACGCCGGTCTTGGATTCTTCGGCGGTGCGTGGATTTCGGCCGGCACCACGAATGGCCGGCCGATCCTGACGCGGCCGGTGCCGCCCAGCACCCCGCGCTGGGGTCGCGATTGGAAACGGGCGACCGCCAAATGGTACAACCACGCGTTCGGTATCGGCGCCTCGGGATGCAACTATGCGCATCGCGAGAATTTTCTCGACCTCGATCCGACCTATAAAGACGCGCTCGGACGCCCGCTGATTCGCATGAGCTACAATTTCCGCAACAACGACTACAAGATGGCGCAGTATCTCGGCGGCGTGCTCGATCGGATCGCAACCGCAATGAAGCCGACGATCAAGGGCAACGTGAACGTGCAGCGCGGCAACTACAACGTCGTGCCGTATCAATCGACTCATAATACCGGAGGCACCATGATGGGGGCTGATCCGAAGACCAGCGCAGTCAACCGTTATTGCCAAGCCTGGGACGCCGATAACCTGTTCGTCATGGGCGCGTCGCTGTTTCCGCAGAATGCGTCCTACAATCCGACTGGCCTCGTGGGAGCACTCGCCTACTGGTCGGCGGATGCGATCGTCGCGAAATATCTCAGGAGCCCCGGTCCGCTGGTGCCCGCATGATCGAGGTCAAGGGCAGAACCATGCGTCGCTCGCTCCCTGGCATCACAGCGGCCGTCTTTCTCCTCCTCGCATTTGCGGCAAGTCCCGCGGCGGCGGCCGATTCCGACCATGGCAAGGCGCTGTACCAGACCTGCGCCGCCTGTCACACCGAACGGCCCGACGCGCTCGGCCCGAGCCTCAAAGGCGTGGTCGGACGCAAGTCGGCCGCCCTGGAGGATTTCCGCTACTCGAACCCGATGAAGCGCGCGAACCTGGTCTGGGATGAAACTAATTTGCGCGAGTACATCCAAGACCCGCAGGCCAAGGTGAAGGGGAACCGCATGCCTTATGGCGGGCTCACCGACGGCAAGGATGTCGATGACATCATCGCTTATCTGAAGGTCTTGCAATAGGTCTGCCCGCGTTGACCCGGGGCGGGGTGCTCTTGAGCCATCAACGACGTGATGACCGGCCGTCTGGCGATGATGTTTGTCGACGTCGCGCTCGTTTCGCCGCAGTGGAGGCCTTCGTGCGTTAAGGATCTCGCCAATTGGAGGCGGGCATCGAGCCGGAATAGGGGTGCCGGTCCGGTGGAAATGCCGTGGGGGATCGTGTAGACACGCCCGCGACTTCCTATATGACGCCCGGGGCGGCGGGACCTGACGGTTCCAGGGCGCAGCATTCAAAACGTGATGGACCTATGCAGACTGTCATTATCGTGATTCATCTCATGGTGGTCACCGCCATGATTGGCGTCGTGCTGTTGCAGAAGTCGGAAGGGGGCGGGCTCGGGATCGGCTCGACCGGCGGATTTCTGTCGAGCCGGGGGACGTCAAATGTGCTCACCCGCACCACCGCGATCCTGGCGGCCACGTTTTTCGCCACCAGCCTGGTGCTGTCGATCCTGGCGGGTCTGGACCGCAAGCCACGGTCGATCATCCAGAACACCGGCGCGCCGGCCCAGCAAACGCCGGGTACACCGCTCGGGCAGGGCGGCGGCGTGCTCGATACACTCCGCCAGCAGGAACAACCTCCCGCGGCGCCATCGGGTCCGCAGGTGCCGCGGTCGCAATGAACAGGCGTCAAGGGGGCCGGGCAACCGGCCCCTTCGCTTTGGGAGCTATGCGGGCTGCGAATGGTAAATTGAGAACTCACATCAAGACATCGACCCAGGCCATTCTGGCTTCCTGAGGATTCCTCGATATGCGTGCTGTGCATGGGTTTCATCTCGAAAGTCGATTTAGGCTCTCGTCGAATCGGCGCCCGCCCGCTAAAGGTTAGGCCCCATGGCGCGGTACATCTTCATCACCGGCGGCGTGGTCTCCTCCCTCGGCAAGGGTCTGGCATCGGCAGCGCTTGGAGCGCTGCTGCAGGCGCGCGGATACAAGGTGCGGCTGCGCAAGCTCGACCCCTATCTCAATGTCGATCCCGGGACGATGTCGCCCTACCAGCATGGCGAGGTCTTCGTTACGGACGACGGCGCCGAAACCGATCTCGACCTTGGCCACTACGAGCGCTTCACCGGCCGCCCGGCGACTCGCCAGGACAACATCACCACCGGCCGCATCTATCAGGAAATCCTCGCCAAGGAGCGCCGGGGCGACTATCTCGGCGCCACCATCCAGGTGGTCCCCCACGTCACGAACGCGATCAAGGACTTCATCCGCGAAGGCAACGACGGCTACGATTTCGTCCTGTGCGAGATCGGCGGTACGGTCGGCGACATTGAGGGCCTGCCGTTCTTCGAGGCGATCCGCCAGCTCGGCAATGATCTGCCGCGCGATCATGCCATCTATATCCACCTGACACTGCTGCCGTTCATCACCGGCGCAGGTGAGCTCAAGACCAAACCAACCCAGCATTCGGTCAAGGAACTGCGCTCAATCGGCATCCAACCCGATATTCTGCTGTGCCGCTCCGATCGGCCGGTCCCGGAGGGCGAACGCGCCAAGCTCGCGCTGTTCTGCAATGTGCGCCCAAGCGCCGTGATCGAGGCGCGGGACGTCGACAACATCTATGCCGTGCCCGAGGCTTATCACCGCGCCGGCCTTGACCGCGAAGTGCTCGCAGCCTTCGGGATCGAGCCCAAGAGCGAGCCCGATCTCGACCGCTGGCGCCTCATCAACGAGCGCATCCGCAATCCGGAAGGGGACGTGACGATCGCCATCGTCGGCAAATATACCGGCCTCAAGGACGCCTATAAGTCGCTGATCGAGGCGCTGTCCCACGGCGGCATCGCCAACAAGGTGCGCGTTAATCTCGATTGGATCGAATCCGAGGTGTTCGAGCGCGAGGATCCGACGCCTTTCCTCGAGCACGTGAACGGCATCCTGGTGCCGGGCGGCTTCGGCCAGCGCGGCACCGAGGGAAAGATCAGGGCCGCGCAGTTTGCACGCGAGCGCCAAGTGCCGTATTTCGGGATTTGCTTCGGGATGCAGATGGCCGTCATCGAAGCAGCACGCAACCTCTGCGGCATCGACGACGCGAACTCGACCGAGTTTGGCACGACCTCCGAACCGGTGGTCGGCCTGATGACCGAATGGATGAAGGGCAACGAACTCCACACGCGCGGGATGGACGGCGACCTCGGCGGCACCATGCGGCTCGGCGCTTATCCGGCGCTGCTTCAGCGCGGCAGCCGGGTGTCGCAGATCTATCACGAAGCCACCGAAATTTCCGAACGGCACCGTCACCGCTACGAGGTGAATACCCGCTACAAGGGCAGGCTCGAGCAGCATGGGATGCGTTTTTCCGGCATGTCGCCCGACGGGTTATTGCCCGAGATGATCGAATACGAAGATCATCCTTGGTTCATCGGGGTTCAATTCCATCCCGAACTCAAGTCGCGGCCCTTCGAACCGCACCCGCTTTTTTCCTCCTTCATTGGCGCCGCGGTCGACCAGAGCCGGCTGGTGTAAAGCATTTGCGGCTAGCGTCCTGCCGATCGTTCGCAATCTGCAGGCCGCCGGCGCGCCCCGCCACAATGCCATTGAGCCCGCAGTCTGAATGGAGAAACGGACTTATGGCTTCGCGGCCGGGAACCGAAAGATCTCGCGATGATCAATCTCGATCACCGCGTCGAGGCCCGCCGAATGCGCTTGTCCCATCCGTTTGAATCCAGCTTGGGTCAGTTCGATCACCCCGTCATCGCGGACGATAAAATCGTGGCTGGGGTCAAGGGAAAGGTGGTCGGGCATGGCCGAGTTCGTGGAGATGAGCGCGATCATCTCCTCAAGTACCGCGCTTCCAGGAACAGCGCGAGCCCTCGATGCTGTTAACTTCCTGTTTATCCCATTGCGAAGAACGATTCGCGCACCTGACTCTAAGGTGAGAAGTCGGCTCGGCTCGGGGCTTTGGGCTGTTCACATGCAGCCCGCTTCCTAGGCCTGGGGACCGGGCTGAGCCACTAAGGTCTCCGGCCGCGGGTGGACGGCGGCTGGGTGTTTGAGGACGGATATCGGAGGGTGTCCGATGCTTCGTTGCTCTGAGATGATTGTTAGCATCGGTAAAAAGATACTCGCCCACGCGCTGCAATCGCCAAGCTGCAACAGCACGCAACTCCTAAGCAGCGCGCGATAATTTGGGAGGGGCGTCGCTTCTGAAATACCTTGGATCGACAGGCAACGCCCGGGAACGGCACGGCCTTTTCCGCTGTGGCGCCTAACAGCGGCCCGCTTGCGGTGCCCATCGATCCATTGTGCCGCTATTATAGGGGAGGCAGGTTAATGCGAAGTGTGCTGGTGGTCACAAAGTTGTCGATTGTCTGCGACCAGCTCACACATTCTCGTTTCGACATGACCCGCCTGGGCGGGCGTCGTGGGACAAAGTCCGGGGTTACTGTGCCCCAGCGTGACCCCGAGCGGGCTCTGAGGTGAGCTTCGCGCCGTGCGCGCCCAATATCTCTCGTCAAATCAATGAAATAGGCCAGGAAATTAAGAGGCAACTATGATCT
>Ga0208989_10000111_pt1 | contig 18528 bp, 15 predicted proteins | sample MedBloCAOM3_M1_FD_187852 | JGI IMG/M metagenome (GOLD analysis project Ga0208989, IMG submission 187852) | Forest soil microbial communities from El Dorado National Forest, California, USA - Mediterranean Blodgett CA OM3_M1 (SPAdes) (version 2) | ecosystem: Environmental > Terrestrial > Soil >...
AAGACGAAGTGAAACAGGAGCGCTTAAGTTGAATCCAAGGGAGCTGGCGATGGCCGACGAAGCGCGTTCGCGACTGGGCCGCGGTCTTGCAAGTCTGATTGGAGATGTTGGCGGCGAGGCCGCGCATCTGGACCGGTCGCGCGCGCAGCGCAAGGTGCCGATCGAATTCCTCAAACCCAATCCGCGCAATCCGCGCCGCGATTTCGCCGATGCCGAACTCGGCGAACTCGCCGACTCGATCAAGCAGCACGGCCTGATCCAGCCGATCGTGGTGCGGCCGGTGAAGGGCGTGCAGGATCGTTATGAGATCATCGCCGGCGAGCGCCGCTGGCGCGCATCGCAGATCGCCGGTCTGCACGAGGTGCCGATCGTGCCGGTCGATGTCAGCGACAGCGACGCGCTTGAAATCGCGATCATCGAAAACGTGCAGCGCGAAGATCTCAACGCGATGGAAGAGGCGCTGGGTTATCACGCGCTCGCCAATGAATTCAAACGCAGCCAGGATGAGATCGCGAAGATCGTCGGCAAGAGCCGCAGCCACGTCGCCAACATGATGCGGCTGACAAAACTGCCCGCCGAGGTGCAGGCCTACATCGCATTGGGCCAGCTGTCGGCCGGGCATGCGCGCGCGTTGATCGGCGTGCCCGATCCGACTGCCGCCGCCAAACGTATCGTCGAAGAAGGCCTCAACGTGCGTCAGGCCGAGGCGCTGGCGCATGTCGAGGGTGTGCCGGAGCGCAAGCCGCAAAAGGCGCGCGGCGGTAAAGTGAAAGATCCCGATACGATCGCGCTTGAAAAACGGGTCAGCGACGCGCTTGGCCTTGCGGTCAGCGTCGATCACCGCAATCCCGGCGGCACCGTGCAGATCCGCTACCGCGACCTCGATCAGCTCGACGAGATTGTGCGAAGGCTGGATACGGGGGGGTAATGCGTTCCGGAGCGCGCGCAAGCGCGAACCCGGAATCTCGTATCAATAACTTCTAGATCGGGCTCGCTCGTTTTCACTTGCGCCCCCGAATGACGATTTATCAATGGCGCTCACCCCCGCCGCTTCGCATTCACCGCGATCGACAGCAGGGCACGCTGCGCGATCACGGCTGCCAGCGGCGCCTGCTTGCGCATTTCCAGCGCCGCGGTCGCGAGTTGATCGATGATCGCTACCAGCCGCGCCGCATTGAAATTGCGCAACGCGGTTTCGACATTTCCCTTTCGCGAAAAATGCAGGCGCGGAAATCCGCTGTCGAGCAATGTCGATACCGGCGTTCCCTCGGCAACCGCGAGAGCCGATTTGTGCAGCCACGCCGCCTGACGTTGGGCTGCGGAAATGATCATGCCGGGATAGATGCCGGCGATCATCGCCTTGGCGAATTCGGTTTCGACCGCGGCGGAATTTCCGGCAAACGCGCCGTCCACGATCGGATCGACCTTCAGCTCGGAAGCATCCGCAACCACCGCCGTCACATCCTCAAGCGTCACCTCGCGTTCGCCGTGCGCATAGAGCGCCAGCTTGCGCAGCTCGTTGCGCGAGGCCTGGCGGTCGCCGCCGAGCAGTGCCATCAATGCCGCGCGCGCGTCCGGCGCGATACGCAAATTCGAGACCCGCAATTCGTCGTCGATCAATTTTGCAAGATCGCGCTCGCCGTCGGGATAGCAGCCGATCGCGACAGCAGTCTTGGCGCGCTCGCAGGCCTTGCGCAGCGGCGACTCCGGCCGCAGCTCGCCGGCTTCGATCACGATGCGGCAATCTTTCAGCGGCGAATCGGCCAATGTGTCGACGCCGCTGGCGAAACTGCGCGATCCGGCGCGGACGCGAATCGCGCGGCGGCCGCCGAACAGCGGCACCGTCATCGCTTCATCGACCAGCCGCGACGGCTCGGCCGAAAGCTCGTCGCCATCCAGCCTTACAAGCGAAAACGGATCGTTGGGGTCGTCGACCGCGGAGGCCAACAGCGCGTCGGCGCGTTCGCGCACCAGGCCGGCGTCTGGACCGTAGAGCAGGATGATGGGACGGCCCGGATCGGGCCGGGCGAGAAACGCGTCGATTTCTTTTCCGCGAAGCGCGACCACGGTCAGACTAGCGTTTGTCATTCCCGCAGGCGCGCCAATTGGCGCGTCGGGGAATGGCGGTTGTCATCAGGTGCCGGCGACGAAGAACGCCGCCAGCCGGGTCTGGATATTTTCCGCGATTTCCTGCGCCGCGCGATCTTCCGCGTCGCGGAAGGCGCGGGAGCGGGCGAAGCGCTGGTAGGAGCCGGGCATGTCATAGGACACGCGCGAAAACGTGGTGCCGGTCATGACCGATTTGTTCGAAGCGATTTCGATCAGATTGTATTGCGCATCGATGCCGTAATTCTCGCTGGACGGCAGCGCGGTGTTCGGATCGATTATCAGCGACGAGCGGCTGGTGTTGAACCGGAGCACCAGCCGGTGCGTGGGCGGCATGCCGGTGGCGTTGCCGTAGAGCTTGAATGCCAACGCATTGCGGATTTCCACCCCTATCCGCGCTTCGCGCGAAGCGTTGGGCTTGTCCACGGGCGGCAGTTCCACCCCCATCAGCTTTTCCCGCAGGGCGGGCGTGCCATTGGCATGTTCGGCGTACATCGGCTGAAAGCAGCCGGCCGTCAGCGCCGCCAGGGCGGCCACGGCGAAACACCGAGCGGCGATGCGGAACCTAACCAACGACATTCACGATCCTCATGGGAACAATAATGATCTTGCGGACAGCTTTGCCGCCGAGAGCCTGTTTTACCGCATCGAGGGCCAAAACGGCAGCCTCAATTTCCGGATTCTCGGCATTACGGGCCACCGTGACCTCACCCCGTTTCTTGCCGTTGACCTGAACCACCAGCGTCACCGTGTCTTCAACCAGCAAATCGCGTTCGATTTGGGGCCAACTGCCCTCCGATACCAGGCCGGGCTGCTTCAGCACCTGCCAGCATTCCTCGGCCAGATGCGGCATCATGGGCGCGAACAGTTGAACAAGGATGACCGCGGCCTCCCGAACCGCCCACGCCAAGTCAGGCGACCGCTGTTCCTCGCGCGCCAACACATCACCCAGCGCATTCGAAAATTCCCGGATGTAGGCAAGGCAGACGTTGAAATGCAGTTTTTCGATGCCGGTGGAGACCTTGTCCAGCGCCCCATGGGCTGCCTTGCGCAGCGCCAGCGCGTCCGCCCCGAACGCTGCCGGCAGCGCTGCCGGAGCGGCCCTGGCGATATCAGCTGACTCATCAACCAGCCGCCACAGCCGCTGCACGAAACGCGATGCGCCCTGCACGCGCTCGTCGCTCCAGATCACGTCGCGGTCCGGCGGCGAATCCGACAGCATGAACCAGCGCGCAACGTCGGCGCCATAGGTCGTGATGATATCGTCGGGGTCGACCGTATTGCGCTTCGACTTCGACATCTTCTCGATCGGGCCGATTGAGACTTCTTCGCCGGTCGCTATCAGAAATGCGCGGCGGCCGTTGGCGCCGGTCTCGATCCTGACCTCGGCCGGCGTGACGTAACTGCCGTCGGCCTTCTGATAGGTCTCGTGCACCACCATGCCCTGGGTGAACATGCCGGCGAACGGCTCCTCCATGCCGATATGGCCGGTGGCCTTCATGGCGCGGATAAAGAAGCGGCTGTACAACAGATGCAGGATCGCGTGCTCGACGCCGCCGATATATTGGTCGACCGGCATCAACCGGTCCACGACGGCGCGCGTGGTCGGCGCGTTTTCGTTCCACGGATCGGTGAAACGCGCGAAGTACCACGATGAGTCGACAAAGGTATCCATCGTGTCGGTTTCGCGCGTTGCCTTGCCGCCGCATCGCGGACAGGTGACGTGCTTCCAGGTCGGATGATGGTCGAGCGCATTGCCGGGCTTGTCGAACGTGACGTCCTCGGGCAGCACCACCGGCAGGTCCTTGTCGGGCACCGGCACGACATCGCATTTCGGGCAGTGGATCACCGGAATCGGGCAACCCCAGTAGCGCTGGCGCGAGATGCCCCAATCGCGCAGGCGGAAATTGACTTGGCGCTGGCCGACCGACATGTTGCCCCGCACCTCTGCCTCGAGCCGCTTCGCCACCTCTTCTTTTGCCTGCTCGATGGTCATGCCGTCGAGGAAGCGTGAATTGATCATGCGGCCGTCGCCGTCATAGGCAGTGTCCGTTATCACGAACGTCTTCGGGTCCTGGCCTTCGGGGCAAACCACCGGCGTATTGCCGAGGCCATATTTGTTGACGAAGTCGAGATCGCGCTGGTCGTGCGCCGGGCAGCCGAAGATCGCGCCGGTGCCGTATTCCATCAGCACGAAATTGGCGACATAGACCGGCAGCTTCCAATTCGGATCGAACGGATGGATTGCCTTGATGCCGGTATCGAAGCCCAGCTTTTCGGCGGTATCGATGATTTCCTGCGCGGTGCCGTGACGCTTCGCCTCGGCGATGAATTCCGCGAGCTTCGAATTTTTTGCAGACGCCGCCTGCGCCAGCGGATGATCCGGCGCGATCGCCATGAATTTTGCGCCGAACAGCGTGTCATGCCGCGTCGTGAATATCTTCAGCTCGGTCTCGCCTGATGGCGTCGTCGCGGGATCGAGCGCAAAGCGGATCAGCATGCCTTCCGAGCGCCCGATCCAGTTGCGCTGCATCAGGCGCACCTTGTCCGGCCAGCGATCCAGCGTATCGAGCGCGTCCAATAGCTCCTGCGCATATTTGGTGATCTTGAAGACCCACTGCTTCATCTCGCGCTGCTCGATCAGCGCGCCGGAGCGCCAGCCGCGACCGTCGATCACCTGCTCGTTCGCGAGCACGGTCATGTCGACCGGGTCCCAGTTGATCTTGCGATGCTCGCGCTCAGCGAGACCCGCGCGCAGAAAATCCAGAAACATCTTCTGCTGATGCTTGTAATAGCTGGGATCGCAGGTAGCGAACTCCCTGGACCAGTCGAGCGACAGCCCGATCGACCGCAGCTGCTTTTTCATCGCGGCGATATTGTCGTAGGTCCACGCCTTCGGCGCCACCTTGCGCTCGATCGCGGCATTTTCCGCCGGGAGTCCGAACGCATCCCAGCCCATCGGGTGCAGCACGTTAAAGCCCTTGGCCCGCATGAAGCGCGCGAGCACGTCACCGAGCGTGTAGTTGCGGACATGTCCGATATGGATGCGCCCGGACGGATAGGGGAACATCTCAAGCACGTAGTATTTCGGCCGCGGGTCGTCGTTTTTGGAGGCGAAGATCGCCTTTTCATCCCACTGGCGTTGCCAGCGCGGCTCGGATTCGCGTGCGTTATAGCGTTCGGAGGTCATGGAATCGCAGGGCTTTTCGTGGGTCACAGGCCGGCCAAAAGGAGGGCGGACTAGGCCACAAAAGCGGCTGGGGGGTCAACGCCCAGCGCCTCAAAAGGCTGACGGTGAAGCCTCAGCTCGCCAGCGCCATCCCGTCCCCGTTGATCCGCACAAACCCGTGCTCGACCACGGTGTTGCGGCCGCGATGTTTGGCGGCATAGAGCGCGGCGTCGGCGGCCTCGATCAGGTCGCCCGGCCGCTGCGGGTCGTTCGGTTTGGTGCACGCCACCCCGACACTGACGGTGACGGCCTGATAATTAGAGGTGCAATGAGGCACTGCGAGCTCCTGGACCGCCGCGCGCACCAGCTCGCCGATCTCCAGCGCCCGGCGTGAGTCGGTGTTCGGCAGCAGCAGGCAGAATTCCTCGCCGCCATAACGCCCCGCAAAGCCCATGGTTTCGGCGGCAATTCCGGCCAGCGTTTCGCCCAGCCTGGAGAGGCAGACGTCGCCTTCGGGATGGCCATAGGTGTCGTTGAACAGCTTGAAATGGTCGACATCGATCATCAGCAGCGACAGCTCGCTGTCGTATTCCTGGGCCCTCATCCATTCCAAGTCGAGCCGGCTCTGGAAGCCGCGCCGGTTGGCGAGGCCGGACAGCATGTCGACCGACGCGATCACGGTCAGCCGGTCGTTGGTGGCGACCAGGTCGCGCTCGCGCTGCCCAAGCTGCGCCGCCATCGCGTTGAATGCGCGGGCCAGCGGAACAAATTCAGCCGGCAGCCGGCTCCCTGCCGCGCGCACCGACCAGTCGCCCTGGCCGAAGCGTTTCGCCATCGCCTCCAGCATCTCGATCGGCCGGATGATGAGGCTCTCCGCGGCGACCAACGCGCCGAGCAGGACGAACAGGCAAACGAATCCGAGCTGCAGATAGGCGGTGCGAATTTCGCGATTGATAGCTGCGGACACCTTGGTTTCATCGATGCTGACGATCAGGCGCAATTCGGTGCCGGCAATGCGCGCAAAGTTGACGACCCATTTCGAGCCATCCGCGGTGACGAATGAAAGCGGTCCTTCCGCTTGCTCCAAACCGTTTGCCCTCTCGGCGATTGCCGACAACAGCGGCACATTATCCAGTGGGCGGCCGATCATGCTGGCTTGATCCGCCGGCGCCGCCAGTACGGTGCCCGCGCGATCGACCAGAACCGCCGAGATACCAGGCCGGCCCCCGAAATTGCCCATGCTCTTCGACATCCAGTCGAGATCGACGCCGGCGGCGATGACGGAATCCACTTCGTCACTGATAGCGGAAACCGGATAGAGCGCCATCATGATCGGCTTGTTGTTGGAGGTGATCAGAAAATCACTGAAAACGAAGTCACGGGTCTCCCGCGCCTTTTTGAGAGAGGGCCGCTCGCTCAGATCGAGCCCGACCAGCATGTTCAGGGTCGAGCATTGGACCCGTCCTTCCTTGCCGACAATCATCAGGCTGCGAATCCATGGTAGATTGACCGGCAGGCTGGCGCGCAGGATGTCGCAACTGCGACCCACCCCGCCAGCGGACGCGCGGATAAAGGCCGCCGATTTCAACATCGTCTCGACCGACGAGAGGACTTCCCGTTGAGCATCGGCGCTGTGCTGCGCAAGGTTCGAAAATTCCTGGGAGGCAAGCGCGATCTGCTTGCTGCGGGTGTCCTCCAGCGAACGGGCGCGTTCCAGCATCAACGGCGTCACCAGGATCAGCGCCAGCAATGCGAGCCGGGCGCGGATTCCGAGAACCTGCTTGAGTTTCATTCTTTTGCGGTTGAAGCTAACGCGTGACATCTTTGCCCCCGACCCCACATGCAAGGTAGAGGGAAGGGTTCAAGAAGCCTTTCCCGAACTCGGTAAAATTCGAACTACCCCGTAAATGTACGACCAACAGATGACATGGCGCCGCAAAACCCATCGCCGATAACTCCGCATTTACCAAACGGGCTTGCCACGGTGGAGCAAGAGATAGCGCGCGCGTGCAAGGAAGCGCGCCGGGATCGCGCGTCGGTGACACTGATCGCGGTGTCCAAAACGTTCGATGCCAATGCCGTTGCGCCGGTGATCGAGGCCGGGCAGCGCGTCTTCGGCGAAAACCGCGTGCAAGAAGCCAAAGCAAAATGGCCAGGGTTAATGTCGGCTTACCCGGACATCGCGTTGCATCTGATTGGGCCGCTGCAATCCAACAAGGCGAAGGAGGCCGTAGCGCTGTTCGACGCCATTCATTCGGTCGATCGTCCGAGCATTTGCGAAGCCTTAGCCAAGGAGATCGATTCGCAAAAACGGCGGCCGCAATTGTTCGTCCAGCTCAACACCGGCGAGGAGCCGCAGAAGGCGGGCGTCGCGCCAGCGGAAGCCGACGCCTTCATTGCCAGCTGCCGCGACAAATATGGTTTGCAAATTTCCGGCCTGATGTGCATTCCGCCGGCCAACGACGCGCCGGCGCCGCATTTTGCATTGACCGCGAAGATCGCCGCGCGCAACGGGCTTGCGAATCTGTCGATGGGGATGAGCGCCGACTTCACCGTCGCGATTCAGTTCGGCGCCACCCATGTGCGCGTCGGCTCGGCGATTTTCGGGGCGCGGTAAGAGCCTTTTGCGTGGTCGTGCGATTCCCTCGCAATGACGTGGATGCTTTCCGCTCGTCGCGTCTTAGAGGGCTCGCAAGATCAAGGGGCTCGCAAGCCGTCACCCAATCACAATCTTCGTCTCCGGGCCCAGCCGCTGCAGCAACTGCAGCATCGCGGATTTTGTCATCGAAACGCACCCGGCGGTCGATGAAAAATTCTCGCGTGCCAGATGCAGGAATACCGCGCTGCCGCGACCGGCGATGCGCGGAGAACTGTTGTGATCGATCTCGACAATAAAATCATAGAGGTGATCGTCGCGCTTGAGCCGATCGCCGCCGCAATCGCGATCCAGCCGCACCGGCTGGTTGTAATGGCGGCTCCGGGGGTCTTCGCACCAGGCGTCTTCGGGTCCGATAGCGCGAACCGGCAGAAATGTACGCGGCCTCGGGTGACGGTCGGCGCGCCACCACAATTGCCGGGGCCGGAACGTGCCTTTTGGGGTCCCGCCATCGCCCTCGCGCTTGTTGGCTCTGATTCCGCCGCGCCCGAGCGCGACCGGGATGGTTTGGCCGCCCACGGTCAGCCAGCCCCGGCGCGGATCGCCGGCGGCGGCGCGAATCCTGATCGATGAAAGCGGCCGATCACCCGAGGCTACCTTATAAGCACTTGAAATAACCTTATTTTCCATGAAAGTCGCAACCCCCCGGATTGTCTGGCCGCCGGCAATGCCCTATTTGACCCCATTGCAGGACATTTTCATCTAATCGCCCGCGAGTTCTGGGCTAGACTGCGTTTCGGCTTGTGAATCTGTAACAGTCCCCTACCTCAAGACGAATAAAGACCTCACGTCCCTGACTTTACCAATCGAGACTCGGCTGAAGGCGCTTCCGCTTGCAACCGCCGCCCCCAACAGGATTGTACCCATGGCCAATGCCCGCAAGATCCTGATCGTGGATGACGATACCGATCTGCGCGATACGCTGGTGGAGCAATTGTCGCTGCACGACGAGTTCGAGGCCTCCGCCGTCGATACCGGCGCCAAGGGCGCCAGCGCCGCCAAGGCCAACGCTCCCGATCTCGTGCTGATGGATGTCGGGCTGCCGGACACCGACGGCCGCGAGGTCGTGCGCAGCCTTCGCAAGGGCGGCTTCAAGGCGCCGATTATCATGCTCACCGGACACGATACCGATTCGGACACCATCCTCGGGCTCGAATCCGGCGCCAATGACTACGTCGCCAAGCCGTTCCGCTTCGCGGTGCTGCTGGCGCGGATCCGGGCGCAGCTACGCCAGCATGAAGCCAGCGAAGACGCGGTGTTTTCCGTCGGCCCTTACAGTTTCCGGCCGGGCTCCAAGATGCTCACCGGCGCCAACGCCAGGAAAGTACGGCTGACCGAAAAGGAAACCGCGATCCTGCGGTTCCTGTATCGCGCCGGCCAGCTGCCGGTGTCGCGCGAGACGCTGCTGCAGGAAGTCTGGGGCTATAATTCGGGCGTCACCACGCACACCTTGGAAACCCACATCTATCGGCTGCGTCAGAAGATCGAGAAAGATGCGGCCAATCCCGAAATACTGGTGACAGAAGCCGGTGGCTACAAGCTGGTGCCGTGATACGATTCGATCAACGATTCGTATTACTTGGCCTAATTAGCGCATCCCGATCACCGGTACTGCATGTCGATCGAAGATGATGTAGCCCTGCTCGAGCGCGTCCCGACACTGCGGCTGTTGGGAACGACCGCTCTGCGCATGCTGGCGATCGGCTCCGAGCAGCGCGATTTCGCGCGGGGCGACGTGCTCTTCAACGCAGGCGATGATGCCGACGCCGGATTTATCGTTCAGCGCGGCGCGTTCCGGATCAAGGGCGACACTGGCGCCGAAGTCGTCGCAGGGCCGCGGGCGTTGATCGGCGAGCTCGCGCTTGTTGTCGCGATGCAGCGGCCGTCAACCGCGATCGCGCTGGAACATTCCTCGGTGATCCGGGTCGCGCGCAGTCTGTTTCAGCGCGTACTGGAAAGCGATCCAGCCGCGGCGCGCCGGCTTCGCGATGAATTCGCGAGCCGCACCAGCCAGATCGCCAGCGATCTCCTGATGGCGGGCGCGAAGCTGAGTATTTGAGCTTGTCATTCCGGGGCGCGAGTGAAACGAGCGAACCCGGAATCCAGAAGTTACCGGTACGAGATTCCGGGGTTAGCGCTAACGCGCGCCCCGCAATGACGAGGATATATTACACATCGAGCGTCAGCGTGACCGGAACGTGGTCGGACGGCCGCTCCCAGCCGCGGGCATCGCGCGTGATCCGGAAATCGGTGACAGCCTCTTTGAGCGCGCGCGACACCCAGATGTGATCGAGCCGGCGGCCGCGATCCGCCAGCGTCCAGTCGGCGGCGCGATAACTCCACCACGTATAGATTTTTTCCGACAGCGGGATGCGTTCGCGCGCGACGTCAATCCATTCGCCGTGAGTCTGCGCCGCCAACAGCTTCTCGCACTCGATCGGGGTATGCGACACGACTTTTAATAGCTGCTTGTGCGACCACACGTCGTTCTCATGCGGTGCCACATTTAGATCGCCGACCAGGATATGCCGGTCATCGCCGCGCGGATGTAACGGCTCGCACGCCTTCATTTCGTCGAGAAATCGAAGCTTGTGCTCGAACTTCGGATTGAGCGCCGGATCCGGAATATCACCACCGGCTGGAACGTAGAAATTATGCAACACCAGCGGCTTCGACAGTTGCGCCTTTTCGCCGAACGCCACCGAGATGTGACGCGAATCGATCTTGTCGCAGAAGGTGCGGATGTCGGTTGTCTCGAATGGCAGTTTCGAGATCACCGCGACGCCGTGATAGCCCTTCTGTCCGTTCAGCGCGACGTGCTCATAGCCGAGGCGCCTGAAACGCTTCAGCGGAAATGCGTCATCGACGCATTTGGTTTCCTGCAGGCACAGCACATCCGGTCTCACCGCCTTGAGGAATTTGGCGACGAGATCGATGCGAAGGCGCACCGAATTGATATTCCACGTTGTCAGAGAGAGGCGCATGGGGACCGGCGATGCAAGAAGACGTGCGGCTGATGACGCACGTCCCTGCCTCGCAATCAAGAATGATTTTTAGCCCGGCGACGTCGGATAGTTGGTGAAATCGATCTTGAACAGGCTGGGATCGACTTTCTTGGTGGAATCCAGATTGTAGACCGCGACCGTGGTGTCATAGCCTTGCGGATCGGTCACGGTCCACTGCTTGAGCTGGCCGTCCTTGGCGCCGACCATCAGCATCAGGCGGCTGGTGCCGATCAGCGTCTGCTTTTCCTCGATGGTGACGCTGATAAACGTGTCGTCCGCGGTCACGCTGACGACGTTGGTGTCCTTCAGGAGATCGATGCGGTCCGACAGCAGATAGCGCAATGGCGTCTGCGACAACGGATAGATGTCCTGGGTCGCAAGCTTGCGGTCTCGCACCGCCACAGAGGATCCGTCGGCAATAATTGCGATCGGGCTCGGCGCCTCATATTCGAAACGCACTTTGCCGGGCTTCTGGATGTAAAAATCGCCCTTGGTCCTGCTGCCATCGGGTCCGACCTGGACGAAATTTCCGACCAGCGTCTGCAGCGACGACAGATAAGTACTCACCTTGGCGGCTTGCGCTTTTTGGTTCGCATCGAAGGTCGCAAAGATATTGGCGGGGAGATTCCGGTGCGGATCGGGAATCACTGGGTTGGGTGGTGCCACCGGGGTTGCCCCGGTCGCCATCGGACCCTTCTGCGGGTCAGACGCGCTCATCTGCATGTGGCGGGCTTTTGGCGCAGGCTTTGGGATCGGGACAGTCTGGGCGGACGACGGCGTTAGGACGCTGACCATGGATGTCGCGACCAGCAACGCCAGGCAGGCGCGCATGCCGGGAACCCCGAATCGTTCGGCCGTTCGAAGTGTCGGATTTCTAGTCAACGCATCGTCCTGTCAGACTTTCGGCCATTTTATCGTGGTTTCGGCAAAGGAGGTATCGTTTTTCCGTGAATATATAATGGCAACTCCGGCAGCCTTTTGGCCCAATGATGCTTCTCAAAAGCGGCTTTCTTCTTCTTCGATCAGAATTTCGCGCTTTCCGGCGTGATTGGCCTGTCCGACGATGCCCTCAAGTTCCATTCGCTCCATCAGCGATGCGGCGCGGTTATATCCGATCTGCAGCCGGCGCTGAATGTAGCTGGTGGAAGCCTTGCGGTCGCGTTTGACGATCGCCACGGCCTGCGCGAACAAATCGCCGCCGCCATCGCCACCCATGCCGGTGGAATCGAACACCGCGCCGTCTTCGTCAACAGGCTCTTCCGCCGTGACCGCTTCGAGGTATTCCGGCTGGCCTTGCGTTTTGAGATGGCGCACGACTTTCTCGACCTCTTCGTCGGAGACGAAAGGTCCGTGTACGCGGCTGATGCGTCCGCCGCCGGCCATATAGAGCATGTCGCCCTGTCCGAGCAGCTGCTCGGCGCCCATTTCGCCGAGGATGGTGCGGCTGTCGATTTTCGAGGTGACCTGAAACGAGATGCGCGTGGGGAAGTTCGCCTTGATGGTGCCGGTGATGACGTCGACCGACGGCCGTTGCGTGGCGAGAACCACATGCAGACCGGCGGCGCGCGCCATTTGCGCCAGGCGTTGCACCGCGCCTTCGATATCCTTGCCGGCGACCATCATCAGGTCGGCCATTTCGTCGACGATGATGACGATGTAGGGCAGTGGCTCGAGATCGAGCTTCTCGGCTTCATAGATAGCCTTGCCGGTTTCCTTGTCGAAGCCGGTATGCACCGTTCGCGTCAGCTCCTCGCCCTTGGATTTAGCTTCCATCAGGCGCGCGTTGTAGCCGTCGATGTTGCGGACGCCGAGCTTGGACATTTTCTTGTAGCGCTCTTCCATCTCGCGCACCGCCCACTTCAGCGCGACCACGGCCTTCTTCGGATCGGTCACGACCGGCGTCAGCAGGTGCGGAATGCCGTCATAGACGGAGAGTTCGAGCATCTTGGGATCGACCATGATCAGCCGGCATTGATCCGGCCGCAGGCGATACAGCAGGCTGAGGATCATGGTGTTGATCGCGACCGATTTGCCGGAACCGGTGGTGCCGGCGATCAGCAGATGCGGCATGCGCGCGAGATCGACGATGATGGATTCGCCGCCGATGTTCTTGCCGAGACAAAGCGGAAGTTTTGCAACCGACTCGTTGCCGTCCTTGATCGCCAGCAATTCGCGCAAATAGACCTTTTCGCGATGCGGGTTCGGCAATTCGATGCCGATGGCGTTGCGGCCGGGAACGACGGCGACGCGGGCCGAGAGCGCGCTCATCGAACGTGCGATGTCGTCGGCCAGCCCGATGACGCGCGACGATTTGATGCCGGGCGCGGGTTCGAGTTCGTACAGCGTCACCACCGGGCCGGGATGGGCCTTGACGATTTCACCGCGGACGCCGAAATCGCCGAGCACGCCTTCCAGCGCGCGCGAGTTGGAATCGAGGTCGAATTTGCTGAGCGGCTGGCGATCCGAAGCCTTCGGCGCGGTAAGTACGGAAACCGGCGGCAGCTCGAATTTGTCGGATGACCTGCGCGCCGGCGCGCGGGCAGCGGCCTTCTTGCGCGGGGCGCGTGCGGCCGGAATTTCCTCGTCGTCTTCTCCGTCGTCGAAATCTTCCTCGGCCTGTGGGGCCAGGGACGGAGCCACGCGGCCGCCCAAATTCGGCTCTTGGCGTTCGAACGAGGAGGTGCGCGGCGCCGGCGCGCTCGCGACCAGCCAGCTGTAAGCCAGGGTCAGCAATCGCCACAGCCGCGCCTTCGCGCTCATTGCGGCATGAAACGCCCATCCCAGCGACACCGAGCCACCATCATCTTCTTCCACGAAGGGTGCGTCGTCGTCCTGGATCGGTGTCAATTCATCTTCGCGCGGGCGTGAACCCATGCCGGTTGCAATCAGGAATGTCGCGAGCATGGCGGCGAACAGGATGATGCCGAGCACGAGGCGATAGATAATACCGGGCGGACCGAATACGACGGCGGGCGCGCGCACCAGCGCGTCGCCGACGACGCCGCCAAGCCCGGTCGGCAGTGGCCATGCCCCGCCATGCGGCCAGCAGCTTGCAAAGCCAGCCGAGATCACCATGCAGAGTATCCAGCACCCGATCCGCAGCGCTTCGCGGTCGAAGGTACGATGGGTCAGCATGCGCCAGCCCCACACCGCCACCGGCAGGATCAGCATGATCGCACCGAGGCCGAGAATTTGCATCAGGAGATCGGCGCCGATCGCGCCGGGATAGCCGACGATGTTGCGGATCGCGCGCGACGTCGCGTGGCTGAGGCTGGGATCCTGCACCGACCATGTCATCAGCGCCGCCGCCGCTACCCCAGACAGTGCGATCACGCTCAATCCGGCGAGCTCGCGCAGCCGCCGCGCCAAAGCCTCGCGGATCGAGGCCGGCAATTGGCCGACCAAGGGAAGGACTCGTTCGATCGCTGGCATGCTCATGGGGCCCTGCGACTAATCCAGAATTTCGACCAGCCGATGCAATGCCTCGGCTGTTGTTTCACCATCCTGCACCAGCGCCAGACGAATGTAGCCGGCGCCGGGATTGCTGCCGTCGGATTGCTGCCGCGCCAGGTAGCTTCCGGGCACCACGCGCACGCCGCCGTCCTTGTAGAGTTTCACCGTCGCCGCTTCGTCGCCGCCTTGCCCCGACACATCGAGCCAGACGCAGAAGCCGCCGGCGGGACGACGGTAGCCATAGCGATTGCCGAGAATCTGATCGGCGAGATCGAACTTGATCCGGTAGAGCCGTCTGTTCTCCTCGACATGCGCCTCGTCGCTGTAGGCCGCGATCGCGACATGCTGCAGCGGCACCGGCACCTGGGGTGCAGCGACGTTGCGCAGCTCATGAAACATGCTCAGGAATTTCTTGTCGCCGGCCGCAAATCCGACCCGCATGCCCGGCAGGTTCGAGCGCTTCGAAAGCGACTGAAAGACAACGACATTTGTAAAGTCAGGCCCGGCGCATTCCAGCATGCTGCCGGGCGCTTCTTTCGTATAGATTTCCGAATAGCATTCATCGCTCAGAATCATGAAGCCGAAGCGATCGGCGAGTTTCTTCAGGCGGCTGAAATATTCGCGTGTAGCCACCGCACCCTGCGGATTCGCCGGCGAGGCGATATAGATCGCGACGGTTCTCGCCAGAGTGGCGTCATCGAGCGCATCGAGATCGGGCAGGAATCCGTTGGCGAGCGTGGTCGGCAGATAAATCGGCTCGCAGCCGGCGGCGCGGGCACCGGCGCCATAGGCCGGATAAAACGGATTGGGCATCAGGATCGCGGGTCTACCCCTGCGCTCGCCGACATAGCGGGCAGCCGCAATGGCCGCGAAAAACAGGCCCTCGCGGCTGCCGTTCAGCACCAGAAGCTCGCTCTCGGGATCGATTCCGCGCGGCAGGTCGAACCGGGTGGAAAGCCAATTCGCAGCCGCCCGCCGGAACGGCTCGATGCCCTTGGCGATCGGATAGCGGCCGAACTCGGCGATGTGGTTGGCCAGCACCGGGCCGACAAAGGGGGGCACCGGGTGCTGCGGTTCGCCCAACGATAGCGTAATCAATGCCTTACCCGGCTGATACGGGACCAGTAGGTCGGTCAGCCGCGCGAATGGCGAGCGCTCGGTTTCCTGACTGCCGGCGCCCTGGGGCGCGCGGGATGAAGCGGTCATTGCCATACTTTGAAGCGCCAGCACTCTTGGGGCAGCCGATCGCACGTTGAGACCGGCCCTAAAACGGATCAAACCACCATAGATACGGCGAGGTTAAGACGCGATTAACCATCGGAATTGCGAACAGCTTCTCGCGGCAAGTGGCGGACGGATTTCTGCGCTAAACGTAACCGCGCTCTCTTGGCAATCTCACCTCGCTGAGGTGCATTTTCATTTGATGAATGGATTCGCCCCGAAGTTCCAGGCGATTGTCTTTGATTAAGGCATTCAGACGGCCCAGCAACAAAGCATCGCCAGGCGAAACGATCCGATCGCCAAACCCGAACGCCGATGCGTGGCCGACAACCGTAGCTACTTTCTGCCATTTGTCCGTAACGTAGGACGTTAAAAGATCATCGAAGAACGAAATTGGCGCTGAGCTAAGCTTCTCGCCATCAGTAACGCGCAGGGCCGCGTTTTCAGAAAGAAGCTGCCGCCAGAAGTCGAGGTAACGGCGCCGCTCGGCGATTTCCAGCGGCTTGGCCAAATCCCAGAGATTGTTGTCGCATATAGCATCGGGATGAAGGTTAACCGGCATGGCCAAAGTCGGCGGTTGGGGTGGGCCGTGCTTCGGGTGGTGCGAAATCTTGACGTCAGTCAAATCGACCATGTCGCACGGCGTGTCGCCCAGCCTCCATAACCAGTCGAGAAACCCCGCATATTCCTTCGCGGACCGCCGGGTCAGCCACGCGATCTTTCGATGCCCGACGAAAAGCGCCTCGTTCCATACCCGCTTTGCCTCGTTCCTCTCCCGCTGTGGAGAGTGGGGAAGGTCGTCCGCAGCGGTCCGGCCAAGCTCCTTCTCAGCCCATTTCGCGCGCAAAGAGGCATCGGGGGGATCGATTGGCCCGAGACTCAGGTCGTCGACGGTGCAGACGACCGGATCGTCTCTTCCTGCCATCCTCAATGCCTGGAGCAGGAGGCCTCCGCCCGAAAGCGTAAAAACGAAGTGAGCTGTCGTTTGCGTCATCACGGGTCCTTGACCGAGGATAGTGTGATGCCATTTCCAAAACTCAACGTCTACTCGACGTCAGCGCAAAGGCCGTGTGTGCTGCTTGCAAAAAGAAAGGGGCTCCAACTTGCGCTGGAGCCCCTCAACGGTCCGGGCATTGCCGGATATGTGCCCAAACCGTAGTTTTGGGCGCGACCTCGTGAGATCGCGCCCCGGGAGAACTCACATGTTGTAGGCGCGCTCCGTGTGCTCGGTGATGTCGAGGCCCTCGCGTTCGGTCTCGACGTTGGCACGCAGGCCGACGATGACATCGACGACCTTGTAGAGGATCGCCGAACCGATGCCCGACCACACCAGCGTGGTGCAGACGCCCCAGATCTGCGAGGTCATCTGCGCCGCGAAGTCGTAGTCGGCGATCTTGCCGGTGGTGTAGTCCATGATGCCGGTACCTCCGAGCGCCGGATTCACCAGGATGCCGGTGCCAAGCGCGCCGACGATTCCGCCGATGCAGTGGACGCCGAACACGTCGAGCGAGTCGTCGTAGCCGAGCGCGTTCTTCACCACCGTGCAGAAGAACAGGCAGACCACGCCGACCACCAGACCGAGCACGATCGCCCCCATCGGACCGGCGTAACCGGCCGCGGGTGTGACCGCCACAAGTCCCGCCACCGCGCCCGAAATGGCGCCGAGCACCGAGGGATGGCCCTTGATGATCCACTCCGCGAACATCCACGACATCGCCGCCGCAGCGGTCGCGACGAAGGAGGTGGTCATGGCGAGCGCCGCGCCGCCGCTGGCTTCGAGGTTCGATCCGGCGTTGAAGCCGAACCAGCCGACCCAGAGCAGCGAGGCGCCGATCATGGACATGGTCAGCGAATGCGGGGCCATCAGGTCCTTGCCGTAACCGGTCCGCTTGCCGATCAGGAGCGCGCCGACGAGACCGGCGATGCCGGCGTTGATGTGCACCACGGTGCCGCCTGCGAAGTCGATCGCACCCTTCTTGAAGACCCAGCCGGCGTCGGCGTTGACTTCATCGAGTTTGGCCTGCGCCGCGGTCTTGGCCGCCGCGTCACCCGCCGCCGCAAGCGCCTTGACCGCATCCGAGATCGCGTCCGGTCCGGCCCAGTACCAGACCATGTGCGCGATCGGGAAATAGATCAGCGTCACCCAGAGCGGGATGAACAGCGCCACCGCCGAGAACTTCATGCGTTCGGCGAACGCGCCGACGATGAGCGCGGGGGTGATCGCCGCGAAGGTCATCTGGAAGCAGACATATACCAACTCCGAGATGTTGGCATCGACACTGAATGTCGCCGCCTTGGAGTCCGGCGTCACGCCTATCAGGAAGGCCTTCGAAAAGCCGCCGATGAAGTCCGACCCGCCGGTGAAGGCGAGGCTGTAGCCGTAAAGCGCCCAGAGGATGATGACGATGCATACGGTGTAGAAAACCTGCATCAGCACCGAGAGCATGTTCTTGGAGCGGACCAGACCGCCATAGAACAGCGCCAGGCCGGGGATCGTCATCAACAGCACCAGCACTGTCGATGTCAGCATCCAGGCGTTATCTCCCTTGTTGACGGTTGGCTCGGCGTAGGCGGCGGTCGCGGCGAACATGCCGACTGCGAGGGCCGCCAATCCCGCGCTATAAGGACGTTTGAACGTCATTTGTTTTACTCCTGATTGGAAAAGGTTGAGCGCGAGATCAGAGTGCCGCGGCATCGGCCTCGCCGGTGCGGATGCGAACCGCATGGTCGAGATTGATGACGAAGATCTTGCCGTCGCCGATCTGTCCGGTTTTTGCAGCCGACGTGATGGCCTCGATGGTCTTGTCGACCTGGTCCGAGGCGACCGCGACCTCGATCTTGATCTTGGGCAGGAAGCTCACCGCGTATTCAGCACCGCGATAGATTTCCGTATGGCCCTTCTGCCGGCCATATCCCTT
>Ga0208989_10000113_pt1 | contig 18423 bp, 16 predicted proteins | sample MedBloCAOM3_M1_FD_187852 | JGI IMG/M metagenome (GOLD analysis project Ga0208989, IMG submission 187852) | Forest soil microbial communities from El Dorado National Forest, California, USA - Mediterranean Blodgett CA OM3_M1 (SPAdes) (version 2) | ecosystem: Environmental > Terrestrial > Soil >...
CCGGAGCCGGCATGCGAACCGATGGTGCGGGGCTGCCTGGGCCGCCCCTCGGCCCTGCAGCCTCTGGCGGTGGGGCGGGTGTGGTCTTGGGCGGATCGTCGGCAAACCGGTCGACCGGTGTTTCGCCGACCAGCGCGTCGACGCCCGCCTCCTGGTAGAAGGCGAGAAGCTCGCGGGCAGCATGGTCGCGGTTTCTGTTCATCCCAGGTGTGCGGTAAGGCCACGGCGCAACGCTTGCAACCATGCCTGCGGCGCGGCCGCATTTAAAGTGCAGTTGGTGCGAGTTGTGGGTTTCGGTCGTCTCGGTATGCCCCAGCAGTCCGCCGCGCGTATGACCGCGGCCGATTGGGGCGATCGGCGACCACCACCGGTTGGCATATCGTTTGCTCAAAAAGGCGCTATCTTAGAATTAGAATAACATCACGGGTCGATCCTCCCTCATCCTCGAGGGAATTGCGCTGTCGCCGAGGGACGGGGTCGGCATCGATTTCGGGTAAATCCGGGACCTCGGTGCGATGCCTCGGCATCGGGCCGAACAGGATCGCCTATCGGAGGAGTGATGAGCACTGAGGAATTGCCTGCCCGCGACGCCATGGAGTTCGACGTCGTGATCGTCGGCGCGGGGCCGGCCGGACTCGCCGCCGCGATCCGGCTCAAGCAGCTTTCGCCCGATACCAGCGTGGTCGTGGTCGAGAAGGGCTCCGAGGTCGGCGCGCACATCCTCTCGGGCGCGGTCATCGATCCCGTCGCCCTGGACCGCCTCATTCCGGACTGGCGAAACGAAGACAGTCCGATCAAGACCCAGGTCAGCGATGACCGCTTCTATTGGCTTTCGTCTGCACGCGCGGTGCGTCTGCCCAATCTCATGATGCCGCCGCTGATGAACAATCACGGCAACTACATCGTTTCCCTCGGCAATGTCTGCCGCTGGCTGGCAACCAAAGCAGAGGCCTTGGGCGTTGAAATCTATCCCGGCTTTGCCGCAGCCGAGGTGCTGTTCGATGACAACGGCGCGGTGGCTGGTGTTGCCACCGGCGACATGGGTGTTTCCAAGGACGGCCATCACAAGGACAGCTTCACCCGCGGCATGGAACTCCGCGCGAAATACACGCTGTTCGCCGAAGGCGCGCGCGGCAACCTCAGCAAGACGCTGCTGCAGCGCTTCGGTCTCGGCGAAGGCCGCGAACCGCAAAAATTCGGGCTTGGCGTGAAGGAGCTGTGGCAGGTCGCGCCCGAAAAACACCGGCCGGGCCTGACGCAGCACACGTTCGGTTGGCCGCTCGACAGCCGCACCGGGGGCGGTTCGTTCCTCTATCATTTCGACGACAATCTCGTTGCCGTCGGCTTCGTGGTGCATCTCAACTACGAAAATCCGTACCTCTCGCCGTTCGAGGAATTTCAGCGCTTCAAGACGCATCCGCTGGTGCGCGGCACCTTCGAGGGCGGCAAGCGGCTCGCCTATGGCGCGCGCGCACTTACCGAGGGCGGCTGGCAGTCGGTGCCGAAGCTTTCTTTTCCCGGTGGTGCGCTTCTGGGCTGCGCGGCCGGATTCATGAATGTGCCGCGCATCAAGGGCAGCCATAATGCGATGCTGTCGGGCATGCTGGCGGCCGAGCATGTCGCCGCTGCGCTCAAGGCCGGTCGCGCGAACGACGAGCTTGCAGATTACCAAGCGTCATGGCGCTCGTCCGCGATCGGTCCCGATCTTTGGAGGGTGCGCAATGCCAAACCGCTGTGGTCGCGCTTCGGCACGTTCCTGGGTATCGCGCTCGGCGGCTTCGACATGTGGACCAACACGCTCGGGTTTTCGCTGTTCGGCACCCTCGGCCACGGCAAGCCCGATTCGGCGACGCTCAAGCCGGCGGCGCAATGTGAGCCGATCGCGTATCCCAAACCGGACGGCAAGCTCACCTTCGATCGCCTCTCCTCGGTGTTCCTCTCCAATACCAATCACGAGGAGGACCAGCCGGTGCACCTCAAAGTCGCCGATCTCGCCCTGCAGAAGGCGTCCGAGCATGATCGCTATGGCGGGCCCTCGGCGCGCTACTGCCCGGCGGGGGTCTACGAATGGGTGGAGGAGGGTGGTTCGCCGCGCTTCGTGATCAACGCGCAGAACTGCGTCCACTGCAAAACCTGCGACATCAAGGATCCGAACCAGAACATCACCTGGGTCCCCCCCGAGGGCGGCGGCGGACCCAATTACCCCAATATGTGAGCGTGGTCGTAAAACTCGCTGGGCCGACATTCGCACGCGCACGCCCAAGCACTTGCCCGCGACGCGACGATGGGGTTACCGCGCGCGCGACCGGGCAGGCATCCGCATCTGCGGCTCACGACATCTCTACGTGACGAGGTGCCGAAGGCTGGAGGTCGCGCAACCGGCGCGCACATCTGCGTCCGCCGCAAGCGCCAGCACCTCAACGATCGGATTAGAACATTCCCTCGGTTCCCGGAGGCGGCGGCGGACCCGGCTACCCCAATATGGGACCGATGTGATCGGTGGCGTCACGATGCTGCCCTTATCAAGGCGCTTCAAAGTTGGTGGACATGTCCAATCCGGGCAGTTATTGCGCGCCTGACCCAAACAGGCCATTCTGCTCAACGCGGCCGCGCCAGGGGCGCTCGTCCGCCAGATGGAGTCGACCAGCCGTGATCCTTTCGCCACGTTTCAGGCGTGCGGCCGTGGCCGCAGTGGCCGCACTCGCCACCACTTGGCCGGCAATGCTCTCGGCTCGGGCGGAGGCACCCTCGAATTTCTCCCGAATCTCCCCTTCCGGCAGCTATCTGGCCGCCCGGCATGCGGGCGGTGAGCGGGATGCCGCCGCTGCGGCGTCGTACTATCGCGCCGCGCTCCGCGGCGACCCCCGCAACAACGAGCTTCTCGGCCGCACCTTCCTGGCGGTGCTGGCGAACGGCGAAGTCGAGGAGGCGGTGAAGCTCGCCGAACGCGTTCTGCAGATCGACAAGACCGATCGCATCGCGCGGCTCGTGCTCGGGGTTCGCGCGATCAAGCAGAAGCAGTATCCGATTGCGCGCCGTGAACTTGCCCAGTCGATCCGCGGCCCGATCACCGATCTCGCCGCGACCCTACTGTCGGCATGGACGATGGCGAGCCCGACCGAGGTCAAGGCTGCGACCGACTCCATCGATAAGCTTGCCGGCCCGGACTGGTACGCGATCTTCAAGGATCTGCACTCCGCGATGATCCTCGATCTTGCCGGCCAGAAGAAGGATGCCGCCAAGCGCTTCGAGCGCGCCTACAAGCTTGATCCCACCGCCCTGCGCGTGGTGCAGAGCTATGGCAGTTTTCTATCGCGGCAGGGAAATACCGCCGAGGCGCTGAAGATATTCGCCACGTTCGACGAGGCGCTGCCGCGCCATCCGCTGATGCTGGAGGCGACCGCCGAGCTCAAGGCCGGCAAAAAGCTCCCGCTGATGATCGACACACCGCAGGCGGGCGCCGCCGAGGTGCTTTATGGGCTCGGCGCCGCGCTCGGACGCCGTGGCGGGGAGGATCTCGGCCTCGTCTACCTGCAACTCGCGCTTTATCTGGCGCCGTCGCATCCGCTCGCGCTGCTTTCTCTGGGCGACCTCTATGAGGCGATGAAGAAGCCGGAACTCGCCAACAAGATCTATGAGCGGGTGCCGCTGAATTCACCGCTCCAGCGCAACGCGCAAATCCAGCTCGCGCTCAACCTGGATGCGCTCGATCGCACCGACGAGGCGAAAGCGAACCTGGAAAAAATCACCGCCGCCAATCCCGGCGACCTCGAAGCCATCATGGCGCTCGGCAATGTGCTGCGGGGACGCAAGCAGTTCGCGGAATGCGGGGATGTCTACTCCAAGGGCGTGGACACCCTCACCAAGTCTGAGAAGGCGAACTGGGTGATCTATTACTTCCGCGGCATCTGCTTCGAGCGGTCCAAGCAATGGGCGAAGGCCGAGGCCGATCTCAAGAAGGCGCTCGAGCTTTATCCCGACCAGGCGCACGTCCTGAACTATCTCGGCTATTCGTGGATCGACCAGGGCATCAATCTCGACGAAGGCATGCGCATGATCAAGCGCGCGGTCGAGCAACGCGCCGACGACGGCTACATCGTCGATTCCCTCGGCTGGGCCTATTACCGGATCGGCAACAACGAGGAGGCGGTCAAGCAGCTCGAGCGGGCCGTCGAGCTCAAGCCGGAAGATCCGACCATCAACGATCATCTCGGCGATGCCTATTGGAGGGTCGGACGGGTGCTCGAGGCGCGCTTCCAGTGGTCTCACGCGCGCGACCTCAAGCCCGAGCCCGAGGATCTCGTGAAGATCGAAGCCAAGCTGAAATCGGGGCTTCCCGACGACACCTCGTCGGCCGCCGAGGCCGAGCACAAGAAGCCGGGCGGCGGCTAAGTCGCGGCATGGGGTCGACTGCGCGCGCCGAAAAGGCGCCCGCCAAGATCAATCTGACATTGCGCGTGCTGGGCCGGCGCGCCGACGGCTATCATGAGCTCGAGAGCCTGGTCGCCTTCGCCGGCGTGGGGGACGCTTTGACGTTCGCACCCGGCGGCGCCTTGACGCTCGCCGTCAGCGGACCGACCGCGCAAGCCGCCGGCGACAATGCCGACAATCTCGTGCTCAAGGCCGCCCGCGCGCTCGCGGAAAAGGTCGCGGGCCTTACCCTGGGCCGCTTCGCGCTCTCCAAGCGTTTGCCGGTCGCGGCCGGTTTGGGCGGCGGGTCGGCGGATGCGGCGGCGGCGTTGCGCCTTCTGGCGCGCGCCAACGGCGTCGCGCTCGACGATCCTCGCCTGATGCAGGCGGCGCAGGCGACCGGCGCCGATGTGCCGGTGTGCCTCGATCCGAAGGCGCGCCTGATGCGTGGCGTCGGTGACGTTTTATCCGATCCACTCGATCTCCCGCGGCTGTTCGCGGTGCTGGTCAATGCGGGCGTCGCAGTCTCGACCAGAGACGTGTTTGCGGCGCTGAAGCTGCCGCCCGCCGGGCAACCGACAAAAGCCGGTCCGCCGCCGGAAAAAGCAGCGCTGCTTGCCGAGATCGCCGACGGCCGAAACGATCTGGAGGAACCGGCAATCGAGCTGGAACCCATGATTGCAGACGTCTTGGCCGTGCTGCGCCAGCTGCCGTGCTGCCGGCTCGCCCGCATGTCGGGTTCGGGCGCGACCTGCTTTGGCCTGTTCCAGACAAATGCTGCGGCAACCGCCGCCGCGCGAACGCTGCGGGTCGGGTATCCGGGATGGTGGGTGCGTGCGACGGTGCTGGGAGCCGGGCAGTCGTAGGCAGCCGTGGCGCACGTGAACACAACAGTGCGCCTTTGCCCACTCTAGCCGCGCTAATTCGAGCGGCAGATGCAGAACTCGACCGTCTCTGCGAGCGCCTGCTTCATCGAAGAGGCGGGAAACAGTGCCAGCGCGTCGGTGGCAATGGCACCGTAATGCCGCGCACGCTGGATCGTGTCTTCGAGCGCACGGTGCTTCATCATCAGGCCGATGGCATGGTCGAGATCGGCATCGGTCGCGTCGCCTTCCTCGAGGGTGCGGCGCCAGAACGCCCGCTCGCTTTCTGATCCGCGCCGGAACGACAAGACGACCGGCAGCGTGATTTTGCCTTCGCGAAAATCATCGCCGACGTTCTTGCCGAGCTTGGCTGCCTTGCCGCCATAGTCGAGGGCGTCATCCACGAGCTGGAAGGCGATGCCGAGATTCATGCCGAACGAACGGCAGGCGGACTGCTCGTCTTTGGGGCGCGAGGCCAGCGCCGGACCGACCTCGCAGGCGGCGGCGAACAGCTCCGCGGTCTTGGCTCGGATGACGGCGAGATAGTCGTCCTCGGTGGTGGCGGTATTCTTGGCGGCGCCGAGCTGCATCACCTCGCCTTCGGCGATGACGGCAGCGGCCGAGGACAGGATTTCGAGTGCCCGCAACGAGGCGACCTCGACCATCATCTTGAACGCCTGGCCGAGCAGAAAATCGCCGACCAGCACGCTCGCCTCGTTGCCCCACAGCATCCGGGCCGCGAGCTTTCCGCGCCGCATCTCGCTTTCGTCCACGACGTCGTCGTGCAGCAACGTGGCCGTGTGCATGAATTCGACGGCCGCCGCGAGCTTGACGTGGCCGGCGCCGTCATACCCGGCCAGTCGCGCCATCGCCAGGGTGAGAATCGGCCGCAGCCGCTTGCCGCCGGAGGAGATGAGGTGATTGGCGACCTCGGGAATCATCGTCACCTGCGATCCCGTGCGCGACAAAATGGTCGTGTTGACGCGACCCATGTCGGCGGCGACGAGGTCGATCAGACGGTCGATGGTGGTGGGCGAATGGCCTTCAAATGGGACGATAACGGCCAAGAGGAGGGCTCCGAGCAGAAGGACACGCGAGCATAGAAACGCTATGGTGCCGCGGCAAGTACGCCAAAAAGCACATATGCGCGAGCGCGCGGTTTCGAAAGAGGCGAAATTGATGTCAAAGGCCGAGACGATCACGGCCCGGGCGGAGGATTGGTGGCCCCGCACCGACCAGCGTCTGGCCGTGCTGATCCCTTGCTTCAACGAAGAGACGGCCGTCGCCCGGGTGGTCGCCGGTTTCCGGGCAGAGCTGCCCGAGGCTACGATCTACGTCTACGACAACAATTCCACCGACCGCACCCTGGAAGTTGCCCGTGCCGCCGGCGCGGTGGTTCGGCGCGAGACGCATCAAGGCAAGGGCAACGTGGTTCGGCGGATGTTCGCCGACGTCGAGGCGGACATCTACGTTCTGGTCGACGGCGATGCCACCTATGACGCCTCCAGCGTGCGCGCCATGATCGCGCGCCAGATCGAAGATCGTCTCGATATGGTGGTGGCGGCGCGGGTCGAGGAGGAAGCGGACGCTTATCGTCCCGGCCATCGCATCGGCAACCGGCTGTTCACCGGCTTCTTCGCCTCGGTGTTCGACGCGACCTTCACCGACATCCTTTCCGGATACCGCGTGTTCTCGCGGCGGTTCGTGAAGTCGTTTCCGGCGCTGTCGAGGGGGTTCGAAATCGAAACCGAGCTTTCCGTTCACGCGCTCGAGCTCGACCTCCCCGTGGGCGAGGTTCCGACCCCCTATTATGCGCGGCCGGAAGGATCGACGTCGAAGCTCAGCACCTGGCGCGATGGTTTGCGGATCCTGCTCACCATCGTCGGGCTCTACCGTTCGGAGCGGCCGCTGACTTTCTTCTCCGCCATTGGCGTCGCATTGGCGGCCCTTTCCGTCGTCCTTTCCGTTCCGATCTTCGTGACTTATTTCGAGGAAGGCGTCGTTCTGCGCGTTCCGACGGCGATCTTGTCCACCGGGCTCATGCTCCTAGCCTTTCTCTCGATCGTTGCAGGTCTGGTGCTTGACACGGTCACCCGAGGGCGGCGGGAAATGAAGCTGATCGCCTATTTGCAGCACCGGGCACCCCGCGATCAGCCGGACCGGCGAGAAGTCTGAGGGAGACGGCGGATTGGGCGGGCCCAGCGACACGTTTGAGGAAGAAATCGCGTGGCGCGAGCTCATCCGCGCCAATGATGCCGTGCTCGTCTCGGCCGTTCAGGCGTTGCTTGATGCCGCCCGGATTCCCCATCTCGTGCTCGACCAGAACATGAGCGTGCTCGAGGGTTCGCTGGGCATCCTGCCGCGCCGGATACTGGTCAACGAATGCTGTGTCGATGATGCGCGGCAGTTGCTCGAAGCGGCCGGCCTCGGCCACGAGCTTCGTCCCGATGCCCGCTGAAGTCACCGCGGATGCCGTGCTCGGCGGCAAGCTGCTGCTCAAGCAACCCAGACGTGGCCACCGGGTCGGCCATGACGCCATGCTGCTGGCGGCGGCGTGCCCGGCGCGCGCGCGCGAACGCGTTGTCGATCTCGGGGCGGGCGTCGGAGCGGCAGGACTGGCGCTCGCGCTCCGCGTTGAGGGCGCGACAGTCACGCTGGTCGAGATCGACGCCGGTCTGGCCGCGCTTGCGGCGGAGAACGCGCAAGTCAACGGGCTTGCCGGGCGGGTCTGTTCTACCGTGCTCGACGTTGCGGCGCCGGCGCGTGCCTTCGCGGCGGCGGGGCTCGCGCCTGAATCGGTGGCGCGCGTCCTGATGAATCCGCCGTTCAACGATCCGCTGCGCCAACGGACGTCACCCGACCGTCAGCGAAGGCTCGCCCATGCCGGTCCGGGTGGGACGCTGGCAGCTTGGATCAAGACCGGCGCGCGGCTGCTGCGTCCGGGCGGTACCCTCACTCTGATCTGGCGCGCGGACGGCCTCGCCGACGTCCTGCGCGCGCTCGGTGCTGCATTTGGCGCAGTGACCGTGCTGCCGGTTCATTCCAAGGCGGGAGAGCCGGCGATCCGCATCCTGGTGCGGGCGGCGAAGGCGAGCCGCGCCCCGCTGGTGCTGTTGCCGGGACTTGTCCTTAATGACAATGCCGGAGTTCCCACTCCACAGGCGGAATTGGTGCTGCGTGGGGGCGCCGTGCTGCCGCTGAGTCAAATCTGAATACGCCGTGGTCGACATCGCGTTGCCCACTGAGTAGGCAGATATCGCCTGCACGCACGGCATCGCGCGCGGATAACGCAGCGGTGATCAGGCTCCCCGCTCGGGTGATTTGCGCTCGAAATTGAGATGGGACATCGCGGCAATTGCGCCGATCAGAACCATCAACATGTAGATCTTCATCGTTTCCCCTGGGCTGGGCTGGCCGCTGAACGACCAAGCCGCATCGATCCGCTTGCAATAAGCATCCCAGTAGTTGACGAAAGGTAACTTGAGACCGACATGCGGGCAGCCTAAGACGCGACATCGCGCCGCGGCCGACCCCAGCCCGCAACCGTGGCTATGCCCTAGGCTGCGAGCACACCACGCCCTTCCTGTGAGACGAGAACATAACGTTATGGCTGATCAAGATATGTTCGACCATTTGAAGCAGCTGTTTGCGAGCGCGCGCGCCGCGCTCCGTCCGATATTGCCGAAGCGGCTGCGCGGCGACACGCCTTTCGTGCCGGTGGTGCGGCTGTCGGGAGTGATCGGCATTTCCACTCCGCTGAAATCGGGCCTTACGCTCGCCAACGTCGCTCGTCCGCTCGAACGCGCTTTCGGCATGCGCAGGGCGCAGGCAGTCGCGCTGGTGATCAATTCGCCCGGCGGTTCGCCGGTGCAATCGCATCTGATCTACCGCCGCATCCGCGAGCTCGCGGCCGAGAACGAACGGCCTGTGATCGCTTTTGCCGAGGACGTTGCGGCGTCGGGCGGCTACATGATCGCCTGTGCCGCCGACGAGATCATTTGCGATCCGTCCTCGATCGTCGGTTCCATCGGCGTGGTCGGCGGTTCGTTCGGTTTCGCCAAGCTCATGGACAAGCTCGGCATCGAGCGCCGGCTCTATACGTCGGGCGAGAACAAGGCCATGCTCGACCCGTTCCTGCCGGAGAAACCGGAGGACGTGGAGCGGCTCAAGGCCGTGCAGCAGGAGATCCATGAGGGCTTCATCGACCTGGTCAAGGGAAGCCGCGGCGCGCGGCTCAAGGGTCCAGAAAAAACCTTGTTCTCCGGCGAGTACTGGACCGGCAGCACGGCGATCGGGCTCGGCTTGGCCGACGGCATCGGCGACTTGCGAACCACATTGCGTGCGCGCTTCGGTGATGATGTCGTCACCCCCTTGATCTCCCCTGCGCGCGGTTGGTTCGGCCGTGTTCAGCCGGGCGTCTCGGCCCTTGATAGCTTGCTGCGTGGTGGGAGTTTCGCCGAGGAAGTCATCTCGGCACTCGAAACACGCGCGCACTGGGCGCGCTACGGACTGTGAGGACGTCGAAGGAGACCCCCATGCCGCCGCTGCTCATTTTTTCGCCGCTGCTCAAGCTTGCGCTGGGCGCGCTCGGCACGGGCGCGATCGTTCACTGGGCGGTGAAAGAGGTGCGGCGCATCAACGAGGAACTCGATCGCGTGAAGAGGGCCTCCACTATCGACCCGGTCGCGCGCCAGGCGTTGCCGACCCTACGCCGCGATCCCAGCACCGGCGATTGGCGCCCGACCTGACGGTCGCTCCGCTGCTTTGCCAGACTTCGCGTTGTTGGTGGGCGCGAATGCTGCGCGCAGCAGCAGCACGTGGCCGAACACCGCAGTTGCGAGGAAGGCGATGGTGAACGCCGTCACGAGCGATTGAACGATCATGGCACCCTCCAATTGACGTCCCGACCGTTCGTCGCGCCGGTGCCCGAGCGGGTTCATGGACGATTGGGGATTATTGGCGGTAGGGCAGCATGACGGCCGCCCTCTCGTTTCAGTCCTGGCGCTATTCGCCTTTGATGCCCTTGGCGCGGATCAACTGGCCCCAGCGGGCGATTTCCTGCGCGAGGCCGCGGGCGAATTCCTCCGGTGTCCCCGGAGAAGCCGACACGCCGACCTGGGCGAGCTTGCTGCGCACATCGGCGTCGTTGAGCGCGGCATTGAGGGCGGCGTTGAGCTTCGTGATCACCGCCGGGGGGGTGAGCGCCGGGGCCAGGATGCCGGCCCATTGGTTGGCGACGGTGTCGGCGAAGCCTTGCTCCACGAAAGTCGGGACATCCGGGAAAATGTCGGAACGTTCCTGTGACGTTGCTGCCAGCGCCTTGAGCTTGCCCGCCTTGACTTGCGCGATGACGGTCGGAACATCGCCGAAAAGGCCGTCGACCTGGCTGGCGAGAAGGTCGGTCACCGCCTGCGCTGCGCCTCGATAGGGCACCGCCTGGAACTTCACGCCGGCGGCCGCCTGGAACAGCTCGAGCCCGAGATGTGAGATGGCGCCGAGCCCGGTGATACCGATGGTGATGGCGCCCGGTCGTTCCTTCGCCAGGGCGGCGAGCTCGCGCGCGGAATTGACCTGCATCGACGCGTTCACCACCAGCATGGTCGAGTTGAACACCGCCATGCCGACCGGCGCGAAATCCTTGATCGGGTCGTAGGCCAGGTTGCCGCGCAACGCCGGATTGATCGCGACCGCGCCCACCGTGGTGAAGAACAAGGTGTAGCCGTCGGGGTCCGACTTGGCGACGTATTCGGCCGCGATCGCGCCGTTCGCGCCCGGCCGGTTCTCGACGATGACGGGCTGTCCGAGCAGGGTTCTGAGCCGTTCGGCAAGGAGGCGCGCGACGAAATCGGTGGTGCCGCCGGCGGTGAAGGCGACCACGAGCTTGATCGGCCGGTTGGGATAGTCCTGCGCGTTCGCGCCGCGCGATACCGTCATGGCGAGCGCCGCGGCGATCAGGGCGGCAAGCGTGCGGCGGAGGACGACCATGGCGGCGAACAATAATGACCGACCGCGCGATCGTCACGACGCCGTGGCCGCATGCGACCCGCGGCCGCGTTCTTGACCCTCCGGATTGCGGCCGATAGGTCTAGTGCCCCGAACCCGAAGTTCGCGCACATCGCGCGGCAAGTTCAATCGCGAACTTCGGGTTCAAAAGGGGCACTAGAATCATAGAGTTGCTAGTGGCCTTAGATTCCGAAGTTCGCATCGTACGTGCTGCGAGTGCTGGCGAACTTCGGAATCGGACCACTAGCGCGCCGCCGATGCCGGGTTCACCGATATCGGCACGACACACACGCAAATCGGCGATCGCCGGCTTGCATGTGTCCCGGCCATCGGCTTCTTCCGGAATCCCATGAGCAACGATCTTCCCGCCCACATGCGCCCGGAGCGCTCGTTTCAGGGCCTGATCCTGGCGCTGCAGCGCTATTGGGCGGATTACGGCTGCGTGATCCTGCAGCCCTACGATATGGAGGTCGGCGCCGGCACCTTCCATCCCGCGACCACGTTGCGCGCGCTCGGGCCGAGGCCCTGGAACGCGGCCTATGTGCAGCCCTCGCGCCGGCCCAAGGACGGCCGCTACGGCGAGAACCCGAACCGCCTGCAGCACTACTATCAGTTCCAGGTGATCCTGAAGCCGTCGCCCGACGATATCCAGGAGCTTTATCTCAAGTCGCTGGTCGCGATCGGCATCGATCCCAGGCTCCACGACATCCGCTTTGTCGAGGACGACTGGGAATCGCCCACGCTCGGCGCCTGGGGGCTCGGCTGGGAATGCTGGTGCGATGGCATGGAGGTCTCGCAGTTCACGTATTTTCAGCAGGTCGCGGGCTTTGAATGCGCACCGGTGTCGGGAGAGCTCACCTACGGTCTCGAGCGGCTGGCGATGTACGTGCAGGGCGTCGACCGCGTCTTCGACCTGAACTTCAACGGCCGCGAGGGCGACAGGAAGGTCACCTACGGCGACGTCTTCCTGCAGGCCGAGAAGGAATATTCGCGCCACAATTTCGAGTTCGCCGACACCGCGATGTTGTTCGAGCAGTTCAAGATGGCGGAGGCGGCCTGTCGCAAATACATCGACGCCGGCTGGACGACGGTGGGCAACACCAGGCATCACCTCATGGCGCTGCCGGCCTACGACCAGTGCATAAAGGCGAGCCACGTCTTCAACCTGTTGGACGCGCGCGGCGTGATTTCCGTGACCGAGCGGCAGAGCTACATTCTGCGCGTGCGCGAGCTCGCCAAAGCCTGTGGCGAGGCGTGGCTGGCGACCGAGGCTGGCGGCGCCGCCATAGCATGATCCCGAAAGGTTGCAGACTTTTCGGACAAGATCATGCGAGCGCACAAATGTTCAGAGCGAATCGCGGTTCTCGTCGCGCTCACGGCTTGTTCGATCGTCCCGCCGCCTCGGGGCTCGCCGCCTCCGGCTGGCCCACGAACACCATGTCGCCCTTGATCAGATCCTGGACCTTCGCCGGCCCGGACTTCTGCGGCGCCAGATAGGTGACGTGCAGCAACGCGGCCACCTCCAGCCGGGGGTTGCGCGGTGTGATCAGGAGCGCCGCGTCCTCGACCTTTGCGTCCGGCGGCTGCGCCCACGCGCCGGGGGCAGAGCTCGCCGTCAGCAGCGCTTGGACGACGGACGAGGAGATCGACTTCACCAAGCGCGTGAATTCCGCGTCGCGCACGGCGAACGGCGCTTTCTTGTCCGGCTTGGCATCGTATGCGAGCACCCGAGCAAATCCCAGCTTGGCCAGCGCGGGTTGATATTTTTCACCGAAATCGATGGTGATGCGGGCGTTGCCGCCATCGATAACATCCCACAGCACGCGCATCGGTGTCGCGGGCGGGCCTTCGCTCCCCCTGACATACATCAGATAGGGCACCTCTTCGGCGCCGGCCGGTGCCGCCAGCGACCACAAGAGCGCGGCGGACAGGAGGTGCGCCCGCACGCTGAAGTGGACAGATTTCATTACGCGCTCCGATTACCATCGTCGCAACCGGCGGCGAGTTTGCGGCACCCCGGCACGCCTCGCAAGCGTGCCCACCGGCGAGGGGAACCCGGCCCGGGTCGCGCGCCCGGACGGGATCTCGTGCTTTTCGGCTTAACAGCGCCGCCCGCGCCTGCTACCTGCGGGCACCACCGCCGGTGACCCCATGCCCGACCTTCTGCTCGAATTGTTTTCCGAGGAAATCCCCGCGCGCATGCAGGCGCGCGCGGCCGAGGACTTGCGCAAGCTCGTCACCGACCGGCTCGTGGATGCCGGGCTCGTCTACGAGGGCGCCAAGGCCTTCGTCACGCCGCGCCGGCTCGCGCTCGCGGTGCAGGGTGTCCCGGTCAAGCAGCCCGACGTGAAGGAAGAGAAGAAAGGACCGCGCGTCGGCGCGCCCGCCGGCGCCATCGACGGCTTCGTGCGCGCCGCCGGGCTCAAGTCGATCGATGAGGCAACGGTCAAGCCCGACAAGAAGGGCGACTTCTACGTGGCGGTGATCGAGAAGCCGGGCCGGCCGGCGATCGAGGTGATCGGCAGGATCGTGCCCGAGGTGGTGAAGGCTTTCCCCTGGCCGAAGTCGATGCGCTGGGGCGAGCGATCCGCCGAGCCCGGTGCGCTCGGCTGGGTGCGGCCGCTGCATTCCATTGTCGCGACCTTCGGGCCGGAGACCGAGGAGCCCGACATCGTCGCGTTCGCGGTCGACGGCATCACGGCCGGCGACGAGACGCGCGGCCATCGCTTCATGGCGCCGCAGCCGTTCAAGGTGAGGCGCCTCGAGGACTACGCCGCCAAGCTCGAAAAGGCCAAGGTCGTGCTCGATCCCGAGCGGCGCCGCCAAATCATCCTGGCGGACGCCAAGAACCTCGCCTTCGCCCAGGGCTACGAGCTCCTCGAGGATGAAGGCCTCTTGGCGGAGGTGGCCGGGCTGGTCGAGTGGCCGGTCGTGCTGATGGGCTCGTTCGACGAAGCGTTCCTCGCCATCCCGCCCGAGGTCATCCGTACCACCATCCGCAACAACCAGAAATGCTTCGTGCTGACCCAGAGCGCAGGTGTTAGGGGGCCGTCGGCGGATCACGGAACCACCCCCACCCCGGCCCTTCGGGCCGACCCTCCCCACAAGGGGGAGGGTAAGGGAGCAAGCGGCACGCTCGCCAACAAGTTCATCCTCGTCGCCAACATCGAGGCCGAGGACGGCGGCAAGGAGATCGTCGCCGGCAACGAGCGCGTCATCCGCGCGCGGCTGTCCGATGCCAAGTTCTTCTACGAGACCGATTTGAAAACGCGGCTGGAAGACCGGCTGTCGAAGTTCGACGACATCGTCTTTCACGAGAAGCTCGGCACACAGGCCGAGCGTATCGCGCGCATTAAGCTATTAGCTGGCGATGTGATTGCGCCGCTGATTGGCGCGGACGTGCGCAAAGTCAAGCGTGCCGCCATTCTTTCCAAGGCTGATCTGCTTACTGAGGTTGTCGGTGAGTTTCCTGAGCTTCAAGGTGTCATGGGCCGCTATTACGCCGAGGCACAAGGCGAAGATGAGGCAGTTGCCCGTGCCTGTGAGGATTACGATAAGCCGAAGGGACCAAACGACCGCATTCCAACAGATCCGATTTCAATCGCCGTTGCTATTGCGGACAAGATCGACACGCTATTGGGCTTTTGGGTGATCAATGAAAGGCCGACGGGAAGCAAAGACCCATATGCCCTAAGGCGTGCCGCGCTGGGCGTCATCCGAATAATCCTTGAAAATAAAGTACGGCTTCCGTTGATGAAAATATTCATTCCTGCGCATGTGGGAATTAGTGACGAGATAAAGCACCAGAAGTTGGATCAGCTAGCGGATGCGCTCAAGAATCTAAAGAACGAGGATTTTTCTGGCCGACGAGCGAATCGCATTTTGCGAGAAGCCGAGAAAAAGGAGTTTCCTGCCGTATACTCAGAGCAGCAAATCGCTGCTGCATATGAGCAGATTTTTGCCCTTCGATTGTTTTTCGATGACCGCCTAGAAGGTCAGTTGCGCGAGCAGGGTGCCCGCCATGATCTTGCCAGCGCCGTATTTGAGGTGGGAAATGAAGACGACCTTCTTCTGATCGTCCGCCGTGTCGAGGCGCTGGGAAAGTTTCTCGACACCGAGGACGGAAAGAATCTGCTCGCCGGCTACAAACGCGCGACAAACATCATCCGCATCGAGGAGAAGAAGGACGGACGCGAATATGTCGAGCGCCCGTATCCGTCGCTCTATCGTCAGGATGAAGAGCGGGCGCTCTCCCAGGCCATCAATACCGCGAAGGAAGAGGCATCCGTCGCGGTCGCGCGCGAGGACTTCGAAGCGGCCATGCGGGCCATGGCCAAGCTGCGCCCACACGTCGATGCCTTCTTCGACAAGGTGACGGTCAATGTCGCCGAGGGCGCGGACAAAGAGAAGCTGCGGGAGAACCGCCTCAAGCTGCTCAACGAGATCCGCGAGGCCACTCGCACGGTCGCGGATTTCTCGCGCATCGAGGGGTAGGCAGGCGCGCTGTCATGCCCGCGCAAACGGGCATCCAGTAATCACTGTGCAAGCGATCGATCCAGGACCGTGCTACCCCTCTATTCTGGTGATTACTGGATCATCCGCCTGCGCGGATGATGACACCGAGAATGTGATGGATCGTGCGCCGCAAGACATCGTGTAAAATGCCGATTGCCCGCCGCCCAGCTTGGAACCACCGCCGCGATTTGTAGTTTACTCACCCGGAGCCAGGAGAGCCTCCATGACGCTGACTATCGCCCATATCACGCCGATCGTTGCCCTCATTGCCGGCATCTTGATCCTCATCATGCCGCGGCTGCTCAACTTCATCGTCGCGATCTACCTGATCGTGGTTGGTCTGGTGGGGCTCAACGGTATTTATCACTTCATGAAATGACGTCGATGGCAGGCGTCGTGCCATCTGCGCGCTTGCATCTGCATCCGCCGCCGTGATCATTGGGGGCCGGCCGCACTTCAAATCGTGGTTCCATGGCCAAATCGACTTCGCACCGTACCGGATCGAAAAAGAAACCCGCTCGCGCTAAGCCCGCCCCCAAGGCGGGGTCGCGCCGCAAGGCCGCCGCATCGGGCAAACCCCCGAAAGCATCGGTCAAAGCGCGATGGGTCTACCGCTTCGGTAACGGCAAGGCCGAGGGCCGCGCCGGTATGCGCGACCTCCTCGGCGGCAAGGGCGCGGGCCTCGCCGAGATGGCCAATCTCGGCCTGCCGGTGCCGCCCGGCTTCACCATCACGACCGCGGTCTGCACGCAGTTCTACGCCAACAACAAACGTTATCCCGATGACCTTCGTTCGCAGGTCGACGCCGCGCTGATCGAGGTCGGCCGCATCACCGGCAAGGGATTCGGCGACGGCAGCAATCCGCTCCTGGTCTCGGTGCGCTCAGGCGCGCGCGCGTCCATGCCCGGCATGATGGACACGGTGCTCAATCTCGGCCTCAACGACGAGACGGTCGAGGCGCTGGCGCGCAAATCGGGGGACCCGCGCTTTGCCTACGATTCCTATCGCCGCTTCATCACGATGTATTCCGACGTGGTGCTCGGCCTCGGACATCATCACTTCGAGGAAATCCTCGACGACCACAAGGACAAGAACGGCTACACGCTCGATACCGATCTGTCGGCGGAAGACTGGATCGCGCTCGTTCAGCGCTACAAGGAGCGGCTCGAAGAGGAGCACGACGCGCCGTTCCCGCAGGATCCGCATGAGCAGTTGTGGGGAGCGATAGGCGCCGTGTTCGGCTCCTGGATGAATCAGCGCGCGATCACTTATCGGCGTCTCCACAACATCCCGGAAAGCTGGGGCACCGCGGTCAATGTCCAGGCCATGGTGTTCGGCAATATGGGCGCGACCTCGGCCACCGGCGTTGCCTTCACGCGCAATCCTTCGACCGGCGACAAGCGGCTCTACGGCGAGTTTCTGATCAATGCCCAGGGCGAGGACGTGGTCGCCGGCATCCGCACGCCGCAGGAGATCACCGAAGCCGCGCGCGAGGAGGCCGGCTCCGACAAGCCGTCGATGGAAACCGCGATGCCGCAGGCGTTCAAGGAGCTCACGCGCATCGCCGGCGCGCTCGAGCGCCATTACCGCGACATGCAGGACCTCGAGTTCACGGTCGAGCAGGACAAGCTGTGGATGCTGCAGACCCGCTCGGGCAAGCGCACCGCCAAGGCGGCGCTCAAGGTCGCGGTCGAGCTTGCGGGCGAGGGGCTCATCACCCGCGAGGAGGCGATCACCCGCATCGACCCCGCCGCGCTCGACCAGCTCCTGCATCCGACCATCGATCCCAATGCCGAGCGCAACATCATCGCGACCGGGCTTCCGGCCTCGCCGGGAGCGGCATCGGGGGAGATCGTGTTCTCCGCCGACGAAGCCGAGACGCTCAAGGCGAGGGACAAGCACGTCATCCTGGTGCGCATCGAGACATCGCCGGAGGACATCCACGGCATGCACGCGGCCGAGGGCATTCTCACCACTCGCGGCGGCATGACCTCGCACGCCGCCGTGGTGGCGCGCGGCATGGGCAAGCCCTGCGTTTCCGGCGCCGGCACACTGCGGGTCGATTACGCCGCGGGCACCATGAGCGTCGGCGGGCACACGTTCAAGGCGGGCGACGTCATCACCGTCGACGGCTCGACCGGACAGGTCCTGAAGGGCCGCGTGCCGATGACTGAGCCGGCGCTCTCGGGCGAGTTCTCGACCCTCATGGGTTGGGCGGACAAGGTGCGCAGGCTCGGCGTGCGCGCTAATGCCGACACGCCGAACGATGCGCGCGTGGCGTTGAAGTTCGGCGCCGAAGGCATCGGGCTTTGTCGCACCGAGCACATGTTCTTCGACGAGAAGCGCATCCGCGCCGTGCGCGAGATGATCCTCGCCGACGACGAGAAATCACGCCGGTCCGCGCTCGCCAAGCTGCTCCCCATGCAGCGCGCGGATTTCGTCGAGCTGTTCGAGATCATGCAGGGGCTGCCGGTCACGATCAGGCTGCTCGATCCTCCGCTGCACGAGTTCCTGCCGCACAGCGACGAAGAGATCGCCGAGGTCGCTGCCGCCATGAAGGCCGACCCGAAGAAGCTGGCGGAGCGCGCCCGCGAGCTGCACGAGTTCAATCCGATGCTCGGCTTCCGCGGCT
>Ga0208989_10000114_pt1 | contig 18279 bp, 17 predicted proteins | sample MedBloCAOM3_M1_FD_187852 | JGI IMG/M metagenome (GOLD analysis project Ga0208989, IMG submission 187852) | Forest soil microbial communities from El Dorado National Forest, California, USA - Mediterranean Blodgett CA OM3_M1 (SPAdes) (version 2) | ecosystem: Environmental > Terrestrial > Soil >...
CCCGCCTCGATCGCCTGGTGCGCCATCCGGCGCGTCTGCGCGCGGCGGGGCCGCGCGATCTGCTCGGAATAAGCCCGGCCCAGCGGCGGATCGGTCTGCTTGGCGCCGATCAGCGCCAGGATCGATTGGCCCTGCCGGCCGTTCAACAGGCGGATCGTCGCCTTGAGCTGGCGCTGGAAGCGCTCGCGGTAGCTGCCGGCGCGAGTTCCGTCGGCAATCGGCGTCATGCGGGCCGAGACGCAGTCGAGGGCAACCGCCGCCCGGTTGGGCCACCAGCGATAGAGCGTGGTCTTCGCCACCCCGGCCCGCGCCGCCACTGCCTCCATCGTCACGGCCTGGAAGCCGCCCTCGGAGAGCAGTTCAGCCGTTGCGGCCAGGATCTTCTCCTGCGCCGCCGCGCTGCGCGGCCGACCGCGGCGCTGCGAGATGGCGGGCGTTGCCTCCTCGATCCTCATGGCCGGGCCCTGGCTACTCGATCCGCGCGCCGGAGACGCGGACCAGTTCCTGCCAGACCGGCACCTGCGCTTCGATATAGGCGGTGAAGGCGGCGGGGGAAGCATCGGTGATCGGCATGAAGCCGAGCGGCTGCAGCCGCTCGCGGTAGTCCGGTTGCTGGGCCGCCCGCACGACGGCCGCTTGCAAGCGCGCCGTGATGTCGGTTGGCAGGCCGGCGGGGCCGTCGATCGAGTACCAGAATTCCATGTCCATGCCCGAGCCCGGCAGCAACTCGTCCATGGCCGGCACGGATTCCAGCCCCGGCACGTATTCCACGCGCTTGGCGCTGCCCACGGCGAGGGCGCGCAGCCGGCCTTCGCGCACCGGCGGGATGAGCGCGGGGATGCCGTCGAACATCATGTTCACCGAGCCCGCCAAAAGATCGTTCAGTGCCGGCGCCAGCCCGCGATAGGGCACGGGGGTGATGTCGATCTGCGCCGCCTGCATGAGCTTGGCGAGGCTGAGATGACTGATCGTGCCTTGGCCGGACGAAGCCATGACGATCTTGCCGGGCCTGGCCTTCGCGTCGGCGACGAACTCCGCGAACGTGCGCCACGGCTCCTTGGCGTTGACCACGAGCACGGTGGTGCCGATCGACACGCGGCTCAAATGCGTGAAGTCCTTGATGGGATCGAAGGGGATGCTGCCGCCGTAGAGGAACTTGTTGGCGCAGAAGATGGTCGCCCCGCCCAGGAACAGCGTATAGCCGTCGGGCGCGGACCGCGCGACCACCTCCGCGGCGATGTTGCCGCCGGCGCCCGGCCGGTTGTCGACGACCACGGTCTGGCCGAGATCGGCCGACATGCGCTCACCCAGCAGGCGCGCCACGAGGTCCGCCGCGCCGGCCGGCGGGAAGGGCACGACCAGGCGGATGGTCCGGGAGGGAAAGCTTTGTCCCCAGGCCGGCCGCAGCAAGGCCGGCGCGGCGAGCGCGCCCAGCAGCACGCCGCGGCGGCCAGTGTCGAACACGCGCTTGGTCATTGGTCTCTCTCCCTTTGTTTTTTGTTCCTCCCCAGCTTCGCTGGGGAGGTGGCCGAAGGTCGGAGGGGCCATGGCTCGCACATCGTGTGGCTCATGACCCCTCCGTCCGCTGACGCGGACACCTCCCCTCGCAAGACGAGGGGAGGAATATCGACGATCAGCCCTTGTCGGCGGCCAGCACCTTCTCGAGTTCGGCCGGGTCGCACTTGATGGTGACGCCGGCGCGTTCGACCTGCAGCTTCATCGGCGAGCGGCTGTCGAGATCGTCCCAGCCGCGATTGCGCGCCTCGTTCATCTCCTCGAGCACGAGGTTGCAGAGGCGCATCGGCACGCCCAGCTCGCGTCCCAAGCCTACCGCCAGGGAGACGTCCTTGTGCGCCAGCCTGAGCGCGAAGTCCGGTGGCGTGTACTTGTCGACCAGGAACTGACGGGGCAGGCCGTCGAAGGTCCGGCGGCGACCCTGCGCACCCTGGCGCACGGCCTTCCATAGCGCCGCCGGGTCCATGCCGGCCTTGGTGCCCATGGTGAAGACCTCGGCCAGCGCGGTCTGGATGGCGTAGCCCGCCATGTTGTGCACCAGCTTGGCGACCGAGGCGCTGCCGATCGGGCCGATATAGGCGGCCTGGTCGCCGATCGCATCGAGCACCTTCTTATGCTTTTCGTACACCGCCTTGTCGCCGCCGACCCAGATGGCGAGCTTGCCGGTCTCCGCGCCCTTGGGGCCGCCGGACACCGGCGCATCGAAGCCGAAGGCCTTCTTTTCCGCCAGCGCCGCGTTGACCCGGCGCACCATCGCCTGGCTGTTGGTCGAGAGGTCGAAATAGGCCATGCCGGCATGCGCGCCGGCTAAAAGCCCGTCCGCGCCGAAGACGACCTTTTCCACGTCCGGCGGGCCGGGCAGGCTGGTGAAGACGATATCGCACTGCTCGGCGACCGATTTGGGCGTGTCGGCCCACTCGGCGCCGTTCTCGAGATGCCGCTTGGCCGCGTCGCGGCGGATGTCGGTCACCACCAGCTTGTATTGCGACTTCTGGAGGCTGGCGGCCATGAAGGCACCCATGGTGCCGAGGCCAATGAATCCGATCTTCATGGTCTCACCCCTTCGCCTTGTTTTGCGTCTTGTCTTTTGCCTTATCCTGGGCCTCGAACTCCTCCATCGCCGCGCGCACCGCGGCCACGGCCGTGGGCACGCCGGCATAGACGCCGACATGCAGGAAGATCTCCTTCAGCTGTTCGCGCGTCAGGCCGTTGTTCATGCCCATGCGGATATGCGACTTCAGCTCCTCGGTACGGCCCAGCGCCTGCAGCACGGAGATGGTGATGATGCTGCGTGTCATGCGTTCCAGCCCCGGCCGAGCCCAGGCCGCGGCGAAGCAATGCTCGAACAGGAACTGCCGCAGGTCGCGTGTCATCTCGTTCTGGGCGGCCTGATCGAGCGCCGCCTGCGCCACCTTGGGGCCGCGCATCTCGAACCACACGTCGCGGCCGGTCTTGAACGCGTCAGTCTCGTCGTACGGATATTGGGTCAAAGCATTCCCTCCTGTGTCGGTCTGGTTTGTCGTGGAACGTCGCCACGCTGGCGCGTCTCGCGCCCTCTCCTCCAAGATCGCCAGTCATCGCTGGCTTGCCTAAGATTAACACTACGCTACGTAGCGTCCCAATCTGGATTTGCATGACTTACATGCACGATTTGAGGGAAGGGCCGAGCCTACGCCGCGATTCTCCTGGCCCAGGCAGCGGCAGCCTGCGCAGCAGTCTCGAGATGATCGGCCGCCGAAAATCCCGATATGCTCTTGCGCGGCTTCAGGTCGTGATCGCCATCCTCCAGCCAGAGGATTTTTATGGTTTTAGACAGCGCGTAGGTCGAAACCTCGTGGCGGTTGCCGAACGGGTCGCGCGTTCCCTGCACGATGAGGGCCGGCGTCTTCATCTTCGCAAGATGAGCGGTTCGCAGCTGCTCTGGCTTACCAGGCGGGTGGAAGGGGTAACCGAGACACAGCAGGCCGACGATGCGGCCAGCGGCATGGAGATCGTCGGCGATCATGCTGGCGACCCTGCCGCCCATCGACTTGCCGCCGATGATCAGCGGGCCTTTGGCTTTGAGCGCATCGATCGCGGCGAGGTATTCCGGACCGAGTTTTTCGGCACGCGGCGGCGGCTTTCGCCCGGGCGAGCGGCGGCGGGCGGCCATGTATTCGAATTCGAAGCGCGTGACACGGAAGCCCGCTTCCGCCAGCGCCTTCGCGGCAGCCGTCATCGTCGGGGTATCCATCGGGCCGCCGGCACCGTGCGCCAGGAGGAGCGTGTGTTTCGCCCGGGCCGGGCCATCGCTGAGGAATTTCGTCGCCATGGGCCTCAATGCGCGTGCTGGTGGCCGTGATCGTGTGAGGCCGCCGTGGCCTTCACCTCGGCATGAAAGCGGCCCATCTCGCCGAAGAGCTGCAGGACGTTGAGCGGTTCCGTTGCCCCGAACTCGCGGTAGAGCGAGGCGACGTTCACCACCATGCGCTCCGGGTCGCCCCAGCCGGCGAAGCGGTCGAGCGCGATGTCGCGCGCCGCCGCGAAGACCGGCATGCCGGCGTCGAAGCGCTTGCGCGCCTCCTGCTTGATATAAAGGAGATAGTCCTTCATCGCCTGCACGCCGCGCTTGTCGGTGATCGGGCCGTGGCCCGGCACCACGGTCTCAACGTCCCAGGCGAGGATGCGGTCGCAGGCGGCCACCCAGTTGTCGATCGGGCCGGCCCACAGCACGGGATGACCCTCGACGAATAGGATGTCGCCGGTGAAGACGGTGCGGTCCTGCGGCACGTGGACCAGGACGTCGCCCCGCGTATGCGCCGGCCCGACGTTCTTGAGCAGCACCTCCTTGTCGCCGACTTTCAGGCGCAGCTCGTCCTCGAACACCCGCGTCGGCGGCGTGTTCTTGACGTCGTCCCACTTGAACTTGCTGCCCATCACCTCATGGAGGAAGGCGCCGGCCTCGCCGAGCTGGCGCCAGTTGCGTTGCATGGCCGCCAGCTCCTCGGCCGGCCGCTCCTTCATTTCCTCGGCGCAGGCGCGCGAAGCGATGATCTCGGCGCCGGCGACGAGCTGGTTGCCGAAGGTGTGGTCGCCGTTGGCATGGGTGTTGACCAGGCGGCCGATCGAATTGGCCGCCGGCACCGCGGCCCGCATCTGCCCCAGCATCTCGCCGGTCAGCTTGAGGTCGAACAGCGTGTCGACCAGCAGGGTCTGGTCGCCATCGACGATCAGGCCGGCATTGCTCCACCCCCAGCTGCCGTCGGGCTGCAGATAGGCAAAGCAGCCGTTACCGAGATCGTGGAGCCCCTTGGTGTACTGCCACTTCGACATGTCGCCCTCCCACGTCTGCCGGCATCAAACCTTGACCGTCGAGGCCTGGTAGATCTCGTCGATAGAGCTCGCCAGCGCCGCGTCGAACTCAGCATCGCTCATCGACCGGGTCAGCCCCTCCGTCAGGGCGCGTGAAAAGCTCGCGATCATGCCGTGATTGCGGGCGAGGCGCCGGCAGGCGTCGGCCCGCGTGTAGCCGCCGGACAGGGCCACGACCCGGGCCACCCTTTTGTGGCTGACCAGCGCCGAATAGAAATCCGGCACCTCGGGCAGGGTGAGCTTGAGCATCACCTGTTTGTCCGCCGGCAAGGCGTCAAGTCCCTTGATCAGTTCGGCGCGGAGAAGGGCTTCGGCGCCGGCTTTGTCGGGACTCTTGATGGAGATTTCCGGCTCGAGGATCGGCATCAGCCCGTGCGCGGCGATCTGTGCCCCAACCTCGAACTGCTGGGCTGCGATTGCCGCGATACCGGCTTTCGACGGCAGGTTGATGACCGAGCGCATCTTGGTGCCGAAGACGCCGAGCTTGACGGCCCGCGCGAGAAGAGGATCGAGCCCCGGCATGGGCTTCATCAGGCTCACGCCGTCTTTCTCGCCTTCGAGCCCCTTGTCGACCTTGAGGAAGGGGACGACGCCGCGATCCTCCCACAGGAAGGCGGGCACCGGCTTTCCACGCACCGCTCCGTCCATCGTGGCTTCGAACAGGATGGCCGCCACGATTCGGGTGCCGGTGAAGGCAGACGCCGTCATGATGCGCACGCGCATCTCGTGCATGAGCCGGAACATCTCGGCCTCGCCGCTATAGGCGCTGTCCGGGATGCCGTAGAGGCGGAGCGCGCCGGGCGTCGACCCGCCGCTCTGGTCGAGGGCGGCGATGAAGCCGTCCTTGGTGGAAATCTGCGTCCTCATCCTGTCGTTGGCCATGATCGTCATCCCATCCCTCAGGCAAATCTGCCATTGTCGGTTAATGTCCTCGATGCCGAAAACCCACATCGACCAATTGGACAATCCGCGCAAGCAGGTTGAACTGAAAGCGCTCATCGGATGACCCGGATTCGGGTCGCTCTGCGGGTGCCGGTCGGGCGGCCCTTGCCCGACATTGCCGATTTCGTCGCCCGCTGTGAAGACGCGGGCTTCGACGGTGTCGGCATCCACGACCATCCGTCCAGCGGCCGGGATGCCTATCTGGCATTGGCGCTGGCGGCGCGGGCGACGCAGCGGATCAGGCTGTTCCCTGCCACCTCGAGTCCCGTGGTTCGCCATCCGCTGGTCCTGGCCTCGCTCGCCCACAGCCTGGAAGAAATAGCGCCCGGCCGCACGTGCCTCACCGTGGCGCCCGGTTTCATCTCGACGCGCAGCGTCGGCAAGCCGCGCGCCGGGGTGGCTTTCATGCGCGACGCGATCGGCGATCTCCGTCGGCTCCTTGCCGGGGAAGAGGTCGGGTTCGGTACGACGTCGACCCGTCTCAGGAACCGGAGTGCGGCGCCGACGCCGGTCTATTTGCTGGCCGCCGGCCCGCGCATGATCGAACTCGCCGGCGAGGTGGCCGATGGCGCCTTTCTCATGGTCGGCCTGCATCCGGCGTCCATCCGCGCGGCATTGCGCCACCTCGAGGAGGGGGCAAGAAGGGCCGGCCGCTCCCTGGCGGGCTTTCCGGTGACGTTCGTCGTCACGCTCGGCCTTGGATCCGACGCCGAGGTGGGCGCGCGCTGGATACGGAGTTGGTTTGCGCCCGGCCAGCCCTTCCTCGCCTATCCGAGCGTCGCGAATCTGCGCTGGCTCGGGGAAGCCGGTTTCGACATTGCCGAAATGCACGACCCTGCGGCCATACCCGAGGACCAAGCGCGACGGATTGCCGATGCATTCGGCCTCTTCGGTTCGCCGGAACGCTGTGCGGAGCAGCTGCTGCGGGCGCGCGAAGAGGCAGGTGTCGAGGATGTCTTCCTCTTCCCGGCGCACGATCTTGCGGGCGGATACAATATGCCGGAGGCCGAGGTCGAGGCCTTCGAGCGAATCATCCGCCCACGGCTCGATGGCTGAAAGGACCAGTCGGCGCGTTTTCAGCCGGCGGTCATCTCGAGCATCAGGATGTCGAGCAGGAACGAGCCGTCGGGTTCGATCGCGAAGTGGGCCCGGGTCTCCGACGAGGCGGCGGCCTGCAGCGCGCGGATCGCCCGGATGTTCTCGTCGGGCGTGCGCATGCGGGCCGTCCAGACGGGAAAGTCCATGCGCAGCCGCCACGTCCGGCAGCCGGCCAGCGCGAATCCGGCATGGGCGAGCGCAGCGGTCCATTCCGAGGCCGTGTAGTCACGGACGTGCGAGGTGTCGCGCAGCAACTCGACCGCCTGGAGATGGGTGTCGAACAGGGCAGGACCGGCCGAATGGACGTCGATGAAGACGGCGCGCGCGCCCTCCTTCAGCACACGGCGCGCCTCGCTGAGGCCGCCCTGGAAGTCGCGCCAATGATGGGCCGAGAACCGGCAGGCCAGGAAATCGAAGCGGCCGTCGTCGAACGGCAAATGCTCGGCCGGCGCCTGGACCGTCTCGATGTTGGAGAGACCCCTTTCGCGCGCCGCAGCGGCAACGGCATCGAGCATGTCGCGTGACAGATCCGACGCCGTGACCGCACCGGCATGGCGCGCCATCAGATAGGAAACGTGGCCGCCGCCAGTACCGAGATCGAGCGCGCGCGGCGGTCGCATCTCGCGAACGATCGCTTCGAGGGCGTCGAGGTCCGCACCTTGGGCATGAACGGCGCTTTCGACATAGGCCTTCGCGCGCGGCCCGAACTGGGCCTCGACGACTTTCTCGTGCGCTCTGTCCATCACTCTGCTCCTCGTGCCGGGACGGCGGCGCGACAGGCCCGCGCCTGCCGTTGCTCGCGGCGCTTGTTCCAGGCGTAGAGCACGATTGCGAGCAGCTCGTACAGGGCGTCGGCACCTTGGCGCACCACGGGCAGCCGCACGATCCTGGCGAGACGGCGGTAGCGGGGTGTCTCGTCCCATAGCGCGGCGAAGGCGGGAACTCCCACGCGCAGCACGCCTTGCCGATCGATGACATGGAGCCGCTTCTTCACCGCTTCGACGTCGGCTCCGTAGCTCGCCAGAGCGTCGGGACGGGCCGTGATGTCGACCCACAGATCGTCGCCACCGCCGGTCAGCCGACGGATGTGGGCGACGCCGGCTGAACAGACCGGACAATTGGCATTGTAGAACGTCCTGGGGATGCTCATCGACCGCCTCCTGCCGACCCGACCTTCCGTCCGCGCACAGTAATTCATTAATTGGGTAATAGCTTGATTATCGACCGGGCGGCCGTGCGTGCCTGCACGCTCGACAAGCTGGTCGAAGGCACGGACCATGCAGCTTGGATCGATGTTCGTCGTCCCGGTCTGGCGGCCGCAGACGCGGCGAGCTGCCAGAGCAATACTTAAGCTACGGTCGGCGCCCGTGCTTTCCAAATATTACATACTTGGGTCGCGTGGCACCCACTTATTCGGTGCGCCGGCATTCCCCGTCGCGTTGAACGACTTAAGTAATGATCGATATGCACTTGACTGTATCTTAAGTATTGGTTATCCTCCCTCCCGCGTCGCCTGCAGGGCTATCGCACGTGACGAACGCGGACGACTTCCGTCTTCTCGACCCGAGCGCGAAGCGCCGCCCTTCGGGCGGCTTCGCTCGGGACGACGGATAAGCACCGAATGCGTAGCCCTGGCATCGCCTGGAGGATCGATCATGGACGGACCCGGACGGCCTTCGCTCTACGAGCCGGAATTCACCGAGCAGGCCTTCGAGCTTTGCCTGGCTGGTGCCACCAACCAGGATCTGGCGACACTTTCGAGGTGGGGCACAGCACGATCGACAACTGGCTGCAGAAACGCCCTGAGTTCGCCCAGTCGGTGAAGCGGGGACGCGCTCTCGCCGACGGTCGCGTCGCGCACGGCCTCTATTCGCGCGCCATCGGCTACACCTACGAGACCACCAGGGTCGTGCTCCACCGCGGCGAGCCGGTGTCGGTGCCCCAGACGGTGCACAAGCCGCCCGACGTCCGGGCCGGCATCTTCTGGCTGCGCAATCGCCGTCCCCAGCAATGGCGCGATGGCCCCAGGCCGGTGCGGGACGAGGGACCGGACAGGAGGGAACAGGAGGAGGCGTCCGAGCGGGCGCGTCTTGCCGACGAGGCCGAAGCCGCAGGATCAACCTCGGTGGATTCTGCTTCAGGACGCGCGCAGTCCGAGCTGGCGCGCGATGAGGTTGTCCACCAAGCGTTTCGGCAACGTGATGGCCATCAGGTTCTGAATCGGATTGGGAGCCACCGTATAGCGGGTCTTCGGGTTCGGGAGGAAAAGGGCGGTCCTCACCGTTTCGCCCAGCCTCTCCACCGGCAGGCCTTTGTGGCCGTTGGCGACCATGAAGGCCTTCAGCTTCCCGAGCGCGGAGGCATAGGGCGTGTCGGCGAAGGGCGCGAGGTCGAGGGTATCGGCCTTGTCCCAGATCGGCGTCGCCACGGTGCCGGGTGCGACGATGATCACGTCGATGCCGAACGGCATGAGCTCGCGGCGCAGCGATTCGGACATCCCTTCGAGCGCAAATTTCGACGCGCTGTAGGCGCCGAGGAACGGCATCGCGTTCTTTCCGCCGACGGAAGAGATCATCACGATGCGACCGGGGCCACCTTTGCGCGAGCGGTCGACGCCGAGCAAAGGCGCGAAGGCCTGCGTGACGATCAACTGGCCGGTGACGTTGACGGCGACCTGATGTGCGAAGTCGTCGACCTTGAGATAAAGCAGCGGTCCGGGCACGGCGATGCCGGCATTGTTGACGAGCCCGGACAAGGTTTCGCCGCCCAGTGCCGCTTCCACCTGCCTGGCACCCGCGGCCACCGCCGCTTCGTCCGTCACGTCGAAGAGGAGCGGCGTGAAGTTCGGGCCGAACGCCGCCGACAGGCGATCGGCGTCGGCTTGTTTGCGCACGCTGCCGAAGACCCGTGCGCCGCCGGCGATCAGGACTTTGACGCAGCTCCAGCCAATGCCGGTGGATGCGCCGGTCACGACGACGGTCTTCATCGAGGGACTCCTTGCGAACGTGCCGGCCGAAACGGAACGACGCGCGGGACCGATGGTAGATCGGCAGGGATGGGCGCGCCACCGCAGCAATGGCGCGCCGCCCGGCAAAAGAACTCAGCTCTTCTTGGTGATGACCACTTCGAGATACTCGCTGGGCAGGACCAGTGTGCCGTCCTTGGCGGCATTGTTCTGGTCGAGCAGGGCATAGAGGTCCTTCTCGAGCGCCTTGCGCGATTCGGGATTGAGCGACGCGAACGCCTTCAGCACCGGGCCGTAGTAGTCGCGGAAGATTTCCAGCCAATGGGCGGGCGACTTGTAGCGGAAGACGAAGGTCCGGCTTTCCGCCGCGACCACCGCCTGCGAGCCGAACAGGGTGTCGAGGCGCGCCTTGGTGCCCCACAGCGACGGCGGGGCGACGCCGGCGACGGGTGGAACGTATTTGCCGAGCACCCTGAACATCTGGCCGATGAAGCTCTCCGGGGTCCAGTTCGCCAGGCCGATCTTTCCGCCCGGCCGGCAGACGCGCAGCAATTCCCGGGCGGCCTTGTCCTGGTTGGGCGTGAACATGACGCCGAAGGTCGACAGAACGACGTCGAAGCTCGCATCGGCGAAGGGCAGCGCCTCCGCGTCGGCTTCCTGGAACATGACCGGCAGGCGGTCGGCTTCGGCGCGGCGGCGGCCGCCTTCGAGCAGCGCGCCGACATAGTCCGTCGACACGACGTCGGCGAAGCGGCGGGCGGCGGCCAGCGTCGCGTTGCCGTTGCCGGCAGCGACGTCGAGGACGCGCTGGTTGCTGCGCAGGTCGACCGCCTCGCAGAGGGTTTCGCCGACGATCTGCAGCGTCGTGCCGACGATGGCGTAGTCGCCCGAGCTCCAGGCAAGCTGCTGGCGGCCCTTGATCGTCGACAGGTCGACGGTGGGAATGGCTGATTGGACGTTCATTGTTCTGCTCCTCTATCCAGTTTCCGCCACGTTGTTGGAGCGCGGTGGAGCGTTACCTAGGCATTGCCGCGACCAGCGCGTATGACCCGGCGTCCGCATTGTTTGATACGGCGTCGGCAATTTCTTCTTCGAGAGCGCGACCTGGCGGAGCTCCTATGGCGACTGATGCTCTATCCGACGTCTTGCGCGCGGTGCGGCTCGCGGGCGCGCTGTACTTCGATGTCGCGGCCAGGGCGCCCTGGGTTGCCGAGCAGCCGGCGCGCGAGATGGTGCTGCCGAAGATCCTGCCGGGCGCCCATCACCTGATCGCCTATCATGTGGTCACCGAAGGGCGTTGCTTCGCCGCCATGATCGGCGCGGAACCGATCGCGGTCGAAGCCGGCGAAGTCGTCGTCTTCACCAGGGGCGATCCGCACGTCATGTCGAGCAGTCCCGGCATGCGCGCCTTCCCTGTCACGGCGGATGCGTTCGACGAAGCGGCCGCGAGCCCGCTGCCGTTCTCGGTGCGCTATGGCGCCGACCACGGCGGGCCACCGTCGGCCAGGCTCGTCTGTGGTTTCCTTGCCTGCCATGCCCAGCCGTTCAACCTGCTTCTCGACAACCTGCCGCCGGTCATCAAGGCCGGAAACCCGCAGGACGGCGATTCGAACTGGCTGGGCGAGTTCATCCGCGTGGCGATCAGCGAAACGACCAACAAGCGCGCCGGTGGTGAAAGCGTGCTGGCCAAGCTGAGCGAGCTGATGCTCATCGAGGTGGTTCGCCGACACCTCGAGGCGGCGCCGCCCGTCCAGACCGGGTGGCTGGCTGGCTTGCGCGACCCGTTCGTCGGCAAGGTCTTGTCGCTGATCCATCGAAGCCCGGCGCGAAACTGGACGATCGAGGAACTGGCAAGGGATGTCGGACTGTCGCGCTCGGTTCTGGCCGAGCGTTTTGCCGGCCTCGTGGGCCTGCCGCCGATGCACTATCTCGCCAAATGGCGCATGCAGATCGCTTCCGAGCTTTTGAGCGGCGGCAGCACCAATATCGCAACCGTTGCCGCCGAAACGGGCTATGGCTCCGAGGCGGCCTTCAGCCGCGCATTCAAGAAGATGGTGGGCATGCCGCCCTCGGCCTGGCGTCGCGGGCTCGGGCATGACGAGCTGCGCCCGCTGGTGCGGGCGGCGCCGCTAGAATGAGCCGGTGAACTCGAATTCCATCGCGTTCTTCACGTTGTCGATCTTCCACCAGCTCAGTCGACGCAGGAAGCTCTGCCCCAGCAGCGCGCGGCTGCGCGGCGCGCCGACAGCGGCCAGCACGTTCTCCATCGTCCGGTCGCCGATCTGCAGGCTCTTGAGCCGGAACACCCGCTGCTGCAGCCCGCTGCCGTCAGCCAAGGTGAACCGTCGCTGTCCCAGGAAGTCGGACTCGGCCAGCGTGCCGGCGCGCTTCATCTCCTCGGCGACTTCCTCGGGGATCTGCACGTTCGCAGCGCCGGAATCGACGATGAAATAGGATTTCGTGCCGCCGTTGATCACGGCCGGCAGCACGAAGACGCCGCCCATCCGGTGGAACTGCGCCGTCGTGCGGGCCTGAACTGATTCTTGCAAGGTCTTTGCGCCACACGCAGCCCATGTCGGCGGACCAGTCTTGTCTGCCGGTCCGTAGCAATAGTTCATCTGCGCCAAGAGCTTCGAGAGCGTGTCGCGCTGTTCGCACGCGCCAACGGCTGCCATTGCAGTGGCGGTCGAGCTTCGACAGGTAGCGTTCGCGGCCTGCCATCGCGAAACGAGTTGAGCGGGGTCTGTCGTCGCGCTGTCGGTTGCCTGGGCGTTGGCGTGTCCGGCGAGCGCAAGCAGCAATACCGCGAGAGGAAGAGCCCTCAATCTCATGCAAATTGATCTGTCAATGCAATCAGCCTCCATCGGCTGCAATGGCCACATCATTGCCACAGAAAAATCGTCTCGTCTTGTCCATGGTGCTCCCTCCACAACCAGTCGGCGGCAGTCGGTAGCGTCCACAAGTTTTCCGAGAAGGAGAAGGTGATGAGGGCGATCGGCCGCCGACTATCCATTCTCGTGCTGGGTACGGCATTGGGCGCGCTCGGCCGAGAAGCCGTCGCGGACGACGCGGCCTGCCAGGCCGTGCTGGACGCGGTCATCAAGCAGGCGACGATCCCGGTTCATCAGAAGATCTCGATCGAAAGCGCCTCCATGCCCGGCAAGACGTTGCAAAGCGAGATGATCCGCACCGGTGACACTTTGTACATGCAGATCCGTGGCCAGTGGACCAGCCGGCCCTATGACGGTCAGAAGGCCGTGAACGATGCGCGGCAGGCCATGCAGAAGGCCGAGCACAACTGCACGCGCGTGCGGAGCGAAACGGTCGACGGTCAGCCGGCAGATCTTTACAGCGTCGAGGCAAAGACTGCGTCGGGCGGTACGGACTCGCAGATCTGGATTTCACCCGCGAGCGGATTGCCGCTGCGCCAACATACCGTGATGCTCGAGCAGGGCAGTACCAAGGCGCAGCACGACGTTCACTTCGACTACGCCGACGTGCGTGCGCCGCAGAGCATCTCTCATTGAAAGTGCGGAATCGCACAGGGCACATGCACAACTTTGTGATGGGATGATGCAAAGCTTGTTCTTGAGCCTCAACGCCAATCGGATAATCAACATGGCCCGCGACGCCGGCCTCGTCGCCGCTGACGGTCCATCGTCGCCTCGCACGACCGAGCAGGAGTAGGGATCACCCTCGCTTCCGAAAAATCATCTTCGTCGTCCAAGCCTTTGCACTCTTGGCGCAGCATGTCGGGGAGACGTGAATGCAGTTGCTTGAGCGTGAGTCATATATCGAAGAGCTGAGCGCCATGCTTGGCCGCATCCCGTGCGTCGGCGGCCGCGTGGCGCTGATTTCCGGCGAGGCGGGGATCGGCAAGACCTCGCTGCTTCGCGAGTTTGCCGCTGCGCAGAACAAAGCGGCGCGCGTGTTGTGGGGCGGCTGCGAGGCGCTGTTCACGCCCCATCCCCTGGCGCCGCTGCAGGACATTTCCCGCCAGATCGGCGGAGATTTTCCCAGGACGATCTGCGCGGCGAGCGGTCGGCACGAGATCTTCAATGCAACCCTCGACCAGTTTGCGCGCCTGTCGGGGCTGACGGTCGTGATCATCGAGGACGCCCACTGGGCGGACGCAGCGACCCTCGATCTCATCAAGTTCCTCGGCCGGCGCCTGGACGGGCTCGGCGTGCTGCTGGTGGTGAGCTATCGCGACGACGAGGTGAACGACAAGCATCCGCTGCGTTCGGTCATCGGCGACCTGCCGCCGGCCGCGCTCTGCCGCATCCGGCTGCAACCGCTGAGCGAGGGCGCGGTCGGGCAGCTGGCGGCGGCGGTCGGTCGATCGCCGACCGGCCTGCACGAGGTGACCGGCGGCAATCCGTTCTTCGTCACCGAAATCCTGGCCGCATCGGAGGAAAAGGTGCCGTCGACGGTGCGCGATGCGGTGATTGCGCGCCTGGCGCGGCTGTCCGAGGAGGCCCGCAGGGTGGCGCACCTGGTGTCCATCGTGCCCCGGCACGCCGAACGCTGGCTGATCGATGGCATGATCGGCCCGGGCGGTGAGGTGCTGCAGGAATGCCTGAATGCCGGGATGGTCGCCCATCGCGATTGTTCGCTGGGCTTCCGTCATGAGATCGCCCGCCGCGCCGTCGAGGACAGCATGTCCCTGCCTGAGCGGCAGGACCTCCATGCCGGCGCGCTGGCGATGCTGTTGAAGCACCGCGAGGGCAAGGTCGCGATCGCCCGCCTGGTCCACCACGCCGACAACGCGGCCGACAGCGCCGCGGTGCTGCGCTTTGCGCCGGTGGCGGCGGAGCGCGCGGCCGCGCTCGGCGCCCATCGCGAAGCCGTCGGCCATCTGCACACCGCGCTGCGTCACGTCCCCGCCCTGGGCGCTTCGTTTCCCGACGAAGAGCGCGCGTATCTGTTCGAGCAACTGTCCTACGAATGCTACCTGACCGACGAGATGGCCGATGCGAGTGCGGCGCGCGAGAAGGCTCTTGCCGTGTGGCGGTCGCTCGGCTCGCGCCGCAAGGAGGGCGATGCGCTGCGCTGGCTGTCCCGACTGTCTTTGTTCAATGGCCGCAAGGCGGCGGCCGAGGGCTATGCCAGCGAGGCGGTGACGGTACTCGAGCAGCTTCCGCCCGGACGCGAGCTTGCCATGGCCTACAGCAACTGCTCACAACTCCATATGCTGGCGGAAAACGTCGCCGCGTCGCTCGAGTGGGGACGCAAGGCGCTCGAGCTCGCCATCCGTCTGGGCGAGACCGAGATCGAGGTGCATGCGCTCACCAACATCGGCACGGCCAAGCTCGTGAGCGAAGATCCTGCCGGACGAGAAGACCTCGAACGGGCGCTGGACACCGCGTTGAACAGCGGATTCGAGGAGCATGCCGCGCGGGCCTTCAACAACCTCAGCACCATGTCGTTTCGGCATCGCGAGTTTTCGGCAGCGGTCGAGTACCTGAAGGCCGGCATCGCCTACTGCGACGAGCACAATCTCGATTCGTGGATCCGCTACATGACGGCGTACCGCGCGCAAATCGCGATGGCGCTGGGCCATTGGGACGATGCCCTGAAGGACGCGCAAACCGTCATCCGCCATCCGCGGGTGGCGCCGATCAGCAAGATCCCGGCGCTGGCCGCCCTGGGCCGCATCCGCGCCCGGCGCGGCGATCCGGACTTCGAGATGGCGGGCGGTGAGAGCTCTCTCGCCGAAGGCTATCGGCTGGCCGTGCCGACCAACGAGATGCAAAGACTCGTGCAGGTTCTCGCGGCACGCGCCGAAGCGGCCTGGTTGCAGGGCACCGATGCGTCGGAGGTCGTGGCGGACGTGGCGAAGGCCTACGAACTAGGCCTGAAGCACGCCGATTCCTGGATCCAGGGAGAACTGGCGTTCTGGCTGTGGCGCCACGGCCGTCTCGACGACATGCCGGAGAAAGTCGCGCGACCGTTCGCGCTGCAGATGGCGGGCGACTGGCAGGCCGCGGCCCAGGCCTGGGAGGCGTTCGGCTGTCCCTACGAGCAGGCCACGGCGCTGGCCGACAGCGATCGCGAGGGCCCGTTGCGTACGGCCCTGGAGATCGTCGAGCGACTGGGCGCCATGCCCATGGCCGCCATCATCCGCCGCAAGCTCCGCGCCAACGGCGTACGCGACATTCCGCGCGGCGCGCAGGAACGGACCCGGCAAAACCCCTGCGGCATGACCAACCGCCAGCTGAAAGTCCTCGGCCTTCTGGTCGAAGGGCGACGCAATGCCGACATCGCCCGCCGGCTGTTCGTGGCGGAGAAGACCGTGGATCACCACGTGTCCGCGGTGCTGGCCAAGCTCGGCGTGCGCTCGCGCGGCGAGGCGGTGGCGGCCGCGACCAAGCTCGGCCTGCGCGAGCTGCAAATTGCGGAGCCGGTCGGTAAAAAATAGGGAGAATCCCCGATGGCATGGCGGTCCGTCGTGGCCATGTTCCGCCGCGTCGGACTCCTCCGGCATCGATTTCGAAAAGGAGAGGGCAAATGCCCCGTTACGTAGTGGAGCGCGACTTCCCGTCTGGACTGAATATTCCGGCCACCGCGGAAGGCGCCAATGTTTGCCGCACTGTGGTGGACATCAACACGGCCGACGGCGTGACCTGGATCCACTCCTATTTCAGCACCGACAACAAGAAGAGCTATTGCGTCTATGACGGGCCAACCCCCGAGGCGATCCGCAAGGTGTCGGTCAAGAACCGGCTGCCGGTGAACCGCATCACCGAGGTGCGGGTGCTCGATCCGTATTTCTACCGCGCCGCCTGATCCAGGCTGTGCCGCGTTGACGGAGGCTTGTCGCCTTCGCCATCGACGTCGGCCGGACCGCGGGCCTTCGAGGTCCAGGGTTCACCCCAACCCGTGGTACCCCCAAGCCACCAGTGGCCCTCCCAGCCACAAGCGGACCTCGAGGCCCGCGGTCCTACGACGTCGTACCCGCCTGAGAGAAGAACGCGCCCGCTTGATCGATGAGCGTCTCGGCCTAAATGCAGGGTGTAGGCCGGGGCATCTCGCCTCGCATCGGTGCGAGCAGGCATGAATGATCGACATCGGTAAACTTCACTTGGCGCAAGCGGATGGCGGCTTGCCAACTATTGCGACCCACGGCAGCGCACCGGGCGAAAGCGGCGTGTCCATCGTCAACGTGCGGTTCCGGGACGGCGCCCATTTCAGCGCAACGCCACGGCACCATCTCATCTGGTTTCAAACATCGCCGCCGGTGCGGTTCGATTGCCGCATTGCCGGCCGAACGCTGCAGCACGAGGCACGAGCCGATCAGCTGACGATCTGTCCGGCCGGGATCGACTGTGCCGCCGACGCCGATGCCAGCTCCAGCGCCATTCTGGTGACGATCGATCCCCGTCACCTGGCACTCGCGGCCGCCGAAGAGTCGGCGCTCGATGCGCAGTTGATCGAGCGCTTTTCGGACCGCGACCGAAGGCTTCTCGAACTTGCGCGCATCCTGATGCTGGAAAGCGCCGACGATTACCCGAACGGGTCGCTGTTCTGGAACGATGTTGCGAGCGGCTTCATCGGCAACCTGGTGGCTCGCCATACATCGGCATCCGAACCTCGGACACGGGGCGCGCTGCGCAAGGAAGTGCTGAAGCGCCTGAAAGACTATGCCCTCGCCCATATCGATGAGCCAATAGAAGTCGCGGCCCTGGCAAAAGTAGCGGGGAGCAGCCCGTTCCACTTCTCTCGCGTCTTCACCCGATCCGTCGGCATGACTCCGCATCGTTACGTCGTCCGTCTCCGGCTGCAGCGTGCGATCGAGCTCATCCGCGACGGGCAACTGGGCCTGGCCGAGGTCGCGGCCCGCACGGGTTTCGCCGACCAAAGCCACTTGTCGCGCTGGGTACGGCGCGTTCACGGGGTTTCCCTCACGAAACTGGCCACCTGAACCCGGGCAAAATAGCAGGAATCTTCACGATCGGTCGTTCGCTTCTCCCCAAATCGCCGTGACGTCGCGCTGAACGACCTGGTTCGCGCCGCCAGACGAGGAGAAACACGGCATGACCGATCTGATCGAGAGAACCCTTCGCCGGCTCAGCCAGCAGCTGCACGGCCGCTTGTCGATGCCGGGCGCCGACCGCTATGCGGCCGCAACGGCGATCTGGGCAAAGCCCATCGGCCGCAACCCGCGCGCCGTCGCCCATTGCTTGACAGCCGAGGATGTCCAATCGGCCATTCGTGCCGCCCGCGACGGTGACCTGCCGCTGTCGGTGCGTGGCGGAGGCCACGACTGGGCCGGTCGCGCCCTGTGCGACGGGCTCGTCATCGACCTCGCAGGCATGAACAAAGTGGCCGTCTATCTCGAGAATTGCACGGCGAGAACAGCGGGAGGTGCCCGCGCGTCCGACGTTGTCGGCGCGACCGATCCGCTC
>Ga0208989_10000115_pt1 | contig 18279 bp, 18 predicted proteins | sample MedBloCAOM3_M1_FD_187852 | JGI IMG/M metagenome (GOLD analysis project Ga0208989, IMG submission 187852) | Forest soil microbial communities from El Dorado National Forest, California, USA - Mediterranean Blodgett CA OM3_M1 (SPAdes) (version 2) | ecosystem: Environmental > Terrestrial > Soil >...
ACGTTGATCGCGGTCGTATCGAGCGTGTTGACGAGATGCCAGGTGTAATATTTCTCGATCATCTCGACGCTTCGGCAGTTTTTCGCGATCTGGTAGACGTCCGCGCCCTCCATCAGCCGTAGGCAGCTATAGGTGTGACCCAGGCTGTAGGCCGTGCGCGGCTGGCCATCACGGTCCTTCTTGAGATTGAGTTCGTTCAGGATGGCATCGAACATTTCATGATGCCGCTTAGGGAAGAGGAGGTCGGTTGGGCCGGGGAGGATCGTGGCCACTTTCTCCTTGCCGTTGTCGTCCACAGTTATGACGGTCCGCTTCCGTTTCTGGAGCCGTTTGGACGGAAGCACCGCGCCCGGCATGCTCTTGCAATAACTCATTCGGCCCGCCGGGGCTTGGCGGCATGTCGGCGATGCGCGCCAAACCGCCGGCCGCAAGTATTTTTACGCTCCACTGCGACGGCTCTACTTTCGGACTTCCGTTCTGCGCTTACTCTTGTTTTCGTTTGATGGACCTGACGAGGGAGTGGCGGAGTGGCGATGGACGAGGAACGAAAAGAGCCTCGTCCCGCCAATGACATCAGTCGCTTGGCCCGCGAATTCCGCGAATTGCAGCAGCTCGGACATTGCGACATCATCGCGCTGCTTTGTCCATAGCCTAAGCGTGCGGCCCGTTGCGCGAGGCAAGGCGACGATGTTAGGCTTTGGGATGCGTCGTGAAATTATTCGATCTCAAAGAAGCAGCGAAGCGGCTCGGTGCTTCTGTCGATCATGTGCGGGCGCTCGTCGATGACGGCCGCTTGCGATACGTCAACATCGGTCGAGGCAGGAAGCGCCCACGCTACCGCTTTGCCGACGCGGATTTGAACGAGTTCATTGAGGCTAACCGCGCGCGCGAGGAAGCTCCGTGTCCGTCTTCAAGGTCAAGAAAAGTCCGTACTACCAGTTCGACTTCGTGCTCCGTGGCCATCGGTTTTACGGCTCAACGGAATGCACGGTCCGCAAAGAAGCCGAAAAATTTGAGGCCGTAGAGCGGGAGAAGGCCAAGGAGCTGGTGAAGGCAATGAAGCGCTCCAAGGCTTCATTGCTGATTGATGATGTCGCCGCCCGGCTCTGGAATGAGCAGGCTCAATACGATGCTGATCCCGAGGCCACGGAAACAAACTTCGCCCGGCTCGTCGACTATTTCGGCAAGTCCAGATCGCTGACGGAAATCGACCACGCTGCGGCCAAGAAGATGGTTGCATGGCGTCGCGGACACCGGATCAAGGGCCGGGCGGATGCGCCGCTGATTTCCAATAGCACCGTCAATAGATCGAGCAGCAAGGTGCTGCAGCGGTTCTTCTCTTTCGCGAAGGCGGAGGGGGCGCAGTTCGATCGCGAGCCCAAATGGACGGAGCTTCTGCTGCCTGAGCCCGAGGAGCGGGTCCGGGAGCTTCAGGAGGAAGAGGCGGTGGCCTTCGAGGACGCCATGCGGACCGATTACGAGCCGTTCTTCGAGTTCGTCCGGGCGAGCGGCATGCGGCAGAAGGAGTGCATCACCCTGCGCTGGTCCGAGGTGAATTTCGCGACGCGCCAGATCGTTCGGCTTGGGAAGGGCGGGCGACGAGTGGTCTTTCCGGTCACTGAGTCAATCAGGGAAATTCTGTTCCCGCTTCAGGGTCAGCACCCGGAGTACGTCTTTACCTATGTTGCCGTTTACGGAAACAAGCGTCTGGGCAGAGTGCGCGGCGAGCGTTACCCGCTAACTATCACAGGAGCGAAGTCGGCGTGGCAGCGGATGCGCGCCAAGGCGGGCGTGAAGGACTTCCGTTTCCATGACTACCGGCACGACTTCGGCACGAAGCTCTTGCGTGAGACCGGCAATCTCAAGCTCGTGCAGAAGGCCCTGAACCACCGCGACATCAAGAGCACGCTCCGCTACGCCCATGTCCTTGACGCCGATGTGGCCAGTGCGGTGGAAGCTGTCGCAAAGTCCCGGAAAAAGTCCCGGACTATTGCTCGAAGAGCAGTCTAACTCTATGATTTTGTTGCTATATTTCATTTACGGCGCCAAGCTTCCAGATGTCGTTCGCAGCCACGCTCGGACTGGTGGCGCTGGTGCAGATCGGCATGCCCCGCCTGTTTGCCTCGCCCGATAACTCGGCTACCGCACGGATGGCGCTATGGGGCGGGCGGGAGATCGCGACGCTGGCGCTGGCCTCGCTGGTGGCGGGGTTGGCGACGACACCCTATGCCGCCTTTCACTTCCATCGCGTAACGCCGTATGGCGTCCTCGCCAATCTGGCGGCGATGCCTGTGGTGTCGGCGGTTGTGATGCCCGCGGGCCTGCTCGGCCTGGTCGCGATGCCGTTCGGCTTCGACGGCGTGTTCTGGCGGATCATGGGCTTAGGCATCGACTGGATGATCGTGGTCACGCAATGGGTCGCAGCACTTCCGGGCGCCATCGGCCGCATGGCGGCCTTCGGGATCGGCCCGCTGATCGCGGCGAGCGCAGGGATCATCTTGTTGGGGCTGTTACGCACGCCACTGCGCTGGTCCGGTGCGGCAGTGCTGGCGCTTGCAGTGGTCTGGGCGCTGGCGGTGCCGCAGCCGGATATCCTGATTTCCGCTGACGGTCACAATGTCGGCGTCCGCGGCAGGGACGGGCACCTGCATTTGATGCGGACCGCCAAGGATGCATTCCTGATGAAGGAATGGTTGGCCGCTGACGCCGACTCCAGGCAGCCTACGGATTCTTCGCTTGCGGAGGGCGTCTCATGCGACGAAGCGGGTTGTGTGGTGCAGATGGCCAACGGGGCGTTCGTCGCGCTGGCGCTGCGGCCCGACGCGCTGGGCGACGATTGTGAGCGCGCGGCGCTGGTTGTGACGGCCAGACCGGCGGCGCCGGCGTGTCCATCGCCGGTGATCGATCAGGAACGTTTGCGAAGGCAGGGCGCAATGGCCCTGCGGCGAACCCGTGGCGGATTTGCGGTTGACGCCGTCAGGCCAAAAGGCGTCGATCGGCCATGGTCGCCGGCCATCGCAGGGGACACCGAGGCCGAAACAACCCTCGCGCCGCGCCCCACAGCCCCGCGAGCCGTCGACGCGACGCCGTCGGAAGCCGACCTGCAGGCGGAGGACTGAGGCGGCGTCGAGCCAGACCTGTTTCATTTTGAAATGAGGCAGATACAATTTGTCCCCCGTCATCCCGGGGGGCGCGAGCGGAATAAGCGACCCCGTAATCCGCAACCACCATCGGGAATACGGATTCCTGGCCTGCGCTAAGCGGCGCATCCCGGTGACCGCGCACTTCCAAATAAAAAGCCGCTTCAGTTCTCGCTGAAGGAGAGTTTTTCGCCCAGGTCGAATGCGCCTAGCCGAAACTCCTCCCCGTCATCCGTCTCCGCCGCCGTTTTGACCAGCGTAAACGCCGCATTCGGGAACTGCTCCCAGACGGCAATATCTTCCGCCGTAAGGGTGAGCCACCCGAACGTGAACATGTATCGGCCCGGTTCGGTCACTCGTCCGGCCTTTTGCCACGTGATCTTATTGACCACCGATGACTTTTCCTTCCAAGGCTGCAATCGACATCCCGCGCCGACCAGCATCGGGCTTAACGCCGGTCTTGAGCAGTTCACCTGTTCGCATCTCGAAGGCGTCGAGCTGCAAAGCGAACATCGCCAGCGCCAGCCTTAGATTAGTCAGTTCCTTGGCCCGGGCGTCTTCCCGGTGATCACTGGTGCGCGTCACGTGCGGTTCGATGCGGGCAATATCCATCGATGGTGCGCGGCAAAATCCCGCCGGCGGGAGCCGGCGGGATATGGACACGACCATTTCAATCGACGGAAACCGGCGTTGACGCGGGCGTCTCGGCAGCGGATTGCGCGTGCTCCGTAACCTGATGAACCATGGGCAATTGCAGCACGGTTACTCGCTGCCCTTCGGAGAGCTGCGTCACGAGCACATTGCTTCCATCTGGAAATTCGATCGCATCATGGTGACGATGCGGAACGTCCGGGTCCATTACGCCGAATTTCCCAACACGGAAATTGATTGCCCTCGCCCAAATCCATCTGTTGTCGTATCTGACATCTTCGGCGAATGCCAGCTCGGTCCCAGGTAGCATGCAGACCGCTACGGCTGGTTCGCTTTCTGACGCGAAACCGCGAGTCGCAGTACCGCGGAACGTTGTGGTGATCAGCGTCTCACCAACCTGGGCGGGGCGCGTTGCTACAGCGTGCAGACTATAGTCACACATTGGATTGCTCCTCGTTCGAGATAGCCAACCCACGCCCCGCTCGGAGGCGCAGGCCTCTATCAGAGTGGATAGTAAAGTTCACAGCCGACGATAAGTTCCGAGTCTCTACCTCGTTGTAGGCAATTGTGCGGCTCCAGCCGACGAGCCAAATCACAAATGCGTTTGAGGGGATGCTCGACCGATCCGCCTCAATCGTGTGCGACACGCGCGATCGACGCCGCCAAAAGCCGGCCTGCACGCCAAGGACGAAGCATGATCCGCGGGACGAACGAAGACGTTTGTCCGGGAAACCGCTTCCAACCCCCGGACCAGGTCCGAGGGCATGCTTTTCGGGAAATTGCCCGCTCAATATTTCCGATAAAGCCCGATCAGCTTGCCCTGAATCTTGACCCGGTTCGGCGGCAGGATGCGGACTTCATAGGATGTGTTGGCCGGCTCCAGCGCAATCGAGGCGCCGCGGCGGCGGAAGCGCTTCAGCGTCGCTTCCTCCTCGTCGATCAGCGCCACCACGATATCGCCGGTCTCGGCGGTCTCGTTGCGCTGGATCAGCGCCATGTCGCCGTCGAGGATCCCGGCATCCACCATCGAATCGCCACGCACTTCGAGCGCGTAATGCTCTCCTGAGCCGAGCATGTCCGGCGGCACGCTGATGGTGTGACTGCGGGTCTGCAGCGCCTCGATCGGCGTGCCGGCGGCGATGCGGCCCATCACCGGCACGGCGACCGGACGGCTGCCATCATCCTCGGAGCTGCCGCTGCCAGAACGGACCTTGCCGAGCGTGCCTTCAATCACACTGGGCGTGAAGCCGCGGCGGCCGTTGCCACTGCCGCTGGACGAAAGTTCGGGAAGCTTGATCACCTCGATGGCGCGGGCGCGATTGGGGAGGCGGCGAATGAAGCCGCGCTCTTCCAGCGCGGTGATGAGGCGGTGGATACCCGACTTCGACCGCAAATCCAGCGCGTCCTTCATCTCGTCGAAGGAGGGCGGAACGCCGGATTCTTTCAGGCGTTCGCTGATGAATCGCAGGAGTTCATATTGTTTGCGTGTGAGCATCTCGACCAATCCCCAATTTACGTTCCCTAGGCTTGATGCTGTCGTTCGATTTCGAGACTCGAATTCGAAGGCTCCGGAGTCAGAGACTCCCATTTTCAGACATCAATCCTCGAAACAAAGCATGAACGGACACTATATGTTCCATATGTGTTCCGCAACCACTTAATTTCTCGTCAACGAAACCAGCTTTTGTCGGAGCCGGCTCTCTACGGGGTCAGACGGGAAGCCGCAGGATGTCGCAAGCCGACCCGGCGGCGGCCTTGGGCGCAAACGGTGCACGGATTACAAGCGCCCGTGCCGTAGCGAGATTTCGCAACAGCGAACTGTCCTGATGGTCGACCGGCGTGGCGATCAGGACGCCGTCCGCGCGCACCTCAAGGCGGGCGCGCAGATAGTCTTCGCGGAGGTCATTGGCGGCGATATCGCGCCCGAGCAGCGCCGTCTCGCTGATGTGATGGATGTCAGCACGCCCCGATAGCTTGCGAATCAGCGGCACCAGAAACAGGAATCCGCAGACATAGGACGACACCGGATTGCCGGGCAGGCCGATCACCCGCATCGCGCCGAGCCGTCCGTGCATCATCGGCTTGCCGGGCCGCATCGCGATCCGCCAGAACGCCATGGTGACGCCTTCGGCCTCCAGCGACTGCTTGACAAGGTCGTGGTCGCCGACCGAGGCGCCGCCGGTGGTGATCAGGATATCGGCGCCGCTGTCGCGGGCGCGGCGGATGCCCAGCGCGGTCGCCTCGACGGTGTCGGCGGCAATGCCGAGATCGATGGTCTCGGCGCCTTCGTGACGGGCCAGCGCGCGCAGCGCGTAGCCGTTGGAATAGACGATCTGTCCGGGGCCGGCGGTCGAGCCCGGCATGACAAGTTCGTCGCCGGTGGCGAGGATTGCGACCTTCGGCCGGCGGCGCACGGCAAGATCGGGATAGTTCATGCCAGCCGCCAGCGAGAGATCGCGGTCGGTGAGGCGTGTTCCGCGTGCCAGCAGGATATCGCCTTCGCGAAAATCGACGCCGGCGGGGCGGATATGCCGTCCGGGAATCGCGGCCTCGGTAATCGTGATGCCGCCACTCTCAACCACGGTATCTTCCTGGATGATCACGGCGTCGGCGCCTTCGGGGATCACGCCGCCGGTGAATATCCTGACCGCTTCGCCCTTACCGATTGTCCTTTCGAACGGGCGGCCGGCGGCGACCTCGCCGATCACTTTCAGCCGCGCCGCCACGGCTGACGCGTCGGCGGATCGTACCGCGTAGCCGTCCATCGCCGACATTGCCTGCGGCGGCTGGGTGCGCAAAGCCGCGACGTCGCGCGCGAGCACGCGGTGGTGGGCCGCGTCGAGCGCGACCATTTCCTCTGGCAATGGCTCGGCGCCCGCGAGAACCGCGGATAGCGCGTCGGCAACGGGCATTAGCGCCACGGCAACAAACTCCCAAGAGGCTGACTCGAACTGCAGCCAACAGAATTAGGTCGTATTTGTCGTCATTGCTGTGCAGCAATGATGGTTTCTGGTCATAATCCGAGTGCGGCCAGCGCATCGGCCACGTCCTCGGGCGATGTCACGTGAACGGCGGTCAAGCCCCGCGCTCGCGCGCCTTCGATATTCTCGGCGAGATCATCGAAGAATACGATACGGTGAGCGGGCACGCCGATCGCTTTCACCACATGATCATAGGCTGCCGCATCGGGTTTCCGAAGCCCGATCATCGAGGACAGAAAGATTTCGCGGAAATGGCCGAGTAGCTCGGCATAGACTTGCGAGAAGTGCTCGATATGCGCGCCGTTGGTATTCGAAAACGCGTAAAGCGGCACGCGCTGCGCGGCGCGCTCAAGCAGCGGGGCGATGCCGGGCATTTCGCCGGCGAAGATCGCGTTCCACCCTTCGAGGAACTGGGCGTCCGATAGCCCGACGCCGAGCGACGTTCGCAGGGCGGCAAAGAATTCGGCGTCGCCGATCTCTCCCGTCTCGTGGCGTTGATAGATTTCGTCGCGCGCAAATCGCCCGAGCAGATGCGCGGGCTCGCAGCCGGCGTGACCGGCCCAGCAGACAAGTGCCTTGTTGAAGTCGATATCGAGCACCACGCGGCCGAGATCGAACAAGAGCGCATCGGCGGCGCCGGGACGGAGGAGGGGGCTGGTCATCTGCAGCGTGTACGAAAATCGGGGAGGGTGGGCAACTGGTGTAGCGATTTCCGTTTCGAAGCAACTTGCGGACTCAAGTCGGACTTCGAAAGGTGCCATTAACGGACTCTCCACCGCTCGAAACCTATCGCTTCCGCACAAAAAGCGAGCCGGTGCGTGGGCGCGGCTTGTTGTGTCAACATCGGGCCCAGCCACATTTCCTTACCCCGATAATAGCTTGATCGGACTAGCGCAAAATCTTAGTTCGCAACACTTGAAGTACGCATGCAGACTTTGTCGTGATGGACCAGTCTGCAGCAGCAGTGCTAGACTGAGCAGCAGCCCAAAAATGCGCGTCAGCACGATAGGCATCCTGAATGAACATTCCGTTCCTTTTCTGCGCGCTTATCACGGCTGCGAGCGCAGTTATAAGTCTCGGGTTTTCTATCGCGGCGGTCTTCAATACCACAAACGAAGTCCGGACCATGGCGCTATACACCTGCGCGCGAAGTGTAGCCTTGGTAATCGTAAGCGCGGTCCCATTTCTGACAGGCTCAACTCCATGGTTGCAGGCGATCGCTTGCAGCATGATCATTGTTCAGGTTTGTGACGCCGGTATAGGCGTCGTAATTAAGGATCGGATGAAGACCTTCGGTCCGGCCGGAACCGCGCTCGTGAATCTTGCGGCGGTGATCTGGTTGCTGAGCTAACTTTGCTCATTGAGCGTCCCATGTCGTCAGGAACGCAAAATCGCCGCTTGCCTGGCGTTGGATTGCTCAATACGGAAAAGCCTCGCCGTCAATACCGATAGGGCTCGATCTCCAGCAGCGGGAACGCGCTGAAGACATGGGGCAGGTTGGTCGGCGTCGCCGGGTGCAGATAGGATTTGTCGAGCTCGGCGAACTTTGTGACGCCCAGCAGTCCGAGGCATCGGACCACCTCGTCTTCGAGCAGCTCCAGCATCCGCACGATCCCGGCTTCACCGGCAGCCGCGAGCGCCCAGCATTGCAGGCGGCCGATGCCGACGAGATCGGCGCCTGAAGCGATCGCCTTGACGATATCGGTGCCGCGGCAGAACGAGCCGTCGACCATGATCTTCGCTCGGCCTGCGACCGCGGCGGCGATTTCGGGCAGCACGTGCATGGCGCCGCGGCCGTGGTCGAGCTGGCGTCCGCCGTGATTGGAGACGTAGATCCACTCGACGCCGTGATCGAGCGCGATGACCGCATCCTCCGCTGTCGCAATCCCCTTGATCACCAGCGGCATCTTGTACTTGTCCTTGATCAGCTTCACGGTGCGCCATTCCAGCCCCTTCTGGAAGTCGCCGCCGGTGGCGCGGACCCGGCAGGCGCGGACATAACGCTTGGCGATATCGCGTTCGCGCCGGCTGTAATGCGCGGTGTCGACGGTTAGGCAGAATGCGGTATATCCGCTGGCGATCGCGCGACTGACCTGGTCCTCGACGAAGGCGTCGCCGCCGCGGACATAGAGCTGATAAATGCGCAGAGCGCCGGGCGCGGCCTCGGCGACTTTCTCCAGGCCGGGCTCGGACACCGAGCTCAGCATATGGGCGGCGCCGAAGCTGCCAGCCCCGCGCGCGACACTCGCCGCGGCGCCGGGGTCGAAAATCTCGAGCGCGCCGACCGGCGCGAGCATCACCGGCAAGCGCAATTTGCGGCCGAACACCTCGACTGACGCGTCGACCTTGGCGACATTGCGCAGCACGCGCGGCCGGAATGCGATCTCGTCGAGCGCCATGCGGTTGCGGCGCATGGTGGTTTCGGTCTCGGCGGCGCCAACAATATAGTCCCAGGCATTCTGATTGAGGTTGGCCCGCGCCTTGCGTACGAACTCGTGAAGGTTCTGGAACTCTTCGCCGCTGGCGCCGAGTTCAGCGGCCGCCGGTGGGATGCGGGTCGCTTCGTTCATGGTACCTCCCCAAAAATGCGTGATGGCTTTTGCCTTGGCCTTTCGCCTATCGCGTCCCGAGCTTCCGCGCCATCCCGAAAATTGCTATGGCTGGTAGTAGCGGGAAGAGAGCAAAAAATTCCGGCTGCTCGAGGGAAGGATTTGCCATGGCAAAACTGGCGATCCGGATTGCGGCGCTTGGCCTAAGCCTACTCAGCGCCAGCGCAGCTGACGCGCAGAGCATGACCTTGACCAGCGCCGATCTCAAAGAGGGCGCCACCATTTCCAACGAACAGGTGTTGAAGGGTCCCGGCTGCAACGGCGGCAACCTCTCTCCGGCGCTTAGTTGGAGCGGAGCGCCGGCCGGCACCAAGAGCTTCGCCGTCAGCATCTATGATCCGGATGCGCCGACCGGCAGCGGCTGGTGGCACTGGATGGTGTTCAATATTCCCCCTGGCACGACGTCGTTACCGAAGGGCGCCGGGGACGTGAAGAAGAAGCTGATGCCGAAGGGCGCGATCCAGAGCCGAAACGATTTCGGCGCCTATGGATATGGCGGCCCGTGTCCGCCGGCCGGCGACAAGCCGCACCATTACCAGATCACGGTTGTTGCCGTCGATGTCGACAAGCTGCCGGATGCAAAGAACGATGCGGCATCGGCGCTGGTCAGCTCCGATCTGCGCTCCCATACTTTGGCAAAGGCGACATTGACCGGTCTCTACGGTCGCTGAATGTTTGTGCCCAGCGACCTGCGTGCCGGGCGCGTTCCAATGCCTCGATTACAAATTGGCCATGAAAGCAGTCCGGCTTTGCCGTAGCGACGGAGCGCCTATATCGTCGCCGTATTCCAAGCGCCTATATCGTCGCCGTATTCAAAAGAGCGCTGGCGCGATGCCGGGATTTTGATGTCCGGTGCCGAACCGGGAAATGATAGATGCTGCGGATGTTGGAGGCGTCGAGTTGCTTAACCGCACCGTGGTGCCGCCGATGCACCGGTATTCCGCTGCAAAGGGATTTTCGACGGACTGGCATCTGATGAATGACGTGGCAGAACGGCCTTAATGATACCGGAAAGGTATTGTGAGTCTGTCGGTCGAGTTCGGCAAGAGGGCTAGACGCTAAACACCCGGCTGTGGCGGGCAACCACCGATAACGAAAAGGTTCGCGAGCGATGCGCAAGAATTCCCTGTTTTTCCTTGGCGCGGCGGCCGGTGCCTGCCTGACCCTTCTAGTCACCGCGCCTCAGGGCGCGCAATGGATCGCGGTAGCCAAGGCTGCGGCCGGTACCGACGCCTATTCCCAACTGAATCTGTTTGGCGAACTGTTCGAGCGGGTCAGGACCAACTACGTTGAAAAGCCCGACGACACCAAGCTGATTGAAGGCGCGATCAACGGCATGGTCACGGCCCTCGATCCGCACTCGCGGTACATGAACGAGAGTGCCTGGCGGGACATGCAGGAGACGACCCACGGCGAGTTCGGCGGACTTGGTCTCGAGGTGACGATGGAGGACGGCCTGATCAAGGTCGTGGCGCCGATAGATGACACGCCCGCCGCGAAGGCCGGCATCCTGTCAGGCGACCTGATCAACCGCATCGATGACGAAGCGGTCCAGGGGCTTACGCTGGAGCAGGCCGTGAACAAGATGAAGGGGCCGGTCGACACGAAAACCCGGGTGAAAATCATACGTAACGGCGCCGAACTACCGAACGAGATTTCGCTTGTGCGCGAAATCATTCGCGTGCGTCCGATCCGCTACCACACTGAGGGCGGCGATATCGGTTATATCCGGATCACCTCGTTCAACGAACAGACAACCGATGGTCTGAGAAAGGCGATCGGCGACATATCGAAACAGATTCCGCCGGAGAAGCTGGCCGGCTACGTTGTCGACCTGCGCAACAACCCGGGCGGATTGCTCGATCAGGCGATCTCGGTGTCAAGCACGTTTATGGCACGAGGCGAGGTGGTATCGACGCGAGGCCGCACCGCTGAGGAAACCCAACGTTATACAGCGCGGGGCGGGGATCTCACCAAGGGCAAGCCGCTGGTCGTCTTGCTCAACGGCGGATCGGCATCCGCTTCGGAGATCGTGGCCGGTGCGTTGCACGATCACAAGCGCGCGACCCTGATCGGGACCCGCTCGTTCGGCAAGGGCTCGGTGCAGACGATCATTCCGCTCGGCACCGGCAACGGCGCATTGGCACTGACTACGGCGCGCTATTTTACGCCGTCCGGCCATTCCATCCAGGCGCAGGGCATCAAGCCGGACATCGAAGTGTTGCAGGATGTGCCCGGCGAGCTGAAGGGCCGCGCTGAATTAAAGGGAGAGGCGTCGATGCGCGGTCATCTCTCCGCCGAAGGCGCGGAGCAGACGGGCTCGCAGTCCTATGTTCCAACCGTAGAGAAGGACGACAAGGCGCTCGGCGCGGCTTACAACCTGCTGCGCGGCGTCACGGTCAACGCGGATGTCCCGTCATCGCCAAAGGCGGCAATTCCGAACTAAACCTGCGCGGTGCTTGGAATTACCGACGCATTCGCGCCGGGCTCAGGTCCGCGGCGGTTGATCGTTCGCGGTGCGAGAGGAACAGCTGCTTGATCTCCGCAGCCGGCTTTGCCGGACTGAACAGATAGCCCTGCATTTCGGAGCAGCCGAGCGCGCGAAGCAATTGCTGTTGCTGTTGCGTTTCAACGCCCTCAGCCGTCGTCGTCATGTGGCGTGCCGCGGCGATATTTACCACCGCCTGCACGATGCAGGACGAGCCGTCCGGCTCCGCGATATCGTTGACGAAGCAGCGGTCGATCTTGATTTTGTCGAACGGAAAACGCTGCAGATAGCTCAGCGAGGAATAGCCGGTGCCGAAATCGTCGAGCGCGATCCGAACGCCGATGGCGCGAAGTTGATGCAGAATGGCGAGCGCGGCTTCGTCATCGCGAATCAGCACCGCTTCGGTGATCTCCAGTTCCAGCCTGCTCGCCCGCAGGCCGGACGCCGCAAGCGCAGCAACGATCTTCAATGCCAGGGTGCCGCTCTTGAATTGAATCGGCGAGACATTGACCGCGAGCTTGATATCGTCCGGCCATGTCGCGGCCTCCGCACACGCCGTCGTCAGCACCCATTCGCCAAGCTGATTGATCAGGCCGGTCTCTTCCGCAATCGGAATGAACTCGGCCGGCGATATCATGCCGCGCTCGGAATGCCGCCAGCGCAGCAGGGCTTCGCAGCCGGTGATCTTGTTATCCCCGAGACTGACGCAGGGCTGGTAGTAAACCTCCAGCGCGCCGTCTGTCAGCGCCTGGCGCAGATCCATTTCCAATACGCGGCGTGCTTTTACCCGCGCGTCCATGTCCGGCTCGAAGAAGCGATAGGTCCGGCGTCCGGCTGATTTGGCGGCATACATCGCCAGATCCGCATTCTTCAGGATTTGACCGAGATCGACTCCGTGCTGCGGAGCGAGCGCAATGCCGATGCTGGCGTCCGTGGCTACCTGATGACCGAGACACTCGAAGGGCTCCCTGATCGCATCGAAAACTTGCGTCACGAGATCGGTGACTTCAGCGGGAGTCTTGACTGCGGTCTGAACGATCGCGAATTCGTCGCCACCGAGCCGTGCGACGAAGTCGGTGGCTCTGACACAGCGGCTCAGGCTCACCGCGACGGATCTCAGCAATTCATCGCCGATCAGGTGTCCAAGCGTATCGTTGACGCTCTTGAATTGGTCGATATCGATATAGAGTACCGCCAATTGCTCGTCTGGCGCGATGCGAGCCAATTCCTGCTTCAGCTTTTCGTGAAACGATGCGCGGTTCGGCAGGTCGGTCAGTGCATCATAATGCGCCAGATGGGTGATTCTCTCGTCAGCGCGTCTGCGTTCGGTGATGTCCTCATGGGTCGCCACCCATCCGCCATCCGCCAACGGTTCGTTCACGACCTGGATCGAGCGTCGGTCGGGGGTCTCGATGACCATGGAATTTTTCAGCCCGACGTTCCCCAAGACGAGGTCGCAAAATTCCCTCTCGTCTCCAACGAATGATCCGGTGGCCTTTCGATGAGCGATGACGTCTCGGAAAGTGCAGCCCGGTTCCACCACCTCCGTCGACAGACCGTACATCTCGATATAGCGCTGGTTGCAGACGACAAGCCGTTGCGATGAATCGAACAGCAACAGACCCTGCGTCATATTGTTGACCGCGGTGTCCAGGCGCTGCTTTTCCTGCGTCAGCCGTTGCTGTGACAGCCGATGTTGCTGCGACAATTTGCGAACGACGAGAAACAGCATGCCTGTTATCACGAATACGGAGAGGCCGGCCGCGGCGATCAGAAATCTGATTTGTTCCCGCCAATCGGCCAGCGCCGCCGATACGGTTGTCGTCGCGACAACAGCAATCGGAAAATCGTTCAATAGGCGAGCCGAACCCAGTCTGTCCTTGCCGTCGACAGGGCTAGTCAAACGCAGGGTCCCTTGGTTGGTCTTCGACAGGACATTCTGGAACAGCGGAGCATTTAGGAAATTCTGCCCGATCATCGATTCGACATGAGGATAACGGGCCAGCAGCGTCCCATCGCGATGGAACATTGCAATCACCGCGCCGTCTCCGAGTGCCAGGCTGGCAAAGAACTTTTCGAAGTTCGCCGGTTCGATGCCTCGTCCGATGGCGCCGAGAAACTCGCCGTTTGGCCCGGTCACCTTGCGGGCGATCACGGTGGTCCAGACACCCGTGACCAGGCTGTGCACCGGCTCGATCAGCATTGCCGGTGATTGCGGGCCGGTTTTGAAGGCTCTGAAATAGCGCCGATCCGCGACGCTGGCCGGTGGGACAGGCCAGATCGAAGACGCGTTGATTAGCTGTCCGTCTGAATCGAAAATGTTGATGCCGCCGACGTACGCCAATGCGCTCAGCTTGGATTTAAGCATCAAATGGAAATCCTGACCGGACATCCGACGCTTGTAGTTCTCGCTCGTAGTGATCCCGCTGGATTGCATATAGGCAATGAGGTCTTTTTGAATTGCCCCGAAGTCGTCGAGTTGCTGATCGAAATGGCGGGCCAGCAACAAGACGGTGTTTTCCAGTTCGCGTTTGCTATTGCTCAGCGCACGCTCACGGAAATTGCCGGCCATGATGGTCGTGCCGATCATGATTGCCGCAATCAGGAATGTGCCGCCAACGATAAGCCAGCGGATCGGACCGCCGCGAACAGGAGCTTTGATGTTGGAGGAGGCGGTGCCGTTTGCCGTCATTGGACTTGATCGCTGCCAAGGCTTAAACGCCAGAACAGTTTGTTACGCTCCGGCTCAGCACATAGCTACGGTGCCGATATGGAATTGACGTTAGGAATTTGGGTTAATGAGGGATTAACTGGCGTCCCGTCGATGGTGCGAGCCTATGCCGGCCCGCCGGTTTTGCTTGCCGGGGCGGCTGCCCTCGATGTCGCGCCGTCACAGCGCCGGCTAAACCAGCGCAACGGCGATTGAATTCAGACTTATCGCAGCCGGCATTTCGCTTGCCATCATTGCCGTCATGAACGGGCTCGGCACCAAGCTGAACACCAAGTTCGCTTCGATCAATAACTCGCCGCGCTAGCCGCTTCCGCGAACCGCCTTCTCATTGATTGCGAGAAATCAATCGTTGTCGTTACCGCATGCGCGTCGCAGATGGATCGGAACGGTGCGTCCGCGCCCTTTTCCGAGCTACTCCGACGGTTTCATCCCTTGACCACATTCCGTCGTATCCGGCAGATCTGCGCTGGTAATTGGGATCGGTGTAGGGATTGCCTGGTCCCTTATTCTGGCAGTTCGCATTAGGGTAGAAAAAGGCGCAATAGCCGGGCTCGGAAACCACCGGCTGGGCCAGCACCGGTGTTGCGAGCGCGGTCGACAAGATGGCCACCGGGCCAATAAGCTTGAAAGTCGACATTGCGTTTCTCCGCTTTGTTATGCGCTGAAGGCATCAGGAGAATAACACCGAAGCTGTGCGCCCCTTCCATTCTCGTCGATCACTCCGCCGTGAAGGCAAATGTGCGACGGTTGAATCCTCAGGCGCGATAGTGCCCGGACTTGCCGCCCTTTTTCTCAACCAGATGAATGCCTTCGATGCGGACGCCGCGCTCCACTGCCTTGATCATGTCGTAGATCGTGAGGCACGCAACCGACACCGCGGTCAGCGCTTCCATCTCGACGCCGGTCGGGCCAGTAACCTTCACGGTGGCACGGACGATGCAGCCGGGCAGCTTTTTGTCGGGCGTTATGTCCAGCGTGACTTTCGACAGGGCCAGCGGATGGCACAGGGGAATCAGATCCGACGTGCGCTTCGCCGCCATGATGCCGGCGACGCGCGCGGTGCCCAGCACATCGCCCTTTTTGGCATTGCCAGAGATGATCAGGTCCAGCGTCGCTTTGCTCATGACGACACGGCCTTCGGCCACCGCCATGCGTTCGGTCGCGGGTTTGGCGGAGACATCCACCATCCGCGCTTCACCGCTGGCGTCGATGTGGGTGAGGGCGGAACTGTCTTCGGAAGATTTGCGCGCCATGAACTAGCGCGTCCCCATCGCATTGACGGCATCGCTACGCGCGAGCAGCGCGCGGGTCGCCGCCGCCACGTCGGCCTGCCGCATCAGGCTTTCGCCGACCAGAAATGTCGAGATCCCGACACGCGCCAGCCGCGCGAGATCAGCGGGAGCGAAGATGCCGCTTTCACCGACCATCAGGCGATCCCTGGGGATCAGCGGCGCCAGCGCCTCGCTGGTCGCAAGCGTGGTCTCGAAGGTCCGCAAGTTTCGGTTGTTGACGCCGATCAGCGGCGAGCGAAGTTTTAGCGCACGATCCAGTTCCGCGCGTTCATGGATTTCGATCAACACATCCATGCCATGCGCAAGGGCTGCATCCTCGATATCCCGAGCCGCGGCATCGTCGAGCGCCGCCATGATGATGAGGATGCAGTCGGCGCCATGGGCGCGGGCCTCGACCACCTGATAGGCGTCGTACATGAAATCCTTGCGCAGCACCGGCAATGCGGTGGCCGCACGCGCCGCCACCATGAAATCGAGATGACCCTGAAACGACGGCGTATCTGTCAGCACCGAGAGACAGGCCGCGCCGCCGGCTTCATAGGCCTTGGCAAGCGCCGGCGGATCGAAATCGGCGCGGATCAGCCCCTTGGAGGGCGAAGCCTTTTTTACCTCGGCGATCAGCGCGTATTCACCCCGGCTGAGCTTTTCGCGGATCGCATTGACAAAACCGCGCGGCGCGGGCGCAGCCTTCGCCAGCGCTTCGACGCTTGAAAGCGGACGCGCGCGCTTGGCGGCGGCGATCTCCTCGCGCTTGTAAGCTTCGATCTTGGTCAGGATGTCGGACATCGCAAGGCCCCTGCGGTCAGCCGTTGGAGACCGCGATCAGATGCTTCAGCCGCGCTGCCGCCGCACCGCTGTCGAGCGATTTGGTGCCGAGTGCCACGCCCTCCTTCAGATTCTTGGCGCGGCCGGCCACGATCAGCGCCGCCGCGGCGTTCAGCAGTGCAACATTCCGAAAAGGGCTCGGCATTCCATCGAGCACGCTTTGCAGCGCGATCGCGTTGGCATCGGCATCACCACCCCTCAGCGCGTCGCCGCCGATGCGCGTCAGACCGGCTTCCTCCGGCGTCACCTCAAAGGTGCGGATATTGCCATTCTCGAGCGCAGCGACGAAGGTCGGGCCGGTGAGGGTGATTTCATCGAGGCCGTCGGAGCCATGCACCACCCAGACGGATTCGGAGCCGAGATTCTTCAGCACCTGCGCCAGCGGCTGCACCCATTGCCTCGAAAAGACCCCGACCATTTGCCGTTTGACGCCGGCCGGATTGGACAGCGGCCCCAGCAGATTGAAGATCGTGCGCGTTGCCAGTTCGACCCGGGTCGGTCCGACGTTCTTCATCGCAGGATGGTGCGAAGGCGCGAACATGAAGCCGATGCCAGCCTCGGTGACGCAGCGGCCGACATGCTCGGGCTTGATGTCGATCCTGACGCCGAGCGAAGACAGTACGTCCGCCGCGCCCGAGCGCGACGACAGCGCGCGATTGCCATGCTTGGCGACGGGGACGCCCGCGCCCGCGACGATGAACGAGGCACAGGTCGAGACGTTGACCGAGCCGGAACCGTCGCCGCCGGTGCCGACCACGTCGACGGCATCAGCGGGAGCCGTGACGCGCAGCATCTTGGCGCGCATCGCCGATACCGCGCCGGTGATCTCATCGACGGTCTCGCCGCGGACGCGAAGCGCCATCAGCAATCCACCCATCTGCGAGGGCGTTGCCTCGCCGGACATCATGCTGTCGAAGGTGGATGCAGCCTCGTCGCGCGACAATGTCGCGCCGGTGGCGACTTTTCCGATGATAGATTTGAGGTCGTCCATCGCGTGCTTTCGGGAATGCTCATTTGTTATGGAGCATGATCTTTGGACAAATGAAGACATTTGTCCGGGAAAACCGGCATACACTTTTCCGGACCATGCTCAGTTATTGGCGCCCGTCACTTGCGCGAAGGCGGCCTGATTGATTGACATGCCGATGTCAGTTTCAAGCTTCGTGACGTATTGCGCGACCTGTTCATCGGTCAGGCCACGCTCAAGTGTATCTTTAAGTTTCTTCATGTCGTCCGAGGCAAGGTCGACCGGCAGCACGCTGACGTCGGTCACGCGGAAAACGATCCACTCGCTGGCACCGGCGCCGGCGGTTTGTCCGACGCCGTCCTTGGCAGTGCGAAACGCCGCCGTGATCGCGCTGGCGGGCACGCCCGGCAGGGAAGCATCGCGCCTGAATCCGCTCGCGGTTTCGACTTTGGATCCCGCTGCTGCCGCCTCGTCCGCGAGGTTGCCGCCGTGCTCAAGCTTTTGAACCATCTCCGTCGCCTTGGCCCGCAGGCGGCCAGCGATCTGGTCCTCGCGCCACCGCGCTTCGACCTGGTCCTTGACCTCATCAAGGTTG
>Ga0208989_10000116_pt1 | contig 18270 bp, 17 predicted proteins | sample MedBloCAOM3_M1_FD_187852 | JGI IMG/M metagenome (GOLD analysis project Ga0208989, IMG submission 187852) | Forest soil microbial communities from El Dorado National Forest, California, USA - Mediterranean Blodgett CA OM3_M1 (SPAdes) (version 2) | ecosystem: Environmental > Terrestrial > Soil >...
GAGGCGCGCAACTTCGACATCCGCAAGAACCTGCTGAAGTTCGACAACGTGATGAACGACCAGCGCAAGGTGATCTTCGACCAGCGGGTGGAATGGATGAAGGACGAGGCGGTGAACGAAATCGTGGCCGACATGCGCCACGCCGCCATCGAGGACCTCGTCTCCAAGCACGTCCCCGAAAATGCCTACCCCGAACAGTGGGATGTCAAAGGCCTGCGGGAGGAGCTCAAGCGCATCCTTGAGCTCGACCTTCCGGTGGACGAATGGGCGAAAGAAGAAGGCATCGCCGACGAGGAGCTCCTTTCCCGTCTTGACCGCCGCGCCGACGAGCATATGGCATCGAAGGCCGGGCAGTGGGGCGCCGATGTCATGCGTTACGTCGAGAAGTCGATCCTGCTGCAGAGCCTCGACCACCTCTGGCGCGAGCACCTGGTGATGCTGGAGCATCTGCGCCAGGTGATCGGGTTGCGCGGCTATGGCCAGCGCGATCCGCTCAACGAATACAAGGCGGAAGCGTTCAATCTGTTCGAGGCGATGAGCACCAATCTGCGCGAGGCGGTGACCTCACAGCTCATGCGCGTCGAGGTCAGGACGGCACCCCCGCCGGAAGACCAGGCGAACCTCCCCTATATGGAAGCCCACAAGATCGATCCTTCGACCGGCGAGGACGAGTTGGCGCTTGCGCGTGCTGGCGCGGAGACGCTCGTGCGCCACGGAATCACCGCCGCTGCTGCGGTCGAGCGCAACCCGAACGATCCGACAAGCTGGGGCAAGGTCGGCCGCAATGAGGCGTGTCCGTGCGGCTCGGGCAAGAAGTACAAACACTGCCACGGGCGTTTCGCTTAAGCGGACAAACCACGGCGGACGAAAGTTGCCGTCCGTTCTCAGCCGCCCGAAGGCTTTTGCTTGGTCGCCTGATCCTGTCCGAAAGGTCTGCGGCTTTTCGGGATGATGTGCCTAGCGCCAGGCGCCGAAGCGGCTGTCGAAGCCGCCGGAAGGCATGGTTGGCGCAGCCCCGTTCAGCAGGCTGGTGGTGGTCGTTTTGCCTTGCTGCTCGGCGTTAGCTTCCTGCTTCACCGGCGAGGGTTTGGCCGCAGCACCAGTCTTCGCTTCCGAAGGCGATGGTTCGGGCTTTTTCGCAGCAACCGTGGTGTGCGCAGGCTTTGCCGGGACGGCCGTGGATTTCGGCTTCGCCGGCTCGGCGGCTGGAGCGCTGCGCGCAGCCGCGCCTTGATCCTCGCTCTTCGATCCGAACAGGTTGCTGAGGAACCCGCCCGAGCTTCCCGCCGAGGCCACCTGCACCGAAGAACGCGGCCCGGGGGCCGGTTTCGATTCGGCGGAGGCAAGGCTCATGGTGCTCATGATGGAGTCGGAGGACGGAGACTCAGCCGGTGGGTTGACGTGCGGCGGGATCGTGCCGATGGCGGTGCGAATGGTTGCACCGGGGCCGCCATGGGATTTCACAGCGGCCAGGAAGGTCGGGTTCATGCCGCCGTCCACGCCCATTCTGATCGGTGCGGCGGGAGTGCCGCGGTTCACCAGTTCCGCGGTCTGAATGTCGTCGCGCCGCTGCTTGTCCCTGACCGCGGCGACGATGTCGTCCGGCACCTTGTAGGCGGGGCACCGGTCGGCCGCGCTGAACTTGCTCGACGAGTCAGCGTTGAACACGTAGCGTTTCTCGCACACGTCGACCTTGGGCTCGTGCCGGGTGACCTCGAAATGGTCATAGCCCTCTTTGAGCATCTTCCAGAACGCCATGTTTGGCGAGTTGCGGTGCTTCGCCATATTGAGCGGCGTCATCTTGAACGGATAGGCCTGGATCTGGAACGACTTCTGGCCGCCGAAGAACGATTCGCGCGCCAGCGCATATATCTCTGCGACCTGCTCGTCCGTCATGGCGTAGCAGCCTGCCGACGAGCAGTCGCCATGGATCATGAGAAAGGCGCCGGTGCGCCCGTTGGCGCGATCGTAGGCGTTCGGAAAGCCGGTATTGATCGCCAGATAGTAATTGGAGTTCGGGTTCATCAGACCGGGAGTGATCGTATAGAAGCCCTCCGGCGCCTGGCGGTCGCCTTGCTTGATTTTGGGACCAAGGTCCCCCGACCAGCGGCAGATCGGATAGGTCTTGAGCAGCGCGAATCGCCCGTTTTTGTCTTCCTTCCAGACCTCGAGTTCCGATTCCTGTTTGAAGATCCGCACGAGGATCGGCGATTCCTTCGCCATATTCTTTTCGTCGATGTCGGCGATCATCCGGTCGGAAAGCGGCTGCATGTGGCGGCCGCTGACGGCCGGCGTGCCTTCCGTGTTGCAACCAGCCAGCGCAATCGCCGCTGCAATCGCAGCGGACGCCAAAAGCGCGCGCACCAAAGGGCGACGATTCAACCGAAGATCCCCCCAACCACTAGGCTTCCCCAAGCCTTTCCCTGCCCAGTCGTTACCTCGAACCAAAACCCGCCGCAAGGCGAGCCGGATCGCCGACTGAACGCGCCGATGTGGATCGGGGGTAATTAGGTAGCGAACGCCAGCCCCAAATCCCCAACAGCGAAGGTAGCGAGGGGAACTTAGGCCAAGACTTGGGTAAGATCAGGGCAGCGAGCTAAAAATTCGGCCTTCGTTTATCTTGGGAACAAGCGCTTACCGGCCATTTTCGGGGGAGAATGCGGACAATCCAGGCGCGGGCCTAGCCGATCGTCCGGCCAATGGCCAAGAACTTGTCGCGGCGGTGCCGGCGGACGGCGTCGCGATCGAACTCGGCGAGCCCACCCAGCGCATGGGCGATAGCTTCCCCGGCCGAGGCGATCGCGGCTGCCGGGTCGCGGTGAGCGCCTCCGGGTGGCTCCATTACGATCTGATCGATCACCCCGAAGCGCATCATGTCTTCGGCGGTGATTTTCAGGCCGGTCGCCGCGTCTTGAGCCTTGGCGGTGTCACGCCACAGGATCGAGGCGGCGCCCTCCGGCGAGATCACGCTGTAGATCGCGTGTTCCAGCATCAGCACCCGGTTGGCGGAGGCAATGGCGATGGCGCCGCCCGACCCGCCTTCGCCGATGATGATCGCGACGTTCGGTACTCCGAGGTCGAGGCTGGCATCGGTCGAGCGTGCGATGGCCTCGGCCTGGCCGCGTTCCTCGGCCCCGATGCCGGGATAGGCGCCTGCGGTGTCGACTAGCGACAGCACGGGAATGCCGAAGCGGTCGGCCATCTGCATCAGCCGCTCCGCCTTGCGGTAGCCTTCCGGCCGCGCCATGCCGAAATTGTGCTTGAGACGGCTCTCGGTCGAGGAGCCCTTCTCGTGGCCGATGATGCAGATGCTGTCGCCGCGGAAGCGGCCGAAACCGCCCACGATCGCGGGGTCGTCGCCGAACTTGCGGTCGCCGGACAGCGACACGAAGTCGGTGATCAGGGCGCCGACATAGTCGAGGCAATGGGGCCGCTCGGGATGGCGGGCGACTTGCGTCTTCTGCCAAGGCGTGAGCTCGGCGTAGAGGTCTTTGAGCGCCTGTGCCGCCTTGGCCTCCAGGCGGGAGATCTCCTCGCCGATCGCGGCCGCGCTGTCGCCAGTCTCTAGCGCGCGCAGCTCCTCGAGCTTGGCCTCGAGCTCGGCCACCGGCTTTTCGAAATCGAGATAGCTGCGCATCGAACTCTCAGGTGACGGGACTGGTCTTGGTTGTCCGCGAATGCGGGCAATGTCCGCGATGATCGAACGGGGCGATCCGGGCGATATCAAACATCCGGGCGCCTATAGCTCAAATTCGGCCCGCCCTTCTGGGACTTGAGATAGGACTCCACGTCGTTGAGCGGGTCCATGGCACCCCGCATGCGCTGCCCGACGAGTTGGTCGAGTTGGATCGCCTGCGACAACGAGAGATCGCGTCCCATCTGCACGGTAATCTTGTGATGCTCCAGCGGCGCGAGGTGCCGCGAGGCGATTTCGCGGGCAATGCCGACCGTATGCTGTTCCAGCTGATCAGCAGGAACCGCCTGGCTCACGATGCCGAGCGCGTCGGCCTCCCGGCCTGAAATATTGCGGCCGACGAGAGCGATATGCGCCAGCTTCTTGACCGGCAAGCCGCCGTGCAGGAGCGTCGAGGTGACCAACTGCCCGAAACTGCCGCGGAGGATTTCCGGCATGCCGAGCTGCGCATCCTCGGCGGCATAGACGAGGTCGTGACAGTTCATGATGCCGAGCGCGCCGCCGAGGCAATAGCCGTGCACCTGCGCGATGACGATCCGGGGGAATGCGCGTATGGCTTCGGCGATCTGGATGGTGAGGCTCGGACGGTCCCAGTCGAGCAGCGGGCCGTTCGACACTTCACGCAGGAAGTTGAGGTCGAGGCCCGAGGAGTAGACGGTGCCGGCGCCCTTGGTGATGACCACCTTGAGCTCCTTGTCGGCGCGAATGATCTCGAGCGCGTCGAGGAAGGCGAGACAGAGTGCGCGATTCCAGCAATTACGTTTGTCGGGCCGGTTCAGGACAATGCGGGCCACGCCCGCATCCTCGAGCCGTTCCAGGATGAGTTCGGGCCACTCCTTGAGCGTTCGCCAAGTCTCGGCCATTGCCGTGCCTCCGCGCTGATCGCCGACGCTTATGGCACGGGACGCACAACAGTCACTAGTGCGGTGGATTTGACGTTCCTACCATTGTAGCCGCAAGCTCGCATAGGCAGCTCACTAGCGCGCCTCCGGCATGCCGTAGCGTGCGTATTCCTCGGCGATGTCAGCCTGCAGCGCCTTGGCGGCCGCGACGTCGCTCTCACCGGAGGCGTCCTCGTTCTTCAATCTCGCCAAGCCGCGGCCGTAAAGCGCAAAGGCCCGCTTCGGATTGATCCGCAAGGCCGCGTCGTAATCGGAGACGGCGGCATCGAACTGAGACATTTTCAGAAAGACGAAGCCGCGGCTGTCCAGCGTTGCGGCATTCTTCGGCATCAGTCGGAGCGCCTGGTTGCAGTCGGCAAGCGCCGGCTTGAGGACGCCGACCACGGCGCGCGCCCAGCAACGGTTGTCGAAGGCCGCGGCGAAGTCGGCCTTGAGCTTGATCGCTTGATTATAATCGTCGATGGCACGGTCGTAGTCGCGCTTGGCGAGGTGGGCGTTGCCGCGATTGAAATAGCCTTCCGCCGACGGCTTGAGCTTCAGCGCCTGCTCGTAATCCGCAATGGCGCGCTCGTAGTCACCTCTGTGATCGTTGGCCACGCCGCGGTTGATGTAGGCCGCGGCAAACTTGGTGTTGAGCTTGATCGCCTGGCCATAGTCCAAAATGGCGCGCTCGTGATCACCTTTGAGCCGGTAGGCGACGCCGCGAGTATTGAAGACCTCGGCGAGCTTGTCGCCCTTCTCGCGTCCCCCCTTTATCACCGCCGAACAGCCGTCGATGCGCTGATCGACGGTCACGCCACTCTCGCTTTCGCACCATTGGCGCTCCTGCGGCGTCTGCGCGAACGCGCCCGGACTCGCAAGAACGAGCGCGGTCACGATGGACGACAGATGCTTTGCGGTCACGAGACGCATCGGCAACTCCATGGTTCGCGGCGGGCAGGCTAGATCATGTCGCAATGCTTTGTCAGTCCTCACCCAGGGGGTGCAGGTCACGCACCAGGCTCTTGAGACGCTCCTCCAGCACATGGGTGTAGATCTGTGTCGTCGAAATGTCGGCGTGGCCGAGCAAGGTCTGCACCACGCGCAGGTCGGCGCCATTGTGCAGGAGATGACTCGCGAACGCATGGCGTAGCACGTGTGGGCTCACTTGCGCGGAGCGCAGCCCTGCAGCGCCGGCGAGCGTCTTCAGTTCGCGGGCGAAATGCTGTCGGGTCAAATGTCCGGCCTCGCCGAACGAGGGGAAGAGCCATTTGGTTTTCTGGTGGCGGCCCGCCTCGGACAGCAGCGCAAGATACTCGCGCATCGCGGTCTTGGCCGCATCGTTGAGCGGCACCAGGCGCTCCTTGTTGCCCTTGCCGCGCACGATGAGCATGCGCGCGTTGCGCTCGGCGGACGACACCGGAAGCGCGACCAGTTCGGAAACCCGCAGCCCCGTGGCGTAGAGCACTTCGATCAAGCAGGCGAGCCGCGTGGCGCGTAGCCGCCCCAGTACCCCCTGGTCCGCCTTGTCCATATCGGCCCGCGCCTGCGCGAGCAGGCGATCGACTTCGGAAATGCTGAGCACCTTGGGAAGCGTGCGGCCGCGTTTTGGCCCTTCAATCACCGCGGACGGATCGTCGGTTCGGTGTCCCTCTGCATAGAGGAAGCGATAGAACTGGCGAATGGCCGAGAGCCGCCGCGCCACCGACGCCGGCGCGAAGCTGCGCCTGCTCAGCGAACCCAGATAGGCGCGCAGGTCCTCGGTTGCAGCTTGGGCAATGGTGCGACGCCTCGCGCCAAGCTCGGTCGAGAAGTCGGCCAGGTCGCGGGCATACGCGGCCAGCGTGTTCTTGGCTCCCCCGCGCTCGGCCGAAAGCATATCGAGGAACAGCCCGATCAGGGTTTGGTCGGAATTTTTGGCCTTCAGGGCCATTCGAGCGGGCTTAGGGCTGCTTTGCGAACTTGTCCGGCGGAATCGAAACCGTGATCTCGCGCGGCTTCGGATCGAACCAGGTCGCGAGCATGAACATGGCGCCGTAGGTCAGGCCCCCTAGGACGCCGATCAAGGTAAGAAACCGGAACAGGCTCGGCATGGTAAACCCCTCGCAAGGCAATCTCGGATAAAACAATGGAGAAACTAGGACATTGCCCCGCGAAGTCGTGCTGGCGGACACGGTCGCAATTGCCCGCAGAAGGTGGTTAACAAACTACTTGCCTGCGCCTTTCTGCCATCTCGGCTTGACGGCAAGTCGTTGTGCTGGAAGACAAACCGCCCAAAACGCCGTTCGGCCGGCGCACGGAGCGACCATGGGAGGACTAGGGAACATGCCGCATGGCGCGGCCCACGACGTCGCGCGCCGGCCGGAAGCCGCGATCGTGGCGGCGCTCGGACCGCGCTCGGTTGCGCTCGTGGGCATGATGGGGGCGGGCAAGTCCTCGATCGGCCGGCGCCTGGCGCTGCGCCTGGGCATTCCGTTCGTCGATGCGGACGTGGAAATCGAAAAAGCGGCAGGAATGACGATCAGCGACATTTTCACCGTTCGAGGGGAGGCGGAATTCCGTGCCGGCGAGGCGCGCGTCATCCTGCGCCTGCTGGAGAGCGGGCCACAGGTCCTGGCGACCGGTGGCGGAGCCTTTACGAATCCGGACACCCGGATCGCGATCGGCGCGAAAGGCATCTCGATCTGGCTCAAGGCCGAACTCGATGTACTCATGAAGCGCATCAAGCGCCGCCACGACCGGCCGCTGCTCAAGACCGACGACCCCGGCGCAACGCTGCGCAAGCTCATGGAGGAGCGCGATCCCGTGTATGCTTTGGCCGATCTCACCGTGCAATCGCGCGAGGTGATGCACGAAAAAATCGTTGACGAGATCGTGAGCGCGCTTGCCGGCCGGATGGGAACCGCGTGCGCGACACCGGGCGCGCCCGCCGACGGAGGCCACGAGCCATGACTGTTTCGCTGCGTGCCAGCGATCCGATCGTCGTCAACGTCGCGCTCGGCGAGCGCAGCTACGACATTCTCATTGGCCGCGGCCAGCTGGCTTTGCTGGGCCAAAAAATCGCGGCGCTAAGGCCCGGGGCAAAGGTCGCGATCGTCACCGACGAAAACGTCATGCGCTACCATCTCGCCGCGGCTGAGGCCGTCCTTGCCGCCGCCGGCATCGCTGCCACCTCCGTGACCGTACCGGCGGGCGAGAGCTCGAAGAGTTTTCCGGTGCTTGAGCGCGTGTGTGAAGCGCTGATTGCCGCACGCGTCGAGCGTGCCGATCTCGTCGTGGCGCTGGGTGGCGGCGTCATCGGCGATCTCGCCGGCTTTGCGGCTGCCATCCTCCGCCGCGGTCTCGATTACGTGCAGGTGCCGACGACATTATTGGCGCAAGTCGATTCCTCGGTCGGCGGCAAGACCGCGATAGATTCCAGCCATGGCAAGAACCTGATCGGCGCGTTTCATCAACCGGTCCTGGTCCTCGCCGACACGGCGCTGCTCGATACACTGTCGCCACGCCAATTCCGCGCGGGATATGCCGAAGTGGCGAAATACGGATTGATCGGAGATGCCGCCTTCTTCGCCTGGCTCGAGGCGAACTGGCGCGACGTGTTCGCGGGCGGGCCTGCGCGCGAGCACGCCATTGCGGTGAGCTGCCGCATGAAGGCTGCGATTGTCAGCCGTGACGAGCGGGAGACCGGCGAACGGGCGCTGCTCAATCTCGGTCACACCTTCGGTCACGCGCTCGAGGCGGCGGCAGGATTCTCCGATCGACTGTTGCATGGTGAGGCAATCTCGCTCGGCATGGCGCTCGCGTTTCGTTTCTCGGCCAAGCGCGGGTTGCTGCCGACGACGATGGCCGAGCGCGTCGAGCGCCACCTCGCGGCGGTCGGCCTGCCGATCGATATCTCGTCTGTTCCTGGCGGCGTGCCCGGTCCCGACCGCCTGATGGAACTCATCGCCCAGGACAAAAAGGTCAAGCGCGGCAACTTGACGTTCATTCTGGCGCGGGGAATCGGCGCAAGCTTTATCGCGCCGGACATCGATGCCGCCGACGTCCGCGCCTTTCTGGTCCAACAGCTTGCCGAGCGATGACCATCGAAGACTGGCTTTCCATTGTCGTCATCGTCCTCTGTCTCGGGCTCTCCTTTTTCTTTTCGGGGAGCGAGACGGCGCTCACCGCCTTTTCGCGCGCGCGCATGCTGCGGATGGAGAAAACGGGAAACTGGCGCGCGGCGCTCGTCAATCGTCTGTTGGACACGCGCGAGCGATTGATCGGCGCGATCCTGACCGGCAACAATGTCGCCAACATCGTGGCCTCGTCGCTGACGACCGGCTTGTTGCTCAACTGGTTCGGCGATGTGGGCGTCCTCTATGCGACCATGATCATGACCGTGGTGGTCGTGGTGTTCACCGAGGTGCTGCCCAAGACGGTGGCTATCAACGCCCCGGATCGGATCGCGTTGCTGGTGGTGCGTCCGGTTGCATGGATCGTGCAGCTGCTCGGACCATTGCTGGTGGGCGTCGAGGCGCTGGTGCGCTGGATTCTCCGCTTGTTTGGATTTCGAGTCGGGGTCGACCGGGGATTTCTGTCCGCCCACGAGGAACTGCGCGGAGCCGTCGACCTTCTGCATCATGAAGGCGGCGTCGAGAAGCAGGACCGCGACATGTTCAGCGGTCTCCTCGATCTGCGCGATCTCACGGTCTCCGACGTCATGGTCCACCGCACCGAGATGGTCACGGTCTGCGCCGACGATCCGCCGGAGCAGGTGGTGAAGGCCGTGCTCGAGGCCGAGGTCACGCGTATTCCGCTATGGAAGGGCAAACCCGAGAACATCATCGGCATCCTGCACGCCAAGGATCTCTTGCGTGCGATCCAAGCCTCGGGCGGCGATCTCGCCAAGATCGATGTCACCGCCATCGCGCGGCCGCCCTGGTTCGTGCCCGACATCCGCCCGCTCTCGGAGCAGCTCAAGGCCTTTCGCCGCCGCAAGACCCATTTCGCGCTGGTGGTCGACGAGTACGGCGAGGTGATGGGCCTGGTCACGCTCGAGGACATCCTGGAGGAAATCGTCGGCGACATTACGGACGAGCACGACGTCGTGGTGCCCGGCGTGCGGCCGCAGCCCGACGGCTCGGTCAACGTCGATGGCGGCGTGCCGATCCGCGATCTCAACCGTGCGATGGAGTGGAATCTGCCAGATGACGAAGCGACCACGGTCGCCGGCCTCGTCATTCATGAGGCGCGCTCGATCCCGGAGCCCGGCCAGACCTTCACCTTCCACGGCTTCCGCTTCCGTGTGCTGCGCCGCGAGCGGAACCGCATTACCGCGTTGCGCATCACGCCGCTCGTGCGCAAGCCGATGCCCGCGATGAAGCCGGCGTAACGAGTACCGGCGGGCTACTTCATGGTCATCCATGCCGCAATTCGAGGGCTGGTAATCGCCACCGTTCTGTCGGGCGCGGTGGCCGCCTACGCCCATGCGCATCTCGCGCGCGCGAACCCTGCCGCAGGTGCGACGGTGGCGGTCGCGCCGAGCGAAGTCACGCTTGGATTCAGCCAGAAGCTGGAGCCCAAATTCAGCACCGTCGTGGTGCGCGACGCCAGCGGCAAGCAGGTCGACAAGGGTGATCCCCGGGTGGACGAGGTAGACCCCTCGCTATTGAAGGTGTCGCTGCCAACCCTCACGGCGGGGAGGTACAAAGTCGAATGGCGGGTGACCTCGGTCGATACCCATTCCAGCAAGGGCGACTACATCTTCCGCGTCGTCAAATAGCGCTGTGCCTGTCCCAGTATCAGAACGGATCGGAGCATGAATGATCCGCTGACCTGGATACGCGCCGTTCATTTTGCCGCGACGCTTGCGCTGGCGGGCGCCGTCATTTTCGGCGCGGTGATCGCCGGGCCCGCCCTGCGCCCGTCGCCCGGTGAGAAGGCAGCGTTCCGCGTCCAACTTCTGCGCGTCATCTGGAGCGGCTTTGCGATGGCCGTGATCTCGGGCGCGGCATGGCTGGTGCTGCTTGCCGCCCAAATGAGCGAACGCGCGCAGCCACAGGTTTTCTCCGACGGCATTTTGTGGACCGTGCTGCTCCACACCACGTTCGGGCACGATTGGCTGATGCGCTTCGTGCTGGCGGCTTTGCTTGCCGCAGTTCTATGCTGGATTTCGCCAAAGCACGCCGGCCGCTCACGCTGGGCGGTGGCGGCGTTTCTCGCCGCCGCGTTTGCCGCGGCCCTGGTCCATTCAGGCCACGCGGCGGCGACGTCCGGCTGGCTCGGCACCTTCCATCGCGCGGCGGACGGGTTGCATCTGATCGCGGCGTCGGCATGGCTCGGCGGTATGTTGCCGCTGGCGTTGCTGCTCGCGGCCACGAGGCGGGGAAATATTTCGCTTGCGGTGGCGCGCGATGCCACCTTGCGGTTCTCGACGCTCGGTGTGATCAGCGTCAGCGTGCTGCTCACGACCGGCGTCTTGAATGGCTGGCTGTTGGTGGGCAGCGTGCCTGCCTTGGTCGGTACCGACTATGGACGGCTTGTGCTCATCAAGCTGGCGCTCTTCCTTGCCATGGTGGTGATCGCTGCTTTCAATCGGCTGCGGCTCACGCCGCGGCTTGTGCGCGCGGCGGGTGCGGCACTCGCGCCAGTCAAAGGGAATGGGCTGCGCGCGCTTGCATGCAACAGCATGATCGAGGCGACGCTGGGCCTGGCGATCATCGTCATCGTGGGCGCGCTCGGAACGACGCCGCCGGGCTCGCATGTGCAGCCGACCTGGCCGTTCGCCATCCGCTACAGCGATGCAGCGTTCAGCGACCCCGCCTTGCGTGACGGACTCGTGCTCGCGCTATGGACCAGCGGGGCCGGCGTCCTTTTCGGTGGCCTGCTGATGTTCATCGGCGCGACGTTGCGGCGCTTCAATCGGTGGCTGGTGGCGTCGCTGATCGCGGCGGGTGTTGCCGTAGCAGTGACTGCCGTTATCCATGTCGCACCGTTTCTGAGCCTGGTCGCGGTCGAGGCCTACCCGACGAGCTTCTACGTTTCGCCGACCGGCTATTCGGCGAGTTCGATCATGCATGGCGCCGATCTGTTCGCGACCCATTGCGCGGCCTGCCACGGACGGCGCGGGCGTGGCGATGGTCCCGCCGGCCGGTTCTTCCGGGTGAGGCCGCCCGACCTCACCGCCGACCATGTCTACGGCCACACCGACGGCGACCTCTACTGGTGGATCATCAACGGCATCGGTGAAGTCATGCCGCCGTTAGGCGTCGCGCTCGACGAGGAGGCTCGCTGGAACGTGATCGACTTCGTGCGCGCCAATGCGGACGCCGCGCGCCTTGTTCGGGCGACTGGCGGGGTGACCAATGTCGGATATCGGGCGCCGGATTATTCCGCCATTTGTCCCGACGGCTCGGTGCCGGCGCGCGACGATCTGCGCGGCCGCACCGCGCATCTCGTGATCACCGGCCGCGACGCGGCGGAGCGTGTCAGGCAACTACCGGCTGCCACCCGCGATCTCGTCACGGTTGCGATACCCCTCGAAGATGTTGCGATCGGAAGCGCCTGCCGTGCCGACGACAGCGAGCTTGCCAAAGCGCTGGCGATGTTCGCCGGCAAGGATGTGGGGCACAGCGACGGCACGGAGTTCTTGGTGGATGCGTCGGGGAGCTTACGCGCGATCTGGTCGCCTGGAGACCTGCCTGACTGGCGCGATGCCGATGCGCTGCAACGCGAGACAGCCGCCATTCGCGACACCCCGCCGGCGATGCGGACCCGCGGAGTGCATGTCCACGGGCGCTAACGCGGTCCTAGGGGTTGCGTTTCGTTTGATGCTAGGCTCTTACGAACATATCTCCGCATTATTCCGTCCAAACGTTACGTCAAGACAAGGGAGGCAGAAGAGGCATGTCGAGCACATATGAAACCGTGAAGGTCGAGCACGAGAATGGAATTGCATGGGTGATCCTGAACCGGCCCGACAAGCGCAATGCGATGAGTCCGCAGCTGCACTACGATATGTGCGACGTCCTCGACGAGCTTGAGCATGATCCGCAGGCGAAAGTTCTGATCCTGACTGGCGCGGGCGATGCCTGGTGCGCCGGGCAGGACCTCAAATTGTTCTTCCGCGATCTCGACAACAAGCCTGTCGAGCGCACGCGGGCGGCGGCCGCGAGTCACTATTGGCGATGGCAAAAGCTCTTCACCTACGCAAAGCCGACCATCGCCATGGTCAACGGCTTCTGCTTCGGCGGCGGCTTCACCCAGCTGATCGCCTGCGATTTTGCGATCGCGGCGGAAGACGCGCAATTCGGCCTGTCGGAAGTCAACTGGGGGATTCTGCCCGGCGGCTTCGTCAGCAAGGCGCTGGTCGAGGCGCTCGGGATGCGGGATGCCGTGTGGTTCGCCGTGACCGGCGAGACCTTCGACGGCCGCGTCGCCGAACGCGCGCGGCTGGTCAATCGTGCCGTCCCGCGCGAGCAATTGCGGGCCGAGACCGTCTCGCTGGCGGAGCGGCTGATGAAGATCAATCCCGAAGCCATTCGCGCGACCAAGCAGGCGGTCAAAAATGTGCGCAATATGAGCGACGATGCCGCCGTCGATTATCTGACGGCAAAGTCGATGGAGCTGCGGTTCCTCGACCGCGAGAAGGGCCGCGAGAAGGGCATGAGCCAGTTCTTGGACGAAAAGACCTATCGGCCCGGCATCCAGCCTTACAACCGGCCCTCGGAGAAAGCTTCGTAGCCGAAATGGAGACGGTCATGCGCCATCTCGCCACGGCTGCGGCGCTTGCGTTGTTTCCTGTCCTGGCCGCGGCGGCGGACGGTCTCGACTGGGCTTATCCAGTCACGCCCCGGCCTGAGCCGCTCGACACTCTGGTCTTGAAGCAGGTGCCCGGCAGTGAGCGGGCCTATACCCAGGCGCAGATCGACGATGCTTTCAATCCTCCGGACTGGTTTCCCGATGAGCATCCGGCGATGCCGCCGATCGTGGCGCGGGGCGAAAAGCCTGCGGTGCGGGCCTGCGCGCAATGCCACCTGCCGAGCGGAGACGGTCATCCGGAATCTTCGAGCCTCGCGGGGCTTCCGGTGCCCTATCTCCTGCGCCAGCTGACCGCCTTCAAGAACGGCGAGCGCAAGGGCGTGCGAGCAACCACGATGATCACGATCGCGCAGGCGATTTCGGATGCCGACGCGCGCGCCGCCAGCGAGTATTTCGCTTCGCTCAAGCCCGGCCTCTGGACCGAGGTGGTCGAGACCGAGACAGTGCCGAAGACCTTTGTCGGCGCTGGCGGTATGCGCTTCGTCGCGCCCGGCGATGAACAAGAGCCGATCGGCAACCGCATCATCGTGCTGCCGCAGGAAGAGACGCGTGCGAAGAGCCGCGACCCGCATTCCGGCTTCGTGGATTATGTGCCGCCAGGCAGTATCGCGCGGGGCGAAGCGCTGATTACGACCGGCGATGGCGGCAAGACCATCCCGTGCGTGATCTGTCATGGCCAAACGCTGCAGGGTCTCGGCGAGGTGCCGGCGATCGCGGGCCGGCCGCCCACTTATATCGTGCGCCAGCTCAACGACATGAAAACCGGTGCGCGCTCCGGCATCTCGACCGCGCTGATGAAGGCGGTTGTCGAGAAGTTGTCGGTGGAGGACATGGTTGCGATCGCCGCCTATTTGGGCTCGCGCGATCCATAGCCGTGGACGCTCGGCAAGCCTCGAAAGAAGGCCAGCCGAATAAGGGAGGAGACCATGTTCGTTAAAGCCTGCGCAGGGCTGCTCGCGTCCGCTGGCGCGCTCGTGATCGCGGGGGCCGTCGCCTGCGCCCAGGATTTTCCATGGAAGCCGGTGCGACTGATCGTTCCCTTCGCCGCTGGGGGGCCGGTCGATGTGCTTGCCCGCGCATTGGGTGAAGGATTCAAGGAACGAACCGGCCAAGCTTTCATCGTCGACAACAAGCCCGGCGGAAGCACGTCGATCGGCGCCACCGCGTGCAAGAACGCCGAGGCGGACGGCCATGCCTTCTGCCTCCTGACCGCGAGCACGATCTCGCTCAATCCGTTTCTCTTCGCCAACCTCTCCTATGATCCGCAAAAGGATCTCGAGCCGCTCACCAATGTGGTCTTCACCCAGCAGGTGATGATCCTGCACAAGTCGATCGCGGCGAATACCCTGCGGGAGCTCACCATCTATGCGAAGCTGCATCCCGACAAGCTCAATTTCGGCTCGTTCGGTATTGGTGGCGATTCCCATCTGGTCTTCGAATGGCTGAAGGCGAAGACCGGCGCGCAGATGACGCACATACCCTACGGAGGTGCGGCGCCTGCGTTGCTCGCCTTCGAACGCGGCGACGCGCACCTGCTCTATCCCGTTGCTTCACCCGCGGTGCTCGAACGGATCAAGTCGGGCCTCGCCAAGCCGATCGCCGTGCCCGAAGGACAGCAGGCGCCGGCGCTTGTGGGCGTGCCATCGTTCAGCGAGTCCGGACTGCCGCCCTACGACGCCAAAACCTGGTTCGGCGCCTTCGCGCCCGCCGGCACGCCCAAGGCGCGCGTCGACGAACTCGGTCGCCACCTTGCGGCGGTCGTCAAATCGCAGCCGTTCCATGAGCGATTCATAAGGCTCGGCGGCTATGACGCCATCGGCAACACGCCGGAGGCGTTTCGCAAATTCCTGGCCGAGGATCGCCTGCGCGGGCAGGAACTGGTGCGGATTGCGGGGGTGAAGATCGCCGAGTGAGGCTCGAATGACGCGAATGCTCGTTACCTTCGCCGTCGTATCCGCGGGCATTTCGCGCGCGCCAACGACGTGCCGAGCCTGCGTGAGCAGACCGTGCGCGTCAACATCGCCAGTGCGGACAGTTTGAAAACACGGCGCGACGTGCATATCCGCTTCATGAAGGGATTTCGTGTTACGACCGACCGGATGTATTCCGACCCCCACGCGCTCGGCATGTATGCCGACTTCGCAAAACGTCGCTTGCCAACGCCAGGCGGTTGCGCGACGAGTTCTTCGCGAGGTCGGCGCTCGACCCCGACATCGTCAGGGGCTTGGACCAGCTCATGGCCGAGGCGGTGAATTTCAGATATCTGCAGGCCCCGCTCGCGGCGGGCGATTTCGCCGAGCTCGTGCAGGTGCCGCTCAAGTAGCGAGAGTTTCCGCTGCGTGATTGCCGATCAGCCGCGCCGTTGCTCACGCCCCGCCTTCGCCCGGCGCCGAGGCATGGATGGCGAGCGCGTGGACGCGGTTTTGCAGCTCACTGACAAGTGTTGCGTTGATCATGCGGTGGCGCTCGAGCCGGCTCTTTCCGCGAAACGCTTCCGCCACGATATAAACCCTGAAATGAGTCTCTCCGCCCGGCCGGTGCCCAGCATGCCCGGCGTGCTGGTGGGATTCATCCACCACCTCGACGCTCTGGGGCGTGAACACCGCACTCAACTTTTCCGTGATGACATCGCGCATTGCCATGGATGTGCGCATAGCGCGCCCGATGGCTGGCGGTCAACGGTCAGTGCGGCCGAAAAGCGCGCAAACGTACTTGTCAAGACTTGAACGTGGGTTCGCCGCGCGCGCATACTGATCGGTCATGAAAAACGACTCCCCCCTGTTCGACCGCATCCGGGTGAAGCCCGACAAAGATCGTCGGCTGAATCCCCAAGCCCCGACCTGCGATTGGCCGAACTGCAAGGCGCCCGCAACCCACCGCGCGCCCAAGGGCCGGCTGCGTGAGCGGGAATATTGGCGGTTCTGCCTCGATCACGTGCGGCAGTACAACCAGACCTATAATTTTTTCTCTGGGATGAACCCGGACGACATCGCGAAGTATCAGAAAGAGGCGGTCATCGGGCATCGCCCAACGTGGAAGATGGGCATGAATGGCGGACGGCCGACGTCGCGGTCCCGCTCGTCCCGCTTTCACCCGGAAATCGGCGGAGCCGACGATCCCTTTGGCGTGTTCCGTGAGTTCGGCGGGCCGACCGGCGCGCGACGCTCCGACCGGGGGGCTGAGCCTCGCACCGTGCACAATGCCGAACGCAAGGCGCTCGATGCGCTCGGCCTCGACGCCGGCGCCTCGGCGCAAGACGTCAAGACTCGCTTCAAAGCCCTGGTGAAACGCCACCATCCCGACGCCAATGGCGGGGACCGCTCCTCCGAGGACAAGCTGCGCGAGATTATTCAGGCGTATAAATACTTGAAATCCATCGGATTTCGCTGACCGCGAGGGGATCATCTGCAGCGGCAGCACACTTCCGCAGCCTAGACAGCGAGCCGGATGGTGGAGTGCCGGCGATCTCGAATTGCGCCGGACGCGAAGCTGCTATGACCTCTCGCCGGCGAAGCTTTTTCGCTGTCTCGGCGGCGGCGGATTGACCCGCAACCGCATGATACTTATTTGAAATCACGCGCTTTTCATTCACAGCATGACGCCTTTCGCCGCGCACTGCCTTTCTGCTAGGTTTGCGCTCGAATCCGCACTCATTCCCATCGACCGAAAAGGGTCTCGGTCGTTCCCGAGATCACGGAGGATCAATGACCGCCGCAACGCCAGAGGTCGCCGGCCTTCCCGACATGAAGGTGTCGATCCGCCAGGTCTTCGGTTTCGACAGCGAAATGGAGGTGCCGGCCTATTCGGAGGCGGATGAGCATGTCCCGGACGTCGATCCGGACTACCGGTTCGACAAGCCGACGACACTTGCCGTTCTTGCCGGTTTCGCCCACAATCGCCGGGTCATCGTCACCGGCTATCACGGCACCGGGAAGTCGACCCACGTCGAACAAGTGGCGGCGCGCCTCAACTGGCCGTGCGTGCGGGTCAATCTCGACAGTCACATCAGTCGTATCGACCTGATCGGCAAGGACGCCATCGTCCTCCGCGACGGCCTGCAGGTGACCGAATTCCGCGATGGCATCCTGCCATGGGCCTACCAGCACAATGTCGCGCTGTGCTTCGACGAATACGACGCCGGTCGCCCGGATGTGATGTTCGTGATCCAGCGTGTGCTGGAATCGTCCGGCCGGCTGACGTTGCTCGACCAAAGCCGTGTAATCAGGCCGCATCCGGCCTTTCGCCTGTTCGCGACCGCCAACACGGTCGGCCTGGGTGATACGTCCGGCCTCTACCACGGCACGCAGCAGATCAATCAGGCGCAGATGGATCGCTGGTCGATCGTCACCACGCTCAATTATCTGCCGCACGACAACGAAGTCGATATCGTGCTTGCCAAGGCCAAGCATTACCGCACCGACCAGGGCCGCGACATCGTCAACAAGATGGTGCGGGTCGCAGACCTCACGCGCAACGCCTTCATGAATGGCGACATTTCGACTGTCATGAGCCCGCGCACGGTGATCACGTGGGCGGAGAACTCCGACATCTTCAAGGACGTCGGGTTCGCGTTCCGGCTCACCTTCCTCAACAAGTGCGACGAACTGGAGCGGCCGATCGTCGCCGAGTTCTATCAGCGCTGCTTCGGAGTTGAACTGCCGGAATCGTCGGTGAACGTTGCGCTGAGTTGAGCGCTGGGATGTCGTCGAACATCAAGCCCAGAAATCCCTCGAAAGAATCCCCGACCGAGCCGTTCAAACGCGCGGTTACCGGGTGCCTGCGCGCGATCGCGCGCAAACCCGAGCTCGAAGTCTCCTTCGCCGCGGAGCGCCCCGGCATCGTCGGCGGCAAGGCGCGCCTGCCTGAGCCGCCGCGAAAGCTCACCGGACCGGA
>Ga0208989_10000120_pt1 | contig 18149 bp, 10 predicted proteins | sample MedBloCAOM3_M1_FD_187852 | JGI IMG/M metagenome (GOLD analysis project Ga0208989, IMG submission 187852) | Forest soil microbial communities from El Dorado National Forest, California, USA - Mediterranean Blodgett CA OM3_M1 (SPAdes) (version 2) | ecosystem: Environmental > Terrestrial > Soil >...
CGCGTCGCCGCCACAAATCGATCCACGTCGAAAGTCGCGGCGCAGCGCTGCGTCCAAACGCGCGCCACCCGTCATGTCGCCCCCGAAAACGCCAGAATCGATCGCGCCGGTGCCTCCAGCTTCGAGCCAGACGTGTATTCCCCATCCGTTCGGGACGCCGGCATAGTTTCAAGCAGTATGGTCCAGCGGGTGTATTCCGGGAGAACAGGGAGTGTGAACTCGATCGTCTCCATCGCCGCGTTGAATACGAGATAAAGCGGTGGCTCCCCTTGCCGCAGTGGACCTAGGACATAGGACAGGAAGCGCCCTTCCGGAAAATGCCAGTCCTGTTCCGCCATCTCGGCCGCCTGGGGCGTCAACCATAAGACGCCAAAGGAGCCGTTGGCGCGGCGTCCTTGGACCCATCGTCGTGCGCGCAACTGGGGAAAACGTCGGCGCAGCTCAGTGAGCCTTGCCACGAACGAGGTCATGTCGTCGTCATCCCGGCCCAGCGCCGACCAATCCACCCACCCGACCGCATTGTCCTGACAATAGGCATTGTTATTGCCGCGCTGGCCGTTACCGACTTCGTCTCCAGCAAGCAGCAATGGCACGCCCTGTGCCAACATCAGGCTCGCCAGCAGATTGCGCCGCAATTGCCGCCTCAGCTGTAGAATATCGGGCTTGTCCGTTGCTCCCTCGACACCACAATTCGTGCTGTGATTGTCGTCCGAGCCGTCGCGGTTATGCTCGCCATTCGCCAGATTGTGCTTGCGGTGATAGCTCACGAGGTCGGCGAGCGTAAATCCATCATGGACGGTGACGTGATTGACGCTCGAACGCGGGCTGCGGCGATCGTGATCGAATAGATCGGCGGAGCCAGTCATGCGACGACCGAGTTCACCGATAACATTGCCTTCGCCTGCCCAGTAGCGGCGAAGCGTACGACGAAAGTGGTCGTTCCACTCCGACCAACCCGGCGGAAACTTGCCGACCTGATATCCTCCGGGGCCGATGTCCCACGGTTCGGCGATCAGCTTAACCGCGGCCAGCACAGGATCCTGCCGAATGGCGGCGAAGAAGGTCGCGCCCCGGTCAAATCCATTCCGGTCGCGCCCGAGGGTACTGGCAAGGTCGAACCTGAATCCATCGACGTGGCAAACCTCGACCCAATAGCGCAGCGAATCCATCACCATCTGCAGCACGCGGGGGTGGCTGAGATTGAGCGCGTTGCCGCAGCCGGTGAAGTCGTCGTAATAGCGCGGTTGGTCCGGGAGAAGCCAGTAGTACGACGTATTGTCGATGCCGCGGAAGCTCAGTGTCGGGCCGAGGTGATTGCCCTCGGCGGTATGATTGTAGACGACGTCGAGGATGATCTCGATGCCGGCATCATGCAGGCGCGAGACCGTCGAACGAAATTCGTCGAGCGGCCCCTCCAGAGCGTAGCGCGGCGCGGGCGCAAAAAAGCCGAGTGTGTTGTACCCCCAGTAATTGTTCAGTCCGCGCTCGACCAGGTGTCGATCGTCGACGAAGGCATGGATCGGAAGCAGCTCGAGCGCGGTTACCCCGAGCCGTTGAAGATGGCTGATGACGGCGGGGGCGGTGAGGCCGCGGAATGTACCGCGCCAGGCGGGTGGGACCTCCCCGCGTCGCTGCGTCAGCCCCTTGACGTGGGCCTCATAGATGATCGTGTCTTCCCACGGGATCGATGGTCTGCGCTCCTCCCCCCAGGTGAATGCTTGGTCGATGACAACGCTCTTAGGCATCCCGCGCGCGTTATCTCGTCGATCGAACGACAGGTCGGCCCGCGCGCTGCCGGCGCGATAACCGAAATGGGCATCGCTCCAAACGAGGCGCCCGGTCAGTTGCTTGGCGTAGGGGTCGATGAGCAGTTTGTGGGGGTTGAAGCGGAACCCACGTTCCGGCTCATAGCGGCCGTGAACCCGATAGCCATAGAGCTGCCCAGGCGCGACATCGTTCAGATGGCCGTGCCAGACATCCTCGGTGCGTTCAGGCAGACCGATCCGCTCAATTTCGCGGCGGCCGTTGCTATCGAAGAGGCAGAGTTCGACCTTTTCCGCATTCGCTGAAAACAGCGCGAAGTTCGTGCCTCGGCCGTCCCACGTCGCGCCCAGCGGGTGAGATGCGCCAGCCGACAGCCGCAAGTTAGCGCTCCGGGACGAGAAAAATTGCTGCAAGGGGCGGAACAACAAGGCTGACCTCGGGAATTGTGCCCTCGTCCAACGTCCTGACTACACCGCCGTTCCCGACATCGCTCCCCCCGTACACGGCTGAGTCGGTGTTGAGCACCTCGCGCCAGATCCCAGAAAATGGAACCTGGATCCGATAATCGCGGTACACCTGCGGGGTGAAGTTGACCACCACGAGACAGCGCTCCTGCGTCTTGCGTCCTTTCCGCAGCCAGGCGAAGACGCTACGGTCGGCGTCATGCATGACCAGCCACTCGAATCCCGCATCCTCGCAATCGAGCGCATGAAGGGCCGGTACGGCTCGGTACATGCGGTTGAGATCGCGGATCAACGATTTCACCCCCGCATGTGCGGGCTTCTCAAGCAGATGCCAATCGAGAGAATGGTCGTGACGCCATTCGCTTTCTTGAGCGAATTCATTTCCCATGAACAACAGCTTCTTGCCGGGATGCCCAAACAAGAAACCGTAATAGGCGCGCAAATTGGCAAAGCGCTGCCACTCATCTCCCGGCATACGGCCAAGAATTGAACGCTTGCCGTGCACCACCTCATCGTGTGACAGCGGCAGGATGAAATTCTCGAAGAATGCGTAATGCAAGCCAAACAGGATTTGGCCGTGATGGTGGCGGCGGTAGATCGGATCTTTGCTGATGTAGTCAAGCGTGTCGTGCATCCACCCCATGTTCCATTTGTACCCGAAGCCCAGCCCCCCCCAGTCGACCGGCCTCGAAACCATCGGCCAAGCCGTCGATTCCTCTGCGGCCGTGGTGGCCTCGGGAAACCGTGAGAATACCTCCGAATTGAACCGGCGAAGAAGGCTGATCGCCTCGAGATTTTCGCGTCCGCCATGCTTGTTCGGGATCCACCCGCCTGCGGGCCGACTGTAATCAAGATAGAGCATGGAAGCGACGGCATCCACGCGCAACCCGTCGATGCGATAGCGATCCAGCCAGAACACGCCGCTGGCCAGCAGGAAGTTTGCGACCTCGGTCCGTCCGTAATTGTAGACGAGGGTATTCCAATCCTGGTGACGGCCTTGCATGGGATTGTCGTGCTCATACAGGGCCGTTCCGTCGAACCGGCTGAGCCCATGCGGATCGTCGGGGAAGTGTCCCGGCACCCAATCAAGAATGACTGCCAAGCCTTCGCGGTGACATGCATCGATCAGCGCGGCAAAATCGGCCGGGGTGCCGAAGCGACCGGTTGGGGCAAACAGGCCAGTCGGTTGATAGCCCCAGGAACCGTCGAAGGGATGCTCGCTGACCGGCAGAAACTCGATATGGGTAAACCCCAGGTCGCGCGCGTAAGCCGGCAATTCTTCCGCCAGCTCGCGGTATGTCAGCCAGCGGTTGTCCTCCTGCGACCGGCGCCGCCACGAGCCGAGATGCACTTCGTAGATTGAGATCGGGGCACTCAACGCATTGACGCTGGCGGGAGCAGGTCGGGGCCGCTTAACCGTGTTCGGATCGACCACGACCGAAGCAGTCTGTGGCCGGACCTCCGCGGCGAATGCCAGTGGATCGGACTTCAGCGGCAACAACCGGCCGTCCGGCCCGACAATTTCGTATTTGTATTTGGCGCCGGCCTTGGCTTCAGGCACGAAAATTTCCCAAAAGCCGTTACCGCGCACGCGCATCGCGTGCCGTCGCCCATCCCACAAATTGAAATCGCCGACGACGCTGACGCGCTTGGCTGCGGGGGCGAAGACCGCAAACGCCACGCCTGGCACGCCATCGAGTTCCATCGGATGGGCGCCCAGCTTTTCGTAGAGATGCATGTGCGTCCCTTCGCCAAGCAGGTAAAGATCGATATCGGATAGGATGGGCGGGAACCGATACGCATCCTCGCTCTCGACCTGCTGTTCGCCATAGCGCGCGCGCACGCGGTAGCGGCGCCACCCGTTCGCCAAACGACCTTCGAATAGGCCCGTTTCATGAATGCGTTGCAAATGGCGTTCATGCCCCTGTTCGTCAATCACGACCACTCCCTGCGCATCTGGAAGGAAGACGCGCACGACCGGTACGTCGCCCTCGAGATGTGGGCCGAGATAACGGAAGGGATCGGAGTGGCGCCCCTCGATAACCGCATAGGCTTCCGGTGTAAGCGATGTCATTCGGCCGGGCGCTCCGCACGCGAAAGGATGCGCCAGGTGCCGGCCAAAGGCACCCGCAGCCAGGCTGGCCGATGCGCGAGTTCGTATTCGATCTCGTAGAACGCCTTCTCCAACAGGAAGAAATCGAGCAGACGATCCGCCGACTCCACGGACTGCGGCCAGAGCCTCGCATCGCTCAGAGATTGCCGGTAAGCGCTGAGAAACGCGGAGACGGACAGCTCACGCCAGCCATCGAGCGCGCGCGCGATTTTCCCATATTCATCGGGGGCAGATTTGAGTGCACGCTCGAGCGCAGCGATTGCGGAATAATCGATTGAACGGATGAGTCCAGCGACGTCACGCGCGGCGGGCGCCTTGCGACGCCGATCCTCGATGCTGCGACGCGGTTCTCCCTCAAAGTCAATGATGACCACGTCATCCTTGACGATCAGCATCTGTCCAAGGTGAAAATCGCCGTGATGGCGAATCTTCACGGCGTCGATATTGTCTGGCAGCAATTCGCGCAATCGCGCGGGTAGGGACGCTCGATAGGACAACAGCGCATCGGCGAGTTGGCGGTCGTTCTCCGTCAGGTCCAACCTCTGACCGGCCAATTCATCCAACGTACGCTCGGCGCGGTGCAAAACGCTCTCCGTCCAGTTTCGGACGTCGTCAGCCGTGATCGGCTCGGGCGCGAAATCGGGCAGGTCATCACGGCTCGCGAGCGCGAGTTGCAACTCGGCCACGCGCCGTCCGACGTGCTGCGCGCGCCGAAGATAGGCGGCCTGTTCATCGCTTTCTCCCGCTGCTTCGGCCGTGAGCAGCCGTTGCTCTTCGACGAAACGATCGAGATACGCGCCGGTGACCGTCCAGGCATCACCCTGGTTCTGCACGAAACCGTGCACCACGGCGATGGCGCTAGGGATACCGTTCGCCATTAACTCAACGGAGCCAAGCAGGGGCGGCGCGTGCGAGAACTGAACCGTTTCGGTGAGAAAGCGCCCCACCTCGATTTCGGGATTCACGCCCGGCTCGAGGCGTCGAAAGAGCTTCACGACACAGTCGGTTTCCACGACAACGGTAGTGTTCGACTGCTCCGTGTCCACGGCACGGACGTCGTTCATTGCGATCTGCCCATTCTTCGGAAGCTCGGAAGTCGGCTTGAATTCGATGCGACCTTGATCGGCCTCGATCGTCGCCGAGGCGCGCAGGTTCTCGAGAAGAAACGCAATGAAGCTCGGATCCGCCGCGGCATCGAGCAGGGTGCCCTCCCGTGACCCGCGGCGGACGGCGGCGAGCGCGTTCGGGCTGTAGCGCCCACGGTCCAGCCTGGTCCAGCTGATGGTCAAGGGCAGCAAGTACTTCGCCGGAGCGTGGCTGCCCTTGGTCTCGATGATCGCCAACCCGAGCCCCGGATCGGAGGGGACGAGCGGGATGGTCGAGGAAATACGGGCGCTCGTGGCCAAGTTTCCGCGTTCTGCAAACCAGCGTTTGCCGGCCAGAAACGCCGGAAGCACGTCGCGTTCAAGCACGGACCTGGATTGGCCATGCGACAACGAACTCCAGCCCTGGGTGACGACGAGCGTCTCGAATTCCGCCGGGGTGGTGGGGACTTCTGCCTGCGAGGCGTCCCGTTCACAAAGCAGGAACCAGAAGAACCCATAAGGCGCGAGCGTGACGAGATAGGGAGCATCGCCGACCGGCGGGAAGTTCGTGCGCCCGAGCAATTCGAACGGAACGCGTCCCCGCCAGGGCGACAGGTCGATCTCGGCGGCCTGCGCCGAGCGCGACAGGTTGGCGACGCAGAGCACGACCTCGCCCTGATACTGTCGAACATAAACGAGCACCGAGCGGTTGGCCGGGCGGATGAAGCTCAACGATCCGCGCCCGAACACCTTGCTCGACTTGCGGACGGATATCAGGCGCTTGGTCCAGCTCAGCAGGGAGGCCAAGCTGCGGGATTGGGCTTCGACATTGACCGCCTCGTAGCCGTAGACCGGATCCATGATCATCGGCAGATAGAGCCGCGCCGGGTCGCAACGGGAGAATCCGCCATTGCGGTCAGGCGTCCACTGCATTGGCGTGCGCACGCCATTGCGATCGCCGAGGTAGATATTGTCGCCCATTCCGATCTCGTCGCCATAGTAGATGATCGGCGTGCCGGGAAACGACATCAGAAGCGAGTTCATGAGCTCAATCTTCCGCCGGTCGTTGTCCATCAAGGATGCCAAGCGCCGTCTGATCCCGAGGTTGATGCGGGCACGCGGGTCGGTCGCATAGGTCGACCAGAGATAGTCGCGTTCGACATCGGTCACCATTTCGAGCGTGAGCTCATCGTGGTTGCGTAAGAACAGGGCCCACTGACAATTGGCGGGAATGTCCGGCGTTTGCCGCAGGATGTCCGCGATCGGAAACCGATCTTCCTGGGCGATCGCCATGTAGATGCGCGGCATCAGCGGAAAATGATACGCCATGTGGCACTCGTCGCCGTCGCCGAAATAGGCGCTGACGTCTTCCGGCCATTGGTTTGCCTCGGCCAGGAGCACCTTGCCGGGTGCATAGGAGTCAAGCTCAGCCCTGATCCTCTTGATGATGGCGTGCGTTTCCGGCAAGTTTTCGTTGTTGGTTCCTTCGCGCTCGCACAGATACGGGATCGCGTCCAAACGAAAGCCGTCGACGCCGAGGTCAAGCCACCGCCGCATGATCTGGACCATGGCCAAGAGCACGCGCGGATTGTCAAAATTTAGATCCGGCTGATGCGAGAAGAAGCGGTGCCAGTAGTAGGCCTGCGCGTCCTGGTCCCACGTCCAATTTGATTTCTCGGTATCGTTAAAGATGATGCGCGTTTCGGCGAACCGATGATCGGTGTCACTCCACACATACCAATTGCGGGCATCGGACGACGGCCGGCCTCGGCGAGCGCGCTGGAACCAGGGATGCTGATCCGATGTGTGGTTGATGACGAGTTCGGTGATCACCCGCAACTTTCGCCGCTTGGCCTCCTGCATAAAGCGGCGAAAATCCTGCATCGTGCCGAAATCGGGATTGATGTGACGGTAGTCCGAAATGTCATAGCCGTCGTCGCGCCCCGGAGACGGATAGAACGGCAGCAGCCAGAGAGCGGTGACACCGAGATCTTCCAGGTAGTCCAGTTTGCTGGTCAGCCCGGCGAAATCTCCGACACCGTCGCTGTTGCTGTCGGCAAACGCCTTGACGTGAAGCTGATAGATGATCGCGTCCTTGAACCAGAGCTCGTCGCTCTCGACTTGGGCTTCGACTTTGATTTCGGGCACGACGTTCACGGTACGACCTTCACGCGAGGCAGCGAAACAGCAGGGCGGGGTCCTGGTCCTGATCGATACGCAATCGGACGCCGCCCCATTCGAGCATATGCTGCTCGCCGGTGACCAGATTTTCGATCGATTTGATGCGACGCCGGTCGTCCGGCGGGCCGATCTCGAGCTCGCCGAAATGAAACCAGAATTCCCGTGGTCCAGCTTTTGTCAGTGCCACCGCCACAGCGACTGCATTATGGCGTCCTACCGATTCCTTGACAAACCCGATCACTTCACCGTCGTCGATTTGCGCGAAGCGTAGGTCGCTGGTCTGTAGCAGGGCCGGATTGCTTTTTCGAATCCGATTGAGCTGACCAATATAATTCTTGATGTTGCCGTGCTGATCCCAGTCCCGGACCTTCAGCTCGTATTTCTCGGAGTTGAGATATTCCTCCTTGCCGGGTATCGGTTCATGTTCGAGCAACTCGAATCCGTTGTAGACGCCGTAGCTGCTCGAGAGTGTGGCGGCCAGCGCGAGGCGTGCCTTGAAGATCCAGGGTTCTCCGGTCTGCAGATGCACGGGCAGAATGTCCGGGGTGTTGACAAAAAAATTCGGGCGGAAGTACTCGCGTTCCGGGTAATCGGTGATCTCGCTCAGGTAAGCTTGCAGTTCTTCCTTGCCAGTGCGCCAGGTGAAGTAGGTGTAGGATTGGGCAAAACCGAGCTTGGCGAGCGCTTTCATGACCTTCGGGCGGGTAAAGGCTTCCGATAAGAAGATGACGTCAGGATCGACCGATTGTACTTCCCGGATCAGCCATTCCCAGAACGGAAACGGCTTGGTGTGTGGATTGTCGACCCGAAAGATCCGAACTCCCTGGCGAACCCAGAATAGGACGACGTCGCGCAATGTCTCCCACAGACCCTCGCGGTCGGCGCCATAGAAATCCGGATTGACGATATCCTCGTATTTTTTCGGGGGGTTCTCTGCGTACTGGATCGAGCCGTCGGGCCGGCGCTTGAACCATTCCGGGTGTTGCGCGAGCCACGGATGGTCGGGGGAGCACTGCACGGCGAAATCGAGGGCGATTTCCATTCCGCGGTCGGCGCAAGCGGCAACCATCCTGCGGAAGTCATCGAGGGTGCCGAGCTGGGGGTGGACCGCGTCATGCCCGCCTTCAGCAGATCCGATTGCATAGGGACTCCCGGGATCGTCCGGTCCGGAGGTCAACGAATTGTTGCGACCCTTTCGGTTGATGCGGCCGATGGGGTTAATGGGGGTCAAATAAAGGACGTCGAAACCCATCGTGGCGACATCGGGCAGCCGATTGATGCAGTCGTCGAACGTACCGTGGCGGTTGGCCGTGGGCGATTGGCTGCGCGGCATCATCTCGTACCAAGCCCCGGCGCGCGCAATCGGTCGATCCGCCAGAAGCGGGTAGTTTCGGCTCCGGCTCAGATCGGACTGCGTACCTTTGCCGGCCGCCGCAGCAAGCTCGTCCGATAGCAACGCGGTGGGGTCGGCCGTTCCGACCGACGCCCGACAGACCTCGCGAATGAGACGAGCCTGAGCGGCATTGCGCGACTTCAAAGACATCAGGATACTGTGGCCCTCGGCGATCTCGAGAGCCACGTCCATCCCGGCCTCTCGTTTTGCGATAAAGTCACGACGCCAAGTCGCGAACTCGTCGGTCCAGGCTTCAATGGAGTAAACGTATCGGCCAGGCTTCGGCGGCGTAAAGCTTGCAGACCAGCGGTCGTTCTGCCGCGAAACCATGGGAACGCGGAACCATTTGTCGGCGGTTTCGGGCCGCCACAACAGCTCGGCGGCAAGGACAGCATGACCATCCCGAAAAATGTCGGCCCACACCTCCACCGCATCACCTGCAATTCGTTTGACCGGAAACCGACCGGCATCGACCACCGGGTAAACGTCCTCGATGTAGATGCGACGACCGGAAAGGTCGCCGATGGAGGGGATGCTCACGTTCGCTGTCACGTCTTGGTCGTGCATTGCCGTCCTGTCAGCCCACCCGGACGGCAGGAGGGGCGCTAGTGGAACCGATAGGGCCCCGCTTTGGTTCCGAGCTTCCCTCGGGCGTGCAAGAAAGACAAATCTGCACGCCCGGTACCGGGGGCGGTGGCGGAACCAACGCGTACCGGCCAGGTTGTCGATCGGCCGATTGTGGGGAAAATGTTACCTGTTTGCGCCCGACAGCTGTTGTCCAATTGCCGTATAGAGCGCGCCGACCATGAACGATATTTTGGAACGTGCCGCCCGCTGCGGCCTGGAGACGGAGTATCGTGACGCGTTTGGGCATCTGCAATCCGTAGAGCCCGAAGTCCTGGCGAGACTTCTTGATTCGCTGGCAGCGGGCGGAGAGGAACCGACCCGACTGCTGCCCCGGACCGTGGTCGTGCGCGGACAAGCCGATCGACCCCTCCACCTGGCCGTCCCAGAAGGCATTCCGCTTCGATGGGAAATCTTCGCCGAGCGGAAGATTGCCGAAGGCGAGGGTACTTCGCCCGTCCTCCACCTGCCGCAAGACCTGCCGCATGGTGTCTTTCGCCTTCATGTCACGGTCGCGGCTCCGGCAGGCCTTTTGACCGACGCCGCATGCCTGGTCGTTTGTCCGTATCGGGCCTATCAAGGTGGTGAGAAAGCGCCCCAGCGGATGTGGGCGCTCGCGGTGCAGCTTTATGGGGTAAGATCGTCCGCCAATTGGGGCCACGGCGATTTTTCCGATCTGATCGCGCTCATCGACCTTGCCGCCGACCTCGGGGCGTCGGGCATCGGGCTCAACCCGCTGCATGCTTTGTTCGATGATCGGGCGCATGAGGCAAGTCCATATTTTCCCAACAGCCGCCTCTTTCTCAATCCTCTTTATATCGACGTCGGAGCTGTGCCGGAATTTCCCGGGTTGAGCGCCGTCGGGCTGGCGGAAGAGATCGAACGGCTTCGGGACATCAGCATTGTCGACTACCACGGGGTTGCAAACGTCAAGACGCGCGCGCTGAAGTTCGCATACGAAGGGTTTCGGGCGTACGGCACCACCGCAAGACGTGAGGCCTTCGATCATTTCCGGCGACAGCGTAGCTCCTCACTCGCCCGCTTTGCGTGCTTCGAGGTGGTGCGCCGGAAGTTTATTGGTCCTTGGTGGGAATGGCCGGTCGAATGGCGAAGAGCCGATGACGAGGCCATCGAGCGGCTGCGGCGGAGCGCGCCGACGGATGTCGGCTTTGTCGAGTTCGTGCAATGGATCGCTCACGAGCAACTCGACTTTTGTCGAGCGCGCGCCGGCACACGGAATTTGCCGATTGGGCTTTATCTGGATGTTGCCGTCGGCGTACGCAACGACAGTTTTGACGCATGGTGCGACCAGGATGCCGTCTTGTCCGGAACCGCAGTCGGTGCGCCGCCGGACATTCTCAATACAGCGGGACAGAATTGGGGTTTGGCCGGCTTCAATCCGGTCGGCCTCGAAGTTCGACAGTTTGATCCGTTCTGCCGCATGCTGCGCGCCTCGATGCATTATGCTGGGGCAATCCGGCTCGATCATGTCCTGGCATTGAAGCGTCTCTATATCATTCCCCATGGCATGCGGGCGATCCAGGGCGCCTACATTCGCTTTCCCTTCGAGGCGCTCCTGGCCGTCGCGGCGCACGCCAGCGTGGAGCACCGATGCATCGTCATCGGGGAAGATCTCGGAACCGTTCCCGACAATTTCCGGGAAACGCTCGCCGACTGGGGCCTGTGGTCATATCAAGTCATGCTGTTCGAACGCCGCTGGGACGGGACTTTTGCCCCCCCGGAGAATTACCGCCAGAACGCGCTGGTGACGTTCGGAACGCATGACGTCTCGACGTTTGCCGGTTGGCGGTACCACCGCGACTTGACCGTCAAGCAGGCGCTCGGCATGGACCCCGGCGAGACGAGCGAGCAGCGCCATGGCGCGTTCCATGCCTTGGACCAAGCGTTGCAGCAGCACGGTATCGAGGGGACTGACTTTCCGGCAGTGGCGAAATTTCTCGCGGATACGCCGTGTCGTCTGCTGGTCATATCGCTCGAGGACCTCCTTGGAATAACGGATCAGGTCAATCTGCCGGGGACCGTCGATGAACATCCGAATTGGCGTCAGCGGCTTCCGATTGCCCTGGAAGAGCTGAGGAATCACGAAGAGGTGGTGCGGGTCGCGCAGATCATGAGTTCAGCGGGGCGTGGCGCGCGCCCCTGAGCCGAGCTTGGTCCGTGCGTTCTCCTCGTCGATATCGCTGCGCTTGAGCAGGTAATCGAGCCCGCCGACCCGGTACCAGCGATAGCCGAACGCGTCCTGCATCGTTCCGAACAGCGGATCGATGTCGATGTAATCGGAGACGTCGTAACCGAAATCCGCCATCGGTGAGCGGAAGATGGGTGAAATCCAGATCGCATCGACACCGAGCTCGATCAAATACGGAATTCTCCGCACGATGCCGCGCAGATCGCCGACGCCATCCCCGTCGGTGTCTTGAAACGAGCACGGGTAAATCTGGTAGATGACGGCAGATTTCCACCATGACATTTCGGTCATTGCGCCGGTCCATTCGGCGTCCAAGTTGAGAGCAAACCATTCATCGCCCGCGGAAGGGTTGGGATCAATGCAGACAAACCGACGGAGTTCCGTGCGCCACTTCGGGGGCGTGGCTGCGCCAGTCGGAAGGGTAGACCGGGTTCAGGATCGCGCTTCAGCCGGCATCTGAGATGCCTGCCCCCGCGCATGGCTTCGTGGGCTGAGAACCGCTCTGGTCGTAGCGCGACTTGTCAGTGCGCGAGTCCCTCGTGTCCTGGGCGAATGCAGCGAAGCGGAACGAGACCCGAACCCGGCGCAAGATTCAACGACCTGACGTGTTGCCTGGGTCTCGGCTCTTCGCTCGCGGGCGGATTTGGTCAACGTGTACCGGGACACGAGAGCGGAGACCGTTGGCGGGACGTAACTCAACAGACCGCAGCTACGCGCCTTTCGGCAGATACTTCGCGGATCTTTCGTCGATGATCTTCCATTCCGCGTCGGTGAGCCTAGCCGAACCTACGAACTTGTTGGTGAACATCGTATCGGTCTTGGGCAGGTTCTTCACGCCCATGTAGGTCTCGACGGTGCGCGCCGTTTGCTCCACCAGCGCAGGCTCCATGTAGCCCAGACCGTTGCTCTTGAACGCAGGCACCGTGCCCAATGCCGTGCTCACCGCCTGGCCGTACTCGATCACCTTCTGGTTGGCGACACTGCCGCCCTGGAACTCCTTTACGCTCTCGAGGTGAAGCTGAACCGACTTTTCCGGGTTCAGGTAGACGTATTTGAGACCGTCCATGAGACCGTCGACGAAGCCTTGGCACAGTTCGGGACGCTTTTCGATCGTGCTGCGCTTGCAGGCCACGACGTTGCTGAGCATCTTGATCCCGTAATCCTCGTAGAGGATGGAGTTGATCTCCAGGCCCTGTGCCCACAGGCTCGGCGCGATGCTGCCGAAGAAATTGCCTTCGGCCTTCACCTGCTTCTCCACCAGCACCTTGATCAGGGCAGCCGCATCCATCGTGACCTTGTTCACCTTGCTGTCATCGATGCCCGTCGCTTTCACGAACGCGGGCCACAACTGGAAATCCCCGCTGCCGACGTCAAAGGCGACGGTCTGGCCTTCGAGATCCTTCGGCTTGTTGATGCCGTATTCCTTGAGCGAGAAGATGCCGACCGGGGAGCGCGGCCAAATGCCGGCAACCGCAACCAAGTCGAGCCCACGTCCCGCGCAGTTCATCATGACCGCGAGGTCGAGGATGCCGAAATCGTATTGGCCCTGATCCACCGGCACGCACACCTTGCCGGAGCCGAAGCCTCGATCGATAGTGACGTCGAGGCCGCGCTTCTCCCAGAATCCCATTTTCTTGGCCACGAACGCATAGCTGAACGTGCCGAGCGGCAGCCATGGCAGCGTCATCTTGACCGGCGTCGCGGCGTGCACGATTGCCGGCGCAGAAACACCAAGCGCACTGCCAGCGCCGGTAGCTCCGGCCAGCATCAAAAAGGAACGGCGATGTAACCGGGCCATCTCTAGTTCTCCTCTGTCTGGATCATTTTCATTGTCGAGATCACGAAAATCCGACCACCGGCTCGCGCGCCATTAGCCTAGCCTCCCGCGGCGCCGCCGATGTCGTTTGGCGTCTGCCAGTAGACCGCGCGTCCTTCGGCGGCGGCGATCATGCCGTAAAGGGCGAGACCGCTGATGCTAAGTACTGTGATCGCCGCCATCATCAGGGGGGTGTCGAGCAAGCCTCCCGCGAGCTTGATGAGATAACCGATGCCCTCCTGCGAGGCCACGAACTCGGACACGATGACGCCGATGATCGCCAGGGTGATCGATATCTTCATGCCGGCAAAGATGTAGGGCAGCGCATTGGGCATTCGGATCTTCCAGAAGATCTGCCAGCGTGTGCCCATGAACGTGCGTGCCATGCGATGGATGTCTTCATCGACTGCCTGAAAGCCCATGGCCGCATTGATAGTCATGGGAAAGAACGCGACCAGGAATGCAAGCAGCAGGCCAGACATCGTGCCAGTCCCGAACCAGACGACGAACAACGGAGCGATCGAGATCTTGGGGATCACCTGCGAGACGATGATGACGGGGTAGAATCCCTTTCGCATGATGGTCGAATAGGTGATTAGCACTGCCACCAGCACGCCGCCGACGACCGACAGCGCAAATCCCAGTACGGTCAGATAGAGCGAAGGCCACAGATGCGTGAGCAGGAGATCGTGCCGTGCGATGATCGCCTGGGCGATTTCCGATGGTGGCGGCAGAATAATGCTGCGAATCCCAAGCTCGCGAACTGCGAATTCCCAGAGCGCCAACATGGCAAGGCTGATGCCGAGCGGCCAACCCAGTTCGCTCGCGTATCGACGCAGCTTAGCTGCCATGGCTCGCCTCGATCGCTTTTCGCAGCCCGCGCGCGTAACGATTAAAGCCCTCGTCTTCGGTCATCGCGATGTGGCGTGGACGGGGTAGATCGATCACCGTCTCCTCCACGATCGTCGCCGGCCGCCGTCCCATCACCAGCACGCGGTCCGACAGGAACGCCGCCTCGCGGATGCTGTGGGTGACGAAGATCACGGTTTTTCGGTTAGCTTGCCAGATACGCAACAGTTCGACGCCCATCTCGTCGCGAGTGAGGGCGTCCAACGCGCTGAACGGCTCGTCCATCAGCAGAATGCTGGGGTCGTGGATGAGCGCGCGGCAGATCGAGACGCGCTGACGCATTCCACCCGACAGCTGTCGCGGCAGGTGGTGGGCAAAATCTTCGATCTTGGCCATGGCCAGCAAATCCATCGCGCGCCTTTCATATTGCGCGCGCGGCAGCTTCAGGAGCTCGATCGGGAACAGCACGTTGTCGAGCACCTTGCGCCACGGCAGCAGCACCGGTTGCTGAAACACCACCCCGACTTCGCTTCGCGGGCCCGACACCGCTTTGCCGTTGATCGAGATCTCACCCTCGGTGGCTTCGATCAAGCCCGCAACCATCATGAGAAGGGTGCTCTTACCGCAACCGCTGGGGCCGAGCAGGCTCAGGAATTCGCCGTCAGCAACGTCGAACGAGACATTTCGTATCGCTTCGAGATCTTCATAGAACTTCCGCACGGCCTTGATGCGCAGCACCGCTGAAGGCGGACTATCGATCGCGCGCTCGGCAGGACCTGTGGACGCCTCGGACAAGGCTGCTGCTCGCATTCAGGCCGCCGTTCAGATCTCGCCAGACGCGTCATGCTATGATGCTAAAGACCATACCACAATGGCGGCGCGCGGTAATGCTGGCAAGGCTGAAACCCGATCGCGGTGCCGAAATTCGGCGCACGCGCGCTCAATCTTAGCGCGTGATGGACGCGAGCGGGCTCGATGCCGAGAAAGCCGGCGTGCAGCAGGACAATATGGTCCCTTCGCCAAGGCAGCTGCGCGGCTCGGGAGCTTGTTATTTGCTGTCGCTCGAACGTGCGCTCGCCACCGATAATTCGACGTCGCTTATTGGAACGGCGACGTTGCGATCTCGGCTGTTCGGTGTTGCTATCGTGCTAAAAATAGCCTCACAATATTTTCCCCTGTTGTAGCTCTGGCCCACGGAACCACGCTGATGGCGAAATACGGAATCGGAGCTTCTGTTCTTCGAAAAGAGGACGACCGTTTCCTCCATGGGCGCGGACAATATGTCGCCGACTTTCGCCTCGCCGGAACGCGCGAGGTCGCTTTCGTGCGCAGCCCCGTCGCTCACGCGCGTCTTCGCGCCGTCCATATTCCGGACGATCTCCGCCATGCCGTTTTCACGGCGAGAGATCTGATCGGAGTGAAGCCGATCAACTCGTCGCCTCCGCTCAAGGGATTCAAGCCCTCGGCCCAACCGATTCTGGCGACCGATAAGGTTCGTTATGTGGGTGAACTGGTTGCGATGTGTCTCGCCCCGACGCGCGCGGAGGCCGAGGACATCGCCGGCGAAATCAGTTTGGACTTCGAAGAACTACCCGCCGTCACCGATATGCTGGCTGCCCTGGAACCCGGCGCTCCATTGTTGCACGAGGAGTGGGGCGACAATGTCTTCATCACATTCTCGGAAGACGGCCCGGTGGATGAGATTGCCAAGACCGCGGCGATCAAGGTGAGGCGAAAAATCCGCACCTCCCGGCACTGCATGTTTCCGATGGAAGGACGCGGTGTGGTCGCCTATCGCGACCAACGGCTGCGCTATCTCACGCTCATAACCTCGACGCAATTCCCGCATTCCGTTCAAACCGGGCTTTGCGAATGCCTCGGGCTCGACGATGGCGCGGTGCGCATCATCTCGCCGGATGTGGGCGGAGGCTTCGGGTACAAAGGCCTGCTGTGCCGCGAGGAGGTCGCGCTGGGATGGCTTGCCTTGCAGGTGAACCATCCCGTCCGCTGGCTGGAGGATTGCCGCGAGCATTTGAGCGCGAACGCGAATTGCCGCGAGCACCACTACGACATTACCGGATATGCGTCGCGCGGGGGCAAGCTCCTTGCAATCGACTGCGTCGGCTACGTCGATGCCGGCGCGTACTCCGATTATCCGATTTCGTCGGCGCTCGAGGCGGCGCAAATCGCCAATCTGCTGCCGGGACCTTACATTTTCTCGACCTATCGTTGCCGCTCCGCTGCCGTCGCGACGAACAAATGCCCCGTCATTCCCTACCGCGGCGTCGCGCGTTCGGCCATTTGCCTCGCGATCGAAGTGGTCATGGATGCGATTGCCCGCGAGGCAGGACTCGAACCCTACGAGTGTCGCCTGCGCAACATGGTCCGTCCGGACCAGATGCCGTTCGACAACGTTCTGGGAAAGCATTTCGATAGCGGCGACCACCCGGAATGTCTGCGCCGGGCCGTCGAGGCCATTCGCCTGTCGGAGGTGCGTGCTCGCCAGAGGCAACCCGAGCCGGACGGGCGTCTCATCGGCGTCGGCCTGTCCTTCTTCGTCGAGCAGGGCGCCCACGGAACGTCAGTGCTGGCGTCCTGGGGACGTCCCATCGTTCCCGGCTACGAGCAGGCCAATGTCCGCCTCACGGCGGATGGCGACATCGAGATTCGTGTCGGGACTCATTCCCATGGCCAGGGACACGAAACCACCTTTGCGCAGGTGGCGCACGAGGTCCTCGGAGTGGATTTCGACCGGATCAAGGTCCTGCAAGGCGACACGCTGTACACGCCATACTCGACAGCGACGTGGGGATCGCGTTCGATGGTGATGGGTGGCGGCGCGGTCGCGCGCGCCTCCCGCATGGTCGCGGCGCGTGCGGCGCGAATTGGGGCATGGCTGCTGCAGGCCGATGCGGCGGATGCCAAAGTAGCTGAGGGTCGCGTGGTTGCGGGAAATGGCAGCGTTACGTTGCGCGAGGTCGCTCGCGCCTGGTATTTGCAGCCACAGAATCTGCCCCCCGATGTCGACACCGGGGGACTCGAGGTTACCGCGGGCTACCGCGCCGAGCGCGACAGCGGTACATTCAGCTATGCCACCCACGCCGCTGTCGTCGCAGTCGATCCCCAGACCGGACTGATCGAGATTCTGGACTACGTGGTCGTCGAGGACGGCGGCGTTCTGGTCAATCCGATGATCGTGGACGGCCAGGTGTGCGGCGGCACCGCGCAAGGCATCGGCACCTGTCTATACGAGGCGATGCCGTTCGACGCCCAGGGGCAACCGCTCGCTTCCACGCTGCTCGACTACATGTTGCCGGGCCCGACCGAAGTGCCCGACATCCGCGTCCTGCACATGGAGACGCCCTCGCCGTACACGGAGTTCGGCATGAAGGGCCTGGGCGAAGGGGGGGCCGTGGGTCCCCCGGCGGCGATCGTCTCGGCAGTCAACGACGCGTTGCGCGCGTTCGGCGCCGAGGTCCATGATCTGCCGCTGACGCCGGAATGCATCCTCGCTGCCATCGATAGCGCCCGCGCGCAAACCCCAAACGGTTGATGCGCGAATGAAACCGGCCGCCTTCGAGTTCGTACGCGTAGGCACGCTGTCCGAGGCGACGGCTATTTTGCTTGAATCGGATGGCGCGGCGAGGGTAG
>Ga0208989_10000121_pt1 | contig 17997 bp, 15 predicted proteins | sample MedBloCAOM3_M1_FD_187852 | JGI IMG/M metagenome (GOLD analysis project Ga0208989, IMG submission 187852) | Forest soil microbial communities from El Dorado National Forest, California, USA - Mediterranean Blodgett CA OM3_M1 (SPAdes) (version 2) | ecosystem: Environmental > Terrestrial > Soil >...
AGTTTTTCAGCGGCGGGCGCAATGAGCGACATCCATTTTCCGATGAAGTCGCCCGGCGACAGCGGCGCGCTGTCCTCGGCAAAGGCGCGCACGCCGCCGCAGTGGGCGTGGCCAAGCACCACGATATGCTTCACCCGCAGCGCGCCGACCGCGAATTCGAGCGCGGCCGATACGCCGTGGTAGGTGCCGTCGGGTGAATACGGCGGCACCAGGTTGGCGACGTTGCGCACGACGAACAACTCGCCGGGCCGGGCGTCAAAGATCACTTCCGGCGACACCCGGGAATCGCAGCAGCCGATGACCATGATTTCGGGCGATTGTCCCTGCTCGGCCAGATCGCGATAGCGGCTTTGCTCGGCCGGAAGCCGGCCGGATCGGAACGCCTCGTAACCTTCGATCATGCGCGGCGGCAAGCTCATGGCGACCCGTTGGCGATGATCGACATCCGTGCAAGCCGCGTGCCCGGATCAGCGTTTCGCCGCCTACACCGTCTCGGCGGTCTGCGCGGTGGCCGGACGGCCCGCCTGCTCCGCGTCCGCGCGCGCCGGCATCACGATGCGAGCAAGCGTGGGGATCACCAGCAGGCTGCAGATCGGCGACAGCAACATGCCGCCCACCACCACGCAGGCGAGCGGCTGCTGCACCTGCGCGCCAATACCGGTCGAGAGCGCCGCCGGTACCAGGCCGATGCAGGCGGACAGGCCGGTCATGAAAATCTGCCGCATGCGGGTTTCACCGGCGAGGATGATCGCCTCGTCCCGCTGCAGGCCCTCGGCCATGTTCTTGCGGATGTAAGACACCAGCAAGATACCGTCCATCGACGAAACGCCGAACAGCGAGATGAAGCCAATCGCGGCCGAGATGCTGAAGTTCAGCCCGGCGACGTAGAGCCCGAGGATGCCCCCGGCCACCGCAAAGGGAATGCCGGCAAGCGCGAGCAGGCTGTCCCTGATGGAATTGAACAGGCTGTAGAGCAGCATCATGATCAGGAGCAGGCTCAGCGGCACGATGATGGCAAGCCGCTTCTGGGCTTCGACCAGCGCGCCGAACTCACCGGTCCATTCGATGCGGTAGCCCGGCGGCAGTGGCACCTTGTCGGCGATGACCTTTTGCGCCTCGGCGACGGTCGAGCCGAGATCGCGGCCGCGCACGCTGTATTTGAGGGGAACGAAGCGCTGGTTATTCTCGCGGTAGATGTAGGCGGCGCCGGTCTCCAGCCTAACGTCGCCGAGTTCGCCCAGTGCGATATAGGCGGTCGGCCCCTTGGAATCGTTGTTCGGAAGCGCAACCGGAATGGAACGGATGGCGTCGATGTTGCGCCGGTATTCCGCAGCAAAGCGCACGGTGAGCGGGAAATTCATCTCGCCCTCGTAGACCCGTGTGACCTCCTGGCCGCCGATGGCCGCCTGCACGACGGAGTTGATGTCGGCGACCGAGAAGCCGTAGCGCGCCGCCTTCTCGCGGTCGATTTTGATGATGAGATTGGGCTGACCGAGCAGGTTGAATCCGCCAGGATTGGTGACGCCCGGCACGGTCGCGATTTCGGTCTTCAGAGTCTTGGACAGACGTTCCAATTCAGCGAGATCGCGGCCGAAAATCTTGACCGAATTCTCGCCCTTCACTCCAGAGACGGCCTCTTCGATATTGTCCTGGATGTATTGCGAGAAATTGAAATCGACGCCAACGAACTCACGCTTGAGTTGCTGGCTCATCTGCCTGACCATTTCCTCCTTGGTCAGACCCCTCGGCCATTCGTCCATCGGCTTCAACGGAACGAAGAATTCCGCCACGAAGGATCCGTCCGGATCGGTGCCGTCGTCGCCGCGCCCCTGCTCCGAAACCACCGTGCGCACCGGCGGATAGCTCTTGATCACGCTGCGCATGCGCGCGACCGTATCCATCCCGGCCCCGAGCGTGATGGTGGGCGGAAGCAGCGCCCGGATCCACAGATTTCCCTCTTCCAGCTTCGGCAGGAACTCGGTGCCGAGGCGCGCGCCGAGGAATCCGCAGACCAGCAAGAACACTAGGCCGATCGTCGCCGCGATGCGGTAATGGCGCACGGCGCGCGGGAGCACGAACTGATAGAGCTTGCGGATGTAACGCACCAGGATGGTCTCGACCTCCTGCACGTGCGCCGGCAGCAGGATCGAGGCCATCACCGGCGTCACGGTGAAGGTGGCGATAACCGCGCCGATCAAGGCGTAGGCATAGGTGCGCGACATCGGGCCGAAGATCTGGCCTTCCACGCCCTGCATGGTAAACAGCGGCAGGAAGGCGGCAATGGTGATGATCACGGAGAAGAAAATCGGCTTGTCGACCTCGACGGCCGCATTGAGAATCCGGCGCAGTTTGTCGGTGCGCCTCTCGTCGATGTTGGCCGTCTCTGCTGGATCATCGTGCGCGAGGTGGCGGAAGATGTTCTCCACCATGATGACGGTGGCGTCGACGATGATGCCGAGATCGATCGCGCCGACCGACAGCAGGTTGGCGGATTCCCCGCGCAGCACCGTAATGATCACGGCCAGGAACAGCGCCACCGGGATGGTCGCCGAGACGATCAGGGCGCAGCGCAGGTTGCCCAGAAACATCCACTGAATGAGGAATATCAGCGCGACGCCGAAGAACATGTTGTGCATCACCGTCTTCACGGTGATCGCCACCAGGTCTCCGCGGTCGTAGAACGCGTCGATCTTCACGCCGGGCGGCAACGTGCCGTCGGTGTTGAGGCGATCGATCGCCGCGCGCACGCGCGCCACCACCTCGGAGGTGCGTTCGAACTTCTGCATCAGAACGATGCCGGTGTCGATGTCGGTGACATCGTCGCGTCCCGCGATGCCGAGCCGCGGCGTAAAGCCGATCTGCACCTTCGCCACATCGGAAAGCAGCACCGGCACGCCGCCCTGCTGCGTAAGCACGATATTGCGGATGTCCTGCAGCGTACCGACGACGCCGATGCCGCGCACGGTGACCGACTGCTCGCCGATGGCGATCGTCCGGCCGCCCACATTGGAATTGCCCGCCGACATTGCGGTGATGATCTGCGGCAGGGTCAACCCGTGGGCAATCATGCGGTTGAGGTCGATCTCGGCCTGAAACTCCTTGGTCCTGCCGCCCAGCACCAGCACGTCGGCCACGCCTGGGACGATGCGGAGCCGGCGCTCCACCACCCAATCCTGCAGCGTCTTGAGCTGCATGACGTCGACCTCGGGCGGCCCCTTGAGCTGGTAGCGGAAGATTTCGCTGATGCCGCCGGCGGGGGAGATCACGGGTTGCACAGCCGGCGGAAGAACGGCGTCCTTGAGCCGGTTGATCACCTGCTGCCGCACGAAATAGTAGTCGCGGCCGTACTCGAACTGGATCCGGATGAAGCTCAGCGCATAGACGGTGTTGGAACGGATGAACCTCAGTCCCGGCGTGCTGGAGACGGCTATTTCGAGCGGGATCGTGACGTAACGCTCCATCTCCTCGGGCGACTGGCCGGGATATTGGGCGATGATCTCGATGATCGGCGGAGCCGGATCCGGATACGCCTCGATGTTCAGCGCGGTGAAAGCCGCATAGCCCACGGCGAGAAATGCCGCGAAGCTGATCAGCACCAGCGGCCGGCGCGACAGGCAGAACGAGATCAGGCCGGGAAGCATGCATTCACCGGGTTAGCGCCGTCGCGGCGCGCGCGAAGACTCATGGCGCGCGGTCTGCGGCGACGGCTGCGCGATCCCTCGCTCATTGCCGCCATTCATTGTCGACGAAGATGGCGCCCCGGCCCGCGACGAGTTCGCCGGCCTTGAGTCCCTCGCGGATCTGCATGCGCCCTTCTTGCTCTATCCCGAGCGTCACCCGGCGCCGCCGGAACAGCATCGGCTCTTCCTCGACCCAAACGACGGCGTGGTCGCCCTCCCGGATCACGGCCTGGACCGGCACGGCGGGCGAGGACTCGTCGGCGCTGGTCACGATCTTGAAGCTGGCGAACATCTCGGATTTGAGCGCGCCCTCGGGATTGGGAATCTCGGAACGCACGACCACGCGGCGCGTCGTCGCGTCGGTCCCGGAGTTGATCGCAGTGACGCGAGCCTTGAGCACCCGATCCGGCAGCGCGCTGACCTTGACCTCCACTTCCTGGCCCACGCGGACGGAAGGGATTTCGTTTTCAGGCACCTGCGCCTTGAGCCACATGGTGGAGAGGTCGGCGATAATGTAGAGCGCCTCGCCGGTGTCGTTGCGCACATACTGGCCCGGACCGATCTTGCGCGCGATGACAGTGCCGTCGATTGGCGCGGGAATCGGCGTCGCGCGCCGCACCGTGCCCTTCTCCTTCAGGGCGGCGACCTCGTCGTCGGTGAAGCCGACGATGCGTAGCCGCACGCGCGCGGCTTCGAGCGACATTTCAGCCGAGCGCATGTCGTTCTGGGCGCCGACCAGTTGGCCCTGCGCCTGCTGATATTCCTTGAGCGCCGCAGCCTTGCCTTCGTACAGATCCTTAAATCGCTTCTCGACGATGCGCGCGAGATCGAGCTGCGAGCGCGCCTTGTTCATCGTACTGAACGCCGTGATGAAATCGTTCTGCGGCTGCACCACTTCCGGGCTGTCGATTTCGAACAACGGATCGCCGCGATTGACGGTGTCGCCGACCTTGGCGATCAGCCTCGTCACGCGGCCGGGGAACGGCGTCAGGACGGCGGTGCTGGTGTCCTCGTTATAGGCGATCTGGCCGATGGCAAGCTTTTGGACGCGAAAGGGATAGAGTTCCACCTTCATGATGCCAAGCTGATGCATCTGGTCGTCGGTGACCCGAACGGTATCGCCTTTTTTCGGTGCGCCTTGGGCGGCGACCCTGGCTGACACGACCAGGCTGATGTGGAGCAACGCGACGAGAAGCGCCGCGGTTACACCAACGAGTCCCACGCGACCCGCGCACCGCGCCAGCAGCGCGCGCGTGGAATGACCAACCCTCACCTTTGTTTCGCTCCCGCCGGGGTGAATCAGGTGCCTAGCCTTGGAGGTATTGCATACCAGAGCAACCGATCACGAGAAAGCGCGCTTAGACGTTCGTGTCGCCGCAGTACCGCCCTATTCCGACGTTTCGTTGACGCATGGGCGGGTGTTGGCAGGGCGCTCTTGCAAGGTTTTGTCGGGTTTCCTGCATGGCTGGCGTCATCTTCCTGCCTACAGAGCGGGCGGGGGCGGAAAGTCGTCCATCGACCGCCTGCCGGTTCGAGCCCGCCGGCACCGGAAAGGTTCGCGCCATTACCGATGGCCGCAGCTTTACTTTCGAGGACGGGCGAGAGATTCGCCTTGCCGGCATTGAAGTCCCGCTCCTGCCGGCGCCGGGCGACCTCGGAACGAGGGCCAAGGCAGGGCTGGCGGCCCGGGCTGCGCTGGAATCGATCATTGCAGGCCAAAACGTAGAGCTGCGTCAAAACGACATCGCCGCCGACCGCTACGGCAGGACGCCCGCCCTCGTATATGTCACCGAGGGAGGCTCGCCAGAATCGGTGGCGCATGCGCTGCTGGCGAAAGGATACGCCCGGGTTTCCGCCCATGTCGGGGAACGGCCGTGCGCTGAGGAGCTTCTGGCGCGGGAACGGGCCGCGCGCCAGACCAAGCTTGGCCTCTGGGGCGAACCGTATTATGTCATCGTCGCGGCCGAAAGCGGGGCCGAGTTGGTGGCCGAGCGCGGCCATTTCATGCTGGCGGAAGGCAAGGTGTGGTCGGTCCGCGAGAACGGAGGCACGATATACGTAAATTTCGGGCGACAATGGTCGCAAGCTCTCACGGTGACCATTTCAAAGCGCAACGAGCGGATGTTCGCCGCCGCCGGCATCGAGCCGAAAAGGCTTGAAAACCGCCGCGTTCGGGTCCGCGGATGGGTCGAGGAGCGCAACGGGCCGCGGATCGAAGCTACCCGCCCGGAGCAGATCGAGATCGCCGAACGGAACTGACGGAACTCGCGGATCGCCATCGTGGAAGCCACAGGGACACACGCTCGCAGCCGCAATGGCGCGACCCGAAATGCGGGCCAGCGGCGCCGGATTCCGCGCAGGCTGCATCAGGTCAGCACATTTGCGCGTGTCGCCGTTCTCGGGCTCACGCTCGCGGGTTGCAGCTCGTCCTTGCTCTCGGCCGGCGCGCCGCCGGGATCGCTGCCATCGCTCCCTGAGCTGCCTAGGCAGGCTCAGCAGCAACAACAAATGCCTGCTTCGACGCAGCGCGAACATCAGCGCATTCTCGCTGCCTATGGCGGCGCCTACGAGGATGCCAAGCTCGAAGCTGTGCTCAACCAGATGGTGGCCAAGCTCGTCGCCGCATCCGAGCGGCCGGACATGCACTACCGAGTCACCATTCTCAATTCGCCGGCGGTCAACGCCTTCGCGTTGCCGAGCGGGCAGCTCTACGTGACGCGCGGACTGATCGCGCTGGCCAACGACACGTCCGAGCTCGCCTCGGTGCTCTCCCACGAAATGTCGCACGTGATCGCACGCCATGCCGACATTCGAGAGGATCAGGCGCGGCAAGTGGCTTTGGTGAGCCGCGTCGTGCAGGACGTGCTGAGCGATCCGGAGACCGGGGCGCTCGCCCTCGCCAAGTCCAGGATCGCGCTCGCGAGCTTCTCGCGTGCACAAGAATTCGAGGCCGATGGGATCGGGGTCGGCATTGCCGCGCGGGCCGGCTACGATCCCTATGGCGCGGTCCGGTTCCTCACCTCGCTGGGCCGTAATGCGGAGCTGAAGTCGAACCCGAGCCAATCGCACATTGACCCGCGCTCGCCCGATTTCCTCTCGTCCCATCCGGCCACGCCCGAACGCATCAAGAATGCGCAGGGCAATGCGCGCCAGTTCAGCGCGCCCGGCGCCGGCGAGCGCGACAGGGCGAGCTATCTCGCCGGAATCGACGGCCTGGTCTATGGCGAGGATCCGAGCGAAGGCTTCGTGCGCGGCCGCCGCTTTCTGCACCCGAAGCTCGGCTTCACCTTTCTTGCACCTGAAGGCTTTTCTCTCGACAACACCGCGCAGGCGGTTCTCGGGGTCAAAGAGGGGGGCGGCCAGGCATTGCGGCTCGATGTCGTGCGCGTACCGGCGGAGCAGACGCTCGCCGAGTACCTCAACTCCGGCTGGATCGAGAATATCGACCCCAAGACCGTCGAGGACGCCAGCGTCAACGGGCTGCAGGCTGCGACCGCAACCGCCAAAGGCGACCAGTGGGTGTTTCGGCTCTATGCGGTGCGATTCGGAACCGACGTCTATCGTTTCATCTTTGCCTCGAAGCGCACGACCGCGGAGATCGATCGCGCCTTCCGCGAATCGGTCGGGACCTTCCGCCGCATGACATTGGCGGAAAGCCAGGCGGCGAAGCCCATGCACCTCAAGATCGTCACCGTCGAGCCTGGGGAGACGGTCGAACGATTGGCGAGCCGGATGGCAACGCCAGACCGTGCGGTCGAACGTTTTCGCATTCTCAACGGCCTCGCCCCGGGCGACCGTATCAACCCCGGCGACTGGATGAAGATCGTGGTCGAGTGAGCCGGCGCGCGTCATCGCGTGCCTAGCCTTCCGCCGATTTCTTGGCCATCATCGCCGCTTCGCGCTTAGCGAAATTTTACCAACAGCCCGCTCGCTGCGAGGTGAATGAATGGACATCGGTTTCGTCGGACTCGGCGCCATGGGGGCAGGCATTGTCCCCAAACTCATGGCGGCGGGCCATGCGGTCACGGGCTGGAATCGCAGCAAGGACAAGGCCGAGCCATTGATCAAGGCCGGGATGCGCTTTGCAGCGACACCGCGGATGGCAGCCGCCGCCGCGGACATCGTGTTCTCGATCGTGACCGATGCGGCCGCGGTGACATCGGTGGCGCTCGGCGCGGACGGCATCATCGCCGGCCTCAAGCCCGGCGGCATTTACGTCGACATGAGTACCATCGCGCCCGATGCGAGCCGCGCGGTCTCCGCCGAATTCGCCAAGCAGGGCCTGACCATGCTCGATGGCCCGATTTCAGGCAGTCCCGTCACGCTGGCGCAGGGCAATGCCTCGCTGATGGTCGCCGGCGACAAGGCGGCCTTCGACCGGATCGAGCCGGTGTTGCTAGCGATCGGACCGAAGGTGACCTATATCGGCGGCAGCGGGCTTGCGGTGCAGATGAAGATCGCGGTCAACCTCCTGCTCATGGTCGAGGTTATCGCGTTCGGCGAGGCCGTCGCGCTGGCTGAAAAAGGTGGTGTCGCGCGCGACACCGCCGTCGACGCCATCCTCAAGAGCGTCGCCGCCTCTCCGGTGCTGGGCTATCGCGGGCCTTTCATTCTGGAGGGAAAAATGCCCGCGGTTCCGCTTGCCGATGTCACGCTGCAGCAGAAGGATATGCTGCTGGCGCTCGAGCTTGGCCGCAAGCTCGGCAGCCCGGTGCCGCTCGCGGCAGCCGCGAACGAAATGATGAACGCCTGTCGCGGGCTCGGCATCGACCATCGCGATTTCGTGACCGCGCATGAAGTCTATCGCCGGCTGGGAGGACAATCTTGAAGACAGCAACCAGAAAGGCTGACAGCGCACGCGCAAGCGCAGCGAAGAAGCGAGCGGCGCCCAAAGCCGCCGCGAAGAAACCGGCCAGGATGTATCGCACCAACCTGCGCGACGTTCCGAAGGTGGGAGGCCTCAAGCGCAGGGATGGCTGGGTCGACATGCAGGTGCAGTTCCTGATCGACAAGAAATCCGCCGGCGCCGACCACGTGGTCGGCTGGACGGTTCTGAGACCCGGCGCACGCCACGAAAATCATCGCCATCACAATTGCGATGAATTCTTCATCGTGCTGAAGGGCAAGGGCCACATCTACACCGAGAATGGCGAGCAGCCTTCGAGCGAAGGCGATGTCGTCTATTCACCGCGCACGTGCTGGCACGGCTTCAATAACACCTCGAACGAAGACGTCGTGCTGGTGTGGGGCTGGATGGGCGCCGGCTCGATCGAGGCGTCGGGCTACGAGGTCGATCCCGCGACGCATTGACCGTGCGGCGCTGCTTTGGGTAACGCCCACCAACCAGGAATGATCATGCAGATCTGGGAGGATACCCGCGTCGTGCGCGGCATGCAGGCGCAGCTCGAGACGCGGCGCAAGCGTCTTGACGCCGGCGACCAGCCATTGGGCTGGAAAGTGGGTTTCGGTGCGCCGGCGATGTTGCAACTTCTCAACATCTCCGCGCCGCTGGTGGGGTTCTTGACGCGGCATGCGCGCGTGCAATCGGGGGGAAGCGTATCGTTCGCCGGTTGGTCGAAGCCCGTGCTCGAGCCGGAAATCGCCGTCCATATCGGCCGCGACGTTCCCGCCGGTGCGGACGATGAGACGGCCAGAGCCGCGATCGCGGGCATCTCAGCGGCAATCGAGATCGTCGATCTCACCGCGCCGCCCGCAGACCCCGAGCGCATTCTGAGCTGCAATATTTACCAACGTCATGTGGTGCTCGGCGGTGCGGGACCGGCGCGGGCCGGCGCCGCAGCGGACGGGCTGACGTGCCGCATCATTCGGCGCGGCACCGAATTTGCGCGGACGGCCGATCCGCAGGCGAATACCGGTGAATGGGTCGGCATCGTGCGCCACGTGGCCGATGTGCTGGCGGCCTTCGGCGAACGCCTGCGTGCGGGCGAGATCATCATCACCGGTTCGGTGGTGCCGCCGCTGACGATCGAGCCGGGCGAGGACGCCATCACGTTCGAGGTCGATCCCATCGAGCGCGTCGCCGTCCGCTTCGAGTGAGTTTCGAGACATGAACGCCCTGCGCCCGATCGCTCGATGGTCTTGCGTCACGGCCGCCGCTCTGATGCTCGCACCGGCGCTTTTCACTGGAGCGACGCACGCGCAGACGTCTCCCCAGACGTCTTTCCCAACTTGGCCGCAGAAGGCGGTGCGGTTCGTCATTCCGCTGCCGCCCGGCAGCGGTACGGACTTGGCCGGGCGCCTCGTCGCCGAACGATTGACCGAGCGCTGGGGCCAGCCCGTCGTGGTGGAGAACCGCCAGGGCGCCGACGGCATTCCCGCCGTCAGTTCGTTTCTCAGCGCACGCGACAACCACACCTTCTTGCTCTCCTTCGCCGGCGTGATCACCTTCAATGCATTGCTGCACGAGCGCCTGCCTTACGATCCGGCCACCGACCTGGTGCCGATCGCACCCGTGATCGATAACTTTCTCGGCGTGTCAGCGACCGCCCTGTTGAAGGTGAATTCGCTTGCGGAGCTGGTGCAGGCGGCGCGCGCGCAGCCGGGCAAGCTTAATTGGGCAGCGACGCCGGGCCTACCCTATTACGTCCTGCTCGCGTTGCAGAAGAGCGCGGGCATCGACATGGTACAGGTCTCCTACCGCGACTTCGCGCCGGCTTACCAGGACCTCAATCAGGGACGGCTCCACGTCGCGGCCACCGGCGTGCCGACCCTTGCACCGCACCATCAGGCGGGCGCGGCCAAGCTCTTGTTCGTCACCAATCGCGACCGTTCGCCGCAGACGCCGGATGTTCCGACCGCAGCCGAGGCGGGCTATGGCGAGCTCACCTTCGAAGGCACAGTCGGTCTCTATGGCTGGCGCGACATGCCGGCGAGCCTCAAGGAACGGATCGCGGCCGACCTCAATGCCATCACTGCCGATCCGGCTTTTCGCGCGCGCGCAATCGCCGTCGGAACGGCGCCGCGCAGCGGTACGCCGGCGGCGTTTGCCGTGGCAATCGAAGAGCAGCGCGCCAAGATCGCAGCGATCCACCAGGCGAGGGTAAAGTCGCCGGCACAGTGAACGTTGCGCTTGCCGGGGAGAGCGATTAGCGTCGCGTCACGTTATCCGGGCCGCGAGGATATTCATGAACATGTCGAAGCTGCGTGCGTTGATCATCGCTCTCTCCGGAATGTTCGCGTTGCTGGCGCCGCAGGCGCAAGCCCAGACACAGGCTTGGCCGCAGCGGCCGGTCAAATTCCTCGTGCCGTTCGGTCCCGGCGCTGGCGTCGATATCGGCGCGCGGCTGCTCGCGGATCGGCTGACGGTACGCTGGGGAAAACCAGTGGTGATCGAGAATCGCCCGGGGGCCGATGGGCTGGTGGCAATCCAGGCGTTCCTCGCCGCCAACGACGATCATACGCTGCTGGCCTCGCCCAGCGGATCGTTCACCGTGCATCCGTTCCAATACGACAAGCTGCCTTACACTCCAGCCGACCTTGTGCCGCTGGCGCGGATCTCCAATACCATCCTGGCGGTCGGCGTACCGGAATCGATGAAGATCGGGACGCTGGCGGAGTTCGTCACGCGCGCGCGCGCCGAACCCGGAAAATTCAATGCCGCCGTCGTTCCAGGCATCACCGAATTCACGTTCGACTATTTCGTGAAGACCGCCGGCTTGAGCGTGCAGAAAGTCCCCTACCGGGACATCGTTCAAGCCGCCACCGACGTGGGCGAAGGCCGGCTCCAGATCTACATGGCGTCGTACGCGATCCTGCAGCCGCAGGCGCAGGCCGGCCGCATCAAGACACTGGCGGTGAACGGCCGTCAGCGGGCGCCGATCCTGCCGGACGTTCCGACCGCCATCGAGGCGGGTTTCCCGTCGCTGGAAGTGGAAGGGCTGGTCGGGCTGTTCGGTCCGCGCGGCATGCCGAACGAGCTGCGCGAAAAGATCGGCGCCGACGTCAAGGCGATTGCCGCCGATCCCGAAATCGCCGCCAAGCTTGCTGGCACGGCGCAGGTGGTCAATCCCGGCGGACCCGCCGAATTCGCCGCCGCGGTCGAGGACCAGCGCGCGAAGATCGCCAACATTGCGCAAGCGCTCGGCATCAAGCCGAAACAGCAGTAGCGCTCAGGGCAGGAGCAGCATCGAGCTCGCGGATTTTCTATTCTCGATGTCGCGATGCGCATTCGCGGCGTCGTGCAGGGCGTACGTGCGGCTGATCTCGATCTTGAGGATGCCGCGTTCGACCAGCTCGAACAGCTCGGCCGCGGCTGCGCGCATGGTCGTCACGTCGGCGGTGAAGCTGCTCAGCGCGGGACGACAGATCGAAAGCGAGCCGCGCTTGGCGAGCTGAAGCAAGTCGATCGGCGGCGGGTGACCCGACGCGTTGCCGTAGTTCACCAGCATTCCGAACGGCCGCACGCAATCGAGACACTCGACGAAGGTGTCTCGCCCGACCCCGTCGAACACGGCCGCGACACCTTGCGGCGCGATCGTCTTCATCGCGGCAACGAAATCGACCTCTCTGTAGAGTACTACGTGATCGCAGCCCTGGGCCTTCGCGATTTTGGCCTTCTCCTGCGAGCCGACCGTGCCGATCACAGTCGCGCCGAGATGCTTCGACCATTGGCACAGGATGGTGCCGACGCCGCCGGCCGCGGTATGGATCAGGATCGGTTCGCCCGGTTTCGGACGAAAGATTCGGTTGATGATCAGGGATGCGGTGAAACCTTTAACCATCATCGCCGCCGCCTGCTGGTCGGATATGCCGGCCGGAAGCTTGATCAGGCGCTCTGCCGGAACGTTGCGGGCCTGCGCATAAGCACCGGTCTGCTCGAAGAACTCGCCGCGCATCCCGGCATAGGCGACACGATCGCCAGCGCTAACATCGGTGACGCCTTCGCCGACGCTCTCGACCATCCCGGCGGCCTCGTTGCCCAGGATCACCGGGAAGCGCAGCGGCCGCGCCAGGTAGAAGCCGCCGCGGCGCACATTGATGTCAGAATAGTTGACTCCGATCGCGGTGTGACGGACTCGCGCTTCACCCGCGCCGGGGGACGGAAGCGCGAAGTCCTCCCAGCACATCACCTCCGGGCCACCGTTGGCGTGAATGCGGACGGCTTTGGTCATGACGCCCCGTGGGCGCAATCGGCACGTCTAGGTGATGCTCTGCGGAAACGTCTCATCCTCGAATATCGAGATCACCGGCGGCGTTCCGCTCAGGCCCAGTTCCTGCCATCGCGCCACCACGTTGTCGTAAGCCTGCTTCGACAATTTGGTGCGCTTGGAAAAGGTCTTGATGAAGCGATAGTCCATGCAGGCGTTGATCAGGCACTTCGATCCCCAGGGCCTGATTTCCGGCGGGTTCAGGCTGGGATCGAGATACGTGCTCCAGGTCTCGCGCAGGATGTCGATCGACTGTGCCGGCCGCGAACGCGTCGCCATCGCCCAGAGCACCTGGTTGACATTGGTCGGGTCGACGTCCTCGTCCACGACGATGACGTATTTTCCGAAATAGGCGCCGGCCGTGCATTGCGCCGCCAGGGCCATCACCTGCGGCGCATGTCCGGCATACATCTGCTTGATCGCTACCACCGTGATGCCCCAGCCCGCCGCCTCCGGGATCGACCATACGCCCTGGATACCCGGCACGCCGAGCTTTTGCAGATCGGCCCAGATGCCGGCGGAGCGCAGCGCCGCCCAGAACAGCCCGGCTTCGTTCGCCGCGCCGTCCGCCATCAGCGCGCAGGTCAAGGTCGGATTGTCCCGGTAGCGGACGCGTTCGACCCGCATATAGGGCGTCGCGCCGCTCGGCCGGCCATAATAGCCGGTGAACTCGCCGAACGGCCCTTCGGCAAAGGTCTCGTCGGGATAGAGAAAGCCCTCGAGCACGATCTCGGCCCGGGCCGGCAGCGGCAGTCCCGTGAGGTCGCTGATGAAGACCTCGATCGGCGCGCCATTGATGCCGGAATAGTAGTCGTATTCGCATTCGGTCTTCGGCAGGCTCGTCGCAGCCACCAGGAAGAGCAACGGGTCGATGCCATAGGCGGCAGCGATCGGCATCGGCTTGCCCATCTTCCACCACTTCTCGCGATCGATGGTGGCGTCCTTGCCCGGCGAAGTGTAGACGCCGACCTCGCGCGGACCTTTGATCATCATGCGATAGGTGCCGACGTTGATCCGGCCGGTTTCCGGGTCCTTGGTCACCACCGCATCGCCAGTACCGAGATATAGCCCGCCGTCGAGCGGCCACATGCGCTGCGCCGGAAACATCCGGATGTCGATGTCGTCGCCTTCGACGATGTTCTGATTGCAGATCGCCTGATCGGCAGAAACTTCCTTCGGCGGCATTTTCCGCCCCAGCTTCTGTTGCAGGATTTGCACGGCCTTGAGCGGGTGATCCACCGGTTGCTCGCCGATCATCAGGCAGAAGCGCGACAGGTTGCATCCGACCATGTTGTAGAGCGCGCGATGGCCGGGATGACCCTTAATATTCTCGAACAACAGCGCCGGGCTGCGCTCGCTGCCGACCAGGTAGGTGATCGTTGCCGCTTCGAGATCAGGGTCGACTTCCGCGGTGATACGCTTGAGCTCGCCCAGCGCCTCGACCTTCTCCAGCCAGGCATCGAGATCGCTCGAGTTGGCGCCGCGAACGATCTTCTTGGCGGCCGCCTTTGCAGGCTGTCGTTCGTCGCTGGCCGCGCCGACAGTGACGCCCGTGTCCATGGTTCTCTCCCGTCTTGTTCCATTGCGAGCGGCCGAAGTCTAGCGTGCTTTCCCGCGCGATGGGTACCGGTGAACTGCGCGCAAACCGCGCATACTTCCTCGATGCGGGGACATCAGGGACAAGTCGCCGCGATCGGGGGCTTGCTACCGCCGGAATCGATTGCAGGACGGCAGAGCGCGCAAACAAAGGCCCGGCACATGGGCCGGGCCAGGCGGCGAGGATGCGGGGCTGCGATCAGAGACCGGCCATCACGCTCTCGAGACCCAGGAGATGGGCGAGCGATTTGAGCTCACGCCTCTGGTCGTCGCTGAAGCTCATGACCAGCGGGAAGCCGGCGGACTTGAGCCCCTCGACATCCATCTTGCTCATGTCGATGGACGCCATGCGGCTTCCGCTTTGCGGCGACTTCTTGCTGTATTCCATTTTGCGCAGCTCGGCCTCGACGGCGGGCCAGTAGCGCTCCTGGTCCGGCGTCAGGGCGAGCCGTTTCTTGATCCCGGCGATCTGCGATTCATTGAGTACGGCGTTCGACCGGTGCGCAGGCTTGGGCGCAACAACGGCAGGCTTGCTGGATGCCGAGGCAAGGGTGATCTTGGCCGGGCCGGTCGCCGCGGCTTCAGCGGCAGGCTTGGCGGCGGGAGCTGCGGCTTGAGTGGATGGCTTGGCCTTCACCGGCGCGTCGGTGGCGGTCGGCGCAACGGCAGCGTGGGCCTCGGCAATCGGGGAGAACGATCTAGGGTTGAAAAGGGTAATTCCGCCGTCAGCCGAAGCGAATGCCAACGTCCGCTGCGCCGGCTCTCCCGCGGTTTCCGTCCAGTCTGCCGGGAAACGCAAATTTACCGTCTCGGACGGCGGCATCTCGGTCAGGGTCGCGGCGACCGTGGAGGATGGCTTCGCGGGAAGGCCCGCGCGCGTATTGAAGCCGGCCGCCAGACCGCCGACTCCCGCCCCGCCCAGAAGGGCAAGGCACGCCATGACACTGGTGTTGATTCGCCTCCGCCGCCCCCGCATGTCCACCCACGCCCGTTGTCCCCAATACCCCTCATCTTGTTTCCAAACCGAGCGTAATTATGGCTGCGCCGGGACATTCTTCGGCCTTTTCCTTTGTTCCCGGCGAGGGTTATTGCCGCTGACGCGGAGTCGGACCCGCTGCATGCATGCCGCGTTGAAACAATAAAAAAACCCGGCGTTTCCGCCGGGCTTTAATTTTGCAGCCGGAAGACTGCGGCTTACGCCGCCTCTTCCTCTACCACCGCCTCTTCGTCCTCGGCCTCGCCCTCGGCAGGCTTCGGTCCGCGACGCGGGCCCTTGGCAAGGGCAGCCTCAATCTCCTTGATCGCTTCGGTCTCGGTGATGCGCTGCACCGCAGAGATTTCACGCGAGAGGCGATCGAGCGCAGCCTCGTAGAGTTGGCGCTCCGAATAAGACTGCTCGGGCTGCGTGTCCGAGCGATAAAGATCGCGTACCACCTCGGCGATCGCAACGATATCGCCGGAGTTGATCTTGGCTTCGTATTCCTGCGCCCGTCGCGACCACATGGTGCGCTTGACCCGCGCACGGCCTTTCAGCGTGTCCAACGCCCGCCTGACTAGCGGCGCTTCGGCCAGCTTGCGCATACCAACTGAGACGATCTTGGCGGTCGGGACCCGCAGCGTCATCTTGTCCTTGACGAAGTTGATGACGAAGAGTTCGAGCTTGGCGCCCGCGACCTCTTGCTCCTCGATCGCGATGATCTGGCCCACGCCGTGGGACGGATAGACGATGAACTCGTTGGTCTTGAAGCCTTGACGTTGGGTCGTCTTCTTGATGGTCATTCCGGGGGAAGCTCCTTCATCCGGCTTGCGGCGGACGGGTGTCTTGGCGACGGGGGCCCCACGTCGCGTCGCCGCGCGGGGAGCCTGCGATGCCCTCCGGCGAACGCCGGTTGAGGTCTTCTTGGTCCGCCTAGTCATGGCGGTTGTCCTCTTAGAACGATGGCGCGTTTTTCCTGCCACGGCTTTTTTGCGTGGATCCCACGTCCCTAGTTGAGGGTTCCTCGGAAGCGACCCGAAAAATAACGCTCCCCTGGGGGAGCGGCTCGGGCGCGGGTGCTTTGCTCATTTCTTGGCTATATAGCACATTTTTCGTCAAAATCAAAGCCTTGCGACGCCGTAGAGGCCCGATTTCGGGCATTTCAGCATTACATTTTCGTCACGGCTGGTTAATGAAGAGGGCTAGTCGCCGGTTCCCGGACTAGGGGAGAACTGCGTCTCCAATTTATTGGGCACGTCCTCCCATTCCTTGGCATCCGCCGGTGGCTCCTTCTTGGCCGTAATATTGGGCCAGATCTTCGCAAAATCGGCATTGAGTTTGAGGAGATTTTCCAGGCCCGGCTCGGTATCGGGCTTGATCGCTTCGACCGGGCATTCCGGCTCACAGACCCCGCAATCGATGCACTCGTCGGGATGGATGACGAGCATGTTCTCCCCTTCGTAGAAGCAATCGACGGGGCAAACTTCGACGCAATCCATGAACTTGCACTTGATGCAACTTTCGACGACGACGTAAGTCATTTCATAACTCTCCGGACGCGCCCCAGAGCGCGTTCAGCAAAAACGGAGTCCGGCTGCACGGACGAGATCAGGCTTGCGCAAATCGCGCAAACTTATCTGCGGGACGCGCCCGAGCCGACTTTCGGTTCAGTTCACCGGCATTTCCTAGCCTGAAAGCGCGCTAGTAGCGCATGGGCCACCAGCAAGCAAGAGATGGCGGCTTGCGGCCAATTCTGCCAGCAAATCACCCCTCGTTCTCCCCGGTGAACCGCGCGGTGGCGCGGCGATCGCGCTTGGTGGGCCGGCCCGTGCCCCGCTCCCGCAGGACGGGCGGCGGCGGTGCACGTTCGGCCCGGCCGCCGTCGGGCGAATCGAGAGATTCACAGATTGCACGCGCGTCGTCCGCCGACCCGCGGCGATCGGCGAAAGCCCGTACCTTGAGCACCCGCACGGCGCGGTCGAGCGCGATCGTCACCACATCGCCGGGCCGCACCGCTTGACTCGGCGCATCGATGCGCTGGCCGTTGATCCGCACATGACCCGCGGTGGCGAGCGCAGCGGCCGCCGAGCGCGTCCGCACCACCCGCGCGTGCCAGAGCCATTTATCGATGCGCTGGCGATCCAAGCACTTGCCTCAGCGACGCCTCAAGTCGGGGCCGGTTCGCCGAAGATAGAGCGTCAACGCCATAGTTTAGCGCGGCTCCTTGGCGTTCGCCTCAAGTTGCTCCTTCAGCGCCGCAAGCTTGGCGAACGGTGAATTCGGATCCGGCTCACGGTCGCGGCGGTCCCTGCCCTCGGCCCGGCCCTTGATGTATTTGGCGCGCAGCGTGGGATCGCGATCCGGACGGTCGCCACGAGGCGGCGGCCGCCCACCGCCACGCTGCCCGCGTTCGTGATCCGGCCCGCCCGGGCGATCCGCGCGCACACGACGCTGATCCGGCCGTGGCTGACGCTCCGGGCGCTCGGGACGGTCGCTGCGCTCCGCGCCCGCCGCACGCTCGCGAAGCCGGCCGCCGTCCCGGTGCTCGTGCGCGGCGACATCGTGTTCGACCGGGCCC
>Ga0208989_10000122_pt1 | contig 17994 bp, 14 predicted proteins | sample MedBloCAOM3_M1_FD_187852 | JGI IMG/M metagenome (GOLD analysis project Ga0208989, IMG submission 187852) | Forest soil microbial communities from El Dorado National Forest, California, USA - Mediterranean Blodgett CA OM3_M1 (SPAdes) (version 2) | ecosystem: Environmental > Terrestrial > Soil >...
TATCGTGACCATTTTCAAACGGCGCGCCCCCGGGATGACGTTGATGCGCATGCCGCTGTTCACCTGGACGGCGCTGTGCTCCAGCATTCTGATGACCTTCGCATTTCCCGCCCTGACGGTGGTGTGCGCGCTGCTGGTGCTCGATCGCACCCTCGGCATGCACTTCTTCACCAGTGGCGACGGCGGCAACATGATGAACTACCCCAACCTGTTCTGGCTCTGGGGCCATCCCGAAGTCTACATCCTGATCCTGCCGGCCTTCGGCGTCTATTCGGAAGTCGTCGCGACGTTCTCCGGCAAGCGGCTGTTCGGCTACACCTCGCTGGTCTACGCGACGGCGGCGATCGCGATCCTGTCGTTCACGGTCTGGCTGCACCATTTCTTCACCATGGGCGCGAGCGCCAACGTCAACGCCTTCTTCGGCATGGCGACCATGATCATCGCCGTTCCGACCGGGGTGAAGGTCTTCGACTGGCTGCTCACGATGTATCGCGGCCGCATCGTCTTCCACTCGTCGATGCTGTGGACGCTGGGCTTCATCGTCACTTTCGTCATCGGCGGCATGACCGGCGTTCTGTTGGCGCTGCCGCCGGCCGACTACCTGATGCACAACACCACGTTCCTGGTCGCGCACTTTCACAACATGCTGATTCCCGGCGCGCTCTTCGGCTATTTCGCTGGCTATATGTACTGGTTCCCGAAGGCGTTCGGCTTCACCCTCAACGAGCGCTGGGGCATTCGCTCGTTCTGGTGCTGGCTGATCGGTTTCTACCTGGCCTTCATGCCGCTCTACGCCCTGGGCTTCATGGGCATGCCGCGGCGCCTGGAGCACTACAACATCGCCGCATGGCAGCCTTACCTGATCGTTGCCGCGCTGGGCGCCTTGCTCATCCTGGTGGGCATCGCCTTTCTGGTGGTCCAGTTCGTGGTCAGCGTCCAGGAACGGCAGCAGGCGCTCGATCCCAGCGGCGACCCCTGGAACGGGCGCACGCTGGAATGGCTGACCTCATCGCCGCCGGCACCCTATAATTTTGCCGTGCTGCCCGACGTGCGCGACATCGACGCCTTCCATGACATGAAAGCGCGCGGCGTCGCCTATCGCAGGCCCGATCGCTATCACGACATCTATATGCCGAAGAACACCAGTGCCGGCGTGATCCTGGGCGTCCTGGCCGGACTGCTCGGTTTCGCCATGATCTGGTACATCTGGTGGCTGGCGATCGCGGCGGGCGTGGGCATCTGGGCCGTCATCATCGCGCGCGCCTACGATGATGACGCCGAGTATTGCCTGCCGGCCAGCGAGGTGGAGAAGATCGAGGCCGGGCGATATCAGGCCTTGGCAAACTCCGCCCGCACACAGAGCGCGAATGAGCCAATCTTTTCCAATCAGCCGCTGCCGGAAAGCCTGACATGACCACTGACGCATTCGTCGTCGCCGCTCCGAACGGCGATGAACCGGCGGCGCCGGACGTGTACGAGCAACGGGCGTTCGGTTTCTGGCTCTATCTGATGAGCGACGCGATCATCTTCTCGCTGCTGTTCGCCACCTACGCGGTGATGGCCCGCAACAATGCCGGCGGGCCCACTGGAAACACTTTATTCAGCCTGCCGAATGCCTTCGGCGAAACCCTGATTCTGCTATTCAGCAGCATCACCTTCGGCCTCGCCACGCTCGCGATGAAATCCGGCGAGAAGGAAAGGATGCTGTCGTGGCTGCTGGTCACCTTCCTGCTCGGCCTGGGATTCGTCGGCATGGAAATCCGCGAGTTTCACGGCATGGTGCAGGTCGGCGCCGGTCCGGACCGCAGCGGGTTCCTGTCGGCGTTTTTCACCCTGGTCGGCACTCACGGCCTGCACGTGAGTTTCGGCCTGATCTGGATCCTCATCATGACGAGCCAAGTCATCATCAAGGGGCTAACCGTGCCGGTGACCTCCCGTTTCCTGCGCCTGGGCCTGTTCTGGCATTTCCTCGACATCATCTGGATCGGCATCTTCTCGATCGTGTATCTTCCGGGGATCCTATGACGGACCCCTCACCCGAAGGCGCCGATCGTGGCCCGCGATCCCAGCTCACCGACATCGGTCGCAGCCTGGCATCCCACCTCGGGCGCATCGGTCGCGAGCTGCCAGGCCACCTCGCCCGCATCGGTCGCGGCCTGTCAGCCCAACTCACGCACATCGGTCGCGGCCTGCGATCCGGCGTCGTCGGCGCCAATCGCAGCCTGCGGTCCTATCTCGCCGGCATCGATCGCGACCTGCGACCCTACCTCACCGGCTTTGCGCTGGCCTTGATCCTGACGGCAATTCCCTTCGCACTGGTCGCCATCAACCCGCTGCCCAAGCTTCCCACGCTGATCATCATCGGTGTGGCCGCCGCCATCCAGGTGCTCGTCCACTTGCACTATTTCCTCCACCTGGATCTGACGTCCACGCCGCGGGAGAACCTGGTGGCGATCGCGTTCACCGCCATTCTCATTTTCCTCATGGTCGGCGGCAGCTTCTGGATCATGTTCGACCTGCACCATCGGATGTCGATCTGAGGCGCATCGGCGCAGGGCCCGCCGGCGTTCATCGCTCCAGCCTGCAGACCGGTATTGACGCCAAGGCCGTTGGTGCGGCAAACAGCACCCCGTCGGCGCGCAACAGGAGCCAGAACATGGCAGATCAGGGAACAACCGGGCGTGCGGCACGCCGAATGGTGGCTCGCGCATGAGAGAACGAGGTCGCGGACCAGCGCTTACCAAAGCCGAGCTTCGAGCCCAAGCCGATCAGGCCGTGACTGCGGCCACCAAGCCGATCGTGAAGCTGCCGACCAAGCTGTCGCGACAATGTGGGCGCTGCGGCGAGTTCAACTCGGTGATGGTGGAGCCCGGCGAGGCGCCACCCGCGTTCGTCTGCAAGAGCTGCGACAAGTAAGCCCGACGCGCTGTCGTAATCTTCAGGCTGCGTTCGACCTGATCCTGAGGCGTCGGGGCGCGACATAGGCCGGCGCGAATTCCTCGACGTGCTTGACAGGCAACGGCTGCACGGCCGTTACGCCCTCGGGCAGCGCGCTGTCGGCTTTCGCCTGCAGACGTTTCTCGTATCGCAGGATGAACACCGGCACCGTAAGCACGGTCCCGGCTGCCGCGAGGCCCAGGATCGCCGCCGCCGGCGAAGCCAGGTTTCCGAATGCCTCGCCAAAGGAATAGGCCGCGAGCCCGTAGCACATGATCCAGGCGGCAGCAGCCGTGGCGCTGGCGAAATAAAAGCTGGGCTGAGCCATGGCATTGGTGCCGGCAAGCACGGCCGCCATGTTGCGGAGAATCGGCAGGAAGCGGGCGATGAAAACGAACCTGCCGCCGTATCGCGCAAACAGCCACTGACCGATTCGAATTCGTCCTGCCGTCAACCCGAGGCGCGCGCCATGTCGCGCCAAGAGCTGGTGTCCGTACCGCCGGCCGATCCAGAAGCCGACGATCTCGCCCACGATAGCGGCGACGATGCCGACGCCGATCAAGGTCCAGATATCGATGCCGTGGGTCCTGGCGGCGAAAAACCCAGCCGCGATCAAAGCCGCCTCGGCCGGCAGTGGAACGCCGACGCTTTCGAGTGCGATGAATGCTGCCACCACCCAGATGCCGTAGTTCGCTACGAACTCAGCCATGTCCCCGTCTCCCCGACCGGCACATTTGCGCCGACTGCCCCGCCGACGCCCCCACTTCGGACCCAAAGCCCTCGAAGCAGGGTTAACATCCTGATAACGTTCTATGACGGGTGTGAGGCACACACACGCCTCAATTCGAAATAAGGAACGAATGTTCCCCTGCGTGGCCCGCAGGCCACAATCGCCCGACCCGATTGACCAGCAGAATTCGCCTTTTCGATGATTATGAACCGCAGCGAGGCCGAATTAGCGTTTTGAGCCTCGAAAAGCGTCAACGCACGCAGGATCGGCGCGCCCGCTTCGGGCCAACGGACGGGATTCGATGGCGCTTTGCGTGCCGGGCCTCATGGTCGAGTCAATTCGCAGCCTTCTTCGTCAGTAGAGAAGGTTCCGGGGCGGAGCACGACGTTGTCTCGCCGGATCGGGCCGGCAAGCTTTACCTTCTTAGTGGCCTCGCCGGTTCTCAGGCCTCGCCGTCGGCTTTGCTTTCATCCGGCGGGGCTTCCGCTGCGTCGCGCTCGGCTTTGCGCTGGGCCAGCTTCTCCTCCTTCTTTTTCTGTTTTTCCTCGGTCCGTGCGCGTGCCGCCCTCTGTCGCTCGGCCCGGTCTCGACCGTAGTTTGGCTTGAATGCCATTGGATCCTCTTGTGCGCGGGTTGATTCCCTACCTGGCACCTATATATATGCCCGTGTTCGAGTTTTGCCTGTCCTTGCTATTTGCCCGCCAAGGGCTCTTCCCAAGACAACGTTGAAGTCGGACGTAATGCTACGCGAGGTCGCAGACGCTGACCGGCGTTTTCAAAGGAGGCCAGATATGGCTCAAGGTACAGTCAAGTTTTTCAATTCACAAAAGGGCTTTGGCTTCATTCAGCCGACCGACGGCGGAGCGGACGTATTCGTCCATATTTCCGCAGTTGAGCGTGCCGGCATGAGCAATCTGAATGAGGGGCAGAAGCTCACCTACGACGTTGTGAGCGAGCGCGGCAAGTTGGCTGCTTCGAACCTTCAGAACGTTTGATCTCTTCGAGATCGACACATCAGCTCCGGTGCCCAGGCACCGGGGCGTTTTGCACTTGCCGGACATGCTCGCGATGACGGCCCTGCCGCCGTCGTGGTAATGCCGTGTTCGGCATTGAGCAACAACAACAGGAAACAAAAAAATGGCACGCAAGCCCGCAACGCGAGTCGAATTCACGCTTTTCGACGTGATCTATGAAGATGGTTCTCAGCGGTCCAATCGCAGAGTGCCGAGCGAGATCCTTGGCGGCCTCGATGGCGATGCTCCCGCGCGCGCCATCATCGAAGAGCAGGACAGGCTCATCGCGGAGCGGTCAGGCACTCCGCCCCTGGCCGTGAAGAGCATGCATCGATCCGGCGACAAGAAAGCCGACGAGACCATGCGAGCGGCGCGGTACGCGTAGCCTCGGATTGATGGAGCGCTATTTTCTGGTCGAACGCGATCTGACCTGGCCTATCGGGGCATCTCCTGCGCCGAGACAAGGAGGCGACGTTGCCTGAACATTCGAAGGGACGCGACCAAGCTGACGCGCAATCCAAGAAGGCACAGAAAGCGGCTCACGATGCCAAGGAAGGCAGGGCGCACTACGAGGCGGAGGCGCGGGCCCTCCGGGAGAAGACTGCAAGACTGAAAGCGCTTCGGTTGGCCAAAGAGGCGACCGACCCACCGGCCCCCCCTAAGAAGAAGCCCGCTCGTTCAAAAACGAAGCTCGCAAGCTAGTGAACCATAAAATTTGCTAGTGTCCCTTTGATTCCGAAGTTCGCATCGGAGCGTGCCGAGAATACTGGCGAATTTGGAAATCGGGACACTAGCCGGTGAACCGGTCAAGCGGATGGCAACACGACAGCAGCGCATCGATGCTTTCACGCACGAAGGCGCACCGCCAGCGGACCAGCCGCTCGAGGTCCTGTGTGAGGATCACGTCGGCACCTATCTTATTCCTTTCCCCTGTCGATGGGCCGATGGTGATTGGACCAACGCGGACTCAGGCGAGCGCATCGAAGCCACGGTCATAGGGTGGCGCGCACCCGTGGACGGGACGGGCGGATAGCCGCCGTTGTCCGGCCGCAAGCAGCCGGCGAGCCGCCGCATGACGCTCACGCGGATTTCAGATTTCGCGGCCGAGCTTGCGGTCGAGCGAGTACGGTCCGCCGCCGCGCAGCAAGATCATCACGAACACGATGAGCCAAAGGAATGAAAATTCCGCGCCTTGGGTGCTCGCCATCCAACCGCCGCTCGCAAAGTGCGACTTCGCGATGACGATGAATTCCAACACCAGAAGCAACGCAATCGGACGTGTGAACAGGCCGAACGTAATGCAGATGGCCCCGAGCACCTCCACGATGATGGCGATATAGGCCGCTGCCAGCGCCGGCTCGACGCCCCGGCGCGCCATGACGTTGGTCGCAACGGCGGCGGGCCCAGCCATGAGCTTGGGCCAGACATGCGGGATCAGCATCAAACCCGCCGTGACGCGCAGCAGCAGATATCCCCATTCAACCGCCGCCGGATAAATCTTGCCGAGCGCCGGAATCAAGGCGCGCGTGTTTCCCGTCGTGCTCATGTTCCCTCTCCTTTGTTCCGGCCATTGCGCCACGCCGGGATTTTGGATTCAACCCGCTGTGCCGTGCTTTTCGCGTCCGAATAATGCCACGAGCAAACCGGCATCGATCACTTGTACCATTAATGCTCGCAATGTTTGCTCGTCATGCGCGGCAACGCAGTCAAGCGTGAGCAGACTGCGAAAACTTGTCTGCGGCTGCCGGGCATCCACGTCTTGATCGCGAGGGCAAATTAAAGACGGCGATTGCCGTGACAAGCACGACCATGACGCAGAGATGGGTCGACCGCTACGAAGGTCGATATTACTCATAGTATTCCGGCGCGAATTTGCGCTGCGGGACCTCGCTCTTTTCGTGCGCGATCCAAAGCTGGGCGCTATTCTCTTTGAGGACAGCGGCCATGCGGTCGAGCGAGGCCAGGGACTGCGGCACGTTCACATTGCGCGGGGGCACGCGATGGCTGTCCCAATTGGCCCTGGTGTGAACGGCATCGCCGCTGAGCAGCAGCGCGCCGGTTTTCGGCAGCTTGACCAGGAGGCACTGGTGGCCCGGCGTGTGTCCGGGCGTGGCTATCAGGGTAACGCTGCCATCGCCGAAGACATCGTGATCGCCTTCCGCCTTGATCACCGGCTGCTCCGGCTTGAAAGGCCGGGTGCCGACCGGCGGTACCCAGTCGTACTCCGCCTTCTGCACCACCAACGTCGCCTGGGGAAACAGGCTCAAATTGCCGACGTGATCAAGGTGCGAATGCGATAGCGCGAGGTAGCGAATGTCGGATGGCGTGAGCCCAAGCTCGGTGAGCTGGCTTACCAGCGTCTTCTTGCTGGTCCACACGCCGGCATTGCTCTTCTGCCCGTCTGGCATCGCCACGATGGCGTCCGGCACACCGGTATCCCATAACAGCCATCCCTGCGCATGCTTAATGAGATAGCAGGTCACCGAGAGCGCGCCGGGACCGCTCGCACCAGGCGTGAAACTCGATGTATCGTTGAGCGCAATATCCCCGCAATAGACCACGTAAAGCCGTTCAATGCCGGGCTTGCCCTGCTGCGCCGAGCCCGGCGTCATGGCCGCCAACCACGCCATGATGGCCGCTAGAAACACGGACATCTTTTTCATCGGCGGTCCTCCCTTTTGCCTCGATGTGAGAAATCAAAAGCCACCCATGGCGCCATCAGCGCTCGAGGTCGCGCGTCAGCCGACGGCAAGCGTCGAACCAGCGCTCATGTACCGCCTGGCTGGCAGAGCCCCTCCAGCTTGATCGCGGTGGAGAGCATAGCAGACATTGCCGCAAGCACCCCATATTGCTATCTGAGCGGAGCCAAATCTAACTGGAGAACGTCGGGTAACGCCGATGCTGTTCGTGATCCACGCCACCGACCGACGCGACGGGATGGCGACGCGGGCGAAATTCTATCGCGCGCACCGCATCCACCTGGACCAGGCGGACAGGTATGACGTCGACGTGGTAACCGCCGGCACCCTGCTCGCCGACGACGGCGAGACGCCGGTCGGCAGCGTCTTCGTGATCGACGCCCAGGACCGCGCGGCCACCGAGGCGTTCACCCGCAGCGACCCCTACCACGTCAACGGCGTGTGGGAAACGGTTCAAATCCACGGCTACAACAAGAAGCGCGGCACGCCAATTCCGTCGCGACGAAATCCCTGATCGCGCCGCGAGCATTGTGACAGGACTGCCGTTGCTCATTGCACGCCTAAATACCTGATCGAAGACAACGGATGACTTCGATGGCGGCCAGCGAACTCGCGACCGGAAACGCGACGATGCGCATGCCATCACCACGACGCCCACGATCGCAAGTGGCCGCGGCGAGTCAAGCTATGGCGGCCGCAGTGCAATTTGCATCCGCGTGCTCGCATGTGCCCGCGGGATGCGGCGTAAAATTTACGACAACCCACCTTCTCTCCGCTGATTGCAGCGTCTTATTTCCGGCCACAAGAAGCCCCATGATCGCAGATTGAGGGGCACGACTGTCTTCTATGGGGGCTTGAATGAGAGCCGTCGTGATCGCACTGGCGACGATCGTAGTCTGGACGGCGCCTGCCTATTCCCAGGGAAGGGGAAAAGGCGGCGGCCGGCATGCCGTGTCCGAGCAGCAGACCGAAGAGCAGAAGAAAAAGGCGGCGGAGGCCGAGAAGGCGTACCGGTCCGCGCTCGATAAGATACCGGACAAGAAGTACGACCCTTGGGGAAATATGCGCTGATTTAATTTTGGCGTTCCGTGCGCATGGTTCAGACGTGTGCGCAAGATACGTCATGTCTTGTCCCGCAAATGTCATGATCGTCGCGTCTGACAGGACGGCGCAGCCTGTTCAACTCGATATCACGAACACCGAACAAGTCGACGCAGGCAACAATGCCGGAGTTGCCGGGTTCACGCCGATTCTCGTCGACCATGTCGGTCGCACACAAATTTAATAGCATCCGCTCGGAAATGACTTCGTCTGGATTGCTGCGACCCGGAAAATCTTTCGACGACTGACGCGGCCGCGGCGGGAAGCCGCTATCGCCGCTCATTGCTGATCCATGGGGACCAGGAGCGCGAGGGGAAACAGCGCAAACATGTGTGCGGCACCGAGCGTAGCCGAACCATCCCGTCCTGCGGTGCTCACGACGGCGTCGGTCAGAACGTTTCGCCAGCGTTGCGCGGACGCGGGAGGCAGCCTGACGATGGTGTCGCCCCAGCCGGGTTGCGCGTCGAACGCGGCGACCAGGCGCGGCACAGCCACCACCACACTCTTGCTGCCGCCGCGGCGCGCAAAGGCGCAGAGATGATTTTCGCGCGCGCCTACGACGTCCAACGCCTCGTACGTGCCTTCGGTGAAGAGGTCGGGATGAGCTCTGCGCAGGGCGAGGGTCCGCGAAATCAGGGCGAGCTTCACCAACCCGTCCTTCCATCGGTCGAGCAAACCGGCAATCGCTGCAGGCGTCTGTTTCAATGTCTCCAGCTCGGCCATCAGCCGCCGGCGCTCGCCATAATCGATTGGCCGGCGATTGTCCGGATCCACCAGGCTGAGGTCCCACAATTCGGTGCCTTGATAGAGATCCGGCACCCCGGGCGCGGTCAGCTTGAGCAGCGTTTGCGCAAGGCTATTGAGCATTCCAAGCTGTGCGATCCGGGCCTCGAATGCCTGGAAGCTGTCCAGGAATGGGTTCGACCGGCTGGCGTCAAGGCAATCGCGCAGAAACGACTTGAGCGACTCCTCGTAAGCTTCGTTCGGCGCCGCCCAGGTGGAATGGACCTTCGCCTCGCGCACGGACTTGATCAACGCCCCTTCCACACGGTTTGCAAAGGCCGCAAGCGCTTTCGGGTCAAGTGCGTCAAGGTCGATGAATTCCACCGGCCATGCGCCGACGAGAAGCTGATAAAGCAGGTACTCGTCGTTGCGGTCGGGCGGGGCCGCACTCTCGATCTCGCCGCGGCGGGCGCGGATGATCCGGCTCCACGACTGAACCTGGCGCTCCCACTCTTCCGGGATCTCGGAGAGCACGTTGAGCCGCGCGCGGGTGTCCTCGCCGCGCTTGGTATCGTGCGTCGAGGTGCTCAGCATGGCGCGGGGCCAGCGGCGGGCTCGCTCGGCATTGGTTCGGTGGAAGGCCGAAACGGCGACGCCGAAAAGCTCCGGATGTCCCCCTACCTCGTTCAACGAGACCAGGCGGTTGTAGCGATAGAACGCCGTGTCCTCGAGACCTTTCGCCATCACCGGGCCGCTGTATTGCTGCACCTTCATGGCGAAGCGGATGACGGCTTGCCGGCTGTAGCCGCTCTTCGGCTTTGCCACCAAGTCAGTGGTGAGCAGGTCATGCAGGAAATCGAAGACGCTGGCGTCGGGCGCGTGCTCGGTGCGCCGGGCTTGCGCGATCGCCCAATCGATATCGCGCCTGTCGGCCTCGGAGGGTGTCGTCCCGTCGATATATGTACGATAGACCGGAAAGCGGGCGACGATCTCCCGCAAGGCCACGTGCAGGATGTTGTCGGTGAAGTCGCACGTGCGCCGATTCGAACGGGCGATGCGGCCGGCGTCGCGGGCGAGCACATTGAGCTCGCTTGCCATCTCCGTGTCCATGATCAGGATCTTGCACTCACGTACGGTGTCCTCGAACGCGCGGCGCTGCCCCGTGAACTCGCGATAGAAGCGGCTGAACGCCTCCTCTCCGGCCGGATCGACGAACAAGCCGCCGACGAGATTGGCGAACTCGTAGCCGGTCGTGCCCTCGATCGGCCAGTCCTCGCGCAGGTACTCATGGCGCGCGAGAATCTTCTCCACGACGAGATAGAATGGCCGCGCGGCCTTCTCGCGCAAGCGAATGCAATAGCCTTTTGGGTCGAGCAGACCGTCGATATGATCGATGCGAAGTCCGTCGAGTGTGCCGTCGCCGATCTTTTCAAGCACGAAGCGGTGGGTGAGGTCGAACAGTTCCGGCTGCTCCATACGCAGGCCGGCGAGCTCGTTGATGTTAAAGAAGCGGCGATAGTTGATGTCATCGGCCGCGACCTGGAAGTACGCGGGGCGCCAGTGCTGCCGCTGGATCAATGCGTTCAGACGATCGGTGCTCGTGTTAAAAGAGCCGACGGCCTGCAGCACCGCCTCGGCCACATCCGGCCGCTCCGCGGCGAGCCCGGCCAGCTCACCCTTGAGGTCGTTCGCTCGCCGCACCACGTTCGGCCGATGACTCGGCAAGCCTGCGAACGCGTCGCCCAACCGCTCCAGTTCCGGATGCGCATCACCCAGGATGCGGTTGTAGTCGAGCGGACAGATCGGCAGCTTGTGCGTCCCATAGGCCCACACCGCGAATGATCCCGCGTCCGCGTCAAAGCGCAGCTCAAGCCCGCCCTCCTCCAGCACCAACCCGTATTGCTTGCCGAGAAAGGGAGTGAGCAGCTTGCCCTGCAGATAACGGGCGCCCGGCTCCCAATCGATATCGAAATAGCCCGCGCGCGTCGAATCCGGTCCCCACTCCAGAACGTCGAGCCACCACGCGTTGTCGGCTCCGCCCACCCCCATATGGTTCGGCACGAAGTCGAGAATTTGGCCAAGCCCGTTCGCCTTCAGCGCCTCGACCATCGCCCGGAAATCGTCCTCGCTGCCGAGTTCGGGATTGAGCGCGTTATGATCCACGATGTCGTAGCCATGGGTGCTCCCGGGCCGCGCCTTCAGATACGGCGACGCATAGAGATGACTGACCCCAAGTGCGGCGAGATACGGCACGAGCCGGCCGGCCTCCGCGAATCCGAAATCCTTCGTCAACTGCAGGCGATATGTGGCGCGCGGAACTGGTGTTTCGGCATCAGCGGACATTGGGGGACTTGCGGCTGGAGAGAGGTGGACGAGCGCTGTTGAGGATATGCGCTAGCGCCCGCACGCGCGGATTCGTCGGAAGTTCTTCCAGGCTGAGGGACTGCTTTCGCCGCCAATTCGGATGCTGGTTGGTCGTGCCCGGCAGGTTCACTTGATCCCTCTCATCGGTCAGATCATCGAGTTGCACCATGGCGAGCCCGGCGCGTGTGCGGGCGAGAAAGGCATGCACGGCGTCGCCGAGGTCGGAGCGAAATGGGCCGGTCGCGTCGAGATCCGGTAATCCCAGCCCCGCGGCCTCGAGTGCATGAAGGAGCGCAACGCGTTCCTTCGCCCGCTGCTCGTGCTGGCGCTGTTCTTCGTCTGCGCTCGGATAAAGCCCATGCCGGCTTTTCAGCTCGATGTCGTGCGCTTCCCACCAGCCGCGCAGGGTCGCAAGGTCGTGGCTGCCCGGCGTTGCCAGCGCGAGCGGCGGATAACCGTGCGGCTGCACGAAGGCACCGTCCGCATCGAACTCGAAGAACAGCACCCGATAAGACAGGATGCCCGCAACTTCCATGCGCTCGCGGAAACCTTCGGGAACGGTGCCGAGATCCTCACCGACGACCAGGCAACGGTGTCGACGGCTTTCCAGAGCGAGGATCCCGATCAGGTCGTCCATGGGATAGGAGACGTAAGCGCCTTCCGAAGGCGCACACCGCTCCGGGATCCAATAGAGATGCTGGAGCCCCATGACATGATCGATTCTCAAGCCGCCGGCATGACGCATATTGGCTCGGACCAGATCGATGAATCCGGAATAGGCCTCGATGCGCAGCGCATGGGGATTGAACGGGGGCAGACCCCAGTCCTGCCCTGCCGGATTGAGAATGTCCGGCGGGGCTCCGACATGCGCGCTCGATACAACGAGATTCGGGCGCGCCCAGGTCTCCGCGCCGGCGCTGTCGGCGCCGACGGCGAGGTCGCGATAGATGCCGATCGTCATGCCCTTGGCACGGGCGGCCTCTGCCGCTTCTGCCAGTTGCCGGTCGGCGATCCACTGCATCCAGGCGAGAAAATCGATCCGATCCCGATGCTGCTGCGCGAACCGCGCCACGGACGCCGAGCCGGGGTCTTGATATTCCTTGGGCCAGTTGCGCCAATCCGCCTGCCGCGATCCCCGCGCAGCAAAATGTTCACGCAGCGCCTGGAAGCGGCAGAACCGTTCGAGCGCGTCGCCCTGCTGGCGGCGAAAGTCCTGGAACGCCCGGCTCCGGCCGCCGCCAGCATCACTTCGGAATACGTCGAACAACGCCCGCAGAAGCGGCAGCTTCAAACGTGCGACCGCCTCGTAGTCGACCAACGGCGCGTCGCGGCAATGGGCGAGATCGCGCTGGAAGTCCGGCGCGTCGGCCATTGCACGCACGCGGGCGCCAGAGCTGAATTCCGGGACGGCCGGTATCTCGATGAACAGGGCATTGAGGAAAAGTCGGCTCGCCGGCGAATAAGGGCTCGCGTTCTCCGGCGCATCGAGAAACATCGCGTGCAGCGGATTAAGCCCGATGACCGAGGCGCCGAGATCGGCGGCGAATTCGGCGAAGCGTTTGAGATCGCCGAAATCGCCGATGCCCCAGTTGTGCCTCGAGCGCAGCAGATAAAGCTGGAGCGAGATGCCCCAGACCGGCATTTCCTCGGCCAGGCCTTCAGGAACGTAGCAACGCTGAGGAACGACGATCAGCCGCATTTCGGCAGGGTCGAGTCCGTGCGCTTCGATCCGCAGCCAGTGATAGCCGATTTTTGCCGGGGCCTGGATAACAAGGCGTAGACGCTCGATCGCTGGGCCGGCCTTTCGTGAGCGCAGCGGCGTGAGCTTGGAGAACGACACCTCGCCTTCCCAGCTTGTACCGTCTTCTTCCCGGACCGACCAGCGGACGACCTCGGTCCCCCTCGGCAGCGTGAGCGGAACGGCGAGCAGCGCGCCGGATTCCGGCACCACCATCACGGGCGGAAGCGGGCGACCCGCTTCCGTTCGCTCCAGTTCCCGAAGCATGGCCTGGGCCTTGCGGGCGTCCTCGACGTCAAGGCCCATCGCATTGAGCAGTGCGCGGCTGACCTTGGGCACGGTACGTCGAACCTTGCCGGTGGCGTCCTTGAACTCGGGCTCGATACCCATTCGCTCAGCGAGTTGGTCAAGCACGCTCACGGCAGGGCCGCTTCCTGCGCTTCCTCGGCGCTCGCGATCGACCATACGACCGACCACGGACCCAAAACTTTTCGCTGCTGATCGACGTGGCCTTCGCTCCAGATGATACGCCCGGGGCTTGGGCCAAATCCGCTCCAAGTTTCTTCAGAAAGATTGGCGAATACGACGAGCTTGCTGCCATCACCGAGGCGCCAATTCACCCGGAATGCGCCGGGACCGGATGTTTCATACGTGCCCGCATGACCTGCCGCTTGAGCAAGCCTCGGCACGATTTCTGTCCACCGGACTGCAAGGATCCGCCGATACCAGTCGAACCACTCCGCGTGCGGCGCGCGCGCGCGATCGTGCCAATTGAGCTTGGCCGAGCGGAATGTCTCCTCGGAGGTCGGATCCGGAATCCGTTCGCGCATGGCCTCGTCCTGGAATTCCGGAAATTTGGCAAACTCCGCGCGCCGCCCCTTGCGAACGGCCTCCGCCAACTCGTCCTCGAAATCGCAAAAGAAGGGAAAGGGCTGCGCAGCCGCCCATTCCTCCCCCATGAAAAGCATGGGGATCTGTGGCGCGAGGAGAAACACGGCGGCGATGGCACGCACACGTTCCGCTGGGGTCGCGTGCGTCAGTCGATCGCCAAAGGCGCGGTTGCCCACCTGATCGTGATTTTGCATGAAAGAGATGAAAGCGGTGGGCGGCAGGTGCGCGCTGGGTTCGCCCCGCACTGAGCCGCGATAAGTCATCATCTCGCCTTGGAACGCGAAACCTTCGGCCAGGGCACGCGCCAGCTTTTTGGTCTTGCCGCGATACTCCGCGTAATAGCCGGCGCCTTCGCCGGTAGCGGCGGTGTGGAGACCATGGTGGACGTCGTCGTTCCACTGCGCGGTATAACGCTCGACCTCACCTTTGGGCCCACGTGCCAGCAAGTGCGCCTCATTCTCCTCGTTCTCCAAAATAAGATGGACTTGGCGCTCCTGCCCGAACGTCCGGCGCACCCGTTGCGCCAATTCGGCCAGGAGATGCAATGAGCTGTCGTCCATGATGGCGTGGACCGCATCGAAGCGCAGCCCATCGAAATGAAACTCCTCCAGCCAGTAGAGCGCGTTGTGGATCACGAACTCCCGCGTCGGCGCCGCATCAGCGCCATCGTAATTGATGGCGCTCCCCCAGGGGGTCTTGTGACGGTCCGTGAGGATCTGCGGGGCATAGACCGGGAGATAATTCCCGTCGGGGCCGAAGTGATTGTAGACAACGTCGAGAAAGGCCATGAGACCCTTGCGGTGAGCGGCATCCACGAACGCTTTCAGATCCTCGGGCCGGCCATAACTCGCGTCGGGTGCGAATAGAAGAACGCCGTCGTAGCCCCAGTTGCGGGCGCCGGGGAAATCGGCCAGCGGCATCAGCTCCACGGCCGTAACGCCAAGTTCGACCAGGTGATCCAGTCGCTCGGTCGCCGCCCGGAATGTGCCCTCCGGCGTAAAGGCACCGACATGCGTCTCGTACAGCACCGTTTCGTGCCACGGACGACCTCGCCATGAGCCGTCGCGCCATTGGTATGCGGCGGGATCGATCACCTCGCTCGGACCATGGACGTCCCGAGGCTGGTAGCGCGACGCAGGATCCGGCACGCGCATGTTGTTCGTCAGCTCGAAGCTATACTGCGTTCCCGCCATCGCCGCGTTGGTTGCGAGCTCGTGCCAGCCGTCGGGGAGCGCGGTCATCGGCAGCGCCCCGTCTCGCCCTTCGAGGACGAGCCGCACGCGCTGCTGCTCCGGCGCCCAGAGCCGGAACCGGACCGCGCCGTCGGGACGCAACTCCGCGCCGAACGGCATTGTATGGCTTGCGACTGCGCGTTCAGCCACGGTCGGCATCCCGATCGTTGTCGTGATGTGGGTCGGGATTGTTCGCCGAACGGGCGGAGAAGCCGAACGCATCGGCGCCATCGACGATCGCAAGCACGCCTGCGAGCGGGATGTCTGCCCAATCTGGCCGGTTGGCGAGCTCGTAGCCGATCTCGTAGAGCGCTTTCTCGATCACGAACAGGCGCAGAAGGTCGGTTGCCTGGGCAAGATCTGTGGGAAAGCTCGGACAACCTCGGACCGCCTGAGCATATGCCTCCAGGAAATTGATCGACATCCGTCCGGCGCAGGCTTGCAGCCTTGCAGCGGTGTCCTCATCCGCGTGAACGGCGCGCGTGACGGACCCGACAGCGTATTGGAATGAACGAAGCATGCCGGCGACATCGCGCAGCGGCAGATGCTTGCCCCGCCGCTCGGTCAGGGGCCGCATAGGCTCTCCCTCGAAGTCGATGATAAAGACATCATCGCTGGAAATGAGAACCTGGCCCAAATGGTAGTCGCCATGGACGCGGGTTCGTTTGACGTCGACCTTTGCCGGCATCAGTTCGGCGATCTGCATCAGCAGATCTTCGCGACGACGAAGGAGGCGATCCGCCACTTCCTGCGAGGTATGGTCCAGCCGCGGCCGAGCGTGGCTCAGGGTGTCGAAAATGAAGCCTGCGCTGATGCAAATGGCCTGCGCCCAATCGATGAGGTGATCCGGCTGAAAGGGCTCGGGTGCAAAAGCCCTGTCAGCGGTCCCGGCGGCGAACGCGTGGTGTAGCTCGGCCGTACGTTTTCCGAGGCAGTGGGCGAGCGAGAACAGCTGCTGCTCGGTCCCGATCTGGTCCGCTTGCTCATTCGCGATGATTTTCAGGCGTTCGTTGACGTGCGCCCAACCGTCGCCCTGGTTTGGGATCAGCGCCTGCAGCACGCAAAGCGCGGTCGGCACTTCCCCCATTGGCCCGACCAGTTCGACCGAGCCGAGAAGAGCCGGCGTATTCTTGAAGCCCGCTACCTCGGTCAGGAAACGCCCGATCTCCAACTCGGGATGGACGCCGGGCTCGAGCCTGCGGAAACCCTTCAGCATCATGCCGCCGACGCGGACCGAAGTATTTGACTGCTCTCCGGCCCTTCGCTCGATGTCGGATGTCGCCGCCAGCTCGCGCTCGATGCCATCGAGCGATCCCGACCGACGAAAAATGAGGCCAGGGATTTCGCCGCTACTGGCGCCATCATCCGCGCCGATCCGGGCGAGCAGCATGCGGATGAACCGGTCGTCGGCGAAGGCATCGACCAGAACGCCGCGCGCCGACCCGTGCTGCACCTCAGCCAATATTGCCGAAGCGGGAGCCTCAGCATCCCACAGGACGCTGACAGGCAGCAGGTATTTTCGCGGGGGCTGGCCCTCTGGCGTGACGTCCAGGATCAGAATGACAGCGTCGTCGCCAGACGCCAACGAAATAGCATTCGCGATCCCGACATTCGGAACACCACCATCTTTGGCGGCGTACCAGCGCCGCTCCATCAGGTAGCCAGGCAGAACGTCGGTCGCGAGCTTTCCGACGGCTTGGTCGCGCAGGAGATCGAGGATAGTCCGGCCTTGCGCCTCGAATACGCTCAGAGGACGCGACCGTGGATGATCCGCTACGTCTGACGCGCTTAGCTCGAGGTCGGGCATCACACCATCTCAGGTGCCACAGGGCGCTCCGCAAGATCGAGAAGCGCCCCAATTCCCTCGCGCGTTTTGCGCGGTTGGCGATCCTCGAAACCTAGCACGAAGACGAGCAGCGAACGGCTGGTGACCTGATAGCGGTGGCCGAACTCGAAGGCGGGCATCTCGGCCTTACCGGCGACGTTGCTATCGATCAGACGGAACCAACACTTGCCGTCCGGCACTTCGGGAAGCGTGAACTCCACCACATCATGGTGAGCGTTGGTCACCAGCAGAAGCGTCGCGTCATCGCCGCGCCTCTTGATGCCGGTCGGCTGCGCGCGGCCATCCAAAAGCATGCCGAAGCACTTTGCTTTGGCATCTTCCCATTGCCCCTGGTCCATTTCTTTGCCGGTGGGCGAGAGCCAGGTCACGTCTTTGACGTCGAGCTCCTCGTTGTACTGCCCCACGACAAAGCGGCCGCGATGCAGGATCGGGTACGCCTTGCGAACCGCGATCAGCTTGCGAGTGAACTCGCGAAGATCGCGGCCCTCAGGAGTGATGTTCTCCCAGTCGAGCCACGTCATCTCGTTGTCTTGCGCGTAGGCGTTGTTGTTGCCGCTCTGGGTATGGCTGAATTCGTCGCCGGCCAGGATCATGGGCGTGCCTCGGGAGAGCAGAAGCGTCGCCAGGAGATTGCGCTGCTGGCGCGCGCGCAGTTCCCTGATCACGGGATCATCGGTGGGTCCCTCTACGCCGTGGTTCCAGGAATGATTATTGGAGTGG
>Ga0208989_10000123_pt1 | contig 17924 bp, 21 predicted proteins | sample MedBloCAOM3_M1_FD_187852 | JGI IMG/M metagenome (GOLD analysis project Ga0208989, IMG submission 187852) | Forest soil microbial communities from El Dorado National Forest, California, USA - Mediterranean Blodgett CA OM3_M1 (SPAdes) (version 2) | ecosystem: Environmental > Terrestrial > Soil >...
GGCGCAGGAAGCGGTTGCCCCGCTTGCTCATGCCGTGGCGCTTGCCGACCACGCCATGCTTCACTTTGCCGGTGGCCGTGAAGCGAAAACGCTTCTTGGCCCCGCTCTTGGTCTTCATCTTGGGCATTTTTGTTCCTTTTCAAAGGGTTAGCGCTTGCGCGCCGGTCCCGACTCAAGGCCGGAAAGTCCTTACGAAGCAGTCGAGGCAATGCCCTTATTGGCCAGACCGCTCGAAGGAACGGGGCTTATAGCGGTGAGGGTCTGCGCACGCAAGCGCGGGCGGATATGGCAAAGTCGGCTCCGGAACGGGGGATTTTTCGATGAAATTGGCAGGCAAGGTGGCGCTGGTGACCGGCGCGCAACAAGGCATCGGGGCGGCGATCGGCCGGGCGCTGGCGGAGGAGGGCGCCGACGTGGCGCTGACCTGGCTCGACGACCAGCCGGGCGCCGAAGCGGTCGCGAACTATGTCCGCCAGGCAGGCCGTCGCGCCCATCTCATCAAGGCAGACGTCGCCAGGCTCGCGGACATCGAGGCCATGACGGCCGAGACCGTGCGGGTGCTGGGTGCGCCCGACATCCTGGTCAACAACGCCGGCGTCTATCCGCGAGTCCCGTTTCTCGAGATGCGCGAAAGCGACTGGGATTATGTCCTCGACATCAATCTCAAGGCCGGCTGCTTCGCGGCGATCGCCTTCGCCAAGGCGCTGATCGCGGCAGGCAAGGGCGGCGGGTCGATCATCAACCTTTCGTCTCAGTCGGTCCGCGGGGCGGTCCGCGGCGTTCATTACAGCGCGAGCAAGGGCGGCGTCGTTTCAATGACCCGCGCCATGGCGCTCGAGCTCGCGCCCTACAACATCCGAGTCAATGCCATCGCGCCCGGCACGACCGACACCGCCCAGCCGCGCTACGGCAATACCGACGCCGAGCTGATCGAGATCGCACGCGCCACCATCCCGCTCGGCGGCAAGCTGCTGACGCCCGACCAGATCGCGCGCACCGCCGTCTTCCTCGCCTCCGAAGACTCGAACGCCACGACCGGCCAGGTGCTTCACGTCAATGGCGGCGCCTACATGCCGTAGCCGCGGGCCGTCCAATCGCACGGCGCAACCGCAACGATTAAGCCGTTCGGTCGTTACTACAGACCGGAGAGGCTATTATCCTGTGATGACAAGGACTGCAGCGATTGCACTTTTGGCGCTGCTAACGGCTACGCCGTCATGGGGGCAGGCGTCGGTTGGGCAATCGTCCGACCGTGCCGAGACCGCCACTTCCATCGTCCAATCGAGTTCCGAGAAGGTGCGCGACAACCCGGCCAACCAGTACATCCTGGTGAAGACGGTGGTCGGCAAGGTGATCGGCACGATCGATGTGCGGGCGCTGCCGGTCGAGCCCGAGGGCTACAATCTGCTGAAATACTGCTGGACGGTGTCCAACGTGCTGGGCGACTGGGCCGAGCGCGCTGGCCTCACCGGCGCGATGATCGTGCGGGCGCTGGAGACGAGTGCCTGGGCGCGCGATCTGGTGCGCGCCGGCTATGCGGCCGACCCGGTCAACGAGGCGATCGGCCGCTACGAGGCGAAGCTGGTGGCGGCCGGCTTCACCGACGCGGCCCGCGATCGCGCGCTCGAGGGACTGGTGACCGACCTTGACGGGCTCCGGCACACCACGCCGGGCGCGGCGCAGATCCGCACAGTCCAGCGCTGCGGCGGACAAAGTCGCTCCCTCGGTCTCAACTACACCACGGCGCCCGAGGATGGCCGCGCGCGGTTCATCCCCTATGTCCTGCACCAGATCTGCCAGAACCAGCAGCTCGATGCAGACGATCCTGTGCGGTGCGACTATTGGATGGACGGCAAGACCGATGGGCCGATGTCGTTCGCCGGCGAGACCGTCTACACCGTGCGCTGGACAGACGGTGCGACGGCGAGCGGCCGCTTCGACCCCGAGCAGTCGCGCAGCGCCGGCACCGTGACGCTGCATCTGAGGCTGCCGAAGGCGAAGTAGGCGGACTCCAGAGGCCGTGGGTGCGGCGCCTATTTGGGCGCCAGCACCATGATCATCTGCCGGCCTTCCATGCGCGGCATCGATTCGATCTTGGTGAGCGGGTCCATCTCGCCGCGGACGCGGTTCAATACCTGCAGGCCGAGCTCGGAATGGACCATCTCGCGGCCGCGGAAGCGCAGGGTGACCTTCACCTTGTCGCCTTCCTCGATGAACCGCTTCATGGCGCGCATCTTCACTTCGTAATCGTGGTTGTCGATGTTGGGGCGCATCTTGATCTCTTTGACCTCGATGACCTTTTGATGCTTACGCGCCTCGTGCGCCTTCTTCTGCGCTTCGTATTTGTATTTGCCGTAGTCGGAGATCTTGGCGACCGGCGGAACTGCATTGGGCGAGATCTCGATCAGATCGAGACTGGCTTCCTCGGCCATCTCGATGGCCTCGCGGGTGCTGAGGACGCCGACCATGTCGCCGTTCTCGTCGATCAGTCGAACTTGCGGCGCTTTGATTTCGCCGTTGACGCGCGGACCCTCGCGGGTGGGCGCGCTTTGTTGTGCAGGTCTGGCTATGGCTTCCTTCTCCTTCGTTAGAGCCCCGGGATGGGGCGGGTATCGAGGCCGCGACCGCCTAGAAGGGCGGCCGGGTCTCTTCAGAAAGTTTAATGACGGCGGCCCCGAGTTCAAGGACCTCCTGCTTCTCCGAGCCGAGCCGGCGCACCGCCACCGTGCGGCCCTCCATGTCGCGCCGGCCGACCGCCAGGATCAGCGGCACATGGGCCATCGAATGCTCGCGGACCTTGTAGTTGATCTTCTCGTTGCGCAGGTCCATCTCGACCCGCAGGCCGGCGGCCCGGAGCTTGTCGGCGATTTCGGCCGCATAGGCGTCGGCGTCGTTGACGATCGTGGCTACCACCGCTTGCGTCGGCGCCAGCCAGAGCGGGAAGCGGCCGGCATAATGCTCGATCAGGACGCCGATCATGCGCTCGAAGGAGCCGAAGATGGCGCGGTGCAACATCACCGGGACCTTGCGCGTACCGTCCTCGGCGACGTAGCTCGCGCCCAGCCGCTCGGGCAGCATGAAGTCGACCTGCAAGGTGCCGCACTGCCAATCCCGGCCGATGGCGTCGCGCAGGACGAATTCCAGCTTGGGACCGTAGAACGCGCCTTCGCCCGGATTGAGGATCAGCTCGAGGCCCGCCGCCTTCGAGGCCGACTTCAGCGCACCCTCGGCCTGGTCCCAGACCGCATCGGAGCCGATGCGCATCGGCGGGCGGTCGGAGAATTTCACGAAGTACTCGAAGCCCAGATCGCGGTAGACCTCGCCCAGCAGCTTGCAGAAGCGGATCGTCTCGCTCTCGATCTGCTCCTCGTTGCAGAAGATGTGGGCGTCATCCTGGGTAAAGTTGCGCACGCGCAGGATGCCGTGCAGGGCGCCCGACGGTTCGAAGCGGTGGCACGAGCCCATCTCGGCGATGCGCAGCGGCAGCTCGCGGTAGCTGCGTAGCCCTTGATTGAAGACCTGGATGTGACACGGGCAGTTCATCGGCTTCAGCGCGAAGATGCGCTTGTCCGGATCGGCAACGAACTCGCGCAGGCCTTCCTCGTTCTCGCTGAGATACATGTTCTCGCGGAACTTCTCCCAGTGGCCCGACGCCTCCCACAGCCTGCGGTCGTTGAGCTGCGGCGTCTTGACCTCGACATAGCCGCCGGCCTCGAGCTTGCGCCGCAGGTAGCTCTCGAGCGTGCGCCAGAACGTCCACCCCTTGGGGTGCCAGTAGACCATGCCGGCCGAGTCTTCCTGCTGATGGAACAGGCCCATCTCGCGGCCGATCCGGCGGTGGTCGCGCTTCTCGGCTTCCTCGATGCGGTGCAGGTACTCCTTCAGCTCCTTGTCGGAGAAGAAGATCGTGCCGTAGACGCGCTGGAGCTGGGCGTTCTTGGCGTCGCCGCGCCAGTAGGCGCCCGACACCTTGGTGAGCTTGAACGCCTTGCCGAGCTTGCCCGTCGACGGCAGGTGCGGACCCAGGCACATGTCGAGCCAGTCGCCCTGGCGATAGACCGAGATCACCTCGTCCTTGGGCAGTTCATCGGCCCACTCGGCCTTGAAGTTCTCGCCGTGCTGCTTGAAGTAATCCTTGATCTTGGCGCGGTCCCATATCTCGCGCGTAATCGGCAGATTACGGTCGACGATCTCGGCCATGCGCTGCTCGATCTTGGCGAAGTCCTCCGACGAGAAGGGCTCGGCGCGTACGAAGTCGTAGTAGAAGCCGTCCTCGGTTGCCGGACCGAACGTGATCTGCGTGCCGGGATAGAGTTCCTGGACCGCCTGCGCCAGCACGTGCGCCGCGTCGTGGCGCAAGAGTTCGAGCGCCTCCGGATCGCGCGACGTCACGATGCCGATCTTGGCGTCGTGATCGACGATCGAGGACAGGTCCACCATCTTGCCGTCGACGCGCAACGCAAGCGCTGCCTTGGCGAGACCGGGGCCGATCGACGCTGCGATATCGGCGCCGCTCACCGGCTTTTCGAACGATCGGACCGACCCGTCCGGTAAGGAAATATTGATCATGGCTACCACCACTTAGGAAAATTCCGAACATGCCTCATCGGCCGACACGTTGTGTCGGCAGCGACGGGCCGGGAAGCGGCACAAGTGCGCGCGCCCGGCCGAATCAAGTTCGGACGGTGGTGGCGTCTGGAGCGGTGAAAAACCGGCGTTCCATGAGGCTGGAGATAGTTGTGGGGGCCCCTTGAGTCAAGCTGGGGGATTACTGCCGGGTGGCGCTCCAACGGTGGGGAATCGCCGTCCCGTCGCGCTGATAGGAGCCGGTGAGTGCGGTCCCGCCTCGTGTCTCCAGCCGGAAATGACCTTTTAGGGGGAAATCGACGTTGTCGTCGGGCTGCGCGAAGTCACCGGCCCATACATTGTTGTCGAACGCCACCCCGCCCTGGAGGATCACCGGGGGACTTTTGATCGACCAATAGCCTTTGAGGCTGCCGTCGGCCTGGGTGTCGACCGTGAGCGTGCCGCGGCACGGGCATTTGGGGTCGCCAGGGTCGTCCCAGGTGAGGTTCCACGTGCCGAGGAAGGTTTGTTGGACGCCCGATGGCGGCGCCAGGAAGCGGTTGTCCACGCCGCCGGTCGGCGGGCGCGCGATCTGGGCCAGGCCGGGACCGCGCATCGCCAGGACGAGGGCGCCGCCCGCGAGAAGAAGCGCGAGGAGAGGCCGCATTTTCATCGCTGGGAGACCCGCTCGTAGAGTTGGAGCAACTGGCGGTTGGATTGTGCCAGACCGTAGCGGTTGCGTACCTGTTCCTGCGCCGCGCGCGCCAGTTCGGCGCGGCGCTCGATCGACAGCGACAGCGCGCTGTGCAGCGCCTCGGCCAGCGCCGCCGGATCGCCTTGCGGCGCCAGCCAGCCGGTCACGCCGGGCCGCACGGTCTCGGCAGCGCCGCCGCCATCCTCGGCGACCACCGGCCGGCCCATCGCCTGCGCCTCGACCAGGGCGCGGCTGAAGCCCTGGCGGGCGCCGCCGGTCGCCACCACCACGTCGGCCAGCATGTAGGCCGCCGGCATGTCGTCGACATAGGGCCCGATCTGCATCCGGCCATGCAGCGCGGCGGCCTCGATGGCGCGTTCGAGCTCCTTCTCGAACGGCGTGGGCGGGCCCGACGAACCCAGCAGCAGGCAGAACACGTCGTCACGGCCCAGTCGCTTCACCGCCTCGATCAGGATCTTCTGGCCGCGGTCCTCGTCGAAGCGGGCCGGGCACAGGATGAGATGGCTGCCGTCGGGCACGCGCAGATCGCCTGCCAGCCGGATCAGCCGGTCGGCGCGCACGAGGGCCGGATCGAACCGGTCGACATTGACGCCGGGCGGAAGGGTCTCCAGCCGGCTCTCCAGGGCAGGGAAATGTTCCAGCGCGTCGCGCGCGACATATTCCGACACGGCGATCACCGCGTCGGCACGCACCTGGCGGCGCTCGACGAAGCGGCTCGCCAGGCTTCTGGCGATGAATGGCAGATGCAGCGTGGCGATCCACTTGATCTCGAGCCGGCGGGCGAGCGCGTGCGCCACCCACGCTGCGGCCGGCGAGCGCGCCTGGATCAGCGAGACGCCCGCATCGTGCAGGCTGGCGGCGAGTTTGCGCGGCAAAGTGAGCCGCGCCCACAACGGATGGGCGCTGTCCGGCAATTCGAGGTGCGTGGCGCGCAGCCGGAGCAGGTCGGGCACCATGGCGCCGCCCGGCGAAGCGACGATGGCCGAACCGCCGGCCGCGATCACGGCTTGCGCCGCGTCGAGCGTGGCGCGCGCCACGCCGCCGCCGGCGAGGGTGGGGACGATTTGCAGGAGTGTCGGAGCAGGCACGTGAGCTTGGCAGTGGGTTTGTTGCTGTGGCAGGTAATATGGCATGAACGATCACGCCACAGTGCAGCGATTGCCGCGGCCCGACGGCAACACCGTCGCCTATGCGACCACGCCGGGACGCGCGCCGACGGTGGCGTTCCTGGGCGGCTTTCGCTCCGACATGACGGGCACCAAGGCCCGCGCGCTCGAATCCTGGGCCGAAAGGACCGGCCGCGCCTATCTGCGCTTCGACTATCTCGGCCATGGACAATCGTCGGGCCGTTTCGAGGACGGCACGATCGGCCGGTGGCTCGACGATTCGCTGGCCGTCATCGACGGTCTCACCACCGGGAAGCTGGTGCTCGTGGGCTCGAGCATGGGCGGCTGGCTGTCGCTTCTGGTGGCGCGCGCGCGCCCCGAGCGCCTGGCCGGGCTGGTGCTGATCGCCGCCGCGCCGGATTTCACCGAACGCATGTTGTTGAAGGGCCTGTCGGCGGCCGATCGCGCCACGCTCGAGCGCGACGGCAGGCTGGAGCGGCCGTCGCAATATTCATCCGAACCCTCGGTCTTCACGTTCAAGCTGATCGAGGAGGGACGGAATCATCTTCTCCTAGACAAGAAGCTGTCGTTGCCCTGTCCGGTGCGCCTGCTGCATGGCCAGAGCGATCCCGACGTGCCGTGGGATTATTCGCTGCAGATCGCGGCCCATCTCGAGGCGCCCGAGGTGATCACCACGCTGATCAAGGGCGGCGATCATCGGCTCAGCACCCCGGCCGACATCGCGCGCCTCATCGCGACGGTCGAGGAGCTGCTGCCTTAGCTGGAGGACGCACAGCCGCCGCCGCGATGGCGCGAAGCCCCTCGCGATAGGTCGGATAGCGCAGCACGACACCCAGCTCGTTCTTGATCCTGTCGTTCTTCACGCGCCGGGTCTCGGCATAGAACGAGCGCGCCATGGCGCTCATCGTGGGTGCGGCTTGCTCCCACGGGATGACGGGCGGCGCAGGCCGGCCCAGCAGTTCGCAGGCGAACGCGACCACGTCGCTGGTCGAAGCCGGCAGGTCGTCGGCCACGTTGTAGACGGCGCCGGTGTGCGCCCCGGTGATCGCCATCAGCACGGTGCCGGCAATGTCCTCGACATGGATGCGCGAGAAGACTTGGCCCGGCTTGTCGATGCGCCGTGCCGTGCCGGCCTTCACCTGGTCGACCGCGCTGCGACCGGGGCCGTAGATTCCGGGCAACCGAAAGACGTCGACGGCGACGCCGGCTTCCAGGCCCAGCGCCTGCCAGGCGCGTTCGGCGGCCAGCCGCGCGAGACTGCGCGGCCGGAGGGGCTTGGGCGGTGTCTCCTCATCGACCCAGCCGCCGCCGTGATCGCCGTAAACACCTGTCGTGGACAGATAGCCGAACCAGCGGGCCCGCTGGAGCAGTTTGGAGCAGGTCCTGAGCGCGGGATCGCCGCCCGTGCCGGGGGCGATGGTGCAGAGCACATGAGTGGCGCCGTCCATCGCCTGGGCGGGCAGCGCCGCCGTGCCGTCGAAGCGGTGCGCCTCGATGCCGTCCGCCCGCAATCCCGCGGCCTTCTCGTCGCTGGTGCAGGTGCCGGCCACGCTCCAGCCGGCGGCCTTGGCAAGTCTGGCGATTTCAAGGCCGCTATAGCCCAGGCCGAAGATGAAAAGACGCTCTGTCATCTTGTCAGGATCATCGCGGCGCGGTTCTTTTCAAGGATGTTGTTGCCCCGTCAGGCCTTGCCTTTGCTGTTGGTGCTTGCGGCCGCGTCGCCTGCGGCCGCGCAGGGCGTCGGCCCGCTCAACCAGCTCAATCCGCTCAGTCCGCTCGACACTGCGCCCGATCATCTCAAGCGTTACAGCGAGTGCATGAGCCTGGCGCGCAGCGAGCCGCTCAAGGCGCTGCCGGTCGCCGAGAAGTGGCATGGCGAAGGCGGTGGCCTGGCGGCGCGCCATTGCGTGGCCGTCGCCATGTTCGAGGCCGGTCGCTACCTGCCGGCGGCGGCCCAGTTCGAGGCGATCGCCCGTGACATGGGCAGCGATCGTCCCGGCCTGCGCGCCGAGCTGTGGGGCCAGGCCGGCCAAGCCTTCATCGAAGCCGGTGCGGCCGACAAGGCGGCGGAAGCGCAGAGCCGCGCCATCGAGCTCAAGGGCAACGACCCCGACCTGTGGGTCGATCGTGGACTGAGCTACGCCGCCATGCGCGCCTGGCCGCGCGCCATCTCCGATTTCGACCGCGCGCTGATCCTGCGGCCCAACGACGTCGAGATCCTGGTGCTGCGGGCCGCGGCTTGGCGCAATGCGCGCAATCCGACGCGCGCGCTCGACGACGCTGCGCATGCCCTCAGGATCGCGCCGGATCATTCCGAGGCGCTGCTCGAGCGCGGATTTGCCAGCCTCGTACTCGGCGAGCGCAACCAGGCCAACAACGATTTCAACAAGGTGCTGCGCCTCGTGCCGCCGGACTCGGCCGCGGCGCGGCGCGCCCAAGCCGGCCTGCGCGGCGAGCAGCCGGTCCCGCCGCCAGCCGAGACGCCGCCACCCGCGCCGGCCACCCCGAAGGGTGGCGGCAAGCGGTAGCGTCCGTCCCATCACTGATGTAAGAGCCACAGGAATGAACCGAATCCCATCGTCGATCGCCATCGTGATCGCCGCGCTTTTCGCGACGGCGCCCGTTCTTGCCCAGGCCCCGCAGCCGCCATCCTCCTTCTACCCGGCGCCGCCGCCGCCGCAGGCGCCCACGGTCCAGCAGGGTGCGCCGCTCAGCGGCCTGTCCTCACCGCTGCCGCCCAGCGCGCCCAAGATCGACCGCACCGAGATCGCCTCGGAAACCGAGGCCCAGCTCTTCGCCGACGCGCGCAAGATCGTGTGGGGCCGTTACGCCAAGATAAAGGGCGCCAAGTCCGGCGACGTCGCGGTCACCAGACAGGGCAATGTCTGGGTCGTGAAGGGCCGCATCGACAGCGTGGCGCCCGGCACCGAAGGCGACTGGGCGTCGATCGACGGCGTCGTCGAGCGCATTTCGGCCGGCCATGTGCAGATCCGCGGCGAGGTCGCCTTCCGCATCGCCAAGGTCGAGAAGGGCGTGCCCTGCAAGGTGAGCGGCGTCCTCAATTTCCGCCGCTCCGGCAAGTCGCAGGTGTGGCGCCTGGCCGAGGGCGACAATCCCTGCGACGGCGCGCGCGAGAACTTCGATCTGGTCTATGAAAAGCAGGTCGAGAAGAAGCCCGTGCCGACCCAGCCCAAGCGCGGCTGAGTATAATTGTCATCCTGAGCCCGAAGGGCGAAGGACCTTTCAGGCCGCATTAAAGGTCCCTCGCTACGCTCGGGATGACAAGCGCAGCTTGTCAATCTCGTCCCGCGCCAGCTGGTCGGCGCGTTCGTTTTCGGCATGGCCGCTGTGGCCCTTCACCCAGATCCAGTCGACCTGGTGAGGCGCGCGCGCGGCGTCGAGGCGTTGCCACAGCTCGACATTCTTCACCGGCTTCTTGTCGGCGGTGCGCCAGCCGTTCTTCTTCCAGCCATGGATCCACTTGGTGACGCCGTCGCGCACGTAGATGCTGTCGGTGAAGAGGCGCACGCGGCACGGTCGCTTCAGCGCCTCCAGTCCCTGGATGGCCGCCATCAGCTCCATGCGGTTGTTGGTGGTGGCCGGATCGCCGCCGGAGAGTTCGCGTTCGCGGCTCCCCCCCTCCGCCTTCTTGACGCGCAGGATCGTGCCCCAGCCGCCCGGTCCGGGATTTCCGCTGCAAGCGCCATCGGTGAAGATCTCGACCTCAGTGCGATCGCTTACGGTTCTTGGGCTCACAGCCCATAATCCGCGATCGAGGCCGTGCCGCGATGAAAGCGCAGCTTGGCGAGGTATTCCTGGGGGTCCTTGCGCTTCACCAGCGCATCGGCCGGTGTGTGCACCCAGTCGTAGAGGCGCGTCAGCAGGAACCGCAGGGCGGCGCCGCGCGCCAGCAGCGGCAGCACGCCGCGCTCATGGTCATCGAGAGGCCGTACCTTGCCGTAACCCTGCAGGAGCGCGCGCGCCTTGGTGGCGTTGAACGACTTGTCGGTCTCGAAGCACCAGGCGTTGAGGCAGATCGCGACGTCGTAGGCAAAGGCGTCGTTGCAGGCGAAGTAGAAGTCGATCAGCCCCGACAGCTTGTCGTGCAGGAAGAGCACGTTGTCGTTGAACAGGTCGGCATGGATCACGCCGGACGGCAAGCCCCGGGGCCAGTTCTTTTCGAAGAAATCGAGTTCGCCCTCCAGTTCCTGCGTCAGGCCGTTGTCGATGTGGCGTCGCGAGCCATCGAACAGCGGCCGCCAGCCGGCGACCGACAGCGCATTGGGCCGCTCCAGCGCAAAATCCTGGCCGGCAAGGTGGAGCGCCGCCAGCGCTTCGCCGACCGGTGCGCAGTGATGGAGCGCGATGCGGCGCGGCCACAGGCCGTGCAGGAAGGTCGTGATCGCGGCGGGCTTGCCGGCCAGGGTGCGCAGCGCGTTGCCGTCGCGGCCGTGGATCGGCTTGGGGCAGATGATGCCGTGCGCTGCCAGATGGTCCATCAGGCCGAGGAAGAACGGCAAGTCGCGGGGATCGACGCGCTTTTCATAGAGCGTGAGGAAGTATTGGCCGCGCGTCGTGGTCAGCAGGTAGTTGGAATTCTCGACGCCTTCGGCCACGCCCTTGAAGGAATCCGCTTCGCCGATGTCGTATTCGGCGAGGAAGGCCTCGAGCTCCGTGTCGCCGACTTCCGTATAGACCGCCATCACGCCACCACTTACGCCACCAGCGTGCGCGGCAGCTTGAACACGACGCTTTCCTCCGTCGTGCGCACTTCCTCGACCGCGACGTCGAAGCGTTCGCGGCAGGCGGCGACCAGCTCGTCGACCAGCAGCTCGGGCGCCGAGGCGCCGGCCGTGATGCCGAGCCGCCCGGCACCCACGAGCCAGTTCCAGTCCATGTCGGCAGCGCGTTGCACCAGACGTGATTTCGGGCAGCCGTAGTGGACCGCCACTTCGACCAGCCGCACGGAGTTGGAAGAGTCGGATGCGATCACCACCAGCGCATCGCAATGCCGGGCGATCGCCTTCACCGCCGCCTGCCGGTTGCTGGTGGCGTAGCAGATGTCCTCCAGCTTCGGGCCCTCGATGGCGGGAAAGCGGCGGCGAAGGATGGCCACGATCTCGATCGTGTCGTCGACCGACAAGGTCGTCTGCGTCGCGTAGGCGAGGTTATGCGGATCGGGCACGTCGAGCGCTTCGGCCTCCGCCACGTCCTTGACCAGCAGTACGGCGCCAGCGGGCAGCTGGCCCATGGTGCCGATCACCTCCGGATGGCCGGCATGGCCGATCAACACGACGGTGCGCCCGCACTCGTGGTGCCGCTCGGCTTCGCGATGGACCTTGGAGACCAGCGGGCAGGTGGCGTCGATGAAGATGAGGTTGCGGCGTGCGGCCTCCGCCGGCACCGCCTTCGGCACGCCGTGCGCCGAGAATACCACGGGACGGTCGTCCGGCACCCCGTCGAGTTCCCCGACGAAGATCGCTCCCTTGGCTTCGAGGCCCTCGACGACGCAGCGGTTGTGCACGATCTCGTGGCGGACATAGACCGGCCGCCCGTAGCGCGCGATGGCGCGCTCGACGATCTGGATGGCACGATCGACGCCGGCGCAGAAGCCGCGCGGGCTGGCGAGCAGGATCGTGAGCGGCGTCTTGTGGGTCTCTATCATGAGAAATCGTTCAGCGCGGATGCCGGCCCGCTCGCTTGCAGGCTCGCGGACCATTGCCTAGACTCCGCCCGGAAACGGATTGGCGCGGCACCGTAACAAAGCCGCCGCAACGGGGAAAGCAACATGACCGAGCCGGTTGTCGCGGCGAGGGTGCCAGCGAAAGTGACGCTGGAGGCCGGGAAGGACTATTGGTGGTGCGCCTGCGGTCAGAGCAAGAACCAGCCGTTTTGCGACGGCAGCCACAAGGGCGGTGCGTTCACCCCCATGAAGTACACCACGGAAAAGGCGGGCGACTACTGGCTCTGTGCCTGCAAGCACTCCGGCAAGAAGCCGCTTTGCGACGGTACGCACAAGACCCTGGCATGATCGACAGAAAATTCGCCCTTTTGGCGCCGCTCGCGCTTGCGCTGTCGCTGGGCGCCTGCGGCTGGTTCGGCAGCAGCAAATCCGACGACAGCAGCAGCGTCTATTGTCCGGCGCCGCTCACCGTTGCGGACGCCCAGCGTCTCACCCGTTTCAAGGAAGGGCCGGGCCGCGATCCGCGCGACATTGTCTTCGAAGCGGCGCTGATCGCCTCGGGCACGACGTGTGAGCTCAGCCGCAACCAGCTCAACGTCACCCTGCTTATGCGGATATCGGTCACTGCCGGCCCATCGATCGGCGCGAGCGCGGCGCAGGTGCCTTACTTCGTGCGCGTCATCAACAGTAGCGGCGGCGTCCTGCAGGGCCAGGAGTTCACCGCCGACTTTCGGCTGACGTCGGCCAATCCCCGCGGCACCTCGCAGGAGGAACTCACGCTGCGGCTGCCGTACAACGAGATCAGCGACCTTGCGGGCTACCGCATCGCCGTCGGGCTGAAGCCGACGCAGGAAGAGCTCAACTACAACCGACAGGCAACGAACCGGCCGTGAACGAAGCGCCGCTCAGGTAGCCTTCATGGGGCGGGCGTCACCGGGCGCAACCAGGTACGCTCTTCGCTCAGGATGAATCGCTCGGTCTCGGCGAACGCGAAGTTGTCCATCGCCGCCTTGTCCGTCCGCAGCCGGGCGCGATAGGCCTCGTAGGCCGCCAGGCTGTCGAACGAGATGAGGGCATGGGCGATGTTGTTCGTGCCCTCATGCGGCATGAAATAGCCTAGAAGATCGCCGCCGCAGGCCGGGATGATCGTGAGCCAGTTGCGAGCATAGGTTTCGAACTGAGCGCGCTTGAACGGGTCGATCACGTAGCGGATGGCGCAGGTGACGGTCATGGATGCCTCCGATCGGGTTGCAGGCGATAATTTAGCCGTTACCGGTCGGTGAATGCTTCGGTCCCGGCCGAAGACTTGACAGCGACTTGCCGCGGACGTTCCACTCTCGGTGAATACTTGGAGGATTGCCTTGAGCGCCTATGCGGAACGGTTGGAGGCACTGGCCGCCGAAGCGGCCGACCGCTGCACGAGCTGCGGCAAGTGCTTCGAGGTCTGCCCGACGGCGCGCGAGGCCGGCCTCGATGCCGCCGAGGCCGTGCAGCGTGTCGGCGAGCTCAAGGCCTTGACCCTGGGTGGCGCACCGGCGGACGGCTTGCAGAAATGGCTCGGCGCCTGCGACGGCAGCGCCCGCTGCAGCGCTGCCTGCCCGGAGGACATCAATGTCCGCCAATGGGTCACCATCGCCAAGATGAAGGCGCTCGAGGCGACTCGCCCGCGCGAGGAGGGCGCCGCCAATGCCGCCGGCCGCTTCCGACACATGGCGCAGGCGGTGCGGCTGCTCGCCAGCATGCAGCTGCCGTCGGAGACGCTGAAGAAGATCCTGGCGCCGGCCGAGCGGCGGACCGCCGACGTGCTGTTCTATACCGGCTGCAACGTGCTGCGCACGCCGCACATCGTGCTGAACGTCATGGATATCCTCGACGCGCTCGAGCTCGACTTCGACGTGGTCGGCGGCACCGCGCATTGCTGCGGCGTCTACCAATTTCAAGAGGCCGACCTGCCGACCTACGAGCGCATGGGCCATCGCACCTTCCAGCGCTTCGGCCAGTCGGGCGCCTCCAAGGTGCTGACCTGGTGCCCGACCTGCACCAAGAATTTCGACGAGCTGGAGAAGGACGTCGAGGCGCCGTCGTTCGACCTGGGCCATATCAGCGAATTTCTGGCTGCCAACCTCGATGCGCTCCAGGCGCGGTTCGTGGCGCATCAACCCAGGCGCCGCGTGGTGATCCATGAGCATCAGGGCATCGGCGCCACGGTGGCCAGCATCGCCAGGCTCATGCGCGCGGTGCCCAATCTCGAACTGCTGGAACTCGAGCAGGATTCCGGCTTCTCCTATGCCTGCGGCGGCCAGGCCGCCAAGTTCAAGGACCGCGAGCAGGCGATCCATCGCCGGCTGGCCGAAGGCGCGGTGGCGGCCGGCGCCGACACCATCGTCACCATGTACCATTCCTGCCACCGCGCGCTCGCGGGCGCCGAGGCGATCTATCCGCTGAAAGTCGTGAACTTCACCGACGTCATCGCCGAGGCGCTGGGCCGCGGCGGCCATCCCGACTACTACCGCCTCTACAAGGCGGGCGGCGCAATGGACGAGGCGGTGGCCGCGGCGCGAACCTTCCTCACCAACAACGGCGTGCGGATAGACGAGGCCTCGGTGCAGTCGCTGACCGCCGACATCTTCAACGAAACAGGCCTCGCCGGCTCGCGCGAGGCGTTCGTCCAGGCCTTTACGGCCATGGCGCGGGAAGATTGAGGAACGAGCTTGGGGGTGTTTTCGTGCAGGTCGATCCTTGAAATTCGGCTGCTCTAGATTACCCTTGCATCATGAATGCCATGCTGATGAAAGAACTGTCGAAGCTCAGCATCGAGGAACGTCGAGCGTTGATCGATGACTTGTGGGACAGCATCGACAGTGAACTTGATGCAGCGCCGATCTCCGAAGAGGTCGGCAAGCTGCTCGATGAGCGCGCCGCAGCGTTAGCGCGCGATCCAAAGCAGAAGAAATACACGCTTCAGGAAATTGCCGCGCGTCGTAACGTCAAGTTATGACCTTTGCGGTCGTTTATGCAAAAGACGCCGTTGACGACATCGATGCGGCGTTCGACTGGCTTGCCGCTCGGGTACCGGCCGCTGCAGTTGACCTGTTGAGGGCAATCGGCCGGGCGGAAATACATCTCAACCGCAATCCAGCCATTTACCAAGTCGTTCGAGGTAACCCGTCAGGCGACATACGTAGGGTCAACCTTTGACCTTTTCGATATCAGCTCTACTTTCAGATCGTGGCTTCTGAGGTCGTAGTGATTGCCTGTCTGCACGCCAGCAGGTCGCCCAAAGTACACGCGCAAATCTTGTCCGACCGCGTCTGACTTTATCAGCCACGCCAGTCGGCGGAAGAAACCGCCGCGATTTCATCTCTCCTTGATCGCCAGCACCGCCCACGCTGCATCGGCGAAGAAGCGGCGATGGGCCGATAATTCACCCGTGAAGCGACCATAGACCTTGTAGATAGCGGCCTGCAGTACGACGCCGATCGCCGACGCGGCGACGAGGTCGACGTTGCGCCGGGGGATCTCGCCAGCCTTCATCGCCTGGGCGATCACCTCGCGCACCACGTTCACCGGATTGGGCGTGTCGTCGGGCACCTGGATCAGGAAGGAATGCTGGTTCAGCAGATGGTAGGCGAACAGGGTCCAGTCGCGGTCCGCCCAGTCGCAATAGCAGCCCACGATGGCATCGATCTTGGCGCGCAGGCCTCTGGCCGGCCGCTGCGCGTCGCCGAGCGCTTCGGCCAGCGCGCGGTGGTGGCGCAGGAAGAGGTCCAGCGCCAGCCCTTCCTTGCTCGGGAAATAGCGGTAGATCGTGCCCTCGGCGATCGACGCCGCCATGGCGATCTCCTTGGTCGTGGTCTCGGCCACGCCGCGCGCCACGAACAGGGTCAGCGCGGCGCGCTCGACCCGCGCCTTGGTATCTTCGGCCTTGCCCATAACGGCCAGTCTATGAGGGAGCGCTCACTTGGCAAAGGCGTGTCCTACACAGGCTCGCAGAACCAGCGCCAGTCGAGTGTGAAGTTGGGCGTCCAGTCGGAAAGGGCGACGGCGGGCGGTGCGGCCTCGCTCTGTACCGCGAGGAAGACGGTGAAGGCACGGCGGATGAACATCGAAACCTCCATAAATGAGTATGCGCTCACTTTATAAGTGAGTAATCACTCAATTGCAAGAAGAAAGAAATAGCCCCGTTTTTCCGGGCTTTTCCCCGTGGACGGGGCGGAGGGCAGTCCCTATGGTCGCCGCACCCAGACGATACCTGTGGGAGAGACCGCCCCTCCAAAAGGCGGCGCCGAAGGAGCAACCGGCCCCGGAAACTCTCAGGCAAACGGACCGCAGGAGGATGGGTCTCTGGAAAGTGGCGCAACGCGCGCGCCCACCGACGAAGTAAGCCGGTCCGCCGGCGAATCTTTCAGGTCTCCGGACAGAGGGGGTCGCAAGCGGCGCAGCTTTTGCGTCGTGATCTGCGACTCTGGAGAGACCTTTTTGACCGAAACACCCGCCGGCCCTCTCAAGCGCACGCCGCTTTACGCGCTGCATCGCGAACTCGGGGGGCGCATCGTGCCTTTCGCCGGCTACGAGATGCCGGTTCAGTATCCGACCGGCATCCTGGCCGAGCACGCCCAGACCCGGACCGCGGCCGGCCTGTTCGACGTCTCGCACATGGGTCAGGTTCGACTCACCGCAAGGCCGGGCCATAACGCGGCCAAGGCGCTGGAGTCCCTGGTGCCGGCCGATATCGCGGGCCTGCAGCCCGGCCAGCAGCGCTACACCCAGTTCACCGACAATAGCGGCGGCATCCTCGACGATCTCATGGTGACCAGCACGGGCGATCATCTGCTCCTGGTGGTCAACGCCGCCTGCAAGGACGCCGACCTTGCGCACCTGCAGAAGAACCTCGCCGCCGTTTGCGAGGTCGAGCCGATGTTCTCGCGCGGGCTGATGGCCCTGCAGGGTCCGTTGGCGGCCGAGGTGCTGGCGCGGCTCGCGCCGCAGGTCGCGAGCCTGAAATTCATGACCGGCACCTTCGTCGTGATCGACGGCGCGCGCTGCTACGTCACGCGCTCGGGCTACACCGGCTGCGACGGCTTCGAGATTTCGACGCCGGCCGATGCCGCCGATCCCATCGCGCGCAAGCTTCTGGCCCAGCCGGAGGTCAAGCCGATCGGTCTGGGCGCGCGCGATTCGCTCCGCCTCGAAGCCGGTCTCTGCCTCTACGGCCACGACATCGACACCACGACCACGCCGATCGAGGCGGGCCTGCTGTGGAGCATCGGCAAGGAGCGCCGGGCACAAGGCGGTTTCCCCGGCGCCGCGACCGTCCAGCAGCAGATCGCCGACGGCGCGCCGCGCAAGCGGGTCGGCCTGCTGCCCGACGGCAAGGCGATCGCGCGCGAGGGTGCGGACATCGCGCTCGGCGGCAAGACCGTCGGCAAGGTCACGTCCGGCGGCTTCGCTCCGACGCTCGGGCGCGCCATCGCCATGGGATATGTCGAGCGCCCTCATTCAGCCAACGGCACCAAGGTCGAACTCCTCGTGCGCGGCAACCCTGTGCCGGCCGAGATCGTGCCCATGCCTTTCGTCAAACACGCCTACTACCGCGGATAGGAGCTTTGGATGGCCAGCGTCAAATACAGCCAGGAACACGAGTGGATCAGCGTCGAAGGCGATGTCGGCACGATCGGCATCACCCAGTACGCCCAGGAACAGCTGGGCGACGTCGTGTTCGTCGACGTGCCCAAGGCCGGCCGCAAGGTGGCCAAGGGCGAGGCCTGCGCCGTGGTCGAATCGGTGAAGGCCGCGTCCGACATCTACGCCCCGGTTTCGGGCGAGGTGACCG
>Ga0208989_10000124_pt1 | contig 17892 bp, 13 predicted proteins | sample MedBloCAOM3_M1_FD_187852 | JGI IMG/M metagenome (GOLD analysis project Ga0208989, IMG submission 187852) | Forest soil microbial communities from El Dorado National Forest, California, USA - Mediterranean Blodgett CA OM3_M1 (SPAdes) (version 2) | ecosystem: Environmental > Terrestrial > Soil >...
AGGCTTCGAAATCTGCTTTTGTGTGCCGATAATAGTGAGACAGTCCCCTTAAGAACCGATCCCATGCGGTCAGATCGGTGGACGACGACCGGGCCGGCGCGGAAGCTTCCGCACGATATATCTCCGGGGCCAGTGCAGCGGACAGACTGGTGGTGATTTCATCCTGCATCGCGAACAGGTCGCCGATGTCCCGGTCATATCGACCGGCCCATAATTGCTCACCATTCTCCGGAGCTATCAGTTCAGCGGTTACACGAATTTTGGATCCGGCACGCCGTACCGAACCCTGGATCAAGTATGTCGCGTCAATCTCCCGCGCGATCAGGCGCGCGCTCAGATTCTTGCCTTTGAACGAGAAAGTCGAATTTCGGCTAAGCACTCGATAAAAGGATTGCAAGGAAAGAGCGTGGATCAGATCCTCGGTGAGCCCGTCAGAAAAATACTCGTCGGTGCTGTCACTTAGATTCGCGAACGGAAGCACCCCTACGATCGCAGTTCGATATTGGGCCGGCAGGTTTGAAGTGTTCCTGGGCTCCCGACCGCTTGTGTCGGACCCGCCTGGCTCCCAAGTCCAGACATTTACAGGCTCTTCGATGTTCTTCAATCGCTGACTGCCGGCGTCGACAAGGGTGGCGCTGAGATGCTTGCCGGCCTCATTGTAGGCCTTTGCCGAAACGGCCACGCCGCCGGGGACAGCAACCGTCTCAAGGCGGACCGCGATGTTTACGCCATCCCCGAATACTTCGTCTTCGTCGGCAATCACATCTCCCATGTGGACGCCCATGCGGAATCGCATGACCCGATCTGCGGAGAGGTGGTTGTTGCGTTCTGCCATCAGCTCTTGCATCGCGATTGCAGACTCTATTGCTCCCACGATGCTCGGGAACTCCAGCAAGAAACCGTCGCCGGTATTCTTCACAACCCGACCGCCGTGATTGAGAATTATCGGGTATATCGCGCTTCGATGGGCCTTGAACGCGGCGTGTGTACCTGCCTCGTCGGCGCCCATCATTCGCGAGTAACCGGCGACGTCAGCGCAGACTATGGCAGCTAGCCGTCTTTCCATTTCTCCTGTGCTCCTGAACTGGCAGATACCACGGTACGTGGTCGGCTAGCCGAATCCAATGGTTTTAAAACACACTGTTCCCCGGGGGAAACCGGATCCGGGCGCGGCGGTAAGGCAATCGGCTCAGGATTGGCAGAGGCGGCCAACGGTCTCGATAGCGCGGGTAACAGGATAATTCCTGGATGGCTTATGGCGGCGACTTCACCACGGCCATCGCCGTTGAGGAGGGGAGTTCCGCCAAGGTCAATCGCGGCAGTTTGACGATGTCGACGCCAGGCCCTTCTCGACGTCGATCGCTGTAGGCCCTATCGTTCTAGCCCGAAGGAGCGACAGCATTATCAATGAAGAACGGGCTGTATTCTGTTCACATCCACATGCTCGACGGCATAAGGGGCCGCGACAGCGGCGTACTCGTCCTTCGAAACGGCGTGCTTATCGGTGGGGGTCCCTATTTCTGGTCGGTCGGTTCCTATACCGTTGATAACGGGACATGGAAGGGTCACCTGAGCACCAATCAGCACACGCCCTTTCCTGACCGCTTCGTTCGCCCGCTATTCGCCGGGCAGGAAGTCACCAGCGGCTTTTCGGGGACTTTTGCCGACGATCGCGCCGAGGTGTTCGGCACCACCCTGGCCGGAAACCGAAGCCTGAGTTTTCGTGCGACATTGAAGAAACTCGCAGATGGCTGATGCGTCGGTTGCTGGTGCCTGTCAGCCGCTGTTGAGCTGAGACACCACCCCACGTTTGCTTCTTCTCAAAACATCGGGCGACCCACTTTGTAGAGAGCGAGTTGCCGGGCACACTGGTCAAGGCCCTCGGAACTTCGGCTATTTGCCAATCGGACAAGTGCCTGGATTTTCGCAGGGCGCAGGAGCCGGTCGCGTGGTGGCCGCGACCTTAATGGAAGTCGGACCTTCAATCCCATTCAGGATGGCCGAGATGCGCCAGCGATAAGGGGATCGTGGCGTCAGGCCGGAATCGGCGAAACTGGGACCGGCCACTTCTCCCAACCTCGCAAACTGACCATCGGCGACTTCACGCCAGACGCGGTAGGCTGTCGTTCCCGCTTGCGGAGTCAACGCCAGATCCGCGCCGGTGTCGGACGTGTCGATGACCGTGAGCGTAGCTGGCGCCACGGCAGATGCCACCGCAGGCGGCGTCGCAGGCGCCGCGCGCGCAGTCAACGCGTCGAGCATGGCTTTGATCGTCCGGATCTGCGATCCGGATTTTGTGACATAGTCGTCGCGCTGGTCGACGTAGCTCCATCAGTCCCAGCACGCTTGCGGATTAAACGGCAGATACCAACTCGACGTGGTTTGCGGATAGAGCACAATCAGATGATTGGTGTCTGCCCAGGAATTGTATCCGGCATTATCGATGAAACGCCGACCGATATCGCCAATATCCTGCTTGCATCCATGCAGAACGATATGAACGCGGCACGCCGCGCCGTCTTCGCATGCTTTGGGAACGAACACGTAGCCGGTGTCGCCCAGGCTTAGCCGACCAATGCTGTCGGGCTTGGTATAAATGGACTGGTCGAAGCGCTTTATCGTCCCAGTCAATTGCCCTCGGTTGGGGGCAATCAACGCGCCGTAGACGTGCTGGAGGATTACTCCGGCCTGGTCATAGCCGCATTGGTCGATATATGGGGTGGCGTTGTCCTTGCAGTCGTTGAGGCCATCTTTGTGCGGATCCTGCGCAATCACCAGCGCATGACCGGGCCCGATCGCAGTCTGGTAGTAAAGGTTGCCGCGGTTGGTCTCGCCAAGATAATGGCGATAAAATCCCGCGGTCGCATCGGTGACCGACTTCGCTACCTTGTTATCGTTATAACCGTGGAAGATGTATACTTTTTGCCGACTCACAAACTGCAGAGAATCGATATCGCCGGAAGCCGCCCGCGACAAATGCCGCGCAGCCAAGAGCGATAAAAGTGCGGCGCAACAATCTACCGTTCATGACACGTCCTGTTAGCCGAAAGCAGAAATCATCGGCCCGCTGGCTTCGTGCAAAGCTCGGAAAGCGGCTATTCGATCACCTCAGCCGCCGCACGCCAAGCCTTCTCACCAACTTGAGCGACCGTTGCGGGGGCGACAAGACGTCTCGCATCTTTTGTAAAATGGGACACTGGTTCTTGCTGAGGTAAGGACGCAGGTATGCGCTGCACGTCGGTCGAAGGTCAGAACACCGACAATTAGAACGACCGAACCGACCGCCAAGACGCCAGCTGTGAATGTTGCCGAACACCGCGGTTCGGACGTCAGGCTGTAACGTTTCAGTTCGTTGCCGGCCGGGAAGTTTTGCCGTAAAGTTGCACGATGAGAACAGGGAGGACTTGCCGATGGACGTTGTCCCGTTGGGTCCGGGATTCGCCGCCGAGCTGTGCGGTGTGACACTTGCCGATGTCGCCTCTGACGACGCCGCTTATGTGGCGGCGCGGGCTGCTTTTGAAGAACATTCCGTTCTGGTGTTGCGCGGCCAGGAGGTGACCGACGAGCTTCAACTGGCGTTTTCGCGCCGCTTCGGTCCACCGGAAGTAACCAAGGTCGGCTCGCAGGGCACGGGTTCGCATTTTGTGATCCTCAGTACCATCGGCCTGGACGGCAAGGTGGTCCCGGCCGATCACCGGCTTTCCCTGCGCAGCAAAGCCAACCAGCTTTGGCATACTGACTCATCCTTCAAGTCAGTGCCGGCGCTGACATCGATCCTGTCGGCGCGCATCATCCCGGCGCGCGGCGGCGAAACCGAATTCGTCTCGACTCGCCTTGCCTTCGAGCGGCTCGACGCGGGCTTGCGCAACAAGCTCGAAAATTCCTTTGCCTGGCACGACTACGCGCATTCGCGCAGCCAGATCACGGCCGACCTGGCGAGCCCCGAGGAGCGCGCGGCGCTGCCGCCGCAATGCTGGCGCATGGTGTGGAAGAATCCCACGCACGGCCGCAGTGCGATCTATCTCGCCTCGCATGCCTATGCGGTCGAAGGCATGGAAGCGGCGACGGGAAAAAAGCTGATCGACGAACTGATGGCGGCCGCGACCGCACCTGACACCAGCTACCTGCATCAATGGCGCAGAGGTGACGTCGTGATGTGGGACAACCGCGCGACCATGCATCGCGGACGGCCGTGGCCGGCGCACGAGGCCCGTCTGATGGTCCGCACGACAATCTCCGCGACCGAGGCGGATGGCGTTGCCACCATGCGCTTGCCGTCGTCATCGCAGGCCGCGGAATAGCGCCCCTAATTTCCGTTGTGGGCTTATCTTTGCCAGCGAGGCTGTGCCCCTCGCTGTTTGAAGAACAGCTGCCGATGAATAAGGCTGACCCAGTTCCTCTCGGCCACCGAACAGACCCAAAAGGTAGTTTGAAGCTAGCCTTTCGCTGCGGTGTCGCGCGGAGGCTTTGCTATGGCCGATAGGAGCGACACCAGGGACGCGGACCTATGCCCGAGCTGCCTGCGAGGTTACGAGATCGTGGCGCTAAGCTTTCGTTTTCTGAGGGCGCCCTGACATCACGATCCGCCCGGAGTCTGCTAAAACACGACCCCTAGACGTCGCCCGGCGGTCCAGACCACCCGACAGCGCTTCTTCGTGACGCCGAACAGCAATTCAAATCGACTGGGCACTTTGGTCTGCGGATCTACCTCGAGGCATGCCCCACCGGGCGAGTAGTCAACAACGTTGCAATCAATAACGGGAGCTTTCGGGCCAACGATTATTTTGGCCTTGGAACTCCTGCCTGTCGGCCGAACGCGAGCAAAGTTTCGCGGATACATTACCGGTCCCTACTATCGATTAGAAACGCCTCCGACAGCTTCACAGACTATCCTGAAAATTTCGTTTCAGTTTGTGGTTAGCGAAATACATCAAGCGGGAGTCAAACAAGGCGCATTTAACAAACATCGGTATCTGCGGTACGGGGTGCCGCAGGTCGGCACGATAGCGAACTCGATTCACAGCCGGGGGTTTTGGCCGGTGCGGATCTCGCGCAGGAGATGATCCTGTCCTGCGGCCAACCGCTGCCGTCCCCAGATGGGTATCGGGCTCGAACGACGTCGAGGCGGAATAGCCACGACTTCCCAACCAGCCAATTCTGCAATCAGGCAGCCTCACGCCCCGAAGTCCGTCTACCAAGCCACGCCACGTATTGCTCCCTGGTTTTCGCCGGCTGCAGCGAGCGCCGGCAGCATTTGGTGTTAGGCCTTGTCCTGGACGATCAAGGGAACCGATGCTGCAAGACCTTCAATATCAAGACCTTCAATATCAAGACCTTCAATGTCGAGACCTTCAATATGAAGGGCGCATGTGCCATGAAGATTCAAATCCGAAACGCTGGCAATACGCGCTCCGCCCTCCGAGACATCGATCAATCGGACGACATTCGCGATTGTCCTACAGATGTGCCGCCGCATCGGTCGCTGCCTCTATTTCGGCAACAAGGCGATTGATTTCTTCCGCGGATTGCGCCGCCTGATGGGAAGGCGACCCTCACTTCCGATGCCACGATGGCCGCGCCATCTCCTCCGAACGGACGACGACGCAAGGAGCGATCGGAGCTCCGGTGGATTGCTTATTGAAATTGTACCGCGGCGATCTATGCTTTGCAGATATTCAGGGCATGGCGATGTGGTGGTTCAACAAGGGCAAGCGCAAGGAAATCTGGGACGAAGATATCCAGTGGCCGATTGGCGATATTGAAGCGGCGCATAAGATACGCGACATCTGCCGTTCCGCTGCCAGTAGCGCTGAAAAAGTCGGCGGCTTTGCTGACCGCTCGGATGACCCGGATAATAAGACCAACAAAGACGAGGTCGAAAGGTACGAACGCGCCGCCAAGACCGCCATGAAAATCGCAATCAAGATTTCTGATGACCTGTTGCGCGACTCCGCCGTACGTCAGATCGTGAACTTGTGTTTGAAGGCTAACGATTTGAGGACCGCGCGGATACTGTTTCGCGCGATTCAGGCGGTATCGATCCGAGAAGATGTGCTCAATGAGTATCCGATACTACGGCAGTGAACTTGGTCGCGCGTGAGCGCGGAATGACACGCACGCATTTCGCCTGACGTCTGCAATTTGATCAAAAGCAGTCGTTGCCGGCGCTGATTGACCAACGCAGCTTTAAGACTTTGTTGCAAACCAGATGACATGGCGCGCACCGCGGCGCCTTGCGGTGGCGCGCACGGCAACCTCGTTCACATCGAAGCCGGCGGCGCGAAGCCGCTTGGAAAACAGTGGATTCGGCCCCGACGACCAAACGGCGAGCACGCCGCCCGGTCGCAGCGATTTACGGATCGCCTTCAGTCCCTTCAGATCGTAGAGCGCATCATTGGCTTTACGGATCAGTCCCTCGGGGCCGTTATCGACATCGAGCAGGATCGCATCGAACGTCGAGGCATGAGATCGAATCACCTCAATGACGTCAGCGCCGCGAATGCTGACGCGGGGATCGTTAAGGCTATCGCCGAACATGTCTGCCATCGGACCTCGCGCCCACGTGATCACGGCGGGCACGAGCTCGGCCACCATGATGCGCGCGCCGGTACCCAGCACGGCAAGCGCGGCGCGCAGGGTGAACCCCATGCCTAATCCGCCGATTAGCAGATGCGGGCATTTGACCGCTTCGATGCTTCTGCAGGCGAGTGTGGCAAGCGCCTCCTCGGACCCGCTGAGGCGACTGCTCATCAGCTCGTTCTGACCCAGCATCATGGAAAAATCGGTGCCTCTTCGCATCAGACGAAGTTCAACGTCTGCGCCAGGCACGCGTGCGGTATCGATCTGCAACCACGGGATCATGCGATGCTTCTACGCTGTTTTGGCTCAATCGTGCGAGGTCTAGCACAGGCAACCGCCGCGTCGTGCGCGCCCCTTTTACCGCCATGGCGGGCATCAGCGCCGGACTGCGAACTGCACTGTCCAAATTTTAGTCGCCGTTTGTCGACAGTTTCATCTTGCGGCGTGGAATGGGGCCATGTGAGCCTCCCCTCGTTATGGCTGCAATCGACCCAAGACCTCATTCAAGACCTCTCAAGACCTGCATTCTCGTGCTTCAACGGGGCTTGCCGCCCAAAGTATCTAGCCCGCAAAGGTAAGTCATGCTGAAGAAAATCATGCTCGGCCTCGTTTTGACCTGCAGCGCAAGCGTTGCGCTCGCGCAGGAGCAGAAGAGGGGAGGCGTCATCAACGCCGTGATCCAGCCCGAGCCGCCCGGGCTGATGCTGGCCATGATCCAGAACGGCCCGACCCAGGTGGTGTCCGGCAATATCTATGAAGGTCTGCTGCGTTACAGCCCGAAACTGGAGCCGCTGCCCGGTCTCGCCGAAAGCTGGACCGTCAGCGAGGACGCCAAGGTCTACACCTTCAAGCTCAAACCGGGCGTGACCTGGCATGACGGCAAGCCGTTCACGTCAGCCGACGTGCTGTTCTCGCTCGACATGCTCAAGCAGACCCATGCGCGCGCGCGGGCCAATCTGGTACAGCTTGAAAAGGTTGAAGCGCCGGACGACCTCACCGTGGTGTTCACGCTGAAACAGCCGTTCGGACCCTTCCTCGGCATCTTCGAGGTTGGCTCGCTGCCGATGGTCCCGAAGCATTTGTACGAAGGCACCGACTTCAAGACCAATCCTTACAATAACGCACCTGTTGGTACCGGACCGTTCATGTTCAAGGAATGGCAGAAGGGTTCGTTCATTCGCTTGGCGAAAAATCCCAATTATCACGTCAAGGGCAAGCCTTACATCGATGAAATTTACTGGCAGGTCATTCCGGACGCCGCCGCTCGCTCCGTCGCATTCGAGACCGGCAAGGTCGACGTGCTGCCCGGCGGCTCGGTGGAGAATTTCGACGTACCGCGCCTCAGCAAATTGAAGGACGTCTGCGTCACAGGCGCCGGCTGGGAGTTCTTCAGCCCGCTGGCCTGGATGTGGCTCAACAACCGCTCCGGCCCGACGTCGAACAAGAAATTCCGTCAGGCGGTGATGTACGCGGTCGACCGCAACTTCGCCAAGGACGTGATTTGGAACGGGCTCGGCAAGGTTGCCACCGGCCCGTCGGCATCTACCATCAAGTTTTACACGGACGACGTTCCGAAATACGACTTCAACCCGAGCAAGGCCAAGGCGCTGCTGAAGGAAGCCGGCTACAACGGCGAGAAGGTACGTCTGATGCCGCTGCCCTACGGCGAAACCTGGCTGCGCTGGGGCGAAGCCGTGAAGCAGAACCTGCAGGACGTCGGCATCAATATCGAGACCATCGCCACCGACGTGCCCGGTTCGAACCAGAAGATCAGCGACTGGGACTATGATATGGCCTTCTCGTATCTTTATCAGTACGGGGATCCTGCGCTCGGCGTTGGCCGCAACTACGTCTCCAGCGCGATCGCCAAAGGCGCCGTGTTCAATAACGTCGAGGGCTATTCCAACCCGGAGATCGACAAGTTATTTGCTGACGGCGCGGTCGCGACGCCGGATTCCAAGCGCAAGGAAATCTACGAAAAGGTGCAGAAAATCCTGGTGGAGGACGTGCCGGTGGCATGGATGCTCGAACTGCAATTTCCGACCATCACCCATTGCAAGATCAAGGATCTTGTTACAACAGCCATTGGCGTCAATGACGGCTTCCGCGACGTTTGGATCGACAAGTGAACGCATCGGCGGCACGCCCGCGCGCCGATCCCCGGCATCTGTCGGACATCGATCTCAGCAGATTGTGGCGCGAGTAAAATGAGCCTTTGATGCTTTCATTCGTTGCCCAACGGATCGTAAAGGGCGCGATCGTTCTGCTTGCGATCATTGTCCTGAACTTCTTTCTGATCCGGCTTGCTCCCGGCGATCCGGCCGTTGTCATGGCTGGCGAAGCTGGCGCCGGCGATCAGATTTTCGTTACCCAGTTGCGCGAAAAATTCGGTCTCGACCGGCCACTGCCGGAGCAATTGTTTCTGTACGTCAAAGGCATCCTCAGCTTCGATCTCGGCTTTTCGTTTCGCCAGCAGATGCCGGTCTCAAAACTGATTATGGATCGATTGCCAGCGACGCTATTGCTGACGATGACGGCGTTCGCGATCTCACTGGTACTCGGCATTCTGCTTGGCACACTGGCAGCGCGCTGGGCCGGAACATGGGCGGACACTGCGATCACGGTGGCGGCGCTGGTGTTCTATGCCACGCCGCTGTTTTGGATCGCGCTGATGGCAATCCTGCTGTTCTCGGTGGCGTTGGATTGGCTACCGAGTTTCGGCTACGAAACGGTCGGCGCGAACTACAGCGGCCTTGGCCACATACTGGACGTCGGGGCGCATCTGATCATGCCGGCGATGACGATCGGCCTTTTCTTCATGGCGACCTATGCGCGCATGACCCGCGCTTCGATGCTGGAGGTGAAGCGACTCGATTTCGTCAAGACCGCCCGCGCCAAAGGGCTCAGCGACAATGTGATTCAGCGGCGCCATGTGCTGCGCAATGCTCTGTTGCCAGTTGTGACCCTGGCCGGCCTGCATTCCGGCACCTTGATCGGCGGCGCCGTGCTTACCGAAACGGTGTTCGCCTGGCCCGGGATTGGCCGCCTGATGTACGAGGCGCTGCTTCAGCGTGACTACAATCTGCTGCTCGGCGTTTTCGTGGTGTGTTCGGCGATGGTGTTGATCTTCAACCTTGTCACCGATCTGGTCTATCGCATGGTCGATCCGCGCATTGACTTTGCCGCATGAAGCAGTTCCGCAAGCAGATGTTGCGCAACCCTAGCGGCTTGATTGGCCTGATCATCCTCGTGATCGCAATTTTCCTCGCCGTGCTCGGACCAATGGTTTTTCCGAATTCGCCGTGGCGGATGATACAGCGGCCGTTTCTGCCACCCTTTACGCTATCGGCCGTTCCGCTCGGCACCGACGCGCTGGGACGCGATGTCTTTGCTGGCATCATTTACGGCGCGCGCATCTCGCTGTTGGTTGGCCTGGTCTCGACACTGGCGGCGCTCGCGATTGGAGTTCCGCTCGGAGCCGTCGCCGGCTATTTCGGCGGCCGCATCGATGACGCACTGATGCGTTTCACGGAATTCTTCCAGACCATTCCGAGCTTCGCACTTGCCATCGTATTGGTGGCGATCCTGCAGCCATCGATCTATTCGATCGTCGCATCGATCGCCATCGTCAGCTGGCCGCCGGTGGCGCGGCTGGTGCGTGCCGAAGTGCTGTCACTGCGCAGCCGCGAATACGTCCAGGCTGCCATCGTGACCGGCCAAACCCACGGCTGGATCATCTGGCACGAAATCCTGCCCAATGCGCTGTCGCCGGTCATCGTGCTGGCCTCGCTGATGGTCGCGACCGCGATCCTGCTCGAATCCTCACTGTCGTTCCTCGGCCTCGGCGATCCCAACCTGATTTCATGGGGCTATATGGTCGGCGCCGGCCGCACCGTGGTCCGGCAAGCCTGGTGGATCACCGTGTTTCCGGGCCTCGCCATCCTGATTTCCGTGCTCGGCCTGAATTTGGTTGGCGAAGGCCTCAACGATGCCCTCAATCCGCGGCTTGCAAGGGATGGCCGCTGAACATGCCAGCCGATCCCGCGGTCGCCATCAGGACCTTGCGAATTGCGCTGCCGCCCGGCGGCGAGCGTGGCTACGCGGTCGACGGCATTTCGTTCGATCTTGTGGCCGGCGAAATCGTTTGCGTGGTCGGCGAATCCGGCTCGGGCAAGTCGATGTGCGCGCACGCGCTGATGGGACTGCTGCCGGATAGCGTCACCACCGAAGCCGGCGAGATCATCTTCGAAGGCAACAATCTGCTGGCGCTCGACCAAGACGGCTGGCGCGATCTGCGCGGACGCCGCATCGCCATGGTGTTTCAGGAACCGATGACGGCCCTCAATCCCTTGATGCGGATTGGCGACCAGATGATGGAGATGTTCGAGGCCCATGGCTTGCGGACGCCGCGCGAACGCAAGGAGAAGGCCCTCGACCTCGCCCGCGAAGTCGGCCTGCCGGACCCGGACAAGATCGTGCGCGCCTATCCGCATCAATTGTCCGGCGGCCAGCGCCAGCGGGCGATGATCGCCATGGCGCTGGCGCTGGAGCCCGCGGTGCTGGTGGCGGACGAGCCGACCACTGCGCTCGACGTCACCACGCAGGCGCAAATTCTCAAACTGATCCGCGACCTGCAACGCCGTCGCAATATGGCGGTCATGTTCATCACCCACGATTTCGGCGTGGTCGCCGACATCGCCGATCGCGTCGTGGTGCTGCGACACGGACAGGTGGTCGAGCAGGGCAGTGCGTTAGAGGTGCTGAACAGCCCGCGGCATGCCTACACCAAAGCGCTGCTGGCCGCGGTACCATCGATGACCCCGCCGGCGCGGGCGCCGCTCATCGATCGCAACCGGGCGGTCGACGTGATCGGTCTGGACAAGACCTATGTCACATCAGGGGGCTGGTTTCGGCCAGATCGCAAAGTGCACGCCGCGAGCGAGGTCAACTTCTCGATTCTGAAAGGTGAGACGCTCGGCCTAGTCGGCGAGTCCGGGTCCGGCAAGTCATCGGTCGCGCGTCTGGTGATGCGGCTGATCGAGGCCGACCGCGGCACCATCCGGATCGGCGACATCGACCTGACGGAACTGGAGGGCAAGGCACTGCGTGACCAGCGCCGCCGCATCCAGATGATCTTTCAGGATCCGTTTGCCTCGCTCAATCCACGCCGCAAGGTCGGGCAAATCATCAGCGACGGACCGATTGCGCACGGCACCGACCCAAAACTGGCGCGGCAGCGCGCCCGCGATCTCCTGGGGCTGGTCGGTCTCGATGCTGGTGCGATCGAACGCTACCCGCATGAGTTCTCAGGCGGGCAGCGGCAACGCATCGGCATCGCGCGCGCGCTGGCGCTCGATCCGGAAATCCTGGTCGCCGACGAAGCCGTCTCCGCGCTCGACGTCTCGGTGCAGGCGCAGGTGCTGAACCTGCTGGAGGACCTGAAGACCCGGCTTAAGCTTTCGATGCTGTTCATCACTCACGATCTGCGCGTTGCGGCGCAGATCTGCGACCGCATCGCGGTGATGCAGCGCGGCGTGATCGTCGAGCTGAAGCCGACAGCGGCGTTATTCGCAAGCCCCGAGCATCCCTATACAAGCGAATTGCTTGCGGCCGTGCCCGGCCAGCAAAGGCCGGTTTCGCTGTCGGCGTAACTTCCCGTTAATCAAAACGAAGTGACCAGGAGGCATCGCGTTGAACCTGCGCAACTGGCGCCAGACCAATAGCGGTCAGGAGTCGGCGCTTAGGTCCGCAGCCATCGACGCCTGACGCGACCTTGGAGGCGATTTTGATGAACCGTGCAGCTAAGGATCTGGTTTCGGCAAATTATCCGGTCATCAGACAATTTCATGTGCAGCCGAATTTTGGATTTGGGCTGGTTACGACCATGGCAGGCAGCACTGCTGCTTTCGTGTTTATCTCTTTCGGCGCTCTGGTCTGGCATTTGTTCCACTAGAGCCTTTTCTGTTTCGATAAAATCGAAACGGAGCTCTAGATTCTTGTTTTGACGCGTTTCCCTAACGCGAACCGGTCTCCACTTCGCTTGAAAACGCTCTGGATAGAAGTAACGCCAGGCTCAGATATCCGCCCGGAATCCCACCTCGATGATTGCGTCCTGGGGAATCTTGAAGAAATCGGGTGCCCGGCTGGCGATCCGGTTGAGAAACGAGAAAATCGCAAAGGATATCGGCCCCATCGACGATCCCTCATCGCGGCGGACGATGGTTTCATGCGCAATGTAATAGTTCTTGTGGTCGAGATCGGCGTCGAACCCGAGCCTGTTGCAGTTGATCAGGGTCAGCGGAATGTCCGGCGTCTGCATGAATCCCAGCCTGACCTGGATCCGGTAGAAGCCATGGCCGAGACGATGCACCGAATGGCGCTCGTGAAACGGCACCCGCGGCCGGCGATCGGACACGAACGTCAACAGCACCACGGTGGCATGCAACACCCTGTTGTGCTCGATATGACGCAGCAGCATCGGTGAGGCGCCGTGCTCGACTTTCGTGAGCCAGACCCCCATTCCCGGCGCCCGGCCAATCACCGCGTTGTCGGCATAAACGAGAAAATCCTGGAGCGGCATCGACATCTCATGGAGACGATGCTTGACCGCCGAAGAGCCCCTGCGCCAGCTCAGCATCAGGGCGGCGATAAGCCCACCGACGATGAGCGGAAACCAGCCGCCTTCGACGACCTTGATGGAATTCGACACCAGGAAGGTGGCATCGATGGCGCCGAAGATCGCGATAATCGGGATCGCGACGCCGGGCGGCCATTGCCATCGCGACACCGCGACCCGGTAGAGCAGGATGGTGGTGATCAGCATGGTGCCGGACACCGCAATACCATAGGCCGCCGCCAGATTTTCCGACGACCTGAACAGCACCACCGTCAACAATGTGCCCGTCATCAGCAGCCAATTGGCGGCCGGGATATAGATCTGGCCAGCCTCATCGGCCGATGTCGGCACGATCTTCGCGCGCGGGCACAGTCCCATCTGCATCGCCTGCCGCGTCAGCGAGAACACGCCGGAGATCAGCGATTGCGAAGCGATGATGGTGGCGAGCGCGGCCAGCACCACCATCGGGATCAGCGCCCAGCCAGGCGCCAGTTTGTAGAACGGATTGTCGGCCGCGCTCGGGTCGGCAAGGATCAGCGCGCCCTGGCCGAAATAATTGAGGATCAGCGCCGGCAGCACCAGCGCGAAACAGGCCTGGCGAATCGCGGTCGGACCGACATGGCCCATGTCGGCGTAAAGCGCCTCGCCGCCGGTCAGCGCAAGGAACACCGCGCCGATGACCGCAAATGAGATGATGGGGTCGGCCATCAGGAAACGCCCGGCCTCGACCGGATTGATCGCGTGCAGAATGGCCGGCGCCATCAAGATGTTGGCCGCTCCGAGCACTCCGATGACAACAAACCAAACCACCATGATCGGCCCGAACAGCTTGCCAATGCTTCCGGTGCCGTATTGCTGGATCATGAATAATCCGATCAGGATCACCAGCGTCACCGGCACGATGAAATGTTCAAATCCCGGCGCGACAAGCTTGAGGCCTTCCATGGCTGACAGCACCGAAATCGCCGGCGTGATGACGCCATCGCCGTAAAGCAACGAGGCGCCCACCACGCCAAGCAGAACCAGAGCCGGAAGCCTGGCGCCCTTGGCGACCTGATCGGCTGCGACCAGCGAGAGCAAGGCCAGGATGCCGCCCTCGCCGTCATTGTCGGCGCGCAGGACGAAAATGACGTATTTCAGCGAAACCATCGCCATCAGCGCCCAGAAAATGAGCGAGACGATGCCGAGGACGTCGGCCGCGGTCGGGACCGGATGGCCGATGCCGGCAAGCGCCACCTGAAATGCGTAGAGCGGGCTGGTGCCGATGTCGCCGTAAACGACGCCGAGCGCGGTCAATGCCAAAAACCACGGACTGCCAGCATGATGAAGGTATTTGGCTTGATCGAGCCTGGTATCCGAGGGACTTGCAACGACACCCGTCGCCGAACGGTCGATTAGGTCGCCGGACGGGGCACTGATCGGCATATCCATGTCAGCCTCGCGGCAAGACCACGCTGTCTGCGCTCGCGAGATTGGCATTCAAGATTTAGGCCATGTCATCGAAACAAGGTGGGCCCGACGGCCCACCGATCGCTTGCGAAGCATTGGCTGCGACCTGCCGGGGGTGGCTATCTCCGATAGCCATCGTTATGCGGCATTTCTTCGCCACGGTTGCGACCACCCATACCGCCTAGACCAAAGCCAAGGCCAATGCCGATTCCGACGTCTTCCATAACGGCACCCGGTGGCGGACCGGACGGGCGGCGTTCGACAATAACCTCCTCGGGCGGCGGTTTGCGCTTCGGCGTGTCCTGCCGTTTGGTCGAAAGCGTATCCACCTTCCTGGTCGGCGTCGTATCCACCTTCTTGGTCGGCGCGGTATCTACCTTCCTGAGCGGCAGCGTCGGGGTCGACGGAGTAGTGCATGGACAGGTCGGCGCCAGCGCAACGGGCACGATGGCTGGCGCGAGCGCGGCGTTGGCACCGAGGGTGCGATTGAGGACGCGCTCGTGCAGCTTGCGCGCGGTAGCCGCCAGATCGCTATTACCATAGCTCGCGAGGAACAGCTGGAACGACGCAGCGGTATTGACCGTAACCGCAGTCTCCCATGCCAGCATCTGGCGCCGGCGCTCCAGCAGCGAACGCATAGGCGGGGCGTACGACGACTGCGCGAACAGCGTGGTAAAAGCCTCCAGCGCCGCGACCGAGTTGTCGGCGATCACGAGCTCGTAGGCCACTTTCGGCTCCTTGCCCTGCAGATCCCTGCGCCAGTCATCCGTGCTGCGCGCCACTTTCGCAGGCGGCTTCGGCGCCGCCGAACCCTGCTGGCCGGTGTCGCCGGAGAAGAATTTGAAGTCGGCCGTCAGCGAAGAACTTTCCCAGGGAATCTGCCGTCCTTCGGTCGCCTGGCTCACTGCGACGCGAACCCGTTTTAAGACTTCTTCGATCGTCAGATTGGGCTCCTTTGCGACCGCAAGCACCGCGGTGGTGTAAGGACTGTCGTCGCCGTTGCCGTCCTCGGCCTCCGAGCCCGGCGAGGTCGAATAGGATATGAACGAGCCGGGTGCGCCGGCCTTGGTATCGACGATCGCGAGCCCGTGGCCGGCGGTCTGGTTGAGCGCCGGGAACGGGTTGTTGCGGCAGGCATCGAGCATGACGATGCGCATCCGGGTCGGCAACGCTCCCAGCGTGTTCATGAGGTCGTTGAGCCGGACCGCCTGCAGCGGAATATCGGCTTCGCGTTTCGGATCGACATCGAGCGGCACCAGATAATTCTCGCCGTCGATCTGCAAGCCATGGCCGGCATAGAACACCAGCGCGACCGTGTCAGGTCCGCTCGCGGCCACCTTGGCGGCGAAGTCGCTGATGGTCTGGCGCATGTCGCTCTGCGACAGGTCGGGCGCCGCGGTGACATCGAAGCCGGCGTTAGTGAGCAACTCCGCCATTCGCTTGCCGTCGTTGCCGGCGTTGGGGAGCGCCGGCACGGCGCGGTAGGCCGACTGACCCATGACCAGCGCCACGCGGCTTTCCGCCGACGCCACCTGCGAGGCCGATATTTGGAGAAACAGCAAAAGCGAGGGTACGAGCAACAGATTGCTAAAAACAGGACGGCGCATGACGACACCTCCATCGCAATAATTTCATTGCATGATGCCAGCTTTCTACGTTTCCGCCAATGCAGAGTCTGTGAGACATCTCACAGCGGACCGGAAAATCCTGCCGAAAAGCGACAGCAAGGCTGTCTGGCTCGCTGGCCTGCGACACCATGCAAAGTCCCCTTGATCAAGGCTGGCAGCGCACGGACAATTCCAGACCGCCGTCGAACGGCAGCGTCATCGTTCGGAATCCGCCCGCTTCGAGAAATGCGAAGTAGTCGGCGTAGTCGCTGCGATATCGCTCGGTATTGTCGCAGACCACGATGGCGCCCGGCTTCAGGTAGGGGGTGACCAGCTCCAGGGCCGGCCGCGCCATGGCGATCCAGATATCCACCAGCATGAAATCCACGGGGCCGTCGATCTGCCTGAGCGTTTCGCGCAGATCGCCTTCCCGCAGGTCGATGAAACGGCTCAGGCCCGCCTGCTCGAAATGCGCCCGCGCAGCGGCAGCCTTGTCTGGCTCGTATTCGGTGCCGATCACCACGCCGTCGCCGCCGGCAGTGCGGACATTGTCACGCACGGCTGCGGCGAGATAAAGCGTCGAGACCCCGCAGGACGTGCCGGCCTCGACGATCCGCCGCGCATCGTTGGCGCGGCAAAGCTGATAGCAGAATTCCGCCTTGTTGCGGTCAAGCGCGACAAGCTTGTCGCTGCGAAAGGCCTTGACCTCCTCCGCGGGCTGCTTGGCCCGCTCGGCGTCGTAGCTTCTTATCGCCGCAACCTGCGCGTCGCTTCTGGCATGCAAGCCCCTCAGCAAGCGCTCCAGTTCCGGATCGCCAATGACACTCAAAGAGCGCTCCTTTGCCGGGTGTGACCCGGACAGGTTCAGCTAGCAGGTCTCAGTTCGCCTCCGCCGCCGGCACCTTGATCTCTGCCGGCAGGATGATCGCCGCGGCGATCACCAGCAGACAGAGTGCGGCGAACGCATGCAGCATGGTGACAAAACCGCCCTGCTCGTACAGCCACGCCACCAGGCCGACGGAAGCGCCGGCGGCGGTGAAGCCGATGAAATAGCGCACCGCATAAGCGCGCGAGCGCCATTCCTCGCTGGTGTATTTGCCGACCATGGCGTCGTTGACCGTGACCTGGCCGAACGCACCCATCACGATGCCGATCGAGGCCAGGATCAGCGGCAGGTTGGATAACGTCGCCGCCAGATACAGGAACGGCGCCAGCATGAAGGACAGCGGCAAGGAGACCGTCTTCAGCGAATAGCGGTCGATCAGCTTGCCGATGGTGTATTGCGTCATCGCCCCGAACACATAGACGCAGGCCGCGATCACGCCGAGCAGTGCCGGGCTTCTGGTCAGTTCACTCAGCCGCTCCGCGAACAGTTTTGGCAGCGCCACCGTCACCGCATTGAAGGTGGTGGACACCGCAAGCACCACGATCAACAGCGCCACGAACACCCGCCACATGTCGTTCTTGGCCACCCGCGCCTGCGCCGCGGCCTGCTTGAAGCCGGAGCGGTCTTCGTGAACCACGGTCCGCGCGAAGGCGACGCCGAGCAAAATCGTGACGATGCCGGGAATGATGAAGGCAAAACGCCAGCCGAGGTACTGGCCGACCACGCCGGTGACCAGCGCCGAGGAGGCCACGCCG